>Ga0268357_100333_pt1 | contig 64658 bp, 56 predicted proteins | sample BioMet10_FD_192466 | JGI IMG/M metagenome (GOLD analysis project Ga0268357, IMG submission 192466) | Sewage microbial communities from Oakland, California, United States - Biofuel 10 (Illumina Assembly) | ecosystem: Engineered > Wastewater > Sewage > Unclassified | place: USA: California... | reverse complement strand
GGAGGATTTTTTTTTGCTCGGAGAACACCATAAGAATACGCGCGTCAAGCGCCTTCGCGCCGATGGTACTGCGGCCTTCCCGCGGGAGAGTAGGCTGCCGCCGCTCCTTGTATCTTTTTCCCTCCTTATCAATGAAAGACATTTTGACCTTCCCAATCCCTTTTGTTCCTCTGTGGAGAATAAGTACGGAATATGGTATACTGTCCGCATGCTTATGATTTGCAGGAGGTGAACGATGCAGGATCTTCATACAACATATCTTGGCTTGAAATTGAAAAACCCGATTATTGTCGGGAGTGGACCGCTTACGGCCAATCTGGATAATCTGAAACGATGCGAAGACAGTGGTGTAGGTGCTGTTGTTCTCAAATCGATTTTTGAAGAACAGATCGAGAAGGAAGCGGAATCCGTTGTTGATGAGAATGAGGAATATCTGACTCACAGTGATGCAGCCGCGTTTGTGCGTGGAAACATCACCGAACAAGCTGTCGACACATATCTGACCTTGGTGAGCAATGCGAAAAAGTCATTGTCCATCCCCGTAATAGCTTCCATAAACTGCAAAAGCGCAGGTAGATGGACTGAATATGCCAATCGGTTTGCGAAAGCAGGAGCCGATGCGATCGAGATCAACCATTATGTTGTGGCTGCTGACAGGAATATTGATGGCCTTACTGTTGAAAAAGAGTTCGTCAATCTCGTCCATAATGCCCGCAAGTCCATTAAACTGCCATTGGCGGTGAAGATGGGGATGTTTTATTCGTCCATGTCAAATCTGCTCTACGCATTCGATAAGGAAAAGGTCGATGGCGTTGTCTTGTTTAACAGATTCTTCCAGAATGACATTGACATCACCAAACAGACACTGAAACAAGGGCCTGTTTTGAGTTCTCCGAATGATTATCTGGTTTCTCTCCGTTGGGTCGCTTTGATGAGCGCAGAGTTGAAGTGCGACCTGTGCGCTTCCTATGGCATTTGGAATGGCGAGACGGTGGTCAAACAGTTGCTTGCCGGAGCAAAAGCCTGTGCCGTCTGCTCTGTGTTGATGAAGGATGGCATGGATGCTGTAGGCAAGATGCTTTCCTATCTCAGCGCGTGGATGGAGAAGAACGGCTATGCGAAGATCGCGGATTTCAATGGGAAACTCGCACAGGAGAACATCAAGGATCCGGATCTTTGGGAACGGAGCCAATATATGAAAGCCTTGCAGGGCAAAGGGGTCTGACCTTGGATTTCAACGAGTATCGCGACATCGCCCCTTATCGGGGCAAGGATGTGGAAGATGCCATTGGAAGACTCATCAACAACGCACCGTTCATCGAACAGATGCTCTGTGGGATGCAGAACAAAGAGGACCGCTTCGACAAACAGAAAACGGAAGCGTATCTGAATCTGGTCATCGCGCAGTTGAAAAAGGTGCATACCTATGAGGATTTCCAGAAAAATGTCACGGCAGGCATATTCCTGCCGTCCATTCTGAAAAACAGTTCAACAGGTTTCTCCTTCAGCGGGCTGGAGAAGATCGCTCCCGATGAAGCGTGTTTTTACATGAGCAACCATCGTGACATCATTCTGGATTGCGCTTTGATCGACATGGCGTTGACGAAAGGCGGACGCGGAATGTGTGAAATGGCCATCGGGGACAACCTGTTGTACAACCAGTTTGTCATTGACTTGTTCAAACTCAACGGCGGAGTTGTGGTGAAACGCACGCTTCCCATGAGGGAGAAATACTTGGAGTCCATCAGGCTTTCCCGCTATTTCGTCGAGTTGATCACTCAGGAGAAGCATTCCATCTGGTGTGCCCAGAAGAGCGGTAGGGCTAAGGACGGTATCGATGTGACGACGCCTGCCATCATCAAGATGTTGTATTTGTCCCAACGGGGCCGTGACGTCACCTTCTCCGATTTGATCAGGGAATGCCATTTGGTGCCGGTTGCCGTCAGTTACGAATATGATCCGAACGACATCAACAAAGGACGTGAAGAAGTCGACATCGCCATCAACGGTTCTCATGAAAAGAAGAAATATGAGGATCTTATCAGCATGCTCCGCGGCCTGACCAAACCGAAAGGGCGGATTCACGTCAGCTTCGGAACACCGATAACCGACCATTGCGATACGCCTCAGGAAGTTGCCGACCAAGTGGACAAACAGATACACCTGATGTATAAGTTGTGGCCGACCAACTGCTTTGCGTATGATTATCTGGAACATACGGACCAGTTCAAGGCCGAGTACAAGGATTTTGACAACGTTTCGTTCCTTGCCCGTTACGCGCATCTGCAACCGGAAGTCCGTGAATTCATCCTCAACAGTTTCGCCAACCCGGTGAGGTCATACCTCAGTGCGAAGAACAGTTGAGTTCCTGATAATCTGTTGCCTCTTACCGATTCTCTGCTCCTCGTGTTCCCACGAGGAGTTTTCGTTGCTCTCCACCTCGGCTTTTCCTGTCAGGAATGAAGATGGCGAAAAGGCGATTGCGGTTTTCGCCACCTTCAGCATGAAAGCCGGAGATACTGTCCAGATGGAAGTCACCAGTCCCGTCGGTGATGTCTGGTCATTCTCTTCCCAAGGTATGGATGTGAACGGAACGGTTTATTGGGGGTCGTCCAACCTGCAAAGCCAGGAACTCATCCAAGGGATGTATCATCTGAAGGCTATGCGTCAGGATGGGAAAACAGTGGAGAAGAATGTCATCATTGAATGGGGGGATGACCTTCTGGGGTTGCCTCCTGTCTCGGTGGTGGGTTCTCGTGTTGTCTGGCAGGAAGGTTTGGAACTGGGGTATGCGTTTCGTTCCCCTGATGGCGTGGTCCTCACCAAAGGCAATGCGAAGGGTGGGGTAGACATCCCCAAAAATGCCGCAAGATTATCGGTTTCGCTGCATGACGTGGCTTCCAACTGGACGGTGGTGAAAACCCTTACGATCTGATCACACGATTCGTCCGACGGCTTCCATCAACTCTTTCTTGGATAAGCGGATAACGAATGTCCTGCCATGAGGGCAGACTGGATCTTCCAGGGCAAAGACCTGTTTGACCAGTTCTTCTCCCGTCGTTTTGTCCACCACATCACCTTGTTTGATGGCTTTGTGGCATGAAATGATGGCATACAAACCTTTCTCGATCTCAGGTCCCGAACCGGTCTGTTCCTTGATGAAATCAACAATCTCATGTTCGATGTTGCGCATCAGCGAAGGAATTGCGAGCAATTCCCAGGTCAGCGGTTCCTTGCCTTTTTCCAATTTGACTCCAAGGTTCAGATACACATCAAGGTTTTGGGAAAGATATTCGTCGACATCAGGCGCCACATCAAAGCTCACAGGGACAAGCAGAGGCTGGATCTGTTTCTTGCCTTTCAGCTCATTGAACAGCATCCTCTCATGGGCCGCATGTTGGTCGACCAGATACAGATCATCACCTTTCTGTGCGATGAGGAACAGGTTGAAGGCTTGTCCGATATAGACGATTTCCGCTTCCTCATGTTGTTGCGCATCCCAACTGTCCTCTGTCTCACGGCTTTTGTCCACCTGCAGCCGTTCTTCGGGCATCTTGAGGATTTCCCTGGCTTTGGAAAACCACTGCGCATCGAGGGGTTTGCCACCATCATATGCCGCTTTGGGCTCTGATACGCCTGTTTGTTTGGTCCAAGATCGGTTTTCCTTCGTAGATGCTGCGACCATTCCCAGCGTTGGTTGTTGGACGGTTGTCGTCTGAACCACCATCCTTGGGATGGTACGGCGCATTCCCCCTTGGATAAGCTCCACTACGGCATGGTGGACTTCCGCTTTGTTTCGCAGTTTCACTTCCCGTTTGGTGGGGTGGATGTTGAAGTCGACCAACGTGGGGTCGATGTCGATGAACAGGCTCGTATAGGGAAACGAACCTCCCGGAAGCATCTCACCGTAGCCATAGGTGACGGCTTGGACAAGGGCGAATTCCTCGACCGGTCTCTTGTTGACAAAGATGGTGATGCACGAACGATCACTGCGGTGAAGAGCAGGTGAAGAGGTGACCGCATAGAGTTTGAAGCGTTCTTGAGAAGAGGACAATTCCTCAAAGTCTGAAGGGTTGATCTCATGGTCAAGCCGCAGGATATCGGTGATCCTGCCTTTCTGTGTGGTTGCGGGAAGATCCACCGTCCGTTCGCCATCGACCGAGAGGCGGAAGGCCATGGACGGGAAGGCCATCGCTTTTTCCAGAAATACATTCCTGCACATCTGCGCTTCCGTAGCGGGACGCTTGAGGAACTGCCTGCGTGCAGGAATATCCTGGAAGAGGTTTTCCACGGTTACTCTGGTGCCTTTCTCTGGACCTCCAGGCACCACATCGTGGGTGATTCCGTTGTCCACCGTGATGCTGAACGGGTCTTTTCCTTCAGATACCGAAGCGATGGTGATCTTGCTGACCGCGCTGATCGAATACAATGCCTCGCCACGGAACCCCATGGTGGAAAGATGGTACAAATCCTCCAAAGTGTGGACTTTGCTGGTCGCATGGCTTACACAGCAGAGCGGAAGATCTTCTTTCGCTATGCCTGCGCCGTCATCGACGACGGTGATCATTGTTATGCCGCCTTCCGTCAAGGCGACGGTGATGACGGAAGGTCCCGCATCGATGGCGTTGTCCAGCAATTCCCTGACGACGGACTGTGGCCGATCGATCACTTCGCCGGCGGCGATGCGCCTTGCGACCAACGGGTCGAGCAGCGTTATGTGCATCAAAGTTCCTTCGCCAGAGTGTAGGAGCACATCAAGAAACCGTACAGTTTCTTGCCTGTGTTGTCAGCCGGTTTGCGGGCTCCGAGGGAGAAGGTGAAATCCTTGTATGTGTATTCCAACGTGCCGGAAAGGGCCACATAGGAACCGTTGTAGAAATCTTCACCTTGGGTTTCGCCTATGCCGTAAATGGCATACCCCATGCGGAGGTTGACTGCCTTGAGGGAGAGTCCGAGGCTGGCTTCAAGGAAATCGGCACCACGGCTGGTGTCAGCGGACAATTTTGAACGCACCGAACTGCCGGAGAAAGAAAACGGCTGGCTGTACAGGAGATGTGCGTTCAAGAGGGAGTCCTGCCAGTCAAGGCTCCCGACGATATCCATGTCCGAACTGTAGGAGGTGTCGACCAGATTCTCGGTGAATTCGCTGTTGACGAACGGGAAGCAGTCACCTTTATGGGTAAGGACGATCACCTTTGAACTGAAGGAACCGGAACCGAAGCTGAGACCACCCGAAACGTTGTAGCTTTGTATCTTCGGCGAAGCGGAATCATTGTAGATGGAGGTGAGGTCAACCTTCGGATAAATCGGCAGATATGTGCCGAAACCAAACAGGAAGTGCATGGAGAAAGACCTTGTTTCCACCAGTGGCTGGTTCAGTTCGAAGTACGGGTAGGTGGAAGCTTTATCCGTCGCATTGGCCCGATACAGGGCGCCGAGAGACATGTTCAGGGACTTGGGGTCGGGAGCATAGGTGAAGCTGACGTTGCCGTATTGGTACTGACCGTTCAGCAGGTTGGTGAAACCCAGATCCTGGAAACTCATCCTGAAGGTGACGCTACTCAGTCTGATGGATACGAACGCGTTCTTTTGGTTGCTTTCCACGACATGCCTGCTGGAGAGGGACGTCCCTTCCGTATGGAGGAAATCTTTGTCAATGGAGAAATAGAAGGCGCCGTTTTTCTTGCCGATGGACAGGCTGTCGAAGTAGCGGAAGATGGATGCTGCCGTTTCAATGCCTGTGTCGTGGGGGAAGGAGGCGAGATCACCGTCAAAATTCTTGAAATCGGCAGTTCCTTCATACGCATTCAGGCGGATGGAAAACAGCTCAGAAGTATAAAAAGGTTTGAACGCGAGCGTATGGTACATGGAAAGGTCTGTATACAGATCATACTCATAAGAAGCGGTAAAACCTATGCGTTTAGCCGGTTTCGCTACGCTGGTTGTCAATGTTGAGACTTGTTTTGATGGTTTTGCCTCCGTTGTTTCTGGCTGTTCCTGTTGGGCGGGGGCTGTTATGCGCATCACTCTGATTTTTGTGGGTTTGAACACCGGTTTTTTCGGTTTCATCGGCGTGACGGTGATGATGAAGGTTGTTTGATGCTGTTTCTCAATATCTTTTACCAAAAGGGTGGTAGGGGCTGCCGGAGTACCGGCTGTGATTTCTTCCATCGGCACTTGATTCACTGCGATGATTTGGGGTTTTGCGGGAATCTGGCCGATGCGTTTTTCTTCGCTGCCTTCATAAGGCTTGACGGTCGCTTTCTGGATGGTCGGGATGGGCGTGGATGACGAGGTTTCAGGAACGATGACCGGCTGGCGCTCATCCACAGCCAATTCCTTGTACTTTCCGTCATACAGGGACAGCTCTTGGGATTCGTCCAAGCCCAAGTTGTATTGGAACGAGCTTTCGACAACGGTTTTCTTGTGGGTGAGGCCGTTGACTGCAGTCACGTTCCCCTTGAATACAGCCACGCTTTCTTCAGCAGTTGTGGTACGGATCATGAATTCCGTTCCGCCACCCGCCTGGAAACGTGAAACCGGCGTGCTGACCGTCAGTTTCCCCTCAATAGAAGGTTCCACACTGAACGAGGCCTCGCCGTCGACCAGATACAAGGAGGGATTCTTTTCCTCCAGATTCCCTGTCACCAAGGTTGTATTTGCCGATAGCACGATGTTGCCGTCCGGAGTCGTGATGACGATTTCTTTGTCGGCGCTGCGGACGATCCATCCGTTGCCGACGGTTCCTGCCACCTCGTCTGTCAACGCCATTTCATTCCCTTTGGCGTCATATAGCTTCAAATCTACGGTATTGATGCCGAAAGGACTGGCTGCAAAGACAGTACCAGCCATCATCAGGACAAGAATCATTGCCAAGGCACGTTTCATAACAACCCCCTACACAAAAACAATCGATATGGCGACGTTCCATTGATAGGTGACGGATGCTTCCTCATCAAACTTTGCTTGTCCCGTCACATAAAACTGAACGCCTCGGATGCGGATCTGCGCGGTTCCGTAGATATATACGTTCTTCAAGGTGAACAAACCCTGGAAGAACTGCTCAGTACTCCCTCCGCTAGGATAAATCTTTTCATAGTTCAAGTCCAGAGAAATGACTTTTTTGAACAATTTGTCTATCCGGATGGTGGAAAGGATTCTTTGGCCTGAGAAACCTGACTCGGAAAGGTTGGTCCTGAAACGCAACCCTGCGTAAATCTGCTCGCTGTCCATGTTCAGGCCGATCGTGGAATCAAAGCGTATGGCCCCCTGATCAAGCGGGTACATTTTCCCGTATGTCGCATCATATTCGTTGCTGTTCGGGTCGTTGTAGCCGGTGGTGAAGTAATCGCTGTAATAGGTACGGCCGTATGGAGCTGTGGCGCTGATATTGAACAGAAACAGCTGTTTCGTCCTGCCCCAGATGCCTGCCCTGAAGGCTTTTCCCCCGCCCATCAGATCATCCTTTTCCCCTTGGGTGAGAAAATCCATGAACAACGTGGTCTGACCGTTTTCCCCGGAAAACAACGGTTGCGCTATCTCAAAGGCGCCTTCGAACAGATTACGGTAACTGTAGTCGCCTGCCTTGATGTCGCTCAGGGAACGGGGATCGAACAGGAAGGAATAGGCCCATTGCATCCTGTTGATGCGCTTTTCGTCGGCAGAATTCTCCACAGCGAACGGCATCATGTACCCCCGTGCCCCGATCATGGATGGTTCGTACAGGTCATCGGAGACCAATTCGAAGCCGATGTGGCCGATGGGACCGATCTTCATGTTGAAACCTGGCCGGGATTCCAGGTAACCGACGGAATTATCGAAGTATGACGACAGCAAGGCTCCGTCCCCGAGGGTTATGTTGTCCAGCTTTCCGTAGCGGAAATAGAAGAAGTCGAACCGGTTCCCGTAATACATCGTCTTGATGAAATTGCTGTATTGCTTGATGATCCTCATCGAGTATTTCCAGTTGCTTTCCCCGTTCTCCCGTTCAGGAGCGATGTAGTTGGAGAAGTCAAACGAGACTTTCAGCGGTTTGGTCGAGAACGTGCCTTTGAGCAGGATGTTGAACATCATGGAAAAGTTGTTGAAATCCAGACTGGGGTTAAGCAGGAAGTTGAATGAACCTTCCCCAGTGCTGTCTGTGGAGGTAAAAGCGGTGAGGGTACCGAAACTGCCGGTTTGGGCGAAAAGCCGGCAAGCAAGGAGCGTCACCGCGCAAATGGTCAGTAGCTTTTTTCTCATTCCCTTCATTCTTTATCGATTGTATCGGAAAAACCGTGGGCATGGTAGATATGTTCACGTGTCAACTTGTCGATTTTGGCAAGATTGGTGATGATCGGTTTCAGTCTGGCACGTACATTGGTCTGGTCATACGGGCAAACCGGCTTGATGACCGGAATCGTGTAGGTTGCCGCCAACCGTTGCGTCACCGCCTCGTGGATCAGGATCATGGGACGTATGATAAACAGTTTTCCGTCAAAGAACGATTGCATCGGACTCATCGTCTCAAACCTGCCCCTGAAGCACAGATTGATGAAACTGGTCTCCACAAGATCGTCCAGATGATGTCCCATGGCGACTTTTTTGATGCCATGCTGGTCGCAGTAGGTGAACAGTACCCTCCGTCGGTTCCGTGCGCACAGGTAGCAGTTGAACTCACCGTCAAACGATGGGCTGAACTGGTTCTCGTCCACAATGGTGAAATCGATGTCCAACGCCTGGAAATAGTCGGCCAAAGGTTGGCGTGCCGCCTCGGGTATGGGGTGTTCGATCCAGTTGATCATCAATGCGGAAAGATGATAGTCGATAGGCAGCCATTTGCGCCTGAGGGACAACGCCAAAGCGAGCGAAAGGCTGTCCTTGCCTCCGGAAACGGACAACAGGATGTTCTCTCCGCCTTCGATCATCTGGTATTGGTTGATTGCCTTGCCGGTGGTTTTGATGAACCGCATCACCCACGGGGGAATGTTCCCGTCGACCAGAGAATGGTAATCGATTTTTTCGTCCATAGCCTCAGTGTAGCAAATTACCCAGGTTCTTGCCATCCACAGAAGAAGGAAGATACAGGCGTGTCATCCTGAGACAGCGGGAGAACTGTTCACCCAAGTCGCCTTTGAACAACGTATCTTCACAAGCGAAACAGGACAGCGTGCCGTCTTCTTTCAAAATGGGCATGTCTGATTCGAAAGATACAGGTTCCGGAATGTCGATGACCACTTCCCAGGGCTTGAGGTGGGGATACTGGATGGAAAGTTTTGAGAACAGCAAGGCTTCTTGTCCCATTCTGCCTTCCAGCGACGACACCTTCGCGTCAAACGGATCGTCCTTGGAGTATGGGCGTTCAGCGGCGAGAGAGAGAAGCCTGCCGTCCCTGACATCTCCGAGCAGCGTGAAGGCGGGGCAGCCGACGCTCTCCTGCAGACGGAAGAACGAAGCGTCATCCAATCCGTATAACGCCTCTTTGTCCAATGAGCCCTCAGCTAAAGCCGAGAGGAGAGCTTTCTTGATCATTGCCGTCGCGGCGCGCACCTCTTTATGCCAGTAGACGGTACGGTACATCAGGTATTTCGCGAAGAGCACATGTTCGACCGAAGAGATGGCGCTTTCCGCCAAGGCCGGTTTGCCATCGGCGACAGAAAGGCGGCGGATGATGTACGGCGCATCCTGGAATCCATAGGGAATACCGCAGAAGAATGCATCCCTGTTCAGATAGTCGAGTTTGTCAGGGTCGAGCGTTCCTGACAGGAGGTTCCGGTAGAAAAGCGTTTCCTGTCTTTGGACCGGACGAGACGTATCGATGATGTCGGCGACGAGGGAAGGTTCGACGCCAGCGGCTTTGATGGCCTCGTTCAGAACCGGTTCGTGCATGATGAGTTCTGAAGCCAAGGCTTCATGGTGGGTGAGGGGAAGTTCCTTCAGGGAGTGGGCATACGGAAAATGCCCGATGTCGTGAAGCAGTGCGGCACATTGGAAGGCGTGGATACCCGTAAGGGTGAAGATGTCCGTCTCCTGTCGTGAAAGGAGGGAGAGGACGATTTCATTGGCGAGATGGTAGACGCCCAAGGAATGTTCCAATCGTGTGTGGACGGCGGACGGATAGACCAGAGCGACCGGTCCCAACTGGCGTATGCGTCCCAATTTCTGGAAAACGGCGGTTTCTTGGATGCGTTTGAGCTCTGGGGAGAGGCGGATGTCTTGCCACAGTGCGTCACGTACCGTCATGGTTTCTTCAGAGAGGATCGTTGCGAGAAGGGATGAGGCATGCATATGCCTATCGTATCCGCCTATTTGACAAAAGGGAAGTGCCGCCACATCATGAAAGCATGAGACGTTTGCTTATCCTTTCGCTTATGCTCGTTCTTCCCGCCCTGATATGGGCAGGGAGTGTCGAACAAATTCTGGGAGCGCTTTCTTCTGTTCCCGTGGAACCGGTGGACAGCCATATCGGCATCCTGAGTGTGGATGGGCCTCATGCCGAGTTGGCCGGCAAGCTGCTTTCCGAACCCTACAGCCTTGAGTGGGTCGAACAGTATGTGGAGCCGGCAATGCGCTACCAATTCACCAACACCTATACGACGTTGCTTTCTTCCCTGTTGCCGCAGACGTCGGTTGTGTTCGGGCAGGAACACGAAGAGGGCGGTCTCTGCGAAGTGCCCGTACGGTTATCCGACGGACGTTACCTTACGTTGGACTTCAGGTCCTCACGTCTTGTGGCGGTGTCGGTTACCGATGCATACAGAAAATGAGAAGCCCCGGTTTTGGGCCGGGGCTTGATGGTCATTTCTGAGGTCTGTCGCCGTAGAGCAGATCGAAATACTCCATGTCGGTGGACAGCACTTTGTTGAGGGACGGGATGGTTTTCCTGTAGCTTTCCAACGTCCTCCACAGTTTGAAGAAGTCGGGATCGGCTTCGTAGGAGTCCGCGTAGATGCGGGTGGCCTCGGCGTCCGCGACACCTTTGATTTTCTCGCTCTCCGCATATGCGCCGGAAAGAATCGCTTTCTGTTCGTTCTCCGTCTTCCCTTCCCATTGGGCGAGCTGTCCCCTGCCATAGGAACGGTACGCTTCCGCGATTTGGTTGCGTTCCTTGATCATCCTTTGGTAGACGCTCTCCGTCAGGTCATCGCTGTAGCGTATCTGGCGGACGATGATGTCTATCAACTCGATGCCGTATGCGGCTGTGAACTGGCTGGCCTGGGTGAACATCATCTGGCTGAGTTTTTCACGCCCCAGTTTGATGGTTTCCTGTTTGGAGTTCGTGCGCGTCAACGAACGCAGTTTCTCCGCGTCCTCGATGCTTTCCACGCTCTGTACCTGTTCGGTCACCTGGATGTTGTTGATCTGGTTGGAGTTTCTGACAGCTTCGTTGAGGTAATTGTCCGAAACGACCGTCCTGATGGAGCTGTCCAGAATGTCGTTGAGTCTGGAAAGTCCGTTCTCCACGGTGTTGACCGACTCATAGAATTTCACGGGGTCGATGATCTTCCAGCGTGCTGTTGTGTCGACCCAGATGAATTGGTTCTCTTTGGTCGGGATGCGTTGGGCGTCTCCGTCCCACGAGAGGATCTTTTTCGGGTATTTGACGACATTGTCCACCAGCGGCATCTTGCATTTCAACCCTGCGGTGGTTTGGGTGCTGACGATTTTCCCGAACCTGGTCACAACGGCTTGTTCGCCTTCATTGACCACGTAGAAGGGGCCGAGCAGGAGGAAGATGACCATGACCACCAGAATGACGACCAGTACCGTGACGAGTTTTTTCATGGTGATTTGTTTCATTTCGAACCTCCGAGCATCTGCACGGGCAGGTAGTTGGCGAGCGATTTGTCGATCAAGGTGACGGAACCGCCGTCTTGCGGCGCAATGACCGATTCCATCGTTTCGAGGTACAATCTCGTCCTGGTGATGTCCTTGCTCTTTTCATAGGCTTCTTTGACGCTGTTGAAACGGGCGACATCGCCTTGGGCGTTGTTGACCCGTTCCGCGGCATAGCCGTTGGCTTGCTGGATCATCTGGTTCGCTTCGCCTTGAGCCGACGGAATGACCTTGTTGTAATTCTCCTTGCCTTCGTTGATATAGCGGTTCATGTCTTGGATGGCTTTGTTGACATCCTCAAACGCATCTTGTACGTTCCCTACCGGAGGCACGGTGTTCTGAAGTTTGACGGTGACCACACGCACTCCGAGGTTGTAGGAATCAAACAGTTTCTGCATCATGTTCTGCGCCTCGATTTCCATTTCCGTACGCTTGCTGGTCATCACGGACAGGATGGGGAGGTCGCCGACAAGCTGGTTCATCACGCTTTGTGAGATATCGCGGATGGTGGTTTCCCCTTTCTGGACATTGAACAGCCAGTTTTTGGGGTTTTCCACTTTGTATTGCACGATCCATTCGACGTTGATGATGTTCAAGTCTCCGGTGAGCATCTCACTTTCACGAGGCACGTTGCTTGCTCCCAGAAGCGGGTTGTTGGTAGCCATGCTTCGGTACCCGAAACTCATCGTGTTGACCACTTGTGTCGCGATGGTATAGCTTTTTTCAATCCCCAAAGGGATTTTCATCTGCAGTCCAGGACCCAAGGTGCGGTTGTATTTCCCAAACCTGGTGACCACAGCCTGTTCCGTCTGGTCCACGACGAAGAAACTCCCCATGACCAGCGCAATGACCACTATCGCCACGAGTATCCAGATGATCAGTTTCGGGCTGACTTGTTGGAATGGGGGGCGTGCGGGTCTCACATGTTGTGTGTTGAATTCCATAGTTTCCTTCCATACCCAATGTACTTGCCGACCGGCATAACGGTCAAGGGAACTGGACGAAACAGTCACACAATCGTATCGTAAGGGGAAAGGAGCGATGCCATGCATGACCAAATGGAAGTGGTGGAGTATTTGAAGAAGGCAGGAACGTATTTTTTGGCGACCTGTGAGGAAGGTCAGCCACATGTCAGGCCGTTCGGGACTGTGAACTGGTACAAAGGCAGGTTGTACATCCAAAGCGGGAAGAGAAAACCGGTTGCCACCCAAATCGCGCGTAATCCTAAGGTGGAACTGTGCGCCAACATCGGCGGAACCTGGCTGAGACTAACGGGCACGTTGGTCGAAGACCCATCCTTGGAAGCGCAACAATCCCTGCTTGACGCATACCCTTCGCTTGGGGGCATGTACAAGGCAGGGGATGGGAACACCGTCGTGTACTATTTCACCGACGCCACGGCGAACTTCAGTTCGTTCACCGCGCCGCCGTACTCCGTGAGGTTGTGATCAGAAGCCGAAGCTTTCGCCTGCTTTGGAATAGAGGGTATACTTGGGGATGACTTGGCAGGGGTGATAGCTGAGTTTGCTCTGCCTGAGCCCCATGTCCCCGACATCCTCTTCCCAGTTGATGTAGGCGATGCCCTTGGTCGCGAAAAGCAGGGCGAATTCATGGCTGATCATCTCGCAGGTGCCTTTGATGGCATGGTCCGCCTTCTCGATGTGGACATACAGGGTGTCCTGGATGATTTCGCCCATGGAAAACGCGCGGATGCTTCCTTCTGAACGCAGGATACCTCCGACCATACCATACAAGTCGTAATGGTCAAGCACCTCAAAGACTTTGCTCTGTTCTTCTTTGAACACAACACTGTCCTTCCCGTTGATCAACCCGGAGTTCAGATAGAAATCCTTCACTGCAGGAATGTCTTCCTTCGTCATTTTCGTGAAGGAATAGCCGGGGTGGGCTTTCTTGAAGCAGTCGATGTCGTTGCGTTTTCCGTGGAATTTCCTTCCGGACAGCGAGAGCAGTTCTTCCTTCCTGTACAGGTAATCACCCCAATCCGTTTCGGGCAGTTCCTGAAAGGGGAAGTAGGAGGCGATCAAGGAAACATCCTCGTCCGTCATCGTGCAGAACGCGACCGGGATTTCCATGACTGCGCAATACTGGTCGATTTCCTTCAGGCAATCCTTGATGTTTGGCCCCAAGGGCAACATGAAGCACGGTTTGCGATCATTGTTCAGTTCCTTGATGACCAAGGTGTCTTTGAAAATCGCATATTCCGCTTGGTAATAGTCCCTCCACATGAAGAGACCGCCGACAGTGTAGTCGCAAGTGCGGCTGACCGAATACTGAAAGAAGGGACGGATGACAGCTATGTCATCAAGCGTCACATGTTTGAACCTAAGCATGAATCCCCTTCACGGGGTCAGCTAAGTGGATATCCATACTGATTGTTAATCCTCGCCTTCAACTTTTGAAGTATCACTTTCAAGAGCAGATACTATCAATTCCATCAATAAAGTCAATATCCCCGGGGGGGCTGTTTTGCTTGCAGTTTATACGCATTCTGTCTATGATTGTCCGTATGAAAAAACGCCTGGTTACTTCCGCATTACCGTATGTCAACAATATCCCGCATTTGGGGAACCTGCTTCAGGTCCTTTCCGCTGATGTTTTCGCCCGTTATTGCCGTTCAAACGGGTACGAGACCCTGTATATCTGCGGTACCGACGAGTATGGCACCGCCACGGAGACCCGCGCCTTGCAGGAGCATGTCTCTCCCCGCGAGCTGTGCGACCATTACCACAAGATCCATGAGGATATCTACAAATGGTTCGGCATCAGTTTCGATTATTTCGGGCGCACCAGCACCCCGAAACAGACCGAGATCGTCCAGGACATCTTCCGCAAGGTGTATGACGCCGGCTATATCACCGAACATGAGCAGGAACAGCTCTATTGCCCCCATTGCCAGCGCTTTTTGGCGGACCGGCTTGTCGAAGGGACTTGTCCGCATTGCGGTTGGGAGAAGGCCCGTGGCGACCAGTGCGATAACTGCCAGACATTGCTCGATCCCACCGAGTTGATCAATCCGCGGTGTTCCGTCTGCGGCACAAAGCCTGAATTACGGAAAACCAAACACCTGTACATCAACCTGCCTAAGGCGTTGCCCCTTCTGGAGGCGTGGATGGACAAGGCTTCGTCGGAGGGGTTCTGGGCGAACAACGCCATCCAGGTGACCAAAAGCTGGATACGCGACGGTTTGAAGGAACGGGCCATCACCAGAGACTTGAAGTGGGGCATCCCCGTTCCTCTCAAAGGTTACGAGGACAAGGTGTTCTATGTGTGGTTTGACGCTCCCATCGGCTATGTATCCATCAGCGCATATGCGACGGAAGCATGGAAGGATTGGTGGTTTGATCCGGAAAATACCGAACTGTTCCAGTTTATCGGCAAGGACAACATTCCGTTCCATACCGTGATTTTCCCTTCATGCCAATTGGCCACTGGCGAACATTGGACGATGCTCCATCACATGAGTTCCACCGAATACCTCAATTACGAGGGTGGAAAGTTCTCAAAATCGAACGGCATAGGCATTTTCGGAAACGATGTGGAATCGACCGGCATTCCCGCCGATGTGTGGCGTTTTTACCTGTACTACAACAGGCCGGAAACCAGTGATTTCACCTTTACGTGGCAGGATTTCCAGGAAAAGGTGAACAAGGAATTGATCGGCAACCTGTCCAACTTGGTCAACCGCACGCTGACCTTCACCAAGAAATTCCTGGATGGTCATATTGATGCCGGCGCGGTGGATGAGACATTCTTGGAAACCGCCAAGAAATATGAGGCGGCCATCACCGCATCCCTGGAAAGGGCCGATGAGCGGGATGCCTTGCGCACCATTCTCGAACTCTCCTCTGCGGGAAACAAGCTGTTTCAGGACAGTGAGCCGTGGAAACTGCGGACCACTGATCCCGAGCAGGCTCGGAAGATGTTGCGCACGCTGAACTGGTTGATCAGGGATTTGGGCATCATGATCGAACCGTATATGCCTGCAACTTCGGAGCGATTGCTCGCTTTCTTTAGCCAGGGAGGCAAGAAGTGGGATGCGCTTGGCCAGTGGGGCGGAGAAGTGAACGTGGGGGAAGTCTCCCTGTTGTTCTCGCGCCTTGAGGATGATCAGATCAAAACGCTGAAGGAACGCTTCTCCGGGAGCCAGAAGGAACGGGAAGCGAAACAAGAGGCCGAACAGAATGCGGCCAAAGAGAAGAAGGAAGAAACCATGTTGGATACGACAAAGAGCATTGCTGAGCAATTTTCCGAGCACGTCGTGCTGAAGATCGCCCAGATCACCCATGTGGAGAAACATCCGGGAGGGGACAAACTGTACATTCTCACCTTGGATACGGGTGAAGAGGAAAGCAGGACCATCGTCAGTTCCATCGTCCCATATTACACGGCAGAAGAACTGCAGGACAAACACATCGTGTTGGTCTCCAATCTGAAACCCGCCAATTTCCGGGGTGTGAAGAGTTGCGGCATGTTGCTTGCCGCCTCAGATCCTCATGAAGCGCAACCTCACAGCACCTGCGAGGTGTTGTTCGCCGATGACCTTCCGGTGGGGACAGTGTTGGAACCCGAAGGCTTCGGTGAACCCGCGGAAAAGCTCTGCTATGTCAAACCGGAGTTGTTTTTCTCCCTGCCGATCACCACAAAGGACGGTGTTGTCATGGTCGACGGCAGGAACCTGGTCAGCAAAGATGGCAAGACCGTTACCGCCAAAAAATACCTGAACGGTCCTGTCGGCTGATGTTCCTTTCGCCGATTTCCCTTGAGGGGCTTGATGGAAAGTCCTGCATGCAGGGCGAATACTGGGCCCGTCTCAAGGGAAAAAACGGGTGGGAAGCTCATGCGTTCCGCATGCGGCATTCCACGTTATTGGTGCTCACCAAACGGTTTTTCCGCCATTTTCTGTTGGCGTATGTGCCGTTTGGCCCACAGGAAGACGTATCTCTTAGCGAACTATCACGGCAAATCGCCAAATGTATCGATGGACACCTTTTTGCCATCCGTTATGACCTTCCGTACGGCAGCAAGTCGGATGCGAGCGGTTTGGTAATCCAAAGAGAAAGCGTCCAACCGGACGCTACCGTGGTCATCGACCTCAGAGAAGGGTATGAGGAAATCCGCAAAGGCTATCATGAACGCGCGCGAAGGGCGTTGAAACGGAGTGCCGGCAAGGTGGAGGTAAGCCTTTGGGAAGGTGATGCCGAGACGTTTGACGCTTGGTATGATGTGTATCAGGAGACCGGAATACGTGACGGGTTCTCCACGCGGAGCAAGCAATACATGACGGACGTCCTGTCCTTGCGGTACCGGGGTACACATGCACAGCTGTTTGTCGCCAAGCGTGACGGAGCTGTTGTCGGAGGTACGATTCTCTTGGAAAACAGCAACGAGGCGGTGTATCTGTTTGGGGCTTCGGAACGGATGGGGGACTGCACCTGCAGTCATGCGCTCCAGGATGCGATGATCCATGCCAGTGCGGATACCCACAGGGAGCGGTACGATTTCTTTGGTGTCAGCGGAGACAACGGGAGGGGAAGCCATCTCTCTTCCCTGGATCTGTTCAAGACTTCTTTCGGCGGGGAACGGATGGTCCGACGTCCGACGTGTGACTGGAAGGCTGACCGTTTCGTCTATGCATGCTATTCGCTTGCCGAACATCTACGGTATCGGGGGAAGCGAGGCTGACGGCCTCAGCCCTGAATTGGTCACCCCTGTCGAATTCATTGATGAAGAGTTCAAACGATGCACAGCCGGGTGAGAGGATCACCACCTGCGGTTGCAGCGGATGGAGTGTTTCTTCTTTCTTTGCGGCTTCATAGGCGCTCTTGACGGCTTCCCGCATGGTCGTAAACGGTCCTCCATAGGGGATGGATAAAGAATCCAACAACGGAAGCAGTTTCTTTGTGGTGAAGGAACCGGAGAGGAGCGTCACGCTTTCGGCTCTCTTCAAGTCTTCCGTCATGGCTTCGGGCGACAGGTTCTTGTCGGTGCCCCCGGTGATCAAATGGATGGTGGCGTCACGATAACGGGACAAGGAAAAGTGTACGGCTTCGGCGATGGTCGCTGCGCTGTCGTTGATGAAGGTGACGCTTCCCTTGCAGGCCACGCATTCCGAACGGTGTGGCACGCCGCCAAAGGTCGCGAAGGCTTTCTCTATATCCTTATTCTTAAAGAAGAGCAAAGAGAGGGTGGTCGCAGCGGGACGGAGGCTTTCTTCGAAGTCAGACGATGCCCCGTCCAAGGTATGTATGCGTGAAAGGGGGATGTTCCGTGTGGAGGAAACCGCTGCTTTCAACGTTTCCGGGACGAGGATCACCCGGTCTTTTGCCTGAAACAGCTTCAGTTTGTCGTCCAGATATTCTTCCATGCTGTGATAGCTGTTCTGATGGTCCGGATAGAAGGCTGTCAGGACGGCAGCCTCAAAAGGTGGCATGGATTCTCCCAACGCTGTGTAGGTGTCCCGTATCTGCCAGGAACTCATTTCAATGACCAGATATTCAGGTACGTTTCCTGCTTCCCAGTCGGTGAGGACGGTAAAGGCGCTGATGCCCATATTCCCGCAGAGTTGGGCTGTATGTCCCATCGCTTTGAGTGCGTGGGCAATGGCGAAACAGGTTGTGGTCTTTCCTTTCGTACCGGTGACGGCGATGAACTTGACGTTTTGGGAAAAGGGGGAGGTGAAGAGGTACCACATGTCGTTCTTGATGGCTTTCGCATCCTTGAGAAGCGGGTTGTCAGGCGGGATGGCAGGGTTCTTGATGACCACATCGGCCCATTGGAAATCCTCGTCACGATGGACGCCGGTAATGCAGACCGCACCTTTTCGGGTGAGGGTATCCACCTCTTGCTGTAGGTCATCCCCACCTTTCAGGTCGGTGACGCGGACTGTTTCCCCATGGTCAAGGAAATACTCGGCTGCGGCAAATCCTCCGCCGTTCATTCCCAAGCCAAACACCAGAATGTTCATCACCTGCATGATACCAAGCTAGGGGTGCAGGGGCAATACGGTGTACCCATAATGATCCCGCCATGATGAAAAAAGCATCATTTCCCCTTGACGCTTCCATGCCTTCTTCGCATAATGGACGGGTAATTATGTCCGACCTCTGGGAAACCGGAGTAGGAGAAGGAGCTCACTGTGCCTTGCGGTAGAAAAAGAAAAAAGCATAAGATTGCAACACACAAGCGGAAAAAACGCCTTCGGATGATGAGGCACAAGAAGAAGTAATTTCTGCTTGACAATCAAGCTTACTAAACAAAAACCGTCGGTCGCTCCGGCGGTTTTTTTCTTTTCTTCTGATCATCTCCTTTATCCGTTCCTTGCCTGACCGCCGGCACGGCATCGAGCGTCGCTCTCCTCTGGTTTCGCTGCGGCAGCGGTATTCTTCATCGTCACTTTTTCCGTGAGCAAGCCCTCAAAAGGCCAAAGGAACAACGCGATGATTCTGCTTTTCCGTTTTGTTTCTGTTTCCGTAGTATGCAGTTGCATTTTCCATTTCATCCATAGAATGCACATCTGCAACAGGTTGTCATCCCTGTGCATACCATGCAAAAATCCATGATTAACCGCATATGATATGGTATTGCCTTTTGGAATGGCAACCTTGCCGTTTTGTTGACGTTCGTCATCCATTCATGGTATCTTGATATGAAACCTCTTTATCCACCTTGGGGTGGATCATTTAGTCCGTAAGGAGGAACCATGAGAAATTATGAGTTCACCATCATCTTCGATGCGGAAGATGAGAAAACGAAGAAAGGCTTGGATGATGTCGCAAATCTTTTCAAAGAGGGGAATGTGACCATTACCAAGCAGGATGACATGGGAGTCAGGCAACTTGCCTATCTCATCAAAAAACAAGACAAAGGACATTACGTCTACTATGAGTTGCAGGCTGAGCCCGCAGCCATTGTTGGTTTTGAGAAGAGCCTTCTTCTGAATTCCAATGTCTTGAAGTACCTGTTCGTGAATACGAGCAAATAACAGCAATTCTTAGGAGGAAGTCATGGCAACCGATTTGAACGTGGTAGCCCTTGTGGGTCGCCTTACCAGAGATGCCGATATCCGTTATACACAAGGCGGTGCGGGAATCTGTCATTTTTCCATTGCGGTCAACCGGAGAAAGAGGACGGGGGAAAACCAGTGGGAAGATGAGGCGAACTTCTTTGACTGCTCTCTGTTCGGAAAGACTGCCGTTTCGATGCAACCGTACCTTCTGAAAGGCAAACAGGTCTCCGTTCTCGGCGAACTTCGCCAGAGCAAATGGGATTCTGATGGTCAGCAGAAGAGCAGGGTTGAGATCGCGGTGAATTCCCTCCAGTTGTTGGGCTCGAATCCGAATTCCTCGGCTCAGGGTGGTTACACTCCGGCTCCGAAGGGTCCGGCACCTGCCGCAGCGAAAGCGGCGCAAGAACCTGTCAGTCAGCCTACTCAGGATGAGGCTCCCGCCAGTAGTGGTGGTCCCGACCAGTTTGATGACGACACGATTCCATTCTAATTCAAGGAGTACTACATGAACGATCGTGATGATAACGATGAAGACATCATGGACGAAGACGACATGATGGACAAAGGCGGCAAGTATGACCGCAAGGGCAACGGCGGCATGCATGGCAAGCCGGTGTTCAAGAAGAAGATCTGCAAGTTCTGCACACAGAAAAACGAACCGGATTACAAGAATCCAGACCAGCTCCGCAGGTTCACCACCGAACGTGGCAAGATCCTGCCCGCGCGCATCACTGGCTGCTGTGCGAAACATCAGCGCAAGCTGACTGCCGAGATCAAGAAGGCGAGGGTGTTGGCCTATCTGCCGTTCGAGAAGCCTTGGTGATCTGGCGGTATGACGAGCGAAGATAAACGGAAGGTCCGTACTTGCCTTATGGCGGTGGTTTTCAGCGTCATGTGTTCTTATCTCGACCTGTTTTCCATTTTGTACATGATTCCGGTGATCGTCGTATCGGCGTTGTATCGTGATGGGAGGAGGCTCCTGCCCGCATCGTGTGCCGGCTTGATCGTGGTCGCCATCATTCTGATGGAGAACCGCAAAGCGTTCGGAACCGATACAGGGAAGCTGGCGATCCTCATCGCGTTGTTCATTCCGGTTGTGTTATGGGTGTCCGCAATGCTCTGGATAGGGCTTGACGGAAAACGGTTTTTGACACGATATCTCGCGAGTGTGCTGTTTGGGGTGTTCGCTTCGGTCTTCTTGGTGCTGGCCTTTTCCCGGCAACAGGATGCCACAAAGGTGCTGGATTCCTATTTTTCCCGTACGTTTGTGCAGCTGTTCCAGGAACTTGCCGGAAACGGGGAGCAGAATGCGATAAATACCACCCAACTCACTGCCTTGTACCATATGGCTGTACAGGTGATGGGTGCCTTCCTCGCACCGATGTCCATGTTTTTCTGCCTGATGGATGCGTTCGTCGCCTCCTGTATCCAGCAGAAAGGTTCGGACTCGTTGACGAAGAAAGTCCTGGGTTGGCATTTGCCCCAAGACTGGATATGGGCTTTCCTGGGTTCGTGGCTTGCGGTGGCTTTCGGCTACTTTCGCAAATGGCCGTATACCGGCATGGCGGTGGCCTTGAATCTGGCAGGCTCGGTTAGCGTGCTCTTCGCTCTGCAGGGCTTTGCGATTCTGCTCTTCAAGTTGCGGAAGCGTCATGAAACTCTGGGAGCCGGCAAGTTGTTCGTGTGGATTGTGTTGATGCTGATGTTCCTGCCCGGTGTGAACATGGTGGTTGTCGTTGCACTTCCCATAATGGGAGTGTTGGAGACTTGGTTTGAATTTCGGAGAATAGACAAGGAGATTTCCTATGAAAATCATTCTTAATCAAGATGTCACGAACCTCGGCGAAGAGGGTGATGTCGTTACTGTAAAAGATGGCTATGGGCGGAACTTTCTGCTGCCTTTCAAAATGGCTGTCCCGTATACTGAAGGCAATTTGGCCCAGGTGAAGACCAGAGCCGCCGCTATCGAGAAGCGCAAGGAAGAGAAACGTGCCGCAAGCGCATCGTTGAAGGAAAAACTCAATGCGATGGCGATCACGATGATCGTTTCCGCAGGTGAGAACGGCAAGCTCTTTGGTTCGATCACATCTGCCATGGTGCAGGCGGAGATCGCCAAGCAGGGCATCGAGCTGGACAAGAAGAAAATCGATGTGCAGACTCATGCGATCAAGACGACCGGAACCTACGAAGTGCGTGTCCACCTCTATGAGGATGACTATTCGCTGGTGAAACTGGTAGTCGAAAGCGAAGCTGAAGTAAAGGCGAAAGCCGCAGCGGCGGCCGAGAAGGCGAAAGCTGAAGCGGCAGCAGCTGCAAAAGCTGCCAAGGAAGCTGCTGCGAAAGCGGCTGCTGAGGCTGCGAAAGCAGCTGAGGCCACTGCGGAAGCTGTCGCTCCAGCTGAGGAAGCGCCGAAGGCTGAAGAAGAGCATAAGGCGGAGTGATGCCATCCAGTACGTTGATGGGGCGTGTCCTGCCCAATGACATTGAGGCTGAGAAAGCGCTTTTGGGACTGCTTATCCAGAACAGCAAGCTGGTCGATGAGATACAGACAATGTTGCGTCCGGATGACTTCTACCAGAAGAGCCACGCCGCCATCTACGCTGGTTTGATCGATTTCAAGCAAACGAATTTCAAGGAGACGCTGGACTTCCGTTCCCTTGTTGTGTTCCTGACCAATAAGGGAAAGCTCGAGGAATGCGGAGGCATCTCCTATTTGGTGGAGCTGACCAACTCGGAGAAGATCGGGTTTGCCAGCAACGCCAGCTATTACGCACAGACTATCCGGAGCCTTTCGAGACGGCGGAAAGTGATTGACTTTGCGTCAGATCTTCATGAAAAGGCTTTTGACATCTCCCAGGACATTCAGGGGGTGATTGACCATGGGGAGCAGACGCTTTCCGACCTGAACTCCGAAGGGGGAGCCGGCGCCGATTACAAAGATCTGAAGGATGTATTGAGTGCGGTCACCAACAACCTCAGGCCGTTGAAGAAAGGGGAGAGCGAGGGGATTGCCAGCGGCATCGAACTGCTGGATGATCTTACTGGCGGGTTCCGCAAACAGGAACTGACCATCATCGGAGCGCGGCCGTCAGTAGGAAAAACCGCTTTTGCCTTGACCATGGCTCTGAATATGGCAGTAAAGGACGTGCGTGTCGGTTTCTTCTCACTGGAGATGACGGCGACCAGTCTCGGACAACGTCTGATTTCCCAGTTGTCTGATGTGGATTTCGCACTGATCCGCAAACGGCTCATCAACACTGGATCGATGATGGACGCCATCATGAAAGCGGCAGGAACACTCTATGAGAAGCAACTGTACATCCAGGATACGCCGAACATGAAGTTGATGGATTTGCGTGCCCAGGCAAGACGAATGAAGCTGAAGAATGATGTACAGATCATTTTCATCGACTACATCGGCCTGATAGAATACGAAGACCAGAGTCTGGAACGTTTCAACCAAGTATCCCAGATATCGCGGAGCCTGAAGCAACTGGCTCGGGAATTGGACATCCCGATCGTCTGCCTCTGCCAGGTGAACCGGCAGGCAGAAGGTATGGAGCCGAAACTGTCCGATCTGCGGGACAGCGGTTCAATCGAACAGGACGCCGACCAGGTGATCCTGTTGCATCGTGACAAGATAAAAGAGAACAATGAAGACCGGAACGCCATCCAGGAAACGAAGTTGATCATGGCGAAGAACCGCAACGGCGAGACGGGCAAGTTCACGATGGGCTTCAAAGGAAACGTCGTGAAATTCGTCACGATGGAACAGTCACGCAGCTTTGCTGCAGGCAACAACAACAATTCATGATTTCATCAGCATCGGCTTGAATTTGACCAGGTACAGATGCTTGAAGTCCACATAACTCAATAACAGGAAGATGATGATCACCGAAGCCATGCCGATAAGCTGGAGCACCCAATAGGCTCGAGGGCTGAGACGTTTGTGGCTCACCATTTCCAAGAGGGCTATGAGCATTTGTCCGCCATCAAACGCAGGCAACGGAATAAGGTTACCCACCGCAATGGAGACGCTGACGATGCCGAGCAGGTACCACAGGCTTCTCAGTCCGCTCTTCGCATTGTTTTCCAGTCCGAGAGTCGTGATGTCCCCGATCATCAAAGCTGCCCTGCCGGTTCCGGTGAGTTCTTGCCGTACATCCTGTGTATGGCCGGTCACCACAGCCCATAATGTCGCTACGGTCTGGCGCAACAGGGTGAATGCGGTTGACATCCCTTTGATCAGCGAAAAGGGTTTGCCTTGGGATGTCGCGTGGCCGGTCATCAGGCTGAACTGGAAGTTTCCCGAGCCGTCTTCCTTGCTGGTGGCGGTGAATGATATCGCCTGTTCTTGTCCGCCATGGAGAACCGTCATCTGGGTTTCCCTGCGGTTCCCCAATGCTTCCAAAAGGTCATAATTGTTCTGTACGGTTCTGCCGTTGCATGAGAGGATGCGGTCGCCGAGCTTGAGGCCGGCTTTTTCTTCCGGGCTTTCTTTCCTCACTTGTCCGACGACGGGTTCCATCGAGTTTGCGATGCCCCAACGTCCTTCATTGTTGCTTTTCGCCTCAATGTTGATTTCAATCCCTTCCCGTAGGACTACAAATCGGTGCGATGCACTATCCGCGTCGGAAAGCAGGTTTTCCAGTTGTTGGTAGTCGGTTATGGCAATTCCGTCGAACGACAACACAAGATCGCCGCTTTCCAGACCGTATCGGGAAGCGGAACTGTCTGAAGCATGGAAGATGGAGGGGTAGTCGTCAACCGTCACGATGCGTGCCGGCGTGCTGATCACTTGGACGGGAAGGCTTGCGAGGACGGCATAGATCAGAGAGGCGATCAAGAGATTGCCCAAAGGCCCCGCACTGTAGGTTACCAATCGTTTGGATGGTTCCACGGAAAAGAGTGAACCTGCTTCGGTGTTGGAGAAGGACTTGCTTTGGGTATCCAAGGCTCGTTCCAGGTCATCGCTGCCTTTCATCTTGCAATACCCGCCGAACGGGATGAGGGAAAGCCTGAATTCGGTGCGTCCGAACTGTTTACCCCAGACCCGCGGACCGAAACCGAAGCTGAAGACTTCGACGGAAATGCCGCACAGATGCGCGGCGATGAAATGTCCGAACTCATGCAGGATGACGATGATGCCGATGCCGATGTAGCCTATCAGGTATTTCAGGAGAAGCATGCGCACGGGAAACCTCCGGCGAAGGCACGGTATTGTTTGTTCAGCGCGACGGCCTCTGCGAGGTCTGCAGGCGCTTTTTTGTCGGCGTGCCGTACGGTTGTCTCGACAATGTCCGTGATATCGGAAAAACCGATTCTCCCTGAGAGAAACGCCGCGACGGCGACTTCATCGGCGGCATTATACGCCAACGCGGAGGAGCCACCCATATCCAGCACTTCATAAGCCAAAGGGAGCAACGGAAAGCATCCGGTATCCGGCTTCTCGAAAGTCAGGGAAAGATTGCCGAAATCCAATTCCTGCACCAACGGGCACCGCACCTCCGGCAAAAGTGCGCTGATGATGGGCAGGCTCATATCCGGTCTTCCCAGTTGCGCGTAGAGGGAACCGTTCTTCAGCCTGATCATCGAATGGATGACAGACTGAGGGTGTACGACCACTTCAATGTCCTGAGGGCCGAATCCGAACAGTTTGCTGGCTTCGATGACTTCCATCCCCTTATTGGCGAGCGTTGCTGAATCGATGGTGATTTTTTTCCCCATCTTCCATGTAGGGTGATTGAGCGCCTCTTGGATGGTCACTGCCTTGAGTTTTGAAGCGTCATAGCCACGGAAAGGTCCTCCGCTGGCAGTGATGATCAGTTTGGATACCGTTTCTTTGGGATGATCCTTGAGCAGTTGGAAAATCGCGCTGTGCTCGCTGTCCACCGGGATGATGGACAGGTGGTTTTTCTGTGCCAAGGAAAACAGGAAACTGCTGCCGCAGACCACGCTTTCCTTGTTGGCGAGAGCCAGATCCTTACCGCCTTCCAGACAGTAGACCGATGCGGCCAAACCGTCAAACCCGCTGATGCCATTGAGCACGATGTCGGCTTTGGTCTCCGACAGCATGGCCCGTAAGCCGGTGAAACCGCTGTAAGGTCCATCCCACTTGCCGCCGGTCAGGCAGAGTCTGGCGTCAGGGAACAGCTTTCCCAATTCCTTGAGTTTTTCTTTTTGCGTATGGCAGGAAAGACCTGTGACGTGGAGCGGCAACTTATGGGAAAGGATCGCAGAGATCGCAGTGCTTCCGATGGAACCGGTAGCGCCGAGCAGAATGACGTCTTTCATGCTTTGAAGATGAGGAAAACCAACCAGAACACGGGCGCGCTCGCAAGGAGGGAGTCGATGGAATCCAAGAAGCCTCCGCGTCCGGGCACGATGTTTCCGCTGTCTTTCACTCCTGCTGAGCGTTTGAAGGCGCTTTCGATCAAATCACCGAGATTTGAGCTGAAACTGATTACCAAACCGAGGATGAAGCTCTGCACCAGACTGACGCCGATGTTGATGAAGAAACAATACAAGGCCGACAGAAGAATGGTCACCACGGTGCCGCCGATGAAGCCGGCAATGCTCTTGTTGGGGCTGACCGCCAATACGTTCCGGTTGTTTTTGCCGAAAGCATTTCCGAAAATATAGGCGAATGTGTCGTTTGCGAACACAAGAAGGAAATACAACAGGAGCAGGAACGTGTTGTAATCAGGATTGCCTGGCCAATCCATTTCGCTGATCTTGATCAAAAAGGTAAAGAAAAAGCTGGGATACAACAACAAAAGGGAGGAAGAACCGACACGGCTCATCGAGCCTTTGAAGTTGTCTCTCCATCCGTAGATGATTTCCATGGAGAAAGCGAAGAGGGCGAGGATCAGGAGCGTGAAATCGGTGATGGGCACCGGTTCATAGTAGGTTTCGATCCAAGCGGCGACGATCAACAGGGGAGGGACGAAGAAACGGAGATGCGGCTTCTCCCCTGTCGCTTTGATGATCAAGTCGCGCATTTCCAGCGATCCGATGAGGGATGCGGTGAATACAAGGCAGGCGAACGCAAGATGATTATGCTCAGGCAGACAGTAGATGAGACAGAAAATCGAGGGAATGCCTATGAAGGTCGTCAGACAACGTTTGGTCAATGATTTCATGCCATTCCCCCATACTTCCGGACTCTCTGCGCATAGTCGGAGCACACACGCTGGATGTCAGTCCGGTCCCAATCAGGCCAAAGCTTCTCGTACGATGCCAATTCCGCATACGCACTGTCCCACAGCAAAAAATTGCTGATGCGTTTTTCTCCGGCACTTCTGATAATCATATCTACAGGAGGTATGCAGGGCAAGTACAAATTTTGTGCAATATCCTCTGAGGTGACAGTTTTTGCCCCATTTGCCAACATATGGTTGACAGCGCGGACGATTTCATCCTGTCCGCCGTAATTGATGGCCAGACAACAGACGATGCCATCTTTGTCTTTTGTGGCTTCTTCGGTTTCGGTGATGGCGGTTTGGACTTCGGCAGGTAATCCCTGTTTGTTGCCGCGTACGAGGATACGAACATTTTCTTTGAGGAAGAATGCGAGTTCCCCATGGAGTTTGGTGGCGAGCAAGCCCATCAGAAAACCGACTTCCTGCCGGCTTCGTTTCCAATTCTCCGTGGAGAACACATACATGGTCAGGTATTTGATGCCTTCCTCCCTGCATGCGACGATAACCCGTTTCACTGCTTTCAGACCTTCGATATGTCCCGCGGTCCTCGGCAGGTTGCGTTGTTTCGCCCATCTTCCATTGCCATCCATGATGATGCCAAGGTGCGTGGGGATGGAAAGGGTGGCGGACATCAGACCTCCATGATTTCCTTTTCCTTGCTATCAGCGACTTCGCCGACTTTCAGGATGTAGGAATCAGTCATTTTCTGCAATTTGTTCTCAAGGTCTTTCTGTTGGTCTTCACTGATGTCTCCGCCTTTGGAAAGCTTCTTCAGTTCATCCATGCCTTCACGGCGGATGTTCCTTATGGAGACACGTGCGTTCTCAGCCATGCCCTTGGCGTTTTTGGCGAGTTGTTTGCGTCTGTCCTCAGTGAGGGAGGGGAACACCAACCTGATCAATTTCCCGTCATTGTTCGGCGGAAGTCCGAGATCGCTGGTCTGAATCGCCTTCTCGATTGCGGGAAGCACGCTCTTGTCCCATGGCTGGATCACGATGGATCTGGCCTCCGGCACGCTGATCGACGCCACTTGGTTGATCGGGGTGGGGGCTCCATAATAATCGACTTTGATTTTATCGAGGACCGATGCGGACGCGCGACCGGTGCGAAGCCCGTCGTACTCGCCTTTCAGGCTCTCGATGCTTTTTTTCATTTTCTCTTCACAATTCAATAATACATCAGACATTCCATTACTCCAAAAAAGGCAAAGGACCACCTCGTCAGGAGGCGGTCCTTTCCACAATCGTCATTTCAAGCCGGCGACAAAATAGGTAAAACTCACGATGGAGAGTTTCGCACCGACTTCCTTGGACACGGCGGCGAGCTTCTTTTCGACGCTCATCGTCTCATCCTTCACGAAAGCCTGGTTCATGAAGCAGATGTCGGAAAGATGTTTGTTCAACTTTCCGCGGACGATGCCTTCCTTGACATTGTCCGGTTTGTCCATGTCCTTGACTTGGACACGGAAGATGTCCATCTGCTCATCGATGTACTTCTGCGGAACTTCTTTCATGGTGAGATGGCTCGGGGTGAACGCTGCGACATGAAGCGCGCAATCGTTGGTGAACTCTTTCACCAGAGGATTGTCGAACACTTCGGGTTTGTCGGACGCGAACTCAACGATGACGCCCATCTGTCCTGCGCCATGGATGTAGGTCGCGGCATAGTGCCCTTCGGCGAGCGGAAGGACATACAGCTTCTCCAGCTTCATGTTCTCTTTGATGATGGCGATCAGGCTGTTCACTTTCGCGGTCAGCTCATCGTTGATCTCCGTATAGCCATTGGCCAGCACCATATCGCACAAATCGTTGCCAAGGGTGACGAACTTGTCGTTCGCGGCGACGAAATCAGTCTCGCAGGAGACCATCAGCATGACGACTTTCTTGCCGTTGTTCTTGATGAACACCCGGCCGTTGTCCGTCGCGCGGTCCTGCCGTTTCGCGACGGCTGCCAGTCCCATTTCCTTCAGGATTTTGTCTGCTTCTTCGAAATTGCCGTTTGCTTTGACCAAAGCGTTCTTGCAATCCATCATGCCGGCGCCCGTGGCGTCACGCAGTTGTTTTACTTGGGCAGCAGTGATTTGCATGGCTCACTCCTTGTACAGTTTTTCTTCGTCGACTTCGATTCCCGCTTTCTTGGAATCGCCGTCATCGGCATCGTCCTCTTTCTTCTCGTCCTTCTCTTCGAACTTGGAGAAGTCGGTCTTCTCGTCGCTTGAGAACACGATGCCTTCGTTTTCTTTGTCCAAAGCTTCCTGAGGCTCGGAAGCGGCGTCACCCGCGTTCTGCTGGGAAACATCGTCCAAAGACTCGACGATCTGGATGCCGGTCTCATTGTCAGCGTCGATGACGGCGTTTGCGATGATTTCTACGAACAGGCTGATGGCTCTGATGGCGTCATCGTTGCCCGGAATCGGGTAGGTGATGTCGGTCGGGTCGCAGTTGGTATCGACGACGGCGATGACCGGGATGCCAAGGCGTTTCGCTTCGGCGACGGCAATCGCTTCTTTCTTGGTGTCAATGATAAAAAGGGCTCCGGGGAGATCCTTCATGTCTTTGATGCCGCCAAGGTTTTTCTCAAGCTTTGATTTCTCTTTGGTGAGCAATGCAACTTCTTTCTTGGTAAGGGAATCGAATGTTCCGTCAGTCTCCATCTTCTCAATCTTTTTCAGGTTGGCGATGGACTTCTTGATGGTAGTGAAGTTGGTCAGCATGCCACCGAGCCAGCGGGTATTGACGTACGGCATGCCGCAGCGTTTAGCCTGCTCTTCGATCGCTTGCTGAGCTTGTTTTTTGGTACCGACAAACAGGACGGTCTTGCCTGATTTGACAACCTGCCTGATGGCGTCATACGCCGTGACCAGACATGCGGAAGTCTTCTGCAAGTCGATGATATGAATCCCATTTCTCTGACTGTAAATGAAACGGGCCATCTTCGGATTCCAGCGCTTCGTCTGGTGACCGAAATGCACGCCTGACTCGAGCAGGCTCTTCATGGTAACTACGGACATTGTTCCTCCTGTCTGACGGACACCTGTGGTGAACCGTCACCCTACTGCTGTTACTCGCCCCCGCAGGGGTGGAAATTCTGTGTCATCCATGGACACAGTCGTTGCTGAGTATGCCAGAAATCGGCAAAAGAGGCAAGAGTCAGAGCAACGCTTCCTTGATGCGGAGCAAAGGAAGGCCCACTACGGTATTGATGTCGCCTTCCACCAGACTCACCAACCGGGAACCCGCTTCCTGGATGCGGTAGGAACCTGCGGCACCCATCCATTCGCCGGTATCCAGATAGGTCTCGATCTCGTCTTTGGTGAGAGGCCGGAACGTGACGAACGCCTCGTCACTGCCGGAAAGGATGCGTCCGCCACGGTACAAAGCCCAGCCGCTTGCGACACTCTGCCTGCGGCCGGAGAACAGGGAAAGTTGATCATAGGCTTCCGTTCGGTCTTTGGCCTTGCCGATGAACCGGCCGTCGATGATGACCAGCGTATCGCAGCACAACACGGGCAATGAAGGTTCCGCATGTTGGGACAGGAAGGTCTGGAGTTTCCTCAACGACAAGAGCCTGACGCGTTCCTGCGGACAAGGCGTGGATATCGTCTCATCGGTGTGGGTGGGCAGGACGATGACATTGATGCCTTCGTCTTCCAGAATGCGTTTGCGTGCAGGCGATTGGGAGGCGAGGATCAGTTTCGGGAGGGCAGAGCAAAGGGATTTCATTTTCCTGTCTCTGCCTTGAGTTGGTCCAGTTCCGACGAAAGGGCGAACCAGGCGTCTTCCACCGCGGTCTTTTGTCCTTCTGCCTGTTGTTTGTCCCGCATCACTTGGGTGACCCGCTTGATGTCCGAGTAGACTGCGGGTTTTTCCATTTCAGCCTCCAATTCCTTGATTTTGCCTTCCAACAAGGTCACTTCATCCTGCTTGTCCTTGCATTGGCGTTCCAGACTGATGACGCGGTTGCGGAGCCTGTTGGCTTCCTTGTAGGAAAGCACACTCTCTTTTTCTTCTTTCTTTTCTTCGACCGGTTGGGTTTCCTCATACATCTCTTTTTCGTTGAGTTTGTAGGAGAAGTAGTCCCAATCCCCTTCGAAGAACTGCGGTTCCTCTCCGTGGTTCAGATACAGGATCCTGTTGGCGATATGGCTGATGAAATAGGTGTCATGACTGACGAAAACCATGGTGCCGTCATAGTTTCCCAATGCTTGCAATAACATCTGCTTGGCGTTGATGTCCAAATGGTTGGTCGGTTCGTCCAGCACCAGCAAGTTGACCGGGTGGAGCAGTATCTTCAGCAAGGCGAGTCTGCTCCGCTCTCCGCCTGAGAGTACGTCGACGGATTTGAACACGTCATCTCCTTGGAAGAGGAACGAACCGAGGTAGGTGCGGAGTTTGGGCAGGTCGTTGGTGGTGGCGACGGTGGCCAACTCTTCAAGGACCGTATTTTTCGGATCCAAGGTTGTCTCCGCTTCCTGTGCGTAGTAGCCGATGACCACTCCCGCTCCGAGCCTGACCACGCCCTGGTATCCCGTTTCTTTTCCCACCAGGATGCGCAACAACGTGCTTTTCCCCGCACCGTTCCGGCCGGTGACGGCAAGCCTGTCGCCTTTATGGATCATGAACGATAGGTCGTCGAACACGTCGATGTCCCCGTAATGCTTGGTGATGTGTTCGGCGTTGAGCACGTCGTTTCCGCTGTGGGGCGCGGGAGGGAAGGAGAATTCCAGGCGTTTCAGATGTTCGGGGATGTCGATCTCCTCCAGTTTGTCCATCTGTTTGATCCGTGACTGGACCTGTTTCGATTTGGTCGCCTTGTAACGGAACCGTTCGATGAACTGTTCGGTCTTTTCGACCAGTTCTTCCTGGGCTTTGGCCTTCGCTTCCAGTTCCTTGATCTCCTGTTCCCGTTCCGCCTGGTACTGGGTATAGTTGCCTGCATAGCGTTTGAGCTTTCCGTGGAACAATTCGAACACTTCGTTGACGGTGTCATCTAGAAAACCTTGGTCGTGGCTGACAAGGAACAGGCCGCCTTTGTAGACCTTCAGGTAGTTCTTCAGCCAGGTGAGGGCTTCGATGTCCAGATAGTTGGTGGGTTCGTCCAGAAGCATCAGGTCCGCTTTCTCCACCAAGGTACGGGCAAGTGCGATACGCATCTGCCAACCGCCGGAGAACTCCTTGCAAGGTCTCGGAAGGTCTGACGGCGCGAAGCCGAGGCCTGCCATGACCTGCCCGATTTTCATGGTTCGGTTGTAGTAGCCTGAGGAAAGGAGTTCCTCTTCGATCTCATGGATGCGGCCGAGCATCCCATCCGTCTTGTCCCCTTCATGCGCTTGGGTGAGGCGCTCTCCAATGGTTTCTTTTTCTTGGAGAAGGGCTGAATAGCGTCCGTAGCCTTTTTCCACTTCTCCGTAAGCCGTATCCTCCCCAAGGACGATGTCGCTTTGGGGAAGATAGGCGATGGTCATGCCCTTGGTGACGCTTTTGTCCATGAAATCCGGTTTGATCTCCCCGCTGATGACTTTCAGCAAGGTGCTTTTGCCGCAACCGTTCGCTCCGCAGAGTGCGGTGCGTGACTGGCTGGTGAGGATGAAGGAAACGCCGTCAAGGATGTCCCTGTCTCCAAATGCAAGATGCAGGTCCTGAACCTGAAGCGTAGCCATTCTTTTCCGACTCCTGTTGCCCTCACGGCGAATTAAAGGTATGATGAGCGTAGCATAAATCCTTTCCATCTGACAACAGGAGATACATCAAATGCTATGTCTGACGTTGACTGAGTCCACCCTCGCCAAAGACTTGGAGATCCTTGAACGTAACCGCTCCTATGTGTCTTTGGCCGAGCTGAGATTGGATTGCCTGGAAAGCGGAGAACTCGCCGATGCTGCGCAATTCCCGAAACAGGCCGGCCTGCCGGTGATCCTCACCTGCAGAAGGGTGAGCGATGGGGGAAAATGCACGCTTTCCGACAAAATGAGGCTTGAACTGCTGTGTTCCGTAGCCCAAGGTCCGTTCAGCTATGTGGACATAGAAGAGGACATCAAGAAGAGTGATCTGAAGATCAAGATGGGGGACGCAAAGATCGATTTCGAGGCTAATTTGAAAGCCCGTGGCATCCGCATCATCCGTTCTTTTCATGATTTCGAAGGGGTTCCTGCGGATGTGTTCGGCAGGATTTCCAAACTCTCCGCCCGCGGGGACATCCCCAAAGTAGCAGTCACGCCTCAATCGGTGCTGGATGTCATCACCATCTTCCGCATCCATGACGAGCTGAAGGAAATCAAGGAGAAAATCATCATCGGTATGGGAAGCTGGGGCGTGTGCACCAGAATCCTCTACAAACGTTGTGGTTCGATGCTTTCGTTCTGCTCGGACAACGAAGCGGCTCCCGGGCAACTTTCGGCCAAGACGATGAAGGAACTCTACCATGCGGACGAACTCAACGAACAGACCCATATCTACGGGGTCATCGGGAATCCCGTCCTGCATACCAAGAGTCCCGAGATACACAACCCGGGTTTCCATATCATCCATTACAATGCCGTGTACGTGCCGTTCCTGGTGGACAGCGTGCGTGCGTTCTTCAAATTGGCCGAATTGCTCCCCATTTATGGCTTTTCAGTCACCATCCCCCACAAGAGGAATGTATTGCCGTATCTCGGAAGGATTACACGGGAAGTCAAGCAGATCGGTTCGTGCAACACGGTCGTGCATATACAGAACATGTGGAAAGGCATCAACACGGACTATTACGGGTTTCTCGAGCCGGTTTCGGATGCCATCACCAAAGGGGAGATCAAGAGCGCTTTGGTCATTGGAGCCGGTGGCGCGAGCCGGGCTGTTGTCTGGGCGCTGCGCAACCATGACGTGAAGGTGACGATCGTAAACCGGACCATCGAACACGCCAAGGCGCTGGCGCTGGAGACGATGAGTTCTTATGACGGACTCGATCGTATAGGCTTTTACAGCGGGACGGTCGACTTGGTGGTGCAGACGACCAGCGTCGGTATGGATCCCCAGATGAACGAGGATGCCGCCAAAGGCTATGTCTTCAGCGGCAAAGAAATCGCCTTCGATCTGGTCTATAAGCCCCGCGAGACGGTTTTCCTCAGAAGGGCCAAAGAGGCAGGGTGCAGGACGATTTCCGGGGCAAGCATGCTTTTCGCGCAGGGCAAACTCCAGTTCGAGGCTTTCACCGGTTATCATTATCCCGCCAACCTGCATCCGGTCATTTGACCAGAGAGAAGGTCATTTTCGTTGTTCCGGTCTGGGAGAGCGTGAGGGAAAGGTTGTCCATGCCGTCATTGAAAGCGATGGCGTACCCTTCGGTCTTGTCCCTGTAGGAGAGGGTGTATCCTTCTGCATTCCGTGTGATGTCCAGCACCAGCAGGTTGGAAGCGGTGGTGGAATAGAGGTTTCCTTGATATATTCCTTCTCCTGTTGAAGTGAGGGTGAACCGCTCGATGGTGACGCCCCGTCCCATCGTGTATGCTTCGTCGGCCGTCCATTCGGTTCCCGCCAGTTTCTCTTGTACGGCCTCTTCTTGGATGTCCGGTGCCTTGCAACCCAATACCAGAACGGCCAACAGTGCGATCATCATGACTTTTGCACGCATAGTAAACTCCTTTCCTGTATTCTTTCGGCAGGAAAGGCTGTCAGGGGAGGGAAAATAAGAGTCCGGTTACAGAGTCAGGCAGGTGTAGCCCATACGGATGAGGAAGATTTTACCCACCGGAATGAGCCGGCTCTCCCCGAGGGGGAGGATGGAGGCTTTGAGCAGCATTTCGCCATCAGTGGTCTTGGTCAATTCCTGAGGTTTGACCAGCAGTTCATCCTGTCCGACCTGCAGGTTGATGAGCGTGTTCTTCAGGGAAAGGGCGTGCCTGAGCAGGGAAACTTTCCCTTGGTAATCAAAGCCTCCTGCTTCCTGGCTGTCCTCCATGGGCACATTTCTGATTTGTGTTTTGTCGACGATGAGTTTGTCCTCATAACGGGCGAACAAGCCTCGGCGTACGGATTCGTTCAGCGCGCCTTTTGCGATGGTTTCCTTGATATCTGGGTCATACACGGCGGTTTTGCCTGCCTGTCCCTGCCAGTGGGGCGGAGAGGGAATGTCCATGGACTGGCAATCCAAGTCTTTGGGGGTTGCCGCAATTTCCGCCGCAAAGCTTTCTCCTTGCAGGGATGGAAGGAACCCGAGACTGTCCTTCAGAGCTTTGCTCCACTGCGGGTAACTGAAGCTGTCCATCAGAAACACATTTGCGCCCAGTTTTCTCAGGACGGCTTGTTTGAGCTGGGGTATGGCTTCGAGCAGGCGTGTGATGCGTTCGTCCGTCTTGAGGACTATGCCGTGGAACAGTTCCACCTCATGGTATTGCTCTTCACAGAGCGTCAGTTCTGACAAAAGCGTTTCTTTCGCTCCGTTGGCGGAAAGGTAGTTTTTGACTTCATCCCAGCCAAGACCGCTGTCCATGCCGCGGCAGAAACTTTCGGAGGTGATCTGGTAGACGGTACGGACATCCAGTTTGGTCAGGGTGGCGAAACGCCACAGGATGTCTTCCGCCTCGGTGGTGCCGCTGTAACTCGCAGACCTGTCGCTGTCAAGGACCAGTTGTCCCCGTTTTCCTTCTTCGTCCCAAGATGTCACCCAAAGGATGCCCTCTTTTTCCGTCAGCATTCCCCAATCAAAGAGGCTTTCCTTCAGGTTTTGGGGGAATGAGATATTCTCCGAAGTCTCCAACAGGGCGACCAACAGGGAAAACGCTTCTTGGGAGAGGCTTCCCGATTGTTCCATGAGGAAGATCAGATGGCGGTAGCTTTCGCAGTCCAACCCCGAACCACGGGAGAACATATAGGAGAGCAATGAAGGCCGATCCAGAGACAGAAGTTTTTCCGCCATGGGATAATCCACCACGCCGTCCATGAAGACGCCGCTGGCGTTGAGAGCTGAGAGGAGGCGGTTGAAGAACAATGGACGGAGTGAGGCCGGGCATGCGGGGAACGCATTTTTGAGTGTGGCGTCATCCACAGCCCTTCGTTTCCCTTCGGCCAAGGAAAGGTAGCCTTTGACGACCTCGCGGGAAAGCGTAAAACTATCCGACGGTTTGCCGCAACTTCCGGGAAACAGGCAGGAGAGGTTCAGGTAGGGACTGTAGAGTGGCCCAAGCAATGGGTTGGGCGCAAGGGTTTTTCCCGTCTTGAGGACCCACAGGCGTTGGATGAGCAAACTCAGGTGCCTCACTTGTTCCGGATAGGTGGCGGATGTGGAGAAGAGTCGTGCCAAGGCCGCTCCGTCCATTGGCCCGAACAGTTCCAGGACGAGCAGGATTTTCAGATCGTCATCGTCAAGCAGGTCCTTCAGATGGTCCTGTACGGATGGTTTCGCCAAGAAAGAGATGAGACGTCGGGTAAGATCGGTTTTGGAAAACGGCGTCTGGATCGGACCGAGGTAATTCCTCATGATGGGGAAATAGAGTTCGTCAGGATATGAGTTGATGGCGGTGGAAAACTGCTGTATCTGGAAATCCGTCATGATTTGCCCCATACGGCGATGTCGTACCGATATCCTTGCTCGGCAAGAAACTTCTGGCGGTTTGCGGAGAATTCCTCTTCACAGCTGAAGCGGGTGACCAGCGTGTAGAAATGGCTGCTTCTGTCTTTCGGCCGGAGGATGCGTCCCAGCCTTTGCGCTTCCTCACTGCGGGATCCGAAGGTACCGGAGACTTGGATGGCCACAGAGGCATCTGGGAGATCGATGGCGAAATTGGCCACTTTGCTGACGATAAGGATATGGTTGCGTCCTTCCTTGAAGGCTTTGTACAAGGTTTCGCGTTCCTTTGTCGGCGTACTGCCGGTAATCATCGGGACTCCGAGTTCTTTCCTGATGCCTTCCAGTTGGTCCAGATACTGGCCAATGATCAAAATGAAATCGTCGGGATGTTGGGCCACCAATTGTTTGACCACGTCATTTTTCCGTGGGTTTTCACTGGCGATGCGGTATTTCTGGCGTTTTTCGGCGATGGCATAGGGTACTTCCAGTTCTTCAGGAAGGTCGATGCGTATTTCATGGCAATATGCTTGTGCGATGTAGCCTTTCGCTTCGAGTTCCCCCCAAGGGCGGTCATACCGTTTCGGTCCTACCAGGCAGAACACCTCATCTTCCCGTCCATCTTCCCTGACCAACGTCGCCGTCAGGCCTACCCTGTGTACGGCCTGGAGTTCTGCGGTGACTTTGAAGACAGGGGCGGGCAGCATGTGCACTTCATCATAAATGACCAGTCCCCAGTGGCCGGTGGTCAACAATTCCATGTGCGGATAGGGTCCTTCCTTGTCCGGCCGGTAGGTGAGCACCTGGTAGGTGCAGACCGTGATGGGTTTGGTCTCTTTCTTCTCACCGGTATATTCACCGATCAGGGAAGGGTTTATTTCCATCTTGTCTTTGATTTCGTCGATCCACTGGTGGACAGCGGCCACATTGGTGGTCAGGATCAATGTCCTGGTGGCGAGTTTGGACATGATGCTCATGCCGACGATGGTTTTTCCTGAGCCGCAGGGGAGGACGATGACACCGAAGCCGCTGCCACCTTGTCCGTCTCCGAGCAGGGCTGAGGTCGCTTCCAGTTGGTAGTCCCTGACTACAAAAGGTCGGGAGGTTGAGGCGCAATTCGCCCTTAAGCTCATCGCCACGGGCTCGCCTTGGGCGAGTGCGATCCTGTCATCCACCGGATAACCGAGTTTGATCAACAGCAGTTTCACCTGTCCGCGGTCATATTTGTTCACGACAAAGTTCCGATCGTCCTTGCGTGCCAGAAGTTTGGAAAGCGAGGCTGAAGCGCCGATTTCCTTGGCGATGCGTTCGGTGGTGACGGACAACAGGTAATAGCGGTTGTCCTCTTCCATGGTGCGCAAGGTGATCTTTCCGAAGCGTCCCGCCATTTCTTCTATGAAGAACGTCACGGTTTCAGGGAGCGGGAAACGGGACCAGAAATCCAGTCGCGAGAGGATCCAACTGACGGTGCATCCTAATGAGACGGCGTTCCAGAGCGCGATCTCATCGACCAGATAGGTGTGGACGTGTTCCGGGCTTTTCACCAGAGAGGCGAATCGGACGAGGTCGGAACGGCACGCTTCCGCGTCAGGATGATGGACATCCAGCAGGAGGGTTCGGTCGCTTTGTACGGTGAGCGGTGTGTCTTTCATGCGTTCCGGCCTTTTGCCATGTACCAGGCGTCCAGCATAACCGTTGCGGTCATAGCCTCAACCACTACGACAGCCCTGGGGACGATGCACGGGTCGTGGCGGCCTTTGATGGTGATTTCCACTTCTTCTCCGTTGGTGTTGAGGGTTTTCTGTGTTTGGGCGATGGATGGTGTGGGTTTGAAAGCCACACGGAAGACCAAGTCTTCTCCGGTGGAAATGCCACCAAGGATGCCGCCGGCATGGTTGGTGAGGAAGCCATGCCCGTCCATCTGGTCGTTGTTTTGGCTGCCGGTCAGTTCTGCGGCATGGAAACCTTCACCGACTTCAAAGCCTTTGGCGGCTCCGATGGACATCATGGCATGGGCGAGAAGCGCTTCGAGTTTGTCGAATGTGGGTTCTCCGAGGCCGGAAGGAAGGCCTTTCACCACACATTCGATGATACCTCCTACGGAATCATTATGCATTCGCGCCTGTTCTATGGTTTGTCCAAAGATTTCCGCTTTTTCGCTGTCAGGACAAGAGAGGGGGTTGGACCGCGCCGTGCTCCAGTCTCGTTTGTCCGTTTTGAGATTTCCTATCTGTACGGTGCCTGCCTGGATGGAAATGCCTTTCTGTTCCAGGATTTGCGCGGCTACGGCTCCGGCGGCCACCCTGCAGGCGGTTTCCCTGCCGGAAGAACGTCCGCCGCCACGGCTGTCCCTGAGTCCCCATTTCTGCTGGTAGGTGTAATCGGCATGGCCGGGACGGTATACGTCGGACAAGGCGTCATAATCGGAGCCATGCTGGTCGTTGTTCGGAATGATGATGGCGATGGGGCACCCGGTGGTTTTTCCGTCATACATGCCCGAAAGTACCGTGAGGGTATCGTTCTCATTCCGTTTGGTGCCCAGTGGATTCCCCCCCGGGCGCCTTCTGTCCATCATCTCTTGTACGCGTTTCCAATCGATGGGAAAGCCTGCTTCGATTCCGTCAAGCACAACTCCGATTGCTTGACCATGGGATTCCCCAAAGGTGGTGAATGTGAATTCAGTGCCGAAACTGTTGTGTCCCATCGTCATGACCTTCCAATTGAGCGATGCACCAAGCGGCGGTTTGTTCAACCGTCGGGCTATCGGGCAAGTGTAGCACGATTTTGCACACTTTGCCATACAGCTCGTCACGTCGGAGGTATATCTGATGGAAGCTGCCTTTTGGATCGGCCGCATCCAGAAACGGCGGAATGCCTTCTCTGATGATCCTGAGGTACAGGATTTCTTCGGGTACGCTCAGGTAGACCAGTTGTCCATGGCCCGCGCAGGTCTGGAGGAGTCCGGGGTTGTCAACAGAACCGCCTCCCATGCTGATCAGGGTGGAGGGATGATTTGAGGCGAGGAAGTCTTCCATACTTTCCCGTTCCAGTTTCTGGAACGCTTCCTGGCCATATCTGCGGTAGTACGAGCGGATGGAGAGGGGAGGCGGTATCCTCAGTTTGGTGAGGTCGTCGGCATCAACCCAATGACAACCCCATTGGCGTGCGATGTATTGGCCGATGCGGCTTTTTCCGGAGTGTTTCAGACCACAGAGAAAAATATCTTGCATGAATCGTGCACCACCTTGTTTCAGAATTGGTCGAAAAAGTCAGTCCAGGAAAGAGGATAGAGGTGTCTGTCAAAGATTTCCGAACTGCCGACCGCAGCGATGGCCAGTTTTCTGGTATGGGCTTCCTGTTCTTTGCCATCCGCTTTCAGTTGCCATCTGCTTTCGGCGAGATCCTTTCTGACCCGTTCCTGATAATCCGTAGCCTTGATGACTTTCTTCAGCGCGAAGTGGAACGTGATGATGATGGTATACCACAGGACAGAGACCAACGCGTCGATGAGTGAAGCGGTGTTGATCATTAACTCGCTTGACGGTCCGTACAACATCATGCTGTTGCGCAACACCAGCAACGCTGAAAGCAGAATAGGGAGAATCCAATATTGTCCGCCTTTTGCGCAGAGGAAACGTATGCATGCGCCGAGGGCGACAAAATTGATCAGGAGACAAAATAGGGGTAACGCGTATTGTGCCATATCAGAAGAAGATGATACCATAGTGACATGCGGTTTTGCAATGAACTCAACGAGCAATTATTGAAGAATCGGGTCCATCTGCGTGTCAGTGACATCCGGGGTGAATACTATCGGGACACGACGGCCATCATTCACAGTTCTCCATTCAGGAGGCTGAAACACAAAACCCAAGTGTTTTTCGCGCCAAGCAATGACCATATCTGCACCAGAATGGAGCATTGCCTGCATGTCGCGTCCATCGCCAGCACCATCTGCAGGGGATTGGGCATGGACACCGAGCTTGCGTGGGCTATCGGTATGGGACATGATCTCGGACATACGCCGTTCGGCCATACCGGGGAGAGGATTATTTCCCGGTTGATGGAAGCTAAAGGGTATCCGCCGTTCGAACATGAGGTGAACAGCCTGCGGATGGTCGATTTCCTCGCAGAGCGGGGGAAAGGCCTGAATCTGACCTATGCCGTCCGGGATGGCATCGTCAGTCATTGCGGAGAGCATTTCAGCCAGTGTCTTCGTCCCACATTTGCCGTAAAAGACCTCAATTCGATCACCAGCCGCTGTGGTTTGGTCCCCGCTACATGGGAAGGGGTGGTCGTGCGTTTTTCCGATTCCATCGCCTATCTCGGCAGGGATTATGAGGATGCGTTCCGCCTTGGTGTGGTGGACGGGAAGTCACTTCCCGGCATCGTCAAGGAAAAACTCGGAACAACCAATGGGGAAATCATCAACAGCCTTGTCAACGATATCATCGACCACAGCGATGAGAACGGCATCCGTTTCAGCGATGAGGTGTATCCGGCGGTGCTTGCCATGAAAGAGTATAATTATACCCACATTTACCAGTCTTCCATGCTGCAGGGCTACGACAAGTATTTCTCCCGGTTGATCAATCTGGTGGTGGAATATCTTGACCGTCTGGAGAGTGAAGGCGGCGATGACGAGCGATATTATCAGGAAGAGCATAACCTGCTGGCCATGGGCTATTGCCGCCATCGTATGGAAATGAAAGACGCCTATTTGGCTCATGACGGGAACCTGAAGCGCATGGTCTTCGACTATGTTGCCGGCATGAGCGACAACTTCTGCCTGGATTGCGCCGATGAGATACTCAAACCTGTCCATTTGGGCGAGAACGGGATGGGCAAGTGGTTTGACGCCCGTTAAAGCAGGACGGAAGAGAGACTTCGTTTGGGGACGTGGAGTGTGCCGTCTTTGTCCTTATAGTATTTTATGGATGCTTCCGCCGTTTCCAAGACGGGGTGTTCCGCTTTGTAGCCCAAAGCGAGCACTGTGTGGATCACCATCGTTTTGTCCAGTCCAAGCAATTCATGGATTTTAACCCTGTCGACCGCACCCATCCAGCATACGCCGATGCCTTCCGTTTCCGCAGTGAGGATGAGGTTTTCTATAGCGGCGCCGGCATCGGTTTCGTACCCTTCCTTCCGTATGGTGGTGTCGTCACATACCACAATGAACGCCACAGGGTGTTCCCCTTCCTTCGGTGTGCCTTCCGGTGCGATGTATGCCGCCCAGCGGACCAGCGGAAAGAGTGCGTCCACCAAGGATTTTTCGTTGACGATTTTGTATTTGATAGGCTGGAGGTTGCTGGTGCTGGGAGCAAGGCGAGCCGCATTGACCAGTCCGAGGAGTATTTCTTGGGAGATGGCCTTCTGTTGGAATTTTCTGATGGTCCTCCGGTTCCCTATCGCTTCTTCTACGGTCATTGTTGTCTCCTTTGTCAGTTGAGTTCCTTGCCCAGACTTTCGATTTCCTGGATGAATTGTCCGAGGTCATTATAGGCACGGTACACGGCCGCGAAACGCACATAGGCCACTTTGTTGAAGGCTTTCAACTGGCGCAGCGTTTCGTCTCCGATGGCCGAACTCTGTATCTCCCGGGTATTGTTCGCCCGAAGGTTCAGAGCGTCCTCCACATCCTGTGCGAGATTGATGATCTGCTCTTCGCTGACGACCAGTTTCTCGGTACAGGCGCGTATGGAGCGTTGGAGTTTCCTTTCATCGAACGGTTCCCTTCTGCCGTCCCGTTTGATGACCATAAGGGTACGGTCCTCGATTTTCTCATAACTGGTGAAACGGAAACCGCAGTCCAGACACTGCCGTCTCCTCCTGATGGAGGTTCCGCTCCGGTTGGTACGGGACTCAAGCACTTTGTCGTTCATCGATCCGCAATGTGGGCAACGCATACTGTTCAGTATAGAAGAAAAAGACAGGTTGTCAAATGTGACTCTGATTACAGATTGCAGGGGAATCGCTACTCTTTGTTCTTTTATTTGTTGCAATTAGCCCTAAAGTGTGAGTATTATAACACGAGCGAGGCGAATATGGCGGAATCTGTGTCGAGTTATGTCAAACGGATCGTGGACAAATCCCCCTTTATCCATGAAATGCTGGTCAGCGGGATCCTGTCGTACAGCAATTATGCCGATGCGATCCAACCTGAAGTCGAGAAGCTTTGTGGCTCCAAAGTGAAGAACGCCGCCATCGTGATGGCGCTCCGTCGGTACGCCGAAGATTTGAAAGGCCGGGAAAAAGGGCAGAAGCCGGGGAATGTGGAATACCAGATTGTCATGAAGACCAACATCTTCGACCTCAATCTCGTCCGCAGGGACAGTTTCATTTCCAAATTGGGACCGTTGTATTCCCAGATTTCCCCGGAGAAAGGGGATTTCCTGAACATCTCGCTGGGGAGCCATGAACTGTCCCTTGCCGTTTCGGAGAAATATCGTTCATTGGTCGAGCAACTTTCCGAAGGTGAGGAAATCCTTCACCGTATGGAAGACTTGGTGGCGCTTTCCTTGGTCTTCACCGGGGATTTTCTGCAGACCCCGGGCATCGTTTATGAAGCCGTCCGACGTCTTGCGTGGGAGGAAATCAACGTCATCGAGATCGTGTCCACGATGAATGAGTTGACGTTTGTCATCAAACGGGAAGATTCGATGCAGGCTTTTGAGGTCCTGCAGAGTTTTTTGGCGAAGAGTTGAGCTTGCCCAGAAAAGGGTGATTTGCTATAGTACAGTGGTTCGGAAACAGATAGCGTTGCCATGAAGGTCGATAGGGCGGTGCAGCACCCTAGCCGCCATGACACCAGGGTTTTCCGTTTCTTATGGGGATTTGTCTATGAAGAACATGCTTCTTTGGATCGTCCAGCTGCTCCTGGACTTCTCGCTTATCATGATTGCCTTCCGTTTGTGGGGCAAATACGGGTTGTACATTTGGTGTTCCATCAGCGTCATTGTCGCCAACATCCAGGTGACGAAGAATGTCATGCTGTTCGGCATGGAAGCGACACTCGGCAACGTGCTGTACGCTACAGGTTTTCTCGCGACTGACCTGCTTTCCGAGTTCTATGGGCCGAAGCAGAGCGCCAAGGCGGTTCTGGTCGGTTTCTTCTCTCTGGTTGCCATGACATTGATGATGCAGCTGTCTCTGTTGTTCGCCCCCAGTCCCTCAGACATCGCCCAGCCGGCGTTGCAGCAGATTTTCGGGCTGATGCCCCGCATCGCTTTCGGTTCACTGGTCGCGTATGTGTGTTCCAATACCCATGACGTGTGGGCTTTCGAGTTCTGGAAGAGACGCAAGCCGGGCAAACGGACATTGTGGATCAGGAACAATTTCTCCACGATGGTCAGTCAGGCCATCGATACCGTGATCTTCACTTCCATCGCATTCATTGGGGTGTACCCGAAGGACGTGGTCGTCTCCATAATGGTCAGCACGTACGTCCTCAAATGGATTGTCGCCATCTGCGACACACCGTTCATGTATTTGGGACGCGCTTGGTTTGATGCCGGAAAAATCCCCGAGAATCCGTTCAACGCTTAGGCGGGAAGGTCGTTCTCAGATATGCGGTTCCCTTTGCCGTCCCCGCATAGATCGGAGGGGCATATTGGTTGCGTCCTTTGAGAAACGCGTCATCATAGGCGAGTGATGAACCGTCGGCATGGAAGATGTCCATTCCTTGGCTTTTCAATACCGCATGACTTGCCGTCACATCCCAGACATAGCCTCGATATTCGATGCATCCTTGGATGCCATTGAAGATGACTGGTGCGAGAAGATGGAGGATGGAGGAGCCGAAACAACGGAATTTCCCCTGCCAATCCGGGAAGGAAAGGTGTTTCAGCGCATCACTGCCAGATGTAATCTGCCTGATGGTATCTTTGCCGGGGGCGGCGTTGAACGGTTTGCCATCCACGAGGAGGGGTTTCCCCGGATCCAGACGGAGCGACAGACCTTCTTCGTTCACGCCGAACCGCGGTGCTTCGATTATTGCGCCGACCGGCTTGCGGTTCCCGTCAAGGATGCCCAGTGCGATGGCGTAGGAGGGAAAGCCTTGGCTGTACATGTCCGTTCCGTCGATAGGATCGAGCACGAACGTGTAGGGTGCCTCTTCCCTGAACGGGGTGGTTTCTTCCTCACTGATGATATTCGCTTCAGGAAACAGCTGCCCGACAAGGGTGAGGATGGTGTGGGAGATGAAGAGATCGGACTCTGTCACCGGGGTGCCGTCTTGTTTTTGTGTTGTATGGATACCTCTCTGGTGGTTTCTCGCATAAAGGCCGCATTGGCGGACCGCCTGTTCGATGGCATCCAGTTTGTTCTGTTCAAGCGTCATGCCCTTCATTGTAGGGAAAGCTGTTGGTTTTTCCAAGAGAGGCCTTGTCTCTGTTGAAGTTTTTCCTTCATTCATGGTAGGGTAGCCGCGTATGGAAAAAGGTTTGGAAGCTTCGGTGCAGGACTTTCTCAAGGCCAGCGAAGCCTATCAGGCATGCGTTGCGGGCAGGCCTCTTTTGCATGTCCAGGGGTTGGAAGGTTATCCATTGGCTTCTTTTTGCCAGATGCTCGCACGCAAGAATCCCGCACGGCTTTGGGTTGTCTGTCCCACCGAAGAAGTGGCCTTGATGCTGCTCCGGGACTGCGGCATCCATGTGAACGGCCGCAAAGTGGAAGAATTCGCCACTAGCGAAATGAACTGCGTCTACCTTCCCTCCAGCGGAAAAATACTCTATTCTGAGGCCGGTGAAGAAGGGGACAAGTATGAGCAGATACAGTGCCTGTCCCGCATCGATGCCATGGAAAAGGGCTTGGTGATCACCCATCTCCGTCCCTTTGTCAGTCCTGTACCGTCAGTGGGGAAGATCAAAGAGTCCACCATGGTCTTTCGGGTGGGCGCGCCGTTCGCCAGTTCTGATTTTGCGGAGAAACTGACCCAATCGGGGTATGTGCGCAGTCCAGCCACGACCAATCCTGGAGAATTCACGTTGCGTGGAGAGGTGATGGACATCTACCCCTTCGAATCCGGCACGCCCTACCGGTTGTATGCCGATTGGGACAAGGTGGGGCGCATCAGCACGTTTGAGCCACTTTCCCAGCAGACCGTGAAGGATGTGGGTCGCTTCTCGCTCACGTTGATGACAAGCAAGGAGCAGCAGTCGTCTTCCGCTTTGATTGATGCATACATCCGTCCTGGGGATCGTTTCGTCTGGGTGGGGGATCAGCGTCTCGAGACCAGTTACAAAAGCCTCTCGTTGGAGGCAAAAGCCTTTTTTCGGGAGAACTACCAGAAAGGGATGACGGCTCAAATGCAGGAGTTGCTGTTCGATTACCCGCAATTCCATGCCTCATGGAAGGACAGCGTGACGGTGATGGACATCCGCGGGCAGGATCCCCAGGCTTATTGTTTTGAGATCGACGGACCTCGTTCCTATTTCGGCAGTGTCACGCTTCTCAGACAGGATCTGACAGGGCTGACCAAAGACGGCTGGGACATCACGGTGTATGCGGCGGCTTTGCCGCAGACGGAACGGTTGCAGCAGATGCTCGGCGCCTATCCGTCAATCCACTACATCACCAAGGAAATCTCAGGCGGTTTCTCCATTCCGAAACTGAAGGCCATCGCCATCTGCGAACATGAGATCTTCGGCCACCGCAGACAGGTGGTGAAGACGCTGCAGCATGTCCAATCCAGTCCGCTGGACAGTTTCGTCGATCTGAACGAAGGCGATTATGTCGTCCATGTCAACTATGGTGTAGGGCAATTCCTCAAGATCGACCGGGTGAAAAGTTTCGGCAAGGAACGGGATTACATCAAGATCCAATATGCGGACGAAGAGATGCTGTATGTGCCCATCGAACAGGCAAACTTGGTGCAGCGGTACATCGGCAGCGAGGGTGGGGCGCCGAAACTGGACAAACTCGGCGGCACCGGTTGGGCTCATAAGAAAGCAAAAGCCCGCAAGAGTGCGGAAGATCTGGCCGGCAAGTTGATCGACCTCTATGCGAAACGCAAGAATTCTGTCGGATTCGCATTCCAGAAAGACACCGATTGGCAACTTCAGTTTGAAGCTTCGTTCCCCTATGACGAGACGCCCGACCAGCTGAGTTGCATCGAAGACATCAAGTCGGACATGGAAAAACCCATCGTCATGGACCGTTTGGTCTGCGGGGATGTCGGTTACGGCAAGACGGAGATCGCTTTCCGCGCCGCATTCAAAGCTGTCATGGGAGGCAAGCAGGTCGCTTTTCTCGCCCCGACGACGATTCTCGCCGAACAACATTACCGGAATTTTCTCAACCGGACCAAGGATTTTCCTGTCCGCAGCGCACAGTTGTCCCGGATTGTCCCTCCGAAGGAGCAGAAGAAGACAAAACTGGAACTGGTCGAAGGTAAGATCGATGTGTTGTTCGGCACTCACCGCATCCTGCAGAAGGATATCATCTTCAAGGATCTCGGCTTGTTGGTCGTCGATGAAGAGCAGCGCTTCGGCGTGAAGGACAAGGAACGCATCAAGGAAATGCGGCTCGCCATCGATTGCCTTTCCCTCTCTGCGACTCCCATACCGCGTACCTTATATATGTCGTTGTTGAAGATCCGTGACATGTCGCTGCTGACCACGCCGCCCATCGAACGGCTGCCCATCAAGACGTTCATCCTGCAGTATGACGAAACCTTGGTGGTCAAGGCGATCAAGGAAGAGATCGCGCGTGGCGGGCAGGTCTTCTTCCTGCACAATCGGATTGAGACGCTGGAGGATGTCACCTACAGTCTCCGTGCGTCCCTGCCTGGAACCATCATCGAGTATGCCCATGGACAGATGGACAGTGATGAGTTGGAAGATACGATGCGCCGTTTCCTCTCCGGAGGCATCCAGGTGTTGGTCTCCACAACAATCATCGAAAACGGCATCGACATCCCCAATGTCAATACCATCATCATCGACAGGGCTGATCGCTATGGCGTAAGCCAGCTGTATCAGCTTCGCGGCCGTGTCGGACGGGGGGACCAGCAGGCGTTTGCCTACCTGTTCTATCCCAACGACGAGACGCTTTCTGAGGTGGCGCTGAAACGGCTCAAGGTCATCAGTGAGAACACCGAACTTGGTTCGGGCTTCAAAGTGGCCATGAAGGATATGGAAATACGCGGTACGGGAAATCTGCTCGGGCGCGAACAAAGCGGGCAGGTGGCGTCTGTCGGGTTGGATCTGTACATCAAGATCCTTGATGAAGCCATCGATACCCTGCAACGTCATGGATTGAAGGAAGAGGATCGCGACGTATTCTTGGAGCTTGATTATACCGGGTTCATCCCCGATACCTACATCACCGCGCCGTCGGTGAAATTCGATGTATACCGCAGGATCGCCGGCATCAGGACGGAAGCGGAACTTGAGGCGTTCACCGGAGAGTTGGCGGACAAGTATGGCCCGATCCCGGAAGAGGTGGCCAACCTGCTGTACATCGCGGAGATCAAGATACTGTGCAGAAAGCTGTCTATCATCCATCTTGCCGAACGGCAGGGGACGATGACGCTGGAATTCGGACGCGTGGCGGATGTCAATCCTGAGAAGGTAATCGCCTTGATGAAGCAAAGCGGCAAATCCGTCTGGTATGATCAGAGGCGTGGCAATTTCCTTTTTATGAAGACAGACAAAGTTTCCCTGAAGGACAAGGCGTTGTTCATTCTGGAGAAACTGGAACGATTGAGGTGAGCAGATGCAGCAGACACAGGAAGACGTATACGAGAACCTCCCTGAACTGAAACGGGTGGAAGTACCCAGGGAAGATCATAAGCGGGAAGTGAAGAGTTATGTGCTCAGGAGCGGGTATCTCCATTCCTCTGATTTGCAGGCTCTCCAGCGGTATTTTCCCGTCTATGGCATACCCTACCGGGATGCCGTCACCGATTTCAGTTCGTTCTTTCCCGAAAAGAAACCGCTGGTCATCGAGATCGGATTCGGTATGGGGGATGCGACGTTGCGTATCGCAAAGGAAAGGCCAGCGTGCGACTATCTCGGTCTGGAAGTGTTCCTCACCGGTTTCGCACGGCTGATGAACAAAGTGGGGACGCAAAATGTGGATAATCTCCGCCTGATGCGCTTTGATGCCGTCACAGTCCTCAAGACGATGGTCGCCGATGGTTCCGTCGCCGGTTTCCACATCTTCTTCCCTGATCCTTGGCAGAAACGCAAACAGCAGAAGCGGCGTTTGATCCAGGAACCGTTTGCCCGGTTGCTTGCGAGCAAATTGCAGAAGGGCGGTTACATTTATTGCGTCACCGATTGGGAAGCCTATGCGGTTCAGATGCTTCAGGTGTTCGCTTCCGTTCCGTCCCTGACCAATCCGTATGGCGGTTATGCGGAAAGCAGACCCTGGAGGCCAAGGACCCATTTTGAGGAAAAGGGGTTGGCTGCGGAACGTCCGATCCGCGAGATATGGGTCGAGAAGGCGTGAAGAAACTTGATTATGCTTGAACACACGCACACTTTCTGCAATACTGTCGTATTGTAGGAAAGTCAGATGCAGATCATCAATTTATTCACTCCATTAGCGCTCCTTATCAGTATGTCCGTGTTGTATACCAACGGCTCATCATTGAAGAAAGAGTGGATGGGTGAGCATCCGTTGGTCAATGGTTTGGTGATCGGATTGTTCGGCATCCTGTTGATGTTCACCCCCTTTCTTCTCAGTACTGATGGCGGCAAGATGTATGATTTCCGCATCGTGTTGCTCTTCTCATTTACGGCGTTTTACGGCTGGAAGCCGGTGCTTATCTCGCTGGTCATGCTGACCACCACGAGAATCCTTTTGGGTGGAAACGGTTGCGTCATGGGTGTCGTTGAGAATGTCCTCTCCTTTTCCGCCGGTGTGTTTTGGCATGAGAAATGGTTCAAGACCATCAAAAGCGATAGTCGTTTCCCGTTCAAGACCATTCCAGTCTTTGCGTTTCTTACCTATGGTGTTGCGCTTTGCATCGGCGCGTTTTTCCCGTGGGCTGACGTGCGCCAAAGCGTCGTCTGGGTAATCTGCGCCTATCTGGTGCTTTATCCGCTTGCTTCGTGGATTTTGGTGAAGCTGTTGTTCGAACAAAGCCAGCGGAGGCAAACGGCTATGGCGCTTGCCGTTTCCCGGGAACGGTTCGCCTCCCTGTTTGAGAATGCTCCTGTTGGCATGTCATTATCCGACCCGGGCAGCGGCAGACCGTCCATGATCAATACAGCTTACCAGAAAATCCTTCTGCACAACCTTGAAGAGATTCAGGAATTGGGGTGGCAGAAACTGACCTATCCCGATGACTTGAAGGATGAAAACCAGGTCTTTTCCCGTTTCGCCCGTGGGGAGAAAGGGCCGATGCACATCGAAAAACGGATGGTGCGCGGCGATGGCATGATCATCTGGGTGGATCAGACGCTCACTTCCATCATGGGGGAGGAGAAGTCTGACATCCTGTGCATTTGTACCGACATCACGCAGAAGAAAGAGGAAGGACTCAGGGTCGAATACGCCAGCACCCACAATCACCTGACCGGTTTGTTCAACCGTGAGTCCTTCGAGGAGACGGTGCGCAAACTGGTCATCACCAAAGTGGATATCCCTTATTCCGTTGTGGTCGGGAACCTGCATTCCGTAAGCCTTATCAACGGTACATTCGGCCGTTCCGTAGCTGATGAGCAGATCCGGCGTTTTGCCGATGTTTGCGCCGAATGCCTGCCTGCTGGCGGTTATCTGGCTCATACCGGCGGTGACGAGATCGGCATGCTTCTGCCCAGAACGGACACCAAGGCCGCAGAAGCTTTGACGGATGTCATTCAGGGAAAGTTATCCCAGTATAAGGTACAGGGTACGCTGATGCTCACCGCATCCTTCGGCATCGCCACGACTTCGGATGTGGTGGAGAACGCAAACCAGTTGGTCAGCAAAGCCGAAGATGACCTTGAGGCAAGGAAAATCTACGACAACAACGAACAAAAAGGGAATGTCGTCACGGCAATCGTCAACAGCCTTCATGCGAAGAATCCGCGTGAGGAGCAGCATTCCCAACGTGTCGGCACGGAAAGCGCCGCGCTTGCCCAAGCCGTAGGCCTCACACAACGCCAGGTCGACCAGATGCGTGTGGCCGGATTGCTGCATGATATCGGAAAGATCGGCATCGATGAGAGCATCCTGAACAAACCCGGCCTGTTGTTGCCATCCGAACGTGCCATCATCCAGAAACATACGGAGATCGGCTACAGGATACTTTCATCAAGCGTGGAAACCGCGCCGCTCGCTCCATGGGTGCTTTCCCATCATGAACGATATGACGGAAAAGGATATCCCAAAGGCCTCAAAGGGGAGAACATCCCGCTTTGTTCCCGTATCCTTACGGTGGCTGACACCTGGGACGCCATGGTCTGTGACCGGCCGTACCGCAAAGCATTGAGTGTGGAGGATGCGGTCAAAGAACTGTGCAAGGTGAGCGGGACCCAACTCGATCCCAAACTGACACGGGTGTTTGTCACCAAAGTGCTCCACAGAACGTGGATCGAACAGGAAACGACGTGACGGATCCCCCTTTGGAAATGGTTTCGTTCTCCCCAAAACATGATGCCGGCAAGGAATCATTCAAGGTTTATCTGGCTTGGTAGCTTTTGTGGATTACCCGCTCTCGGATCAAAGACGCTTTTTCTTGTGTTTCATCGAACGCACCCTGTCAGTACGGATTCATGCTGCACATCTCAGGGCAAAAAGAACTGGAGCTTATCGTCTTTGCAGACCATGACCGAGTCGATGGTTCCCCTGCGGTTTTCGCATCCATGATGACTTTTCCCTCAGCTTCGCTTCTGTCCGGTTCCCCATAATCCGCAGAAATCCTTATGGTTGTCGGGTAAAGAAAAAGAGGTTGTTTCAAACAACCTCTTTCCCTTTCAACAAAAGCGAGCGTCACTCGTCTTCGTCAACCTTCATGTGGGTCTTGCCTTCGGCGATCACGTCATCGGCAAGTTTTCCGACGAGCCTTTCATAGTGGTCGAACTCCAAATCGAAGGAGCCCGTACCGCTGGTCATGCTCTTCAGGTCGATGACGTAGTTCAGCACTTCCGACTGAGGCACCAAAGCTTTGACCACCTGCAGCTGCCCCGCTTCTTCCTGTCCAAGCACACGTCCCCGTTTCGAAGAGAGGTCGGACAGGATGGCGCCCAGATATTCGTTCTCAACGTAGATCTGGATGCTCATGATCGGCTCCAGCAACACACAGCCCGCTTTGGCGAGGGCCGCTTTCATGGCGCCTTTGCCGGCAAGCTTGAAGGCCATATCGCTGGAATCCACAGGGTGTTCCTTGCCATCGATCAGGGTGACGGCGATGTCCACCATCGGATAACCGGCGAGGAAGCCTTCGTTCATCTGTTCATGCAGGCCTTTCTCGATGCCTGGGATGTAGCCTTTGCTGACCGAGCCGCCTTTGATGGCGTTGGTGAACACATACTGCGCGCCACGTTCCGATGGTTCGATCTGCAGGACGACCTTCGCATACTGGCCATGACCGCCGGTTTGCTTCTTGTGGGTGTATTCCGCAAGTCCGCTTGGTTTGGTGATGGTCTCACGGTAGGCGACCCGTGGCAGTTTCGTGTTGATGACGATTTTCTGCTTGTCCATGATCTTGTCCAGAATCATGGATAGATGCAGTTCGCTGAGGCCTGCAACATAACTTTCCTTGGTTTCTTCGTCGAAACCTGTCTTGAAAGTCAGGTCTTCTTCGGCGACGCGATACAAGGCTTCGTTCATCTTGACTTCGCTCTTTTTGTCATCCGTGCTGATAGACAGCCTGTAGACAGGAGCCGGCAACTGCAGAGACTGGAAGGTGAATTTGGCGTTCTGGTCTTCCAACAATGTGCTGTTGGTCACGATGGCGTCGGCTTTCGCGATGACACCGATGTCTCCGGCTGGAAGGACATCCGTTTCGATGAGTTTGCGACCCAACATGCGGTAGACCTTCATGGCCTTTTCTTTCTTTTCGCTCGGTTTGACCAACATTTCGGTCGCTCCGGTCAGTTTGCCCGTCACCACTTTGACGAAAGAGAGTTTGCCGTTGAATTGGTCCAGCGTCGTCTTGAAGCAATAGCCGCTGAACGCTCCGTTTTCGGTGATCGGCAAATCATGATGTACGCCTTTTTCGTCAATGATCCATTCGTTTTTCCCGACAGGGCTTGGAAAGTTGTTCTTGATGAAGTTCAGCAAACTGCCGATACCGAGTCCCACTTTCGCCTCTCCACAGAATACGGGGACGACACGGTTGTTTGCCAAGCCTTCCCGCAGGCCGCGCCGGATGTCATCCGGTTCGAGGTCGCCCTTGTCAAAATACTTCTCGATGAGGTCATCGGCGCCTTCAGCGGCGCTTTCAACCAGCTGCGCATGATACTCCTCAACGATTTCTTTGTCGCTTTCGGGGACGGATGATGCTTGCAGCTTGCCTTTGTCATCCAAGAAATACGCTTGGTTCTCGATGAGGTTGATGACACCTTTGAAATCCTTTCCGCTTCCGACTGGGATGCAGATCGGAACGAATGCCATCTTGAGCCGTTCTTTTAGTTGCTCAAGTATGCCTTTATAATCGGCACGCTCTTTGTCCATCTTGTTGATGAACACTGCGCGTGGTTTGTTTCTGTTGTCAAGACGACGCCAGAGTTTCAGCGTCTCAATCTGGATGCCGTCGACCGCGTCGATCAGCATCAGGGCGGTTTCACAGGAACGGAAGCCGCAGATGGCTTCTCCGATGAATCCTGACGTGCCCGGAGTATCAAGGATGTTCAATGTCTTCCCGGCCCACGGAATGGTGCAAAGGGATGTATGAACGGAAATCTTCTTTGCGATCTCCTCCTCAGTGAAATCACTAACTGTTTTGCCATTTTCAATCGTCCCGAACGTCGGGATCACTCCTGATTGGAACAGCATCTGTTCAACCAACGTGGTTTTACCGGTGCCGTTGTGTCCAACGATTGCCACATTCCGCAAATCCGAACTTACAACGCTCATATCTCCTCCTTTCTCGGGCTAAAGCCCAATAAAACCATGGTACGACCCGAATGTGCATCTGTCAAAACAAATCGTAAGGTTGTCTTCGAATCAACCTGCAATGATTCTCAAAAGCGGTTTCCTCGAGGAAAACCGCAGGGTTTCACCAATTGAGCGCTTGTTTGTGTGCATCAGGTGCATGCCCTGCTTGAGGTGCCCGACGCGTATCAGCACCTGCACCTTGGCGGTCAGGGATAAGCGTGATCACCAAGGTGGGTTCGGAAAAGGGAATGAGGGCATACCTTGCTCTCGGGGACTCGTATGTCCCCGGAGGTTTCCTACTTGCCGGATTTCTGCTGGTAATGGCTGAATTCCATGCTGAAACTGCCGCGTCCCTGGGTGGCCGAACGGAGGATGGTGGTGTAACCGAACATCTGCGAAAGGGGCGCTTCCGCATTGATCACATCCCCGCTTGTATGGCTTTCCATGCTGGAGACGATGCCTCCACGGCTGGTCAGCGTGGAGATGACGTCTCCAACATACTGGGTCGGTACGACGCACACCACTTTCATCACCGGTTCCATCAAGATAGGGGAGCCGATGCTGGCGACTTTGTCGAAACACATGGCGGATGCGGATTCCATCGCGACCGCGGTGGATGTCAGTTCATTATAGCCGATGTCGGTCACTACCGCTTCGATGTCCGTGCAGGGGTACCCGAACTTGATGCCGCCTTTCATGGCGTTCTCCACGCCGGTCTGGATGGCAGCGTACAACTCTTCTGGCATGCCTCCATGCACACGGCAGGTGCAGGAGTACTTTGTTCCGGAACCTTGAGGCAACGGTTTGACCGTCATGCAGATTCTCGCAAAGTTTTCCTTGTTGGCGATGACTTTCTGGAAAGTCTCGTCTCCCGTGGCCTCGACGGAGACCGATTCGCGGTAGGAAACCTGCGGTTTGCCCACCCGTGCGTTGATTTTCATCTCTTTGGTCAGTCTGGTGACGATGACGTCCAAATGGAGTTCCCCCATGCCGCTGATCAACAGCTGTCCCGTCTGCTCGTCTTCCTTATAGGTGAAGGTGGGGTCTTCCTGGGAGAGCATCGCCAAGGCATCCTTGAGTTTCACTTGGTCGTCCGCCGTGGCCGCTTCGATGGCTACGCTGATCACCGGGTTGGGAAAGTGCATTTTTTCGAGAAGTATCTGCTGGCCTTCGCTGCCTAACGTGTCACCGGTCTGCGCTTCCTTGAAACCGATGATGACCCCGATGTCTCCCGCTTCGAGCTCATTCATATCTTCAGAACGGTCCGCATGCATCCTGAGAATCCTGCCGATGCGTTCCCGTTTCTTTTTGGAGATGTTCATCACCATCTGGCCTTTCTTCAAAGTTCCGGTATATACCCTGACGAAATCCATGGGACCGGCCTGCGGGTCGACCTGGATTTTGAAAACCAAGGCCAGCGGCGGTTTCGACGCATCGTGGGTGACTTCCACTTCTTTCCCGCTTTTGACATTGATTCCGGTGATGGCGGGCACTTCGCTGGGGGACGGAAGATAATCGACGATGCCGTCGATCAAAGGCTGGACACCCATGTCACGCAAGGAGGAACCGGCGAACATCGGGAGCGCTTTGCGATCGATTGTCGCCTGTTTCAAGGTCTTTTTGATCAGATCGGCGGGGATTTCCTTGCCGTCGAAGAAGAGTTCCATGATCTCGTCATTGAAGGAAGAGACCGAATCGATGAGCTTTTCCCTCCATTGTGCTGCCGTTTCCTCCATATCCTGGGGGATAGGATTTTCGGTCACCGTTTTGCCGAAATCAGAATCATCGAAAGTAAGATAGCGCATGGAGATCAGGTCAATGATGCCGGAAAAATCGGATTCCGCGCCTACCGGAATGTTCACCGGCACCGGGTTCGCGCCGAATTTCGCTTTGATTTGTTCCAGGACAGCGAAGAAGTCGGCTCCCATACGGTCCATCTTGTTGATGAAACCGATGCGGGGGACTTTGTAGGTGTCGGCTTGCCGCCATACCGTTTCGGTCTGCGGTTCGACCCCTCCGACGGCGGAGAACACGACGATGCCGCCGTCAAGCACGCGCAGTGAACGTTCCACCTCTGCGGTGAAATCGACATGTCCCGGCGTGTCGATGATGTTGATCTGGAACCCTTTCCAGAAACAGGTCGTCGCGGCGCTGGCGATGGTGATGCCACGATCCTGTTCCTGGGGCAGGAAGTCCATGGTGGCTTCGCCGTTGTCCACTTCGCCGATCTTGTGGTTCTCACCCGTATAGAACAAAATGCGTTCCGTGGTGGTGGTTTTCCCCGCATCAATGTGTGCCATGATGCCGATGTTTCGTGTCGTTTTCTCGTCCATACTAGCCTTGTCCTCAAATATCGAACCTTACCATAGAACCAACCTTTGTGCTAGGGCTGGGAAAAGCGTACAATGAAACCAAGGAGTGTGTCATGCTGGCCTGGATCGCGCTTTTTGTTCTCTTCGGAATCTATTCATGGGCTGTGAGAAGCAAACTCACCAGCCTCACTCACCAGATCGCGCAGGAAGAAGTGGGAATCCTCTCTGTCCTGAAAGAGCAGTTCTCCCTGGTGGGGGATCTCCCCGGTTTCGTCACCCGGGCTTCTGCGGATCTGAATGAGATCCTTTCGTTGAGAAACAGCGCCGGGTCTGGCAACATGCTGCAGATGCTCGACAAGGAAAAGCGTATCCAGACGGCGATGGGGAACCTCAACGCACAGGGCCTCTTCAAGACCAAGGATCCAGATTACCTTGCATTGATGGACCAGCTGGAACAAAACCGGCGGAATCTCAAGAAGGCCATCGAATCCTACAATGACTTGGTGAAGGAATACGACGGCACCATCACGACTTTTCCCGCAAGCTTGCTTGCCCGTGGCTTCACGTACAAGCCGCTCATTTCTTCAGGAGAATCCTCAAAGAATTGAGGATCGCCAAGAACGCCACGCCGACATCGGCGAAGATCGCCATCCACATGTTGGCCAGGCCTAGCGCACCGAGAAGCAAAGTGACGGCTTTGACCACCAGGGCGAAGGTGATGTTTTCCTTCACGGTCAAAGATGTGCGCTTGGCGACATCCACGGCGTCTCCGACACGGGAGATGTCGTCCGTCATGACGACGATGTCGCTTGCTTCGATGGCCGCATCGCTTCCCATGCCGCCCATGGCGATGCCGACATCAGAGAGTCCGAGCACCGGAGCGTCATTGATGCCATCGCCGACATAGGCCACTTTCCGTCCTTGGCGCAGTTCGTTGAACGCGCCCACTTTGTCTTGGGGAAGAAGTTCTGCCTTCACAGTGGTGATCCCGATTTCCTTGGCGATGGCCTCGGCATTGGCTTTGGTGTCGCCGGTGAGCATCACCAAATCCTGGACGCCTCGTTTTTTCAGGCGAAGCAGGGTCGGCTTCGCTGCTTCTTTCAGGCTGTCGCTGACAAACAACGTTCCCGCATGGATGCCGTCGATGGCCACTTCCACCACAGAAGCCGCTCTTTGCTCATGTCCTTCTCCGGCGATTGACAGGGTTTCGAGCAGTTTCCCGCTTCCGCAGGCTACGGAATGCCCATCTACCTTACCGACGATCCCTTTGCCGGAAATCTCCCTGGCTTCTGTTGCTTTGACAATGGTTCCCGTCGCGCTTCGAACGGCTCTTGCGATGGGATGATTGCTTTCTTCCTCAAGAGAGGCTGCCAACTTCAGGACCTCTTCCCGGGTAAAACCATGATAGGTGAGAATGCCGGTTACCATGAAGGTCCCTCTGGTCAGCGTCCCCGTCTTGTCAAAGGCCATGGCATCCACATCGGCAAGGGCCTGGAGATAGTTTCCGCCTTTGACCATCACACCGCGTTTGGCCAAGGCCCCGATGCCGGAGAAATACGCCAGCGGTACGGAAATGACCAAGGCGCACGGACAGCTGATGACAAGGAATACCAGAGCCCTGTAAAGCCATTGCTGGAAGTTTCCCACGAACAACGTAGGAACGACGGCCAACGCGATGGCGGAAAAGACCACGATGGGCGTATAATAGCGGGAGAATTTGGTGATGAACTGTTCGCTCGGAGCCTTTCTGCCGGAGGAATCCTCCACCAGATCCATGATGCGTTTCACCGTGGAATCCTGGTATTCTTTGGTCACGCTGACGAGCAAAACGCCATCGGTGTTGAGGCAACCGGAAACGACAGGATCGCCGACGGTGACTTTTCGTGGCACCGGTTCTCCGGTGATGGATTTCGTATCCAGAAAGGACAAACCGGAAACCACGACCCCGTCGAGCGGAACTTTTTCGCCGTTCTTCACTTTGATAATCTGGCCTTTTCTGACCGCTTCGCTCTGCATCAGCGTCTCTTTGCCGTCTTCGACGACCAAAGCGGTGTCGCTTTTCAGATCCATCATGTCGGCTATGTGCCGGCGTGAAGATTCCACAGCCTTTGATTCAAAGTATTCACCGATCTCATAAAACAGCATGACGGCGGCCGCTTCCCGGTAATCCTTGAGAGCGATGGCCCCGATGGAAGCCACAGCCATCAGGAAGTTCTCGTCAAACAGTTTTCCATGGAACAGGTTCTTCACGGCGGTGAGCATCACCTCATATCCGCAAATGACGTAGCTGACCAAGGCGAGGTAGGGCATGTCGGTGACGAATGCGATGACGAAGACCAAGAGGGCGATGGCGATGCGTATCAGTGGCCAATCGTTCTTCTTTTTTTCCTCAATGACCCCGCAGACGCAATGCTCATGGTTGCAGTACGGGCATCTGCTGTCGACCATGACACGTAGTTCCAGCTCATCTTCAGCTTCGCTTGCGGTATGCTCCACTTGTTTCCAGAACGCTTCGGTGGGTTCGTTTTTTGCTGTCACGGTCATCTTCATCTGTAGATAGTTCACTGAGGCTTTGTCCACTCCAGGAATGCGTGAAACGGCGTTTTCCACGTTCGCACCACATTCCGCGCAATCAAGATTCCTCAATTTCCATACTCTTGTTTTGTCCATAGAACCGGTCTCCCATTAAAGAATCATCATATGATTATTTAATGATATAATAGTGAGTCTGTCAACACTCAGAGGGAGAAAGATGCTCATTTGCCGAAAGAAAGGGGAGTTTCCCCTTGTTTTTCGTAGATGCCCTTGATGCCGCTCACGCTGTAACTGACCATACAGACAAAGAACAATGCAGCTGGATTGGCGTAGCCGAAAACCTCAAGACCGAGCATGAAACAAGCCAACGGTAGCTTTGTGGCCGCAGAAAGCATTCCCAGAGCGCCGAAACAAGCCATGGCGCTCACCGGGATGCCAAAAGACGACGCGAACAAGCACGCACTGGTTGAGCCGAGCACCATCATGGGAATGACTTCACCGCCGACGAAACCGCTGCCGATGGAAAGCATGGTGAGGATCAGTTTGCCCAGCGGAATATACCAAGCCGTCTGTTGTCCGATCAACGAAGCGGAAAGCCCGTTGAGGCGGTAGTCGCCGATACATCGGCCGAAGGCAAACGTACCTATGAGGAGTAAGGAAGAGCTGAAAAGCGTTTTTTTCCAAACAGAAGCGAATTTCTGGGATAACCAGGTTTTGTACAGGTCGACCAACCGGATGAAAACCTTGCAGAACAAGCCCATGCATAACGCAAGGATAAAGAGCCTGACAAACAACAGAGGGTTGAGATTGACGGCTTCGGAGAGCCCAGGGGAAAGCGTTTCCGCATGAAGCAGGTGTTTCGCAACGTAACAAGCCGTGAAACTTGCGGTGAGGGATGGGATATACGCTTCGCTCCTGTTTACCTGTGGTGAGGAGAACTGAAGGCCGAACAAAGTTCCCGCTACCGGCGCGTTGAACAAAGCGCCAAAAGCCGCGCCAGCGCCGCAGATCATCCAAATGCCCGCATTACGGGGATCATGGTCTTCGAACCGTTTGGGCAGTAAAGCGTCCTCAATGCGGGATATATAATTTCCCATTGAGGCCCCTATCTGTACACCGACCCCTTCCTTTCCGGTTGAAGCACCGACGAAGTGCGAGATTATGGTGCTGAGGAAAAGCAAAGGAACCATCTTTGAGGAAATGTAACCGGCGGCTTCTTTATCGTTGGAATGTGAGGTAGGGCTGCTGATGGCCAACAAGCCTTGGTTGATCAATTCAATGACTTGCGCTGTGCCGCTCCGCAAGTACGGTCCGAGCGTCTGGTATAACCATGCAATCGTTATGGCTCCGACAGGCAGGCACAAGAGCAGGAACGGATGTGAAACACGGAACGAAGTAATATGGAGGATAACTGCGGAAAGCGCCCACATGGCAGCTCCGACAACAAAACCGAGCGCGATTCCACGACCCATCCAACGGACATATCTGCCCAGACCCTTGGTATTCATAGAGGGTATTGTATGCAAAACGGTAGAAAGGGAAAAGGGAGGCAAACCATGGATTGCGTCACCTCAATGATTTTTCCATAGCGCTAGACCAGAAACCCTCGTGAACATGCATAACCACATACTGTTGCCTTTGCCTGTCAAAGGAAGAAGAGGAAAGATAGAAGCAGAAAAGTTCATCCTGCAAAAGTTTTCTTCCTTTCAGTATCTTTAATTAATGAAACCAAAACGAACAGTATGCGTATTTGTACGCACATTTTGCTTTCATTAAAAGAAACAACTTCCATTAAACGGAACTTTTTATATGGCATTGACAATCTGGAAAGAATCAGAATGATTCAGCTGATCTTTAGAATTCACATATGCAAATTACAATGTTATAGGAATCCGATACTTCCACACGGTTTGATCCGACAAGAACATATATTCCATATGCAGGATTTGCCACAAAGATGCATCCTGAATAGTCACCGTGCTTGGTACAAAGAAATCGGTGTCAGGTGCTTGCTTGCTGCATCTCTTATGAAATGAGCAAACTGGAGTGCTTCAGGTAAAGAGAATATGACAGGTCAATAACAATGACGAATTATCTTTGTCTATTCGTCAATATCAGAAAGAGAAACTTCATGAAATCAGTTTTGCCTAACATAATTTGTTTGGAAAAAAACATATCTCGAAATTAACAAAGCCGATGCATTCCAGTACGGAAAATTTTAAGAAATGAAATATGGTAAAACAGGACATGTGATTTCTATGAAGTGATAGATGTGCTTATATCAGACTAATTGGGCTGTCACATTAAATATTGGGAAAGAACATTTGTCTATAAAAATTGATGTAGTGGTTTTACCAATAAAAAGTAATCATACAAAATGGATGCTATTACTTTATATAATATTCCTATAACGGCTGTATAAAAATATTTACAAATGCTCAATTCAATTCTAAACTTTGTGCAAGCAGTTACGAAAAAGCGTGAAATCATTCCAAGAATTGATTGACCATATCATTTTAAACAAGTAAGAAAACGAGAGAAAATGTGGAAATACAAAAAGTATCATCCTGATTCCTGAATGGAACCCATACGAAGTTTATTGGGCATATACCAATATTATAAAAAAAGAAATGAATAAATAATAAATACATACTACATATTAAATAAAAATAAGAAGAATAATAACTACTTATATATGAAGTAATAAAATGTCCTCATAATTATATAATAAATATAATGGCTAAATTAATATTTACTAATTATCAAATAAAACATATCATATAAACATGACGACATTCGTAATAGCAAACCAAAAAGGCGGTGTTGGAAAGACAACAACTGCGGGAAACCTTGCTGCAGGTTTGGTGCGTGACGGTAAACGCGTGTTGCTTGTTGACGGAGACCCGCAAGGAAATCTTACGGCGCAATGCGGTTATGATCCTGAGAAAATTCCAGGACTCGATGATGTATTTTCCCAAAAGAAAGAAATTGGGGATGTAATCATTCAGACTCACTACTGGGGATCACTCATTCCAAATTCTTTGGCGTTGTCTGATGCTGACAGACGCTTCACCCAATATAATGCCCCAAAAATGTTAAAGACGGCATTGGAACCAATGAAGAAAAAATATGATGTCTGCATCATTGATGCCCCACCAACATTAGGTATCCTATCAATAAATGATTTCCTTGCAAGCCAATTAGTTGTTGTACCGGTAAATGCTGCAGTATTCTCCATACAAGGTCTGGATGCATTGGTGAGAATCATCCAAGAGATACGCAATGACAATCAGAAAATACACATTTGCGGATTATTGGTGACAAGATACAACAGCAGGACAAATCTGAGTAAAGATGTGCTTGATGTATTGGACGAGATAACAAAAAAAATCGGCACAAAAATATTTGCTGCGAAAATTAGGCAATCTGTGGCGATAGAATCAGCTCAAGCTGACAAATTGGATATATTCAGAGAAGCTCCAAAGAGTGGTGTGGCGAAGGACTACGATACGTTTGTAAAAGAAATTGAGGCAATGCTATGAACAGGAAAGAAAATCTTTTGAAGTCTTTTGGAATAGGTAATGAAGCGATAGATGATAAAAAAGAAGATGATGCAAAACGAAGGGGAAGACCCTTGTCATCGATAAGTGCAGGAAAAAAATCCAGACCTACAACAATACTTTTATATGATGAAAATGCAATTGTATGTGTGGAAAGAGCAAAAGAATTAGCAAAGCAGGGAATAGGTAATGGAGCGATGAGCGATTACTTGAATTGGTTGATCAATAATGATAAACAACAAAATCCAGAAACTACAGAGCGTTGCAAAAAGATTTTTAAACTTACTATGTAAAAAATAATAAATATCAAAATTACTTATTACATAAATAATTAATTACATATTAAATTATAAAAATACTATAAAAATAGTAATTTTAAATTTAATAAATAATAAATAAAATATAATATTAATAAAATAATAAATCACATAAACTCTATCATCAAAAAAGATTGTGTTTCGTTGGAGAATAGCACTGATGTATTTCGAAAAAGAATAAGGAATAGTGAATTGAAATTCTTCAATCATTGAAATATATGTTTAAATAAAATAAGATAATAGAGAATACATTTTTAATAAAAACAAATGAAGCGTATTATGAACGAAAAGACTCATGATTAATCATGTAAATAATGATATAAATAATGTATATTAAAACTATATGACAAAGATAAAAAATTAATAATTCAAGATAAATATAAATACATAAATTGGAAAAATTGCACTATGCGGTGAGTAACACTAAGGGATTTTCAGTGTATCTGGAGTCTCAATGTTGTTCAAAAAATGAAAAATTTTCTAAGAAATGGACAGTGTGAAATTCTCCAATTGAAAAACAACGTTTTCTTAAAAAATGATGATTTGAAGAATGATAAACATATGAGACCGTTGTTCAAGAAATGGAACGAAGCGTGAAAAGAAAAACGTTCTATAAATAGTATGTGAGTAAGATGAAAAAGGATATATCAAATATGAAAGAAAAATTTGAATGAATGATTTTCTAATATGATAGCTTATATTAGGTTGAACAATATATCAAAAATATGATGGTGCAGTAACTTTGTTGGCATATCATTGAAATGTTGTTTTAATTCTCTCGATATGGTTCATGAAGATCAGAAGAAACCATTCCGTACGTTTTAACGTTCATAGTAAATAGTAAAATGAAATGTAAAAATAATATTTGATGCTAATGCTATAAAACCACAAAAGTGAAACTAAAAGTATGTTCAATTTCAAAAGATGTATAGTAATTATATCGATTGTATTGAAGTACATAATATGTAATAAATAATAATTATAACATAAAATATAGTAATCAAGTAAACCAGCCTTTTCAGAAATGGAACAGATGTTTATCTTGTTTTCCTGTATAAGAAAAAGTGCCGCTTTTACGTAGCGGCACCTTGATAACTATATTGAGGGAAAGTGCAATCAGTTTGAAGGGTAATATTCGATGGAACTGATATATGGATATTCTTTGAATTCGTTCATAATAGCTGCTTCGTTGAATTCTTGGGGAAAAACGACACCAAGCCGAACTATGACGTTGTCTCCATCACGATCCATCTGCATATTCTTTACTTGGATTTTTTTATCGGCAAAAGTCTGATCGAGTAATTCCTTGTTGAATTGCTCCTGGGGAATATCCATTCTCACATTCCCAAATAATTGTGCGGAAAATATCTTCAGCGGTTTGTGAAGCATGAATTGAATGAGAAGAATCATCAATGTTGTGGTGATACCCAGAAAATACATTCCGGAACCAATCGAAATGCCGACACCTACAGTTGCCCAAAGCCCGGCTGCCGTCGTGACTCCTGTAATGCTCTCTTTTCGTACAAAAATGACTCCAGCGCCGAGAAAACCGATAGCGGTGACAACTCCTGCGGCAATACGTGAAACATCGAGGGAAATGCCTTTCATGCCTACGACATCCCAAAATCCGTATTTTGAAATCACCATCATCAAGCATGAAGATAATGCGACAAGGATATGTGTTCGTATCCCAGCAGTTTTGAAACGTTTTTCACGTTCAAACCCAATGCAGGCTCCGCAGAGAGCCGCACACATGACCCGAAGCAAATAATGCAAGCTTGTCAAATAATATGTTTCCATGGAAAACTCCTTTGTTTTGCGTAAAGTAAAGAGTACTATAGCATGTTTTGGAAACACATGCATTTGTACTTCAAGGAATTTTCCTCAAAAACACTTTACATTTTAGGCGATTACATGGTATAAAGCTGATGGTTTTTGTGTGTGGGCCGCTAGCTCAGTTGGTAGAGCAACGCCCTTTTAAGGCGTGGGTCACAGGTCCGAATCCTGTGCGGCTCACTTTTTTTGTCTCCATCGTCTAGGGGTCAGGACAACGGGTTTTCATCCCGTTAACGGTGGTTCGATTCCACCTGGAGATGAATACAACCACATATGAAACACCATTAAGACAATCCTGTACTTTGTTGCAGGATTTTTTTTGGTTCAAGACAGAATCTTGTGGGATACATAGCCAGATCTGGGCTTGTAGCTCTCGAACATGATCTTGAGGAAGAAGTATTCCGTATCCCTGAATCCATAGGATTTCCTTCTCAGGGTCTTGATCATGTTGTTGATGCCCTCCACCACGCCGCTTGAGATCTTGT
>Ga0268357_100332_pt1 | contig 64758 bp, 58 predicted proteins | sample BioMet10_FD_192466 | JGI IMG/M metagenome (GOLD analysis project Ga0268357, IMG submission 192466) | Sewage microbial communities from Oakland, California, United States - Biofuel 10 (Illumina Assembly) | ecosystem: Engineered > Wastewater > Sewage > Unclassified | place: USA: California... | reverse complement strand
AGCTTGAACAAAGTGAAAGCTAGCGCCTTTAGACGCTAGCCGGCATTAGAGGCTTATAGCCTCAGAGCAAACCACCCGTTAGACGGGTGGTGCTGATTATTACTAATATGTATAAATAATAACGTTATACAAAAATATAAATGGCTTAAAATTCAAAGGGTTAGGTGCAAAAAAATAGCTGTTAAAGCAATTTATGCTGTTTTGGGCTATAAAATGGACAGCATAAGAATATTGTATTTATTTGGCAGGAATACTTCAAATAACGTCGAAAGGTCTAAGTATTCTATATTGTTAGTAATATTACCATTTAGTGCAAAAAAAAACTTGCCGAGGCAAGTTTTTTATCCACACAGTGGAGTCCGAAGACGATTTGAATAAATCATGTTTTTTGAACTTATGGTGTAATCTCTAATGGTAGTCAAAGATTAATTTAATAGTAAATCTTTTATGGGGAGATGTCAATATGAAAAAGCAATTTGGGGAATATTATTTAGGTTTAGATATGGGAACAGGTTCTTTAGGTTGGGCTGTAACTGATTTAAACTATAATTTGGAAAAATTGCATGGGAAAGCCTTATGGGGCATAAGACTATTTGAAAATGCTCAAACTGCCGCTGATTGTAGAATACAACGTGGTGCTAGAAGAAGATTAGAGCGTAAAACTTGGCGGTTAAATTTATTACAGGAATTATTTGCAGAAGAAATTTCCCGAAAAGACCCGGGATTTTATTTGCGATTAAAAGAGAGCAATTTTGGTCCAGAGGACAGATCTGTCGATAATAACCAAAAATACAGTCTGTTTAATGATGCTGCTTATTCCGATAAAAAATATTATATGGACTATCCAACAATTTATCATTTGCGTAAGGCTTTACTTGAAAATAAAAAGGCTTTTGACGTTCGTTTGGTTTATCTGGCAATACATAATATACTAAAATATCGTGGACATTTTTTGTTTGCAGGATTAAAAGCCGATGCAATTACTGATTTTACTCGTGTATTTGCTGATGTTAGACAGTATTTGCAAGACAATGTAACAGGGTTAGAAAATTGGAATTGCACAGATCCAGAGACGGTGAAGAAAATATTAAAAGACAGGAAGATGTCTGTAACAAATAAAAAGAAACAGTTGGAGGCTTTATTTAGTGCGGAATCTAAACAAGAAAAAGCAGTAGTCGCCTTATTGGCAGGGGGTACTGCTAAACTGTGTGATTTATTTGTTGATGAAGAACTAAAAGAAGTGGAGAAAGCCAGCCTTAGTTTTTCTAAAGATAATTATGATGAAATCCAACAAATATTAAAAGAAGAATTAGCTGACCGGGTTGAAGCAATAGAGAAGTTGAAAGCCTTATATGATTGGTCATTGCTGACGGAGATATTAAAAGATAATACTTTTATTTCATACGCAAAATGTGCTGTTTATGAAGAGCATGGGCATGATTTAGCAATATTAAAGCAAGTAGTAAAAAAATATATACCAAAAGAATACAAAAATATTTTTGGGGCACAGCAGGGAAAAACAGCAAATTATAGCAGCTATATTGGTATGTATAAGATTAATGGCACAAAAGAAGACGTTGAAAAAAAATGTAATCAGGAAGACATTTGCAAATTTTTAAGTACTAAGTTAAAAGATATACGGTCAGATGATGCTAACTTGAAAATAATTAGGGAAAAGCTTGCACTTGGGATATTTTTACCAAAACAGGTAGATAAAAATAATGGTATTATTCCCATGCAAATACATTTAGTAGAGCTGGAGAAAATTCTTGAAAATGCTAGTGCATATTTACCCTTTTTAAATAATGTCGACGAAGCAGGTAATACGATAAAGTCAAAAATCATTGATATCATGAAATTTAGAATTCCCTATTATGTAGGGCCGTTAAATGGAACCGCCATGTCCAAAGCAAAGAAAAGATGCTGGGTTGTGCGTAGCTCTGATAAGATTTATCCTTGGAATTTTGAAAAAGTTGTCAATCTTGAGGCTAGTGCTGAAAATTTCATTAGAAATATGACTAATAAATGTACTTATTTAACTTGCGAAGATGTATTGCCTAAAAACTCTTTATTATACACAGAATTTATGGTGCGTAACGAAATAAACAATCTTAAACTAGATGGTATGCCTATAAGTGCAGGATTAAAAGAACAGATTTTCCAAGATTTATTCATGCAAGCCACTAAAACTAGAAAATTAACGTTGAAAAAATTAGCTGCATATCTTAAAACAGAGAATATTTGCGGTGAGGTAACGGGAATTGATATTGATTTTAAAACTTCTTTAAAATCTTATCATGATTTTTATAAAATTTTTGGTAACGATATTATAAAAAATAGTGCTATGATAGAAAAAATTATTTTGTGGATAACTTTATTTAGCAACGAAAAAAATATGTTAATACGAAAGATTAAGGGAAATTATCCAACAGTTTCTGAGACGCAGATAAAGCAAATAAAAGAGCTGAACTATGCAGATTGGGGAAGGTTTTCGCAAACCCTATTAGATAGCGCTGAGATAGCGTACGTTGATGAAACAACTGGCGAAGCTGTGACAATCTTACATGCCATGAAAGAATCCGGTTTGAATTTCATGGAATTGTTGGCGAAAAATTGTAAATATAACTTTGCACAAAAAATAGAAGCGTTTAACAATGCAAACAGTAGCATGGAGACTGATTTGACATATAAAACTGTTGATGACTTGTATGTTTCCCCGGCAGTAAAACGTCAAATTTGGCAAACTATTACGGTTGTTGATGAGCTAAAGGGCATAATGCAGCATGCTCCCAAAAAGATATTTGTAGAAATGGCAAGGGGAGAAGAAGAAAAGAAAAGAACGAAATCCCGCAAAGATAGATTGATGGAACTATATAAGGCTTGCAGAGAAGATGTTAAAGAACTTTTAACGGAGCTGGAGAGTAGCTCGGATAGTGATTTGCGTAGTGAAAAACTGTATTTGTATTATACGCAAATGGGAAGAGATATGTATGATACAAGCAAGGTTATTGACGTGGAGCAGCTCATGAGCAGTAATATATGGGATAAAGACCATATATATCCTCGGTCCAAAACAAAAGACGATAGTTTTGACAACTTGGTTTTAGTAAATAAAGCTGCTAATGCACATAAAACAGATACTTATCCACTACCGGCTGCAGTACAGAGTAAAAATCGTGGTTTCTGGAAGCTTTTATTGGAAAAAGGTTTTATTTCTCAAAGAAAATATGATCGCTTAACACGAACGACGGCATTGTCAGAAGATGAATTAGCAGATTTCATAGCTAGACAAATTGTTGAAACCCGTCAATCCACTAAAGCTGTGGCTCAAATTCTGACCCAGGTTTTTAAAGATACACAAATTATTTATGTTAAAGCAGGTACAGTGTCAGATTTTAGACAAGTCAACGAATTTACTAAAGTTCGTGATGTTAATGACTATCATCACGCCAAAGACGCATATTTAAATATTGTTGTGGGCAATGTGTATAATACTAAGTTTACTAATAATCCTGCAAACTTTATAAAACACTTAAATGGAGAAAGATACACCTTAAATCCTGAAAAATTATACAATTTTGATGTTAAAAATGCTTGGAAAGCCGGTAAAGAAGGCACGATTTCTCGAGTAAGAGAAATAATGAGTAAAAATAATATATTATTTACCCGGCATTCTTATGAAGGTAAAGGTCAATTATTTGATGTAAATATTTTGAAAAGAGGCAATGGACAAGTTCCGGTTAAAAAAAATTGGGACATTAAAAAATATGGCGGATACAACTCTGCTTCTACGGCTTATTTTACATTAGTAGAATCTGTAAATAAAAAGGGCGAAAAGATACGAACAATAGAAACAGTACCTATGCATATAGCAAAAGAAATTGAAAAGAATGAGCATGGATTAGAAACATTTTTAAGGAAGGTGGACTTGCTGGAGCCAAGAGTCATAATACCCAAAATTAAGATAAAATCTTTGTTTGTGATAGACGGTTATCCAATGCATATTTCGGGGCGGACTGGTGAGCAAATTATGTTCTGGGGTGCAGTAGAATTAGTGTTAACTGCTGAGCAAGATTCTTATGCAAAAAAAATATGCAAATATATTGATAGAAATAAAAAAGCTAATATTAAGAGTGGATATTTACCTATAAATAGTTTATATGACGGCATCACAAAAAATAAAAATTTAGAGCTGTATGATGCATTACTTATAAAACAGAAAAAAACGATATATAAGCAACGACCGGCATCACAAATTAAAATGGTGGAAACATCAAGAGATAAATTTATATCTCTAAATATTGAAGAACAGAGTTTAGTTTTAAAGGAGATTTTATCATTGTTTACGTGCAGTGCAGCAAGTACTAATTTTGAATTACTGGGGGGAGGAAGACAAGCAGGAATATTAAAAGTTTCAAAAAACATTACCGACAGAGCACAAGCATATATTATTAATCAATCGCCTACAGGAATATTTGAGCAAAAAGTGGACTTATTAAGATTATGACATGGCGTATTGTTGTTATAGCACGCAGAGCAAAACTGGAGCTCAAACTTAATTATATGGTGGTGCGGGGTGAAACGGTAAAAAAAATCCATATAGGTGAGATTTCCACGGTTATTATAGAGTCAACAGAAGTTTCACTTACGGCGGCTTTATTGGCTGAATTAATTAAGCAAAAAATAAAAGTGGTATTTTGTGATGAAAAGCGTAATCCCTCGGCAGAACTGTTAGCTTACTATGGCTGCCATGATTCCAGCAGTAAAATCAGGCAGCAAATTGGCTGGAATGAAAATATTAAAGGCATGGTATGGACGGATGTGGTTACAAAGAAAATAACACAGCAACAAAACTTACTTGTAGCCTTGGGTAAACAGGAAGCTAATCTTTTACATTCCTATATAGAACAAATAGAATATCGGGATGTGACCAATAGAGAGGGACATGCCGCTAAGGTCTATTTTAATGCGTTGTTTGGCAAAGATTTTGTTAGAAGTAGTGATAATTTAATTAATGCTGCCTTAAATTATGGTTATGCCATAATGCTGGGGGCTTGTAATAGGGAGATTACCGCCAATGGATATTTGACTCAATTGGGACTTTTTCATGATAATACTTTTAACAGTTTTAATTTAGGCTCAGATATTATGGAGCCGCTACGGCCATTCGTTGACGAATGTGTTTACAGAGAATATTTTGCAGAACGATTAGAAAAGTTCGAACATGAAGAAAAAATGACCATACTAAATTTACTTAATAAAGAGGTTTTTTTTGATGGTAAAAAAAACTTCTTAAATTATGGAATTAAACTTTATTGCAAAAGTATTTTTACGGCCTTAAATGACAGGGATACAGCCTTAATTCATTATTGTTTACCACTAAAATGGAGTTGTAAGAATGGGATATAGGTTTATGAGAATAATGGTGTTTTTTGATTTACCGGTTACCACTAGTTCGGATAGAAGAGAATATACAAGGTTTCATAAATATTTAATAAAAAATGGGTTTATTATGATGCAAGAGTCGGTTTATACAAAATTGGCATTAAATGCTATTGCGGGTAATGCTATTATTGCTAATGTTCGCAAGAATAAGCCCTTGGCTGGTTTAGTGCAGCTACTTATGGTTACGGAAAAACAGTTTTCCCAAATCGAATTGATTTTGGGTGAATTACAGTCAGAGATACTTGACACCGATGAAAGAATGGTGATTTTATGAAACTGGTACATCCAAGCATGGAAAAGCACATGGAATTAGAGGAAAATATAGTTAATGTGTTGGTATTGGAGGCCCCAGAATTATTTAAGGTTCTGACACAGGAGCTATATTCACAGTGTAATGGTGGTGAAGGAAGTTTTGTTCTATCTCAAGATCATAATGAGCTTGAGATAGATAAATTTGCAGATATCACTTTTAATGTTTTTGCACTGGATTGCAATTCCAGAAAAATAGTAAATAAATTATACGATAATTTACGTAAAATAGCCTATGATGAAGAAATGTATTTATCCACACAAGAAATTACCAGTAAAGCCTTGGGATACTTAGAAAAATTAGCTGAATATACAGATTACTCTTTGGTGCATAAAGAAGAAGTCGATATTGTTGATTTTTTAAAAATATTTGATATGAAAATTGATGCTTTTGTTGATTCTGTGCTAGAAAAAATTGTTGCATATATGGAAGTTATGAGGAATTTTTTGAAAATAGAATTGTTCATTTTTGTTAATATTAAGAGCTATTTAACAGAAAAAGAACTACAAAAATTATATAAACAGGCAGCGTATATGAAAGCAAGGCTTTTATTAATAGAAGCAACGAAAAAAGAGTGGATATTAACGGAAGAAAGGGTTACTGTTATTGATAAAGATTTATGTGAAATTTATTAATGAGCTTGCGGTTTTTTATTAAAAGTTATATATTTTAGATAGGATTACCAATTAACTATCGTGTTGTGGTGGCACGCATTCCAAATTTGAGGTTTGAGAATGATGTAGTTTCTAATGGTAGTCAAACTTTAAAATTGCTATTTCACCAACAACTTTAGTTTGAGAATGATGTAGTTTCTAATGGTAGTCAAACTATGTAAATCATGACAATATAATTGTGCGGGTTTGAGAATGATGTAGTTTCTAATGGTAGTCAAACAAATAGAAAGCGAAGGGTATGCAGTACGTGGTTTGAGAATGATGTAGTTTCTAATGGTAGTCAAACCAGGCAAAAGTTGTTGAAAGTTTTGGTATTGTTTGAGAATGATGTAGTTTCTAATGGTAGTCAAACCAGAGCTTTACTATGCAAGATACTTTACTTGTTTGAGAATGATGTAGTTTCTAATGGTAGTCAAACGGTGATGTTACCCTTTTGCGGGCGCCGGGTGTTTGAGAATGATGTAGTTTCTAATGGTAGTCAAACCAAGAGAAACAAAGAAAATTGATATTTGGTGTTTGAGAATGATGTAGTTTCTAATGGTAGTCAAACAAAGCTTCGCCGTGGTCAATAAAGGATGCCGTTTGAGAATGATGTAGTTTCTAATGGTAGTCAAACAAAAACTTTGTTGTTTAAGCACAGCTTGGCGTTTGAGAATGATGTAGTTTCTAATGGTAGTCAAACTGGGCAGACATGCTCTTGTTCGCCAACTACGTTTGAGAATGATGTAGTTTCTAATGGTAGTCAAACCTACTAAGAGCTGTTAAGTATCTTGCTGGGGTTTGAGAATGATGTAGTTTCTAATGGTAGTCAAACTAAATGGGCTGTTGAAAAATTAGCAGCTGCGTTTGAGAATGATGTAGTTTCTAATGGTAGTCAAACATTGCTGCCGAACAAACAGGGCGCGCTTGCGTTTGAGAATGATGTAGTTTCTAATGGTAGTCAAACTTTATATCGTGGTTGCCTGTGATGTAGTCCGTTTGAGAATGATGTAGTTTCTAATGGTAGTCAAACCCGTAAACCCTTGCCAACAAGAATTGATTTGTTTGAGAATGATGTAGTTTCTAATGGTAGTCAAACCATCCAATGGGGTTACTTGTGGCGGCGTTTGTTTGAGAATGATGTAGTTTCTAATGGTAGTCAAACTTTAAGAGTTGACAGCGAAGTTGAGGATGAGTTTGAGAATGATGTAGTTTCTAATGGTAGTCAAACTTTCACAGCCAAAGGAAGAGCGGAAGATAAGTTTGAGAATGATGTAGTTTCTAATGGTAGTCAAACTATAGAAGGATGCCAAAAGAAAACTATAGTGTTTGAGAATGATGTAGTTTCTAATGGTAGTCAAACGCCTACCTGTGGTAGCATCAATTCCTCTAAGTTTGAGAATGATGTAGTTTCTAATGGTAGTCAAACATTTGAATCAATCCTTACTGCGTGGCGGTAGTTTGAGAATGATGTAGTTTCTAATGGTAGTCAAACACTTATACTGGGCAATCTTTTTAGTTCTTCGTTTGAGAATGATGTAGTTTCTAATGGTAGTCAAACTCTATATTTGGTGTTTACGACAAAAGTAATGTTTGAGAATGATGTAGTTTCTAATGGTAGTCAAACCCTGCAGGAGTAACAATAACGTGCTCAGTCGTTTGAGAATGATGTAGTTTCTAATGGTAGTCAAACGGGGCACTTTGCCCAAGCTCCACCCGCAAGGTTTGAGAATGATGTAGTTTCTAATGGTAGTCAAACTTTAATTATCATATGCTGCGACATACACATGTTTGAGAATGATGTAGTTTCTAATGGTAGTCAAACCGGCTGAATGGCCAAAATTCACAGAGCGTAGTTTGAGAATGATGTAGTTTCTAATGGTAGTCAAACCTTTAGTATTGACAGCCACTACTTGTCCTAGTTTGAGAATGATGTAGTTTCTAATGGTAGTCAAACCCGCTAATTTGCTTTTTGGTAGAGTCGCCCGTTTGAGAATGATGTAGTTTCTAATGGTAGTCAAACATGTTTTGCCATTCACAATACCGAATAATGGTTTGAGAATGATGTAGTTTCTAATGGTAGTCAAACGCACTATCTTTGTTGCGCTCATATCTATCAGTTTGAGAATGATGTAGTTTCTAATGGTAGTCAAACGGTTACTGAAGACGAATTGGCAGGGAATCAGTTTGAGAATGATGTAGTTTCTAATGGTAGTCAAACAGTGGTTATGTGACTAAACGACCGATTTCAGTTTGAGAATGATGTAGTTTCTAATGGTAGTCAAACCAGTATGGATACTCCGCATGATGGTGAAGCGTTTGAGAATGATGTAGTTTCTAATGGTAGTCAAACTAGATAATGGATAGACACTGCATGGTTTGTGTTTGAGAATGATGTAGTTTCTAATGGTAGTCAAACAGTTGGTATCGCATAATAGTAGGTTCTGTTGTTTGAGAATGATGTAGTTTCTAATGGTAGTCAAACAGGCTTTTAAGTTAGCCTTTTCCCTATTCAGTTTGAGAATGATGTAGTTTCTAATGGTAGTCAAACTTGCGACAAGTCAATCACTTTATGAGATCCGTTTGAGAATGATGTAGTTTCTAATGGTAGTCAAACGAATGTTCTCCGGCAAGTGACAAGCAGCTAGTTTGAGAATGATGTAGTTTCTAATGGTAGTCAAACTACTATCATGTCAGTGACTTCCCTTGGCGTGTTTGAGAATGATGTAGTTTCTAATGGTAGTCAAACTATTTGAGCAATTGAAACACCAACCTTGTGGTTTGAGAATGATGTAGTTTCTAATGGTAGTCAAACTATTCAAGGCGATAAGGAATTTGAAGGCAAGTTTGAGAATGATGTAGTTTCTAATGGTAGTCAAACAATAGCTCGAATTGTCCACTCGTCTCGTACGTTTGAGAATGATGTAGTTTCTAATGGTAGTCAAACAATTGGCAAATATGGTGCTGACACTGACACGTTTGAGAATGATGTAGTTTCTAATGGTAGTCAAACTGGCCATGACGATAATTTCGTCGGACTCTGGTTTGAGAATGATGTAGTTTCTAATGGTAGTCAAACTTTGGTTTTAAAGGTAATGAACAACTAGCAAGTTTGAGAATGATGTAGTTTCTAATGGTAGTCAAACTCCACCTTGCCCACTCAATACAGAAAGACAGTTTGAGAATGATGTAGTTTCTAATGGTAGTCAAACTATACTCAAGCACCCTCAAAGGTACAATAGGTTTGAGAATGATGTAGTTTCTAATGGTAGTCAAACTATATAATAACATACGTGTTACCACTTGTCGTTTGAGAATGATGTAGTTTCTAATGGTAGTCAAACTTACACGCTCCTATTATTTTGTTGTTGCTAGTTTGAGAATGATGTAGTTTCTAATGGTAGTCAAACCCTAGAGCTGTACTAAACTCCTGCTCCGGAGTTTGAGAATGATGTAGTTTCTAATGGTAGTCAAACTTAAAATTGATATGGATGCTTTACAGAAAGGTTTGAGAATGATGTAGTTTCTAATGGTAGTCAAACTTTGGGATTCGAAGAAATATTTGTATTCGTGTTTGAGAATGATGTAGTTTCTAATGGTAGTCAAACTAAAACTATTTATAGCAACAACTACCTTAAGTTTGAGAATGATGTAGTTTCTAATGGTAGTCAAACTTTGGCGTATAAGTAGTGTTATTTCCGATAGTTTGAGAATGATGTAGTTTCTAATGGTAGTCAAACTTGATTTATCTCAACGGCAAGACCAATATAGTTTGAGAATGATGTAGTTTCTAATGGTAGTCAAACCTGTCAAAGCAGGTTTGCGCTCTTGGTCAAGTTTGAGAATGATGTAGTTTCTAATGGTAGTCAAACAGTACCACTATCAGCCTTATGCAACACGATGTTTGAGAATGATGTAGTTTCTAATGGTAGTCAAACGGTAATGTGCGTCAACCCACGCATCTCTGTGTTTGAGAATGATGTAGTTTCTAATGGTAGTCAAACCACTCATTCCATTTTCTGGTAATTGCCCACGTTTGAGAATGATGTAGTTTCTAATGGTAGTCAAACTTGCTGAAATGGACAAAGACGACGACATTTGTTTGAGAATGATGTAGTTTCTAATGGTAGTCAAACTAATATGAAAGGTCAAATCATCGGTGAGTAGTTTGAGAATGATGTAGTTTCTAATGGTAGTCAAACTGATTATATCTCCTTTGGCCGTTGCTCAAGTTTGAGAATGATGTAGTTTCTAATGGTAGTCAAACTATATTTTTCGAGATAGTTTTTGCTGATTTGTTTGAGAATGATGTAGTTTCTAATGGTAGTCAAACTCCGTTACCTGTTGCATTTGCATAATTAACGTTTGAGAATGATGTAGTTTCTAATGGTAGTCAAACAATCAGCTAAGTCATTAGGATTCCACCCTGGTTTGAGAATGATGTAGTTTCTAATGGTAGTCAAACTATACTCGCAAGCTTACAAAACAAGAGCTTGTTTGAGAATGATGTAGTTTCTAATGGTAGTCAAACAATCAGCTAAGTCATTAGGATTCCACCCTGGTTTGAGAATGATGTAGTTTCTAATGGTAGTCAAACACTTCAATGTTATTACACGCAAGAAAGCCAGTTTGAGAATGATGTAGTTTCTAATGGTAGTCAAACAATTAAAAAACATCGTGAATGAAGAAGTAAGTTTGAGAATGATGTAGTTTCTAATGGTAGTCAAACTTGAATCATTATCTGCATGACAAAATTATAGTTTGAGAATGATGTAGTTTCTAATGGTAGTCAAACACAGTATAAGCAATTAGCCCTTCAAAAAGCGTTTGAGAATGATGTAGTTTCTAATGGTAGTCAAACTCAAAGAAGCATAATAAACCAAATTAGGGGGTTTGAGAATGATGTAGTTTCTAATGGTAGTCAAACTTAATTTTCCCCTGTCCTCTTTCCACTAAGGTTTGAGAATGATGTAGTTTCTAATGGTAGTCAAACAGTGTTGCCCAAATCTAACCAAACTTGATAGTTTGAGAATGATGTAGTTTCTAATGGTAGTCAAACTAGTTCATGTACATATATCTTAAATGCTTCGTTTGAGAATGATGTAGTTTCTAATGGTAGTCAAACCCGTCGGCAAACGCTTATGCCAAAGAGGACGTTTGAGAATGATGTAGTTTCTAATGGTAGTCAAACAAGAAAGAATTCGTAAAGATTGCACCTAGCGTTTGAGAATGATGTAGTTTCTAATGGTAGTCAAACTAGACGACAAGAAGGCACTGGAATAACCACGTTTGAGAATGATGTAGTTTCTAATGGTAGTCAAACTATGACAACTAACAACACTGCCTGTAATCAGTTTGAGGATGATGTAGTTTCTAATGGTAGTCAAACGCCTTTGACGGCTAAATAGGGAATCATGCCGTTTGAGAATTGTGTGGTTTCTAATTATAAATATTTGTCAATAATATAAAATAGAAATTGGTCAATATCTTTTTGGTGATTAAAGATATTGACCAATTATGTTATTATATGAGTGTAAACATTATAACTTTGATTCTGAAATTTAGGCTGTGGTTACAAACAGTCATCAATAATAGAAAAAATTATATGCTAGGAGGTGCGGAAATGAAGGCTGTATTTGAGAAAATGGGCGTTGAACATCAAAATGAAGTTATGGATATTTTCAATTTTTATGTGGAAAATAGCACATCTGCCTTTGCTGATAGTACATTGCCAAAACATTTTTTTGCAATGATAATGAAAAGATCAGAAGGTTATCCTTCTTATGTTCTTAAAAATACGGAAACAAATCATGTAATAGGATTTTGTCAGTTAAGTCCCTACAATCCCTTTTCCACTTTTAAGGGCACTGCCTGTGTTTCGTATTTTATTGCCAAGGAGTATACAGGTAAGGGATTAGGTGGAAAATGCCTAGCAAGGTTAGAAGCAGAGGCAGCTGCAATGGGAATAACAAATTTGCTTGCAGAAATATCATTAGAAAATGTAGGCAGTATAGCTTTTCACAAAACACATGGTTTTGTTATAGCAGGGGAACTAAAAGATATTGGGTGCAAATTTGCTAGAAAGTTTAGTATTGTCTATATGCAAAAAAGTCTGTAATCCAAGGTATTATTGGTTAGAAAGTAATAGTAATAATACAATATTAATAAGTGTTTTTTACGCTTGACAAGCTAAAAAGCTGAAAGTAATATAGTCTTGAAAGGAGTTGTTGTTTTATGTTTAAAACTGAATTGGATATTGTGCTGATGCGGGAGGTGCATACAAAATAAATTAATGTATATACCTCCCAAAAGTTTATTAAAAATTTTTGGAGGATATAAAATGGATAAAATTAATATGGAAAATATAGGACTCAGTCAAAGATTTATTACTGAGGCTTCTTTATATTCGAGTTTTTATATTGGACGAGTAGTATCACAATACAATGCTCTGTACAAGGTTATAACAGCAGAAGGGGAACTAAGAGCAGAGATTGCCGGGAAATTTCGCTTTGCTATACAAACCTTATCGGATTATCCCGCAGTGGGAGATTTTGTTATGCTTGACCGCAATGAGGACACAGGTGGTAATGCAATAATCCATCATGTTTTAACTAGAAAAAGTGCTTTTGTAAGAAAGGCGGCCGGAACAGCCAATAACGAACAGGTCATAGCCGCAAATATTGACACTGTATTTATATGTATGTCCCTTAACAATGATTACAACTTGCGTAGATTAGAACGCTATCTTGGGATTGCTTGGGACAGCGGAGCAGTTCCTGTCATTGTACTTACTAAAGCTGATTTATGTAATAATATTTCTCAAAGGCTGGCGGAAATTGATACTGTGGCCTGCGGCGTAGCCGTGTTTGTTACTTCGAGTTTCACAGGATATGGGTTGGAATCCGTGCAAAAGTACCTTGGCAGCGGGAAAACCATAGCATTTATTGGCTCATCCGGAGTAGGAAAGTCGACAATAATAAATAAGCTTGTGGGCCAAAACGTACTAGCGACAAAAGGTTTAAGAAACGACGATAGAGGCAGGCATACTACAACACGGCGAGAGCTGTTAATCCTTCCCGGTGGGGGAGTTGTCATTGATACTCCGGGAATGCGTGAACTGGGAATTGAAAATATTAATCTAACAAAGACTTTTATTGATATTGATGAGCTGGCAAAAAAGTGTAAGTTTCGTGATTGCACCCATATTTGTGAGCCAAATTGTGCGGTACAAAAAGCTATTCAGGACGGCCTTTTGTCTGCTGAGCGTTTCGCTAATTATTTGAAACTAAAAAAAGAAGCAAAATACGATGGCTTAAACTCACGGGAGATCGATACTGAAAAGCTTACCGCTATGTTTGCGGAAATGGGCGGGATAAAAAATGCACGAGCTTTCATTAAAACAAAAAGCAAAAAAAGATAAGGCCTTTTAAGAGAAGCAATATTAAACTGAAAAAGCTGCTTGCCAAATTTGGCAAGCAGCTTTTTATTTATAGATAATTTTCAAAAAAATATAGTATGAATTTATCTATTCTGCATTGTTAATTAAAGAAGCCAAAGGGAAAAACTTATTTCTTCAAAGAAGCAGTAATAATTGCCATATTATAAACTTCATCGGCAGTACAACCTCTGGAAAGGTCATTTATAGGTGCATTCAGCCCTTGTAAGATAGGACCATAGGCTTTAAAGCTTCCCATACGCTGAGCTAGCTTATAACCAATGTTGCCGGCATTAATATCAGGGAAGATGAAAGTATTTGCTTTTCCCGCTACAGGAGAATTTGGAGCTTTTATCTTTGCCACATCGTTAGAAAATGCGGCATCAAATTGTAACTCGCCGTCAACGGGAAAATCAAGATTTAGATTTTTTAATTTTGCCACTGCGTTACGCATTTTATCTACTGATTCTCCTGCACCTGAGCCCAAAGTGCTATAAGATAATAAGGCAACTTTAGGATCAATAGCAAAGATTTTTGCTGTTTTTCCTGTTTCCACAGTGATCTCGACAAGTTCATCTTCACTGGGATTAATGTTGATAGCACAATCACCCATAGCGTATTTTTCCTCAACATTATCTGTTTTGCGATAGAGAATAAAGCAGCTTGAAACGATATTATTTCCCGGTGCTGTCTTAACAATTTGTAATGCAGGGCGGATAGTGTCGGCAGTTGAATAGGTTGCTCCACCTAAGAGACCGTCAGCGTGTCCAATTTTTACGAGCATGGTGCCGAAATAATTGGTTTTCATTAACAATCCACGGCAAGTAGCTTCATCCATTTTTCCTTTTCTGAGTTCTACCATCAGGGCAACCATGGATTCTAGAGCTGTGTATGTTTTAGGCTCTATGATTTCAATTCCATCTATGCAAAAACCATATTTTTGCGCTGCCATATGTACTTCTTCGGGATTACCTAATAGTATGGGTTCGAGAATCTTCTGGGTTTTTAACAGACTGGCAGCCTCAAGAATTCTTGGATCTAAGCCCTCTGTAAATACTAGTTTTTGCTGTTTTGTTTTTAAATTTTCAATCATATTTTCAAACATGTCTGTGCCTCCATTTTTATGTTTTTCTCTTTGAGGAATTATAGTTATTTATATATTACTACATTTTACTAATAATGTTAAAGATAATAGTTAGATTTTATTTTTTAATAATCAAATTTTACAGCAATGATTAATATACACGTTTGCCTCTTAGTCAAATTGTTTTGATATTGACAGGGCTTGCAATAGGTGATATGTTATAAAAAATGAATAAATGAATTGTGGGGGGACTCTTAGGAGTTGAGAAGGTAAAACCTGACCCTTTGAACCTGTTAGTTAATACTGACGTAGGGAAGCAATGTTAAGATGCAAAAGATGCTTGCCTAATTAGCGAGCGTCTTTTTATTTATTTTAGCTGTCTTTAGCCATGTATTCTCTAGTGAAGTAAATATAAAAAGAAAGAAAGATGAGAGCATGATTAATAAGGAAATTATTGAAAATCAAATTTTACAGGCCGTGGAAATGGTAAAGAAAACTAACCCTATGGTTGGTTCTATTACAAATAGCGTGACAATTAATCTTGTGGCCAACGCACAATTGGCTGTGGGAGGAGCAGCCGCTATGGTTTACTTGCCGGATGAAGGTGAGTTTTTAGCTAGGGCATCCGGAGCTACTTATATCAATGTTGGTACCCTGTTGCCTATTTACGAGGAGACATTGCCACGAACAGCAAAAGCATTGCATGAAGCAGAAAAACCTTGGGTGCTTGATCCCGTGGCTGTGGGTATTGGAGAACTTAGAACCAAATTATTAATGCAATTTAAAAAGTATAAACCAAGTGTAATTAAAGGGAATGCTTCTGAAATCATTGCTTTGGCCGGGTTGTGGAATCTAGAAGGCGGAATAGAAGAGTCTAAGGTTAGGGGTGTTGACTCTACAGATGCAGTTAGCTCTGCCAGAACTGCCGCAGTGGCCTTGGCAAAATGTACTGGCGGGGCAGTATTTGTATCAGGGGAAACAGATTTAATAACAGATGGTTCGTTGGTTGCTTTTTCTCATGGTGGCTCACATTTTTTTGAAAAAATTACCGGCGCAGGTTGTTCATTAGGTGGAGTTGTTGCTGTTTATTTGTGTGCGGCATCTCCTTTTATTGCAGCTTTGACTGCTGCCGCAATTTACAATTTAGCAGGTAAAAGAGCGGAAGATAAGGTTGAAGGACCGGGAAATTTCCAAAGCCAGTTCCTTGATGAATTATATAAGGCTACAGCAGAAGATATTGCATATAATAAATTTGAAATTGAGGAGGAATGACTTATGAATACTTTGATTGCGGTTGCGATTGTTCCTTGTGGTAATAGTGAGGAAGTTTCAGCGGAGGTGGCCGAAGTTATAAAGGTGATTCGGGATTCAGGATTACCAAACCGCACCTCATCTATGTTTACAGAGATTGAAGGAGAATGGGATGAAGTAATGCAAGTAGTCAAGGACGCAACTTTTGTTCTTGCTAATAAAGGAATTCGCACGGAAGTTGTTTTGAAAGCAGACATTCGTCCGGGTTTCACTAATATGATCACTACAAAAGTTGATAAAGTAAATAAAATTTTGGAGAAAATAAAATGAGTATAAGAGAAAACTTGGACATTTCCGCATATCTTGTAGTTGGTCCTGAAAATACCAAAGGCAGGCCTGTTAGGGAAATAATTGAAGCTGCTATTAGTGCAGGCTTTACCTGTGTTCAGATCCGTTCAAAGGTTGCTTCTGCCACTGAGTTAATTGAACTTACCCGCCAAGCAGCGGAGGTTATTGCTAGCGCAGGGAAGTCTGAAAAAGTTGCCCTTCTTGTGGATGACCGTTTAGATGTTGTTTTGGCTGCTAGAAAACTTGGTATAAAAGTAGATGGTATCCATGTAGGGCAAAAAGATATTCCTGTAGATATCTGCCGTGAATATCTAGGGGAGGAGTCTATTATTGGTTTATCGGCACGTACGGAGGAGCTGTTTGAATATATTAAGACCGTGGATGTCAGTCAAATTGATTATTTTGGCGCTGGTCCTCTGCACAAGACGGCGACAAAACTAGACTGTGGGTTGGATTCTACGGGCAAGGTAATTGTTAGAAGCTTGGATGAATTAAGCAAGCTAAAAATGCTGAGCCCTATTCCCGTAGTAGTTGGTGGAGGGGTAAAAATTTTTGACATACCACAGCTTGCTCAGACCAAGGTAGATGGATTTTTTGTTGTTTCGGCGGTAGCGGAGGCAGAGAATCCAGAGTTGGCGGCGAGCGGCTTAGTAAAAGCATGGAGAATGGCGAAATAATAAAAAGAGCGTATTAAAAATTTGTTGGGCAACCTCTAGTCTAGGCAATGAAAAAATCATTGTTTATAACTAGAGGCTATTTTTTCGTCAATTGAGCTCTTTGATTTAATGCTTGACATTAACATTAATGTTATACTTTATAATATAACTAACCTAATGGGAGGAGTGCAAAAGTGCTAATTAGCGAACTATCACGAAAAACAAATGCTAGTGTGCGGTCACTAAGATATTATGAAACTAAAAAAATGTTAGCGCCTAAGCGTTTGGAAAATGGGTATCGAGAATATGATGATACTGCTATTGAAAGGGTAAAAACAATAAAACTTTATCTAAGTTTAGGTCTCAATATCGACGATATTTTAAAGATAATTGACTGCTCAAATACAACACAAACCAGACCTATGTGCCCAGCTGCTTTCGCATTATATAAGGAGAAATTATACGAAGTGAATAGGCAAATAGACATATTGCTGGATGTACAGGCAAAGTTGTTAGAGAGAATCAGTGATTTTAAAACTAGTGCCAAGTAATTTTATTGAGAATCTTATTTTAAGATAAAGTAATAAGGGAGAAATTAATATTATGATTATTGACAGTCATGCACATGTAATGCGTCCATCGGAAAGACAATTAGAACTAATGGCAGAAGCCAAAGTTGATCGCACCGTTCTTTTTACTACAGTTATACATCCGGAAATAGCTACCAATATAAATGCTTTTGAAGAAGAAATGAATAAATTGTATGATATTTTAAACGGTGCAAAAAATCCGGTTGCGGAAAGAGTAAATTCTATTTTAGAACTTGCTACAGTCATAAAAGAAAATCCTGATAAGTACATTGGGTTTGGGTCAATTCCTCTGGGTTTATCTTATAAAGAAAACTTGGAGTGGATAAATAGATACATTGTAGCTAATGATTTTCGTGGTATAGGGGAACTGGCTCCAGGGACTGGGCAGGTAAGTAGGTTGGAACCATTGTTCAAGGCTTCTCAGGAGATAGGGCACCTTCCGCTATGGGTTCATACTTTTATACCTTTGAACTTTGAAGATATTAAAGAGTTGTTAGAACTAGCCAGAAAGTATCCTACGGTTTCATTGATATTGGGACATCTTGGCGGTGTTAATTGGCTAAATACATTGAAAGCTGTACATGATATTCCTAATGTTTATTTGGATTTATCGGCAACCTTCACTACTATGGCACCGACTTTTGCCATTAAAGAATATCCTGAACGTACATTCTTTAGTTCAGATGCTCCCTATTGCTCTCCACTTACAGCAAGGACTATAATAGAGCAGATAGTAACAGATAAACATGTTTTAGAGCAGGTTTTAGGAGGAAATATAGCAAGGCTTTTGCAGATATAAAATGGGGGGTATAGACTATGAAAGAAATTATTATAAAACAATATACTAAAGACTATATGGAGGACGTAATAAAGTTAATCCTTGCTATCCAACAAAAGGAGTTTAATGTTCCTATAACAAAAGAAGATCAGCCGGATTTAAGTGATGTAGAGAATTTCTATCAATCAGGCAACGGTAATTTTTGGCTGGCTTTTTACGATAATCAAGTAGTTGGTACTATTTCCTTGGTGGATATTGGAAACCGGCAGGGTGCTTTACGCAAAATGTTTGTTAAAGCGGCCTTCAGAGGAAGCAGCTATAATACAGCAAAGTTGTTGTTAGAGCAGTTATTTACCTGGGCCAAAGAACATAATTTCCAGGAAATTTATCTGGGAACTACGGAAAAATTCTTAGCTGCTCATCGTTTTTATGAGAAAAATAACTTTAGGCAAATAGCTAAAGAAACTTTGCCAAACACATTTCCTCTTGTAAAGATTGATACCAGATTTTATAAGCGGGAAATTCTATAGCATAAACAAGACACCTCTTTGTCAGATAAATGACAAAGAGGTGTCTTGTTTAGATAATTGCTAATTACTCTTCTAGATTTTCTCCTGTTTTGTTATCTGCGCCCCATTTGGACATTAGCTGTAATATGGGAATCAAAGTTTCACCTTTTTCTGTTAAGGAGTATTCTACTTTAGGTGGAATTTGATTATACTGTTTTCTAAATATTAATTCTGCTGCTTCCAATTCTTTTAGTTGTTGGCTCAGCATTTTGTGTGTAATTGCCGGCATAGTATTTTTTAATTCGCCGTAGCGCAGCACGCCATGTTTGAACAATTTAAAGAGCATAAGCCATTTCCATTTACCACCTACAACAGAAAGCGTGTAATTTACGGAACAGGTACAGGTATTGGGTTCCCATTTATTCATTTTACTCTCCTTTTATATAGTATATACCATAAAAGTGTATACTTTTATTTATATATATTATGATATACACTTTAACAGTAAAATACAATATGTAAAAAAATGTAAGGAGGTTCTCATGAAAAAGATTATTGCTATTAATGGCAGTCCGAGGAAAAACGGGAATACGGCAATTTTACTCAACAAAGCACTGGAAGGAGCTGCTGCGCAAGGCGCAGAAACCGAGCTTATTAATCTTTATGATCTTAACTACAAAGGGTGTATAAGCTGTTTCGCTTGTAAACTAAAGGACGGAAAAAGCTATGGCCAGTGTATATGTAAGGATGGTTTAACATCTGTCTTAGAGAGTATCAAGCAAGCAGATGCCCTGCTTCTTGGTTCACCAATTTATTTTGGAGCTGTTACAGGTGCAATGAGGTCATTCATGGAACGGGTGTTGTATCCTTATTTAGTCTATGATGAAAAATACTCCACGCTTTTCCCTAGAAAAATACCCACAGGCTTTATATATACAATGAACTCAGCTGAAGATAAAGTTGAAGAATTGGGATATGAGCAACATTTTAAGGTTAATGAAAGATTTATGAAGAGCATATTTGGTTTTGCAGAATCACTATTTGTTACTGATACCTATCAGTTTGATGATTATTCTAAATATGTGGCACCTAAATTCAATGTTCCGCAAAAAGAACAAAGAAGACAGACAGAATTTCCCAATGGTTGTTTAAAAGCTTTTGCTATGGGTGCTAAATTTGTTAGAGAGGTGGAAGAATAATGGCATTAATTGAAGTCAATACTGAAGAATGTATTAAATGCGGTATTTGTATAGCTGCCTGTCCAACCGGCGTTTTAGTTATGGGAGAAAAGGGCCCTGAAGAGCTAATGGCACAAAATTGTATTGCCTGCGGCCATTGTGTGGCTATTTGTCCGAAAAGGGCCATTAACAATATAAAAACACCTTTGGAGAATCAAACTGAGTTAAAGGAATTACCGCCTCTAGACAAAGAAACTGCTCAACAATTTCTTAGATCGCGTAGATCAATTCGTTGTTATAAGGATACGCCGGTTCCTCAAGATAAGTTGTTGGAGTTAGTAGAAATTGCGAGATTTGCCCCTACTGCCAGTAATGGGCAAGGGATATCCTATCTTATTATAAATGATAAACAACTTCTTAAACGGGTAACTGAAGTAGTTATTGAATGGATGGAAGCAGAGGTTTTAAAGGGGCCAAAGACACATTGGAGCCTTCCTCTTCATATTCGTGCTTATAGGGAACAGGGATTGGATAATATTTTGCGTGATGCTCCGCATTTGATTTTAGCAATGGCGCAAAAGGATTTTGTCCGGGGCAGGGAAAACAGTGTTTTTTCTCTTGCCTACCTTGAATTATTTGCACCTTCTCTAGGTTTGGGCTCTTGTTGGGCAGGAATAGTTGAAATGTGTATATTTGCAGGTTATGCTCCTTTATTAGAGTTATTTAACGTACCCAAGGATAAAGTTATAACCGGGGCAGTTATGGTTGGGTATCCAAAATATAAGTTTAAAAGGCTGGTAGACCGTAAACCATTGGAAGTTCATTGGTTGTAATTAATAAGAGTATGTAGTGATTAAAAATGTTTTATACACTAATGTTTAGCAGATAACAAACAACGCACAGGCAAATTGCTTGTGCGTTGTTTGTTCAATATGCAGATATTGACAATTATTCGCAAAACTGAAATAATATAACAGTTGAAGATGTCCTTATGGTTCGTGTATCGTGTTACTAAATTGAAATTTAGTGCCTTCTTGTAATATATGAAGGCGCTGTTTTTATTTTTTAAAATTTGTAACCTTATTAATGTACTGTTAGTATGGCGTCAATTCTGGTGAATTGATATTCCTTAGGTTGCATATTATACAATGGTCTATGAGTGATTTATAATTTTATTTTCACATAGTTGAATGAGCGGGATTTAATTATAGGGCAAATATATATTGATCGGAGTGCTAAACATGGCAGAAGTAAGCAGCGTGGCTTTCTTAAAAAATGCGAAAAAAGTTATAAAAGATTTAAGTATCAGAGAACTAATCGAGGAAGCAGTTTGTAATGGGGAAGGAACTTTCGCACAAAACGGTGCTTTGCGTGTAGTAACAGGCAAACACACGGGAAGATCCCCTAATGATAAATTTATTGTTGACACACCTTTAACACATGGTACGGTATGTTGGAGTAATAATAAGCCCTGCAGTCCTGAAACCTTTGCTAAACTTTATGCCAAAATGTCTGATTTTGTTAAGAAGCATAAAGTGTATGTTTCAGATTTAAAGGCAGGTGCCGATGATAAATACAGCTTGCGAGTGAAGTTTATTAATGAGCTTGCTTGGCAGCAATTATTTGTCAAACAACTGTTTATTAAAACCGACGAACCAACAGGGGAAAATGAAGATTTTACGGTTATTTGTCTTCCCAGTGTAAAAGCTGATCCAAAGACAGATGGGACTTTTTCTGATACTTTTATTATCTTGAATTTTGATGAAAAGATGGTTATTATTGGTGGCGGCCGTTATGCAGGAGAAATAAAAAAATCTATTTTCTCTGTTATGAATTATTTGTTGCCAATGCACAAAATTTTGACGATGCATTGCTCAGCTAATGTTGGCAAATGTGGTGATGTAGCATTATTCTTTGGTCTTTCAGGTACAGGGAAAACTACCTTATCAGCAGATCCCAATCGTGAACTTATTGGTGATGATGAACACGCTTGGAGTGATAACGGGATATTTAATATTGAAGGCGGCTGTTATGCAAAATGTGTTAATTTGACGGCAAAAGCAGAACCGGAAATTTATAATGCGATTAAATTTGGCTCTGTTATCGAAAATGTGTATGTAGATGAGAAGACGGGAGCGCCTGATTTCTTTAATACGGAGATAACGGAAAATAGTAGAGTGGCTTATCCCTTGGAATATATCCCTAATTCTAGGATTCCCAGCTGTGCTACTCATCCACGTAATATTATTTTTTTGACTGCAGATGCTTTTGGAGTACTGCCGCCAATTTCTAAACTTACAAAAAACCAAGCGATGTACCATTTTTTAGCAGGTTATACCAGTAAGGTAGCCGGTACAGAATGTGGCGTTACTGAACCACAGGCAACTTTTTCTACAGCTTTCGGTGAACCGTTTTTGCCCTTGCCGCCTCTTACTTATGCCAAACTGCTAGGTGAGCGTATTGCTAGGCACGAAACTAATGTTTATTTGGTAAATACCGGGTGGAGCGGAGGCCCTTACAGCGTAGGACGCCGCATGAAGTTGGAATACACTAGAGCTATGATAACGGCAGCTTTAAATGATGAGCTAGGCAAAGGTGGGTGGAGTAAAACGCCGGTATTCGGGTTAGATATACCGAATGCTTGTCCTAATGTTCCTTGTGATATTTTAAATCCTATTAACACGTGGTTTGACAAAGAGGCTTACCATACATATACCAACAAATTGGCTCTTTTATTTGCCGATAATATTAAGAAGTTTCAAGGAGTAGTCACTGAGGATATTTTAAATGCAGGGCCTCGTGTTGATTAATAAAACTATAAAAAAGGCTTCTCATATAAAATATGGGAAGCCTTTTTGCTAATAGGGAGCTTGTAAACTTTAAATGGTACAACTTATTGCACAAGCATTTACTTAATCTAACAAATAGGTAATCCCAAGAGCTATTACAGTTTTTTTTTTACATTTATGGTATAATAAGCCATTATGAACAATATATATTGTAAGGACGAAGAAAAAACAGAAAAGTTAGGCCATTTATTGGGTACGCTCTTAAGTGATGGTGATGTTTTGTGCTTGTCAGGAGATTTGGGCGCGGGGAAGACTTGTCTTGCAAAGGCTGTTGCCACAGCCCTAGGGGTTAGTCCTAGTGATGTTAATAGTCCAACTTTTTCCCTTATGAATATTTATAAAGGAAGCAAGCTGGAAATAAAGCATTTTGATTTATATCGCCTAAACAGTGCTGAAGAGTTGGAAGATATCGGCTTTGGTGAATATGTAGGTAATAATGGTGTTACCCTTATTGAATGGGGAGAGCTTTTTCAAGAAGAATTGCCCCAAGAGTATTTACTCGTAAAAATAGTAAAAGAAGAGACCGGCCGCAGGATTTTTTTAGAGGCCTACGGCAGTCATTACAAAGAACTTTGTGAGAAGGTGTGGACGCTTGTTAACGCTGGGAATTGATACAGCGACCAAAGTTTGTTCTGTGGCAATATGCCGCGATGAGGAAATCTTGGCAGCTTATGAAATTAATATGGGCATGACGCATTCAGAAGGTTTAGTGCCCCAACTAGAACAAATTTTTACTCGTACCGGTATTAAGAAAAGTGATATAGAGCTTATGGCGGTCAGCATAGGACCAGGGTCTTTTACCGGGTTGCGGATAGGGCTGGCAACAGCGGAAGCTATAGCCTATAGCCTGAAGATTCCTTTGGTTGGAGTAAATACGTTAGAGGCATTAGCTTATAACCTGCCAATAGAAGGAATCCTCTTAGCACCGATTTTGGATGCCCAAAAAGGCAATTATTATTTGACCATTTATGAGTGGAAGCAGGGCGAAATTCATGAGGTTGATGCTGTTAGGGTTGTGCCTGGTAACGAATTAGGAACTATTTTAGCGGCTTATAATAAAAACGTCTTATTGTTGGGTGAATGTGCAAAATTAGCAGGGGTATTACCTTGTGGAGTAACTTGTGCACCTTGCACGGTTAGCATGCCTAAGGCTACATCAGTAGCTATGTTAGGCATCAAACAACATTTGGGAAAAGAAGATAGACAATATTTCGGCTTAGAGCCGTTCTATATTAGAAGATCTGAGGCAGAAGAATTATGGGAACAACGACAAAAAAATCTAGTAAAATCCGACGAATGACCGCTGCGGACATTAACATTGTGAAAGAATTGGCTAGAGAGCTTTTCAAGGATGAATGGTCGCAGGAAACCTGGCTTACAGAGATAAATAACAATATTAGTTACTATAGCGTATTGGAAATAAACAATGAAATTGTAGGATATGCAGGTTATTGGCTGGTAGCTGGGGAAGCACAAATTATTAGGATAGCCGTTGCTAGCAAGTTGCAGGGCAGGGGTTTAGGAAATTTACTGGTGTCCGATATGATTGAACGTGCCATGAGCCAGGGCGCTCTTGCAGTGAGCTTAGAAGTACGAGAGTCTAATATAGCGGCCCGCAAGGTTTATGAAAAAAATGGTTTTGTGGAAAGCGGAATTAGACCAAATTACTATCAAGATAATAATGAGAACGCAGTCATTATGTGGCTGAAGACAGAGCAAGGGTGAAAAGCAAATGGCAGAGAAAGATATATATATATTGGGCATAGAAAGTAGTTGCGATGAAACAGCGGCCTCTGTTGTTAAAAATGGAAGCGAAGTTTTATCAAATATTATTTCTACTCAAATTTCTATTCACAGAAAATTTGGTGGCGTAGTACCTGAGATTGCCTCACGTAAACATATAGAAAATATTATGCCGGTTATTGATGAAGCACTGGGACAAGCGAATCTAACTATTAGCGATATAGATGCCATAGCCGTTACTTACGGACCCGGTTTAGTGGGGGCTCTTTTGGTAGGGCTATCAGCAGCCAAGGCGTTGGCCTTTGCCAATGACAAACCCTTAATTGGTGTTAATCACTTGGAAGGTCATGTTTTTGCCAACTTTTTATCCGGTGAAAATTTGCAGCCGCCATTTTTGGCGCTGGTAGTGTCCGGTGGGCACACTTCCTTGCTTACAGTAGAAGACTATAATACATTTAAATTATTAGGGCAGACTCGCGATGATGCAGCAGGCGAGGCTTTTGATAAAATTGCTCGTTATATGGGCTTGCAATATCCAGGTGGTCCCGAGATAGAAAAATTGGCGTTATCAGGTAAAAAAGACGCCATAGATTTTCCTAGGCCCTTATTACCAGGCAGCTATGATTTTAGCTTCAGTGGCTTAAAATCCGCTGTTATTAACTACATTCACGGTCTGGAGCAAAATGACAAAGAAGTACCAAAAGCCGATGTGGCAGCTAGCTTTCAAGCAGCAATTATAGAGGTTTTGGTAAAAAAGAGTCAGCTTGCTTTACTGGAAACAGGATTAAAAAACATTGTGTTAGCTGGTGGTGTTTCCGCTAATAAAGCGTTGCAAGATGCTTTGGATATCGGGGCAGCTGAGGTAGGGGCAAGGCTCGTACATCCTACGCCGATTTTGTGTACGGATAATGCTGTAATGATAGCTGCTCGAGGGTATTATATGTATAAAAATAATGAATTCAGTGATTATACGCTCAATGCTAATCCTTCACTAAAGTTAGGCGCTAAATAATAGGCTGGATGCGGTGCGTAATTGTGGATAACTCCTGAGACACTGATTGTATCTAGCTTTGGCTTGTTGATAAGTTGAGCATTGGCTGTGGATAAAAATGGGCACAGCTTGTGGATAGTAAAATACAACCATTAAAAAAATTGCGTGAGGTAAAAATTTTGACTGATAAATTATTCACTAAAGAACAAATGAATATTTTACGCAGCTGTGCTTCAGGTGCTGACTTAGCAGCAGATATTGCTCATGCACATGTGACAATTTATGTGCCTGACGAGGATCCCAAGAACATCTTGGTTTATGCGCAGGCCCAGCCATTACCCAAATTTGTTGTGCATTCGCCGGGAATGGCGGGACGGGTTATCAGGCGAGTTGAAGAACCTTTGGTAGCACGAGCTTTGCAAAGAGGAGCTTTAGTGGTTGGCAAACGTGAATGGGCTTTAGGAGTATTTGCTAAAACCAAAATTTATCCGCTTTTTGATAGCCACAGAAATTGTTTTGGAGCTGTAGCTTTTGAAATTAGCACGGAACACGAAGCTAATGCCAACGATATTTTTTTGGAAACGACAATGAAATTTCTGTTGGGTGCTGACCAAAATAAAATGAAAAATGATGAGAATTATAGACGCTTGACACCTAGTGATGGCGTTATGATTGTAAAAAAGGATATGATTATTACAGCAGCCAATAATACTGCACATCATATTTTTTTGGTCCTAGGCGTAACAGACTTAGTTGGCCGTAGAACAAACAGCGTTCAGATTAATTGGCCACTGGTTGGTATGGTACTAAAAACAGGTATTGCTGAAGGTAAAGAGCTTTCTACTCAGGGTATTAAGCTGGCTATGCGAGTTATACCGCTTACTTCGACTCCCGATGCTGAAGCTGCCATTGTTATCCTAGCTGACGTTACAGAATTGCGTAAGAAAGATGAAGAACTCTACATTCAATCGGTAGTTATTAAGGAAATTCATCATAGAGTAAAAAATAATTTGCAAACTATTGCCTCGCTTTTGCGGTTACAGGCTCGCAGAACTGAATCTGATGAAGCAAAAAGCATTTTGCGGGACGCGATTAATAGAGTAAATAGCATTGCTTTGGTGCACGAATCTTTGTCACAACAAGATAAAGGCGCAATAAACGTGAGCGTTGTAGCTAGGGAAATTTACCAAGCGATTCTATCGAGTATGGTAGCCCCAGATCTTAAGTTGGAGACAACTTTTGATGTGGATTCAGCTTTTCTTCCTTCAGAGCAAGCAAACAGTATTGCGTTGACACTTAATGAGTTGTTACAAAATGCTATTGAACATGGTTTTAGCGACCGTAAAACCGGTAAACTGAGTGTATCCTTTAAGGCTCATCCCGACGGATACGTTCTGGAAATAACCGATGACGGTATGGGTTTGCCACCAAATTTCAAATTAGGTCAAACCAAAAGCTTGGGATTAAAAATTATACAAACCATGGTGGAAACAGATTTAGGTGGTAGATTTGAAATTTTGCCTAGGGAGCAGGGGACATGCGCTCGGGTAACGGTACCAATGAAAATGGGGGAGCAAACATGGAAAAGTTAAGAGTATTGATTGCTGATGATGAGGCTTTGATCCGCCTTGATGTAAGGGAAATGTTGATAGACGCAGGACATACTGTCGTGGCAGAAGCTAAAAACGGTGATGACGCTATTAGATTTGTACGTGAACTAAAACCGGATTTTGTCATTATGGATGTGAAAATGCCTGGGTCTGATGGTATTAATGCTTCTAAAGTTATTGTGGATGAACAATTGGCACCTGTATTGCTTTTGACTGCCTATAGTCAAGATGATATTGTTAGTAAGGCTAATGATGCAGGAGTATTGGCCTATTTGGTGAAACCTGTACGAGAAGAACAATTGTTTCCTGCTATGGAGATAGCCTATGCTCGTTTTAAGGATATCAAGGCTTTGGGTTTAGAACTAGAAAGTTTGAAATCCAGTTTGGAAACAAGGAAGCTGTTGGATAGAGCAAAAGGAATTCTAATGGATGCTCACGGTTTTACTGAGGCAGAAGCCTATCGCAAAATGCAGCAATATAGCATGAATCAGCGGATTACAATTAAACAATTGGCTGAAGCAATCATATCTGCAGCAAGCAAGAAAAAATAAAAGTTTGCAAGTTTTTTACATTTTTTTGTGTAAAAGACTTGCTTTTTTTATGGAAAATGAGTATCATAAGTTATGTAGTTAGCACTCAAAGTTAAAGAGTGCTAACAGAAAAATAAAATAATTAAATTTTATAAGCTAGAAAGGGGATTTAAACTATGTTAAAGCCATTAGAAGATTATGTAGTAATTAAACCGATTGTTCAGGAGGAAAAAACCAGCAGTGGTATTTATCTGCCGGATACAGCGCACAAGGACAAACCACAAACCGGTAATGTTGTGGCAATTGGTGCCGGACGTTTGTTAGATAATGGGCAAAGAGTTGCTTCTGAATTGGAAGTTGGACAGACTGTTGTTTTTGCGAAATATGCAGGCAGCGAATTGGAATTTGATGGTGTTGACTATGTTGTTATGAAGGAACGCGATATTTTGGCAATTGTAGAAAGCAAACCAAAAGCTCCTGTAAAAGCTATGCCAGTTAATAAAAAACACAGCTAAATATAAAAAATAAATACTTAATATATTAAATTGAGGAGATGCTATTATGGCAAAAGAAATTAAATTCAACGAAGAAGCTCGCCGTTCCTTGGAACGTGGCGTTAATGCTTTGGCAGATGCAGTAAAGGTTACATTGGGACCAAAGGGACGTAATGTTGTACTTGATAAGAAATTTGGTTCTCCAACTATTACTAATGATGGTGTTACCATTGCTCGTGATATTGAGTTGGAAGACCCGTTTGAAAATATGGGTGCTCAATTAGTTAAAGAAGTTGCTACGAAAACTAACGACATCGCCGGTGACGGTACTACTACAGCAACCTTGCTAGCACAAGCTATGGTACATGAAGGCATGAGAAATGTAGCTGCCGGTGCTAATCCTATGATTATTAAAAAAGGTATCAAAATGGCAGTGGATACTTTGGTTGCGGAATTGGCTAAAATATCCAAAAAAGTAAGAACTAGAGAAGAAAAAGCACAAGTTGCTTCTATTTCTGCTAGTGACGAAGAAATAGGCGGTTTGATTGCCGACGCTATGGATAAAGTTGGCGATGACGGCGTAATTACCGTTGAAGAATCTAAGACAATGGAGACTTCTCTAGAAACCGTAGAAGGTATGCAATTTGACCGCGGTTATATTTCTCCTTACATGGTTACTGATCCAGACAAAATGGAAGCTGTTATGAGTAATCCTTATGTTTTCATCACTGATCGTAAAATAACTTTGATTGCAGATATTATGCCGGTTTTGGAAAAAGTTGTACAACAAGGCCGTGAGCTTTTGATTATTGCCGAAGATATCGAGGGTGAAGCTCTTGCAACTTTGGTTGTAAATAGATTGCGTGGTACTTTCAAGGCTGTAGCTGTTAAGGCTCCTGGTTTTGGCGATCGTCGTAAAGCAATGCTTCAAGATATCGCTATTTTGACCGGTGCTACTGTTATTAGCGAGGAAGTTGGCCGTAAATTAGATAGTGCTACTATTGAAGATCTTGGCAGCGCAAGCCAAGTTCGCGTAACTAAGGAATTGACTACTATAGTTGATGGCGCAGGTTCTAAAGATACAATCGCCAACCGCGTATCTCAAATACGTGCACAAATTCCTGAAACTACTTCTGAATTTGATAAAGAAAAATTACAAGAGCGTTTGGCTAAATTGGCCGGTGGCGTTGCAGTTATTAAAGTAGGTGCAGCTACTGAAACTGAATTGAAAGATAAGAAACTTCGTATAGAAGATGCTTTGAATGCTACTCGTGCTGCTGTAGCTGAAGGTATTGTGGCTGGTGGCGGAACTGCCTTCTTGCAAGTACAGGCTTCTTTGGATAAATTAGATGTTGCAGGCGATGTTAAGACTGGTGTGGAAATCGTTAGACGTGCTATTGAAGAACCTGTTCGCCAAATTGCTTACAACGCAGGTTTGGAAGGCGCTGTTATTGTTGATACTCTTAAACGTACGAAAAAAGGCATTGGTTTTGATGCTTTAACTGAAGAGTACGTTGATATGATTAAAGTTGGTATCGTTGATCCTTGCAAAGTTACTCGTAGTGCTTTGCAAAACGCAGCTTCAATTGCAGCAATGATCCTTACTACTGAAGCTCTAGTTGCTGACAAACCAGCTAAAGATGGCGGACCTGCTATGCCTCCAATGGGCGGCGGCATGCCTGGCATGATGTAATTTGTTAGGTATTGACTAGCAGAATATAATGCTTAGTTAGTTTGTAGTAGAAGTAAATGACACTCTGAAAGTGAATTTCAGAGTGTCATTTTTTATAGGCAACTGTTGAAAAAAAACTCATATTATGGTATATTCTAATGATAATCTAAGAAATTTAAACGGAGGGCTTGAGCATGAAAAAAGTACAACACGAGTTGGTTCTGGTTATTGATTTTGGTGGCCAGTATAGTCAGCTTATTGCAAGAAGAGTGCGCGAGTGTGGTGTATATTGTGAGATTATTCCCTATACCTATACGTTAGAGAAAATTAAAGCTAAGAATCCTCAAGCCATTATATTTTCTGGTGGCCCTAATAGCGTGTATGCTGAGAATACTCCAAAGGTGGATGCAGCTATTTTTGATATGGGAGTGCCAATTTTGGGCATTTGCTATGGGCATCAATTTATGGCTCAAACCTTGGGTGGCAAGGTTGCCAGCGCTGGCATCAGTGAGTATGGTAAAACCAGTGTAATGTTACAGCCGGATTGCGTATTGTTTAATGGGCTAGAAGAGCGGAATATTTGCTGGATGAGTCATTGTGACTATGTTGAAGAAGCCCCGACCGGGTTTAAAGTAGTATCGTTAACCGATGAATGTCCGGTAGCAGCTATGGTAAATGATGAGCGCAGACTTTATGGAGTGCAATTTCATCCGGAAGTAGAGCATACTCCTTTTGGTAGAAAGATGTTGTCCAACTTCTTATTTGAAATATGTGGACTTAAGGGCGATTGGACTATGTCATCTTTTGCCCAAACTAAGATTGCCGAGATAAAGGAAAAAGTCGGTGACAAGAATGTACTTTGTGCCTTGTCCGGTGGGGTGGACTCCACTGTTGCCGCAGTGCTGATACACAAGGCAGTAGGTAAGCAGCTTACCTGCGTATTTGTAGACCACGGCCTTTTGCGTAAAAACGAGGGAGACCAAGTAGAGGCAGTTTGTAAAGAAAAATTTGACATGAATTTAATTCGTGTTAATGCTCAAGATAGATTTTTGGGTAAGTTAGCAGGTGTTAGCGACCCGGAAACGAAACGTAAAATTATAGGTGAAGAATTTATTCGCGTATTTGAAGAAGAGTCTAGGAAGGTTGGTAAGGTAGATTACCTTGTCCAAGGAACTATTTATCCTGACGTAGTTGAAAGTGGTACAGGAACTTCAGCTACCATTAAGAGTCACCATAATGTTGGTGGCTTGCCTAAAGATATGGACCTTAAACTTATTGAGCCTTTGCGTGAGTTATTCAAAGATGAGGTACGTGCAGTTGGCGAAGAGCTGGGCATACCTTCTGAATTAGTTTGGCGTCAACCTTTCCCGGGACCGGGTCTTGCTATCCGTGTGTTGGGAGACATTACTCCGGAAAAACTGTCCATAGTCCGCGAAGCTGATGCGATTTTCCGTGAGGAAGTTGCTAATGCCGGCCTAGAAAGAAAGATTTGGCAATATTTTGCTTGCTTGCCTAATATTCGCAGTGTTGGTGTTATGGGTGACTTTAGAACCTATAGCAATACAGTGGCACTAAGAGCAGTAACCAGTACTGATGGTATGACTAGCGACTGGGCACATATACCCTATGAAGTTTTAGACATTGTTTCCCGGAGGATTGTTAATGAAGTACCGGGAGTAAATAGAATAGTTTATGATATTACGTCGAAGCCGCCGGCTACGATTGAGTGGGAATAAGGGTTATTTAAGGCGGCGCGGGATAAGGCATCATTGACTTTGCTGGTTTAAGCGGCGCGATATAAGATATTATTGACATTGTCAGACCTTGCGGTTTTGTAATAGGATGTACCCATGTGTACTATCCTATTACAAAATCCTCGGTCTTTCGCGTCACTAATACCTTCTCCCGCGCCTTAGGTTGGTGGGAAATTGAATAAAGATAATAAAAACGGCTAGAATCTTAACGATTCTAGCCGTTTTTTAGGGTAAAGTTATTTTCTGGCACGAAATGCGAGAAGTGTAAGCTAAATGGTGAAAATTGTAAACATATTGGCTTAATGTGACTTTTTTAATACTAAACAATGATAGAACATGTGTATTGCAATGTAAATAAATGATATAATGACAAGGAATATTATTAAGTGACGATTGTTTTTAAAGTAGATAAATAAAACAAAGTTTAGTTACAAGTTATGACTGATATCTTCGTAATCATGGAGTTGATATTCATATACTCATTACAAAGCTGTTGAAATAGAAACAAATCGAGTGTTTGAGTATGAATTTAACAGCAGGTTATGTGTTCTTACAGTGGATAATGAATATGTCAGATTATTTTTTTGAACGTGTGTTCAAAAAAAGGCGCTAATATTTCTTCTATGATATGACAATGGAACAGTTGTCTTAGTCTTTGCTGATATTTGATGGACCACCAACTGAGGCATTGTAAATATTAATGGTGAACCCGTCTATATATTATATTAATAATAAAACAGTTTGGAGGATATATGGGGAAATATAGGATTGAATTAAGTGAGTTACACAAGAAGAAGCTTGGAAAATATACTTTAAGAGATAAGATAGCATATACAATTCAAATTACTAGTGGATATGACACGGATGTATTCCATTACACATCGCCAGAGGGGGTAATGGGAATACTTGGGAATAGAGAAATTTTTTTTACAGATGCCCAATTCTTGAATGATTATCAAGAGCGACTAAGTATTAATGATGAGCTAAGATGCTTTTGGCAGAGTCATTGTAGGGAGTATGATAAGAATTTTTATCATTTGTTTAAAGGAATGTCTGTAGATACCTATGAAGATAATGAATTTGCTTACATAGATGGAATGGAAATAGAAGAAACTCATAGATATTTTGTTTTATCAGCATCGATGAATAAGGACAGTTTAAGTATGTGGAAATATTATGCGAAAAATGGTAACTACAATGGTTATAATATTGGGGTATTTATTCCTGCATTAGTTGATGAATGGATTGATAGAAGAACAAATGTTGCTGTTGAACCAGGATTAGTTATTTATTCATCAAATGAAAAACAGGCAAAGATTCATGATTTTATAGAGGAACTGTATGATATGTGGAGTAAGTATAAAGAGTCAGCATTGATGAATGAAAAATTGGTAAAAGAATATAAAGCATGGATAGCGTATGCATCATTATTCTTTAAGAATGCTTGTTTTGCATCAGAGGAAGAAATGAGATTTGTTGCAGCTGTTCCTAAAAGTAAACTAAATGAAATAAATTATGAAAAAGAAGATGGAACAAAGAGAAAAATGTATGATTTTCGAATATCTAATGGTGTACTCATCCCGTTTATTCGAATGCCATTGTTTGGTTGGAGCGATGGTGAAAACTTGATTACAAGCAGAATCGGTATTGCTCCATGTGCGAATTTTGATTTAAAGAAAGAGGGAATTATTCATTTCGTTCAATCATTGGAGTATAAATTCGATCAAATAAACATTGTTGAATCAGAAATTCCTGTTAGGTTTTAACAGAAAACCATGTCCCGTTTTGTGGAAAATTTTAATATGTTTTGTATGTATAAATCATTAGCTCAAAAGCTTGCTGATGACTGCAAAAAAATCCACAAGCTGCAGAACGCTTGGTAGGTAAGCGGAGAAAAATTAACAAAGGGTGCAAAGAAGGTAATCAGTGATAGCGAAACTGTCCATTTTAGTGTAAACCAGCTAGATTTTATATATGTTAGGCTAAATTACAAATGGAACTACATATGTGTTCTGGTAGATTTATTTAATCTTGAAATTATTGTTTATAGTGCTGGCTTACATAAAGACGTTCACTTGGCATATGATGCCTTTGCAACCGTAAAAACAGATTTACGTAAAAGCAAAATGTTTTATTCATATAGAGTCAACGAGTTCAAAAATGAACTGCTTGAAAAGGTAATTATTACATTTGAAATTAAACGTTCTTTGAGTATAAAGGGATGTTCTTGTGACAAGGCTGGTGCAGAAGTATTTCGGAGTTTGTTTACGACCGCAATTTTGACAGTTTAGCTTAGTTACGGTACGAATTAACGAGTTATGTGAAATAGTTTAATAATAATAGAATTCATGGATCGTTAAATTATATGGCTTCAGTGGGATTTAGAAAATTGACCTTATGAAAAGTGTTCGACTAAGTGTTGACAATCTAGATTATTACTGAAAATATGAGAGGGATGGAAGTGTACTGATGGGGAGAGTTGCAGATTCAACAATCAAGGGCTTTATGTACCAATTTAATTTATCCTTAAATGAAATTTTGAAGTCCAATGATGAGGTAATCATTCTGGAAGGAATCATTGAGGATATTGATGTGGGGAAAAATCATTGAATGATGAAAACTAATTAGGAGGCAGATGCTGTATGATAAAAAACAATCAAATAATGCATGAAAAAAAGTGCCACACCATTTTTAATGATATTAAAAATGGTGCGATTTTGTATGTGAGAATTGAAGATACTTTTTTTTTAGAAGCTAAAAAATCATATAGTGATGAACCTGATAATACAAAGTATATGCGTGTATCGATATTAACTGATGCAATAATTGACTATGATTTGAAGATGTTTAAAAGTGAACGGGGAACAGATTTTTTAGAAAATTATAGGCCATATTTTATAAGCTTTGTTGTATCTCTTGGCACGAATAAACTCGATGATTTGAGGGTTATTGGTGATTCATGGTGTAGTGCTAAGTTTATAAAGGGTGACAAACCGATTATGTATGAAAGTGTTACAATAAAAGGTTACTTGGAGATGAGTGCAAGCCCGATAAGCTATTTAAATGGCAGATTATTGGTATTTAAGGATAAATCAATAGACGCATCTATATTAAAAAGAATTAACGAGACATATAATCTACCAAATTTTCAATGCAGGAGTGATGCGGATATAAATAGGGTATTAAATGAAGCGTGGAAGGGTGATTTTCCTGTAACGATTGATATTTATAATATAGGGCATGGAAATGCAGATTATATACGAGGCGAAAAATATAGAATTTTATATGATATCGGGTATAATTATCGTTCGATGCCGAGTTATCATAATGCTAAGTATTTAAGAGCAGTTAATGCTATACGACATCTAAAACCTAGTTGTGTGATTTTATCTCATTGGGATTTGGATCATATAATTGGATGTGCATATGCAGAAAAAGATATATTTACTAAAAAATGTATAGCACCAAATTTAACATCTAATTTAGATAAAAATGCATCGAAAAACTCCATACGTCTCGCGGCTTATTTGCAAAAGTTGGGCAGTCTTTATTTAGTTGACAGAAACAGACGAATAACAAGTCAATTGATTGCGACAATTACTGGTGGAAATGGAACAAAAATAAAATTATGGTTAGGAACTGGAAGAGATGGGACAATTACTATAAGAAATACCGAAGGACTAATGATTGAAATTATTGACGAAAAGGATTTATATTCACACATATTATTATCTGGTGACGTACCGTATGCCTGTATGCCGGATTTGGTGATGCAAAAAACAATTAACTTTATGCATGTACCACATCATTGTTCCAAGATGAATTTGGCTAAATTAAATAATTCATCTAATCAGGGAGAATGCGCCATTATTTCTACAAATCGTAATGCTGATAGACAGCTTAATTGTGATATTGGTCACTTTAATGAATTATTTAGAAATTTTCATGATGTCATTAGCACGATGGATAATGGATGTAGGGATGATGAAGCAAATTTATCTGTTCAAATAAAATATCGTTACAAAAATTTTTGTTTTAGATGAAATATGTTATAAAATAGAGGCCGTAGTGAATTCTGTAAAGTGAGAGAAGATCTTCATATAATGAAACCATAAGTTTCGACACATTTTGTTGATCTTGCAATTTGGGTGATTGATAGCTATACATGGTTTGACAAGGTAGAGGATACTATGTAGCCTGCCGACATAGACAAAAAAGACCTTGCATTAAAGCTTTTTGAAGCTTATGCGGGGTCGTCTTTTTATCCTCGACCCGCGAAAATACAGGGATTTCTGCTTGCTAAAGAAATCGGTCACCATGGAGTGGCGGGCATAACGGGAAAAGTCAGAGAGAATAAAGAAAAGTGCCCTTTACAGAATAAACGGCAGTGCCCAGCGACAGGTGTGCTTTAGCGGTGCGAGATAAGGTATCATTGACTTTGTCAGACCGTGCGTGTTGCAAGCCGCGGTCTTTCGTTTCACTAATACCTTCTCCCGAGCATTAGGTTAGTGGAAAATTTAATAGAAATAAAATAATTTACGGCTAGAAGCTTAACGATTCTAGCCGTTTTTTTACTGATTTAGTATAGAGTATAACAGGTTGATAAAGTTATAGACCGCCCTATCTATATTGAGAGAAAAGGGTATATGTGTTAAAATTTATATTAGGTTAGTTCAATAAATTGAAATCTGTAAATGAGGAAGATTAAAATATGTGTACTGATTTTTTGAATTTAACAACGGAAAATCTTGCTGATGAGCATTTATGTTGTATTATACGCAGTAGAAAGCCACATCAAGGTGTCGAGGCAAAGCGACAATGGCTTTCTGAACGATTAAAGGAAGGGCATGTTTTTAGAAAGTTAAATGCAAAGGCCACGGTTTTTATTGAATATGCTCCGCTTGAAAAAGCATGGGTTCCTATAATAGGTGACAATTACTATTACCTGTATTGTTTATGGGTTGCTGGTAGTTTTAAAGGAAAAGGGTATGGAAAATCCTTGCTGGAGTATTGTTTGGCAGATGCTAAGGAAAAGGGTAAATCAGGCGTTTGTATGCTTGGAGCAAAAAAACAAAAAGCTTGGCTTTCTGACCAATCATTTGCGAAGAAATTCGGGTTTGAGGTTGTGGATACTACCGAAAATGGCTATGAATTACTCGCCCTTTCTTTTGATAGAACAATGCCAAAGTTTGCACAAAATGTTAAAAAGCAAGGAATTGAAAGTAAAGATCTGACAGTTTATTATGATGGGCAATGCCCCTATATTAATCAAAATATTGAAATGATAAAAGAGTATTGTGAAATAAATGATGTTCCTGTATCTTTTTTTGAAGTGGATACACTAAAAAAAGCAAAGGAATTACCTTGTGTTTTCAACAATTGGGCTGTGTTTTATAAAGGAAAATTTGAGACAGTGAATTTGCTTGACGTTTCTTACTTAAAGAGAATACTTAAAAAGTAACAATGCAATTACTTATTCAATAGAAATTGAGATGATCACACATGAACAATCAAATTAAAATCATTGAAGAGCTTCTCCTAAATTCCATACCAAGTATAAAGACACTTATTTTTGCTGGGTGGGTTTTGCGGTTAAATGCGGGTTATACTTATAGGGCCAATTGTATTTGCCCTTTACAGTACGATTCCGAGAGTGAGTTTAGTAAAAAGCTCAAGGAATGCGAGAAAATTTTTGAACTGAACGCCATTCCTCCTATTGTAAAAGTGACTGAATTTATGCCCAAAGAGTTGCGCGATATATTGGTTAATAGTGGCTATGCAAAAATTAAAACGGTAAATACTATGTGCGTACGTTTGGCGGATATAAAAATAAGTTCTGCAGAAAAATTGGAGACAATAGCAAAAGTTGATGAGGAATGGTTAGAAGCATCAACTAGGTTAACAGGAGTAATGGGAGAAGAATTGCAAGCTGTCCATCGTTTAGGTATAAGAAATATTGCAGATAACAGTATTTTTGTTAAAGCCAAAAAGGATAACAAGGTAATTGGCTGCGCCTACGGAACAATGGAAAGAGGATACGTGGGAATATATGATCTTCATGTGGAGGAGAAATATCAAAATAAGGGATTAGGAACCGCAATTTTTAATGAAATAGTTCAGTGGGGAAAAAGCAATAACGCAGATTATTTGTATTTAATAGTTCACAGTAAAAATGATAATGCCATTAAGCTTTATGAAAAAATGGGCTTTGAAATTATTTATACCTATGATTTTTATAAGAAAGAAGATTCTCTGTATGAAGTCATAGATGGTTAACGAAAGATTATAACGCAGATAAAAACCTGAAGCTCTTGAGGTAAAAGAGACTCAGGTTTTTATTATTAAAATTATTTTTATTGCTAGTATTGTAAAGCCTCTGGAACGGTGTGTAGGCTACAAACTAGATGCAGTCAAGTTAAGCAGAGCAACACAGAATTTTGGTGCTCTTGTAGTGTGGCTTTTGAGTATTAAGTGCTCTTGAAAAGTCGTGAAAAAGCGAGTAGGATTATTATATGAGAAGAAGTAACAGTATCAGAAAAACTGGCTGAAAATAAAAGGAAAATCAGGCGTTTAAACACTACTTGATGTTGTGGAAAGCCTTTATACTTAAACTTATTAAGTAAAAAAAGCTAGGAAGTAGGCTGGTACTATGGAAAATATCCTAATAAATTAGCAAATGCTTTTTCGGAAAGTTTATAAAAATATTTGACAATAAAACTTGGTAGTGCTGAAAAAAGCTAGCAAGTTTTATCGAATAATTATTTAGAAAAAGGAGCTGAGGAAAATGGGTGTAATTTAGCAGACGGGAAGATAGAATTTTTCCCATTAGTAAGCGAGCAGAGGCTTAATAAATGTAATATTACTACAAAATTAAAGTGTTGATTGACGTAGTACAAATAGAAAATTTTGCTACTAGTCACCCTATTTTTATTGTAATCAATAGCAATATGAACATGCGAATTTGAATATTTATATGCGTTTATAGAGAACAGGGGGATAAACTTATGCGTGAAGTAGTAATTGTTAGTGCAGTCAGGACAGCAGTAGGTAAGTTTAACGGAGGACTTGCCGGGTTATCGGCGCAGCAAATAGGAGCTGCCGTTATTAAAGAGGCTATTAGCAGAGCTAAGATTAGTCCCGCGCAAGTAGAAGAGATTATTTTTGGTAATGTTTTGCAAGCTGGGTTAGGACAAAATCCTGCTAGGCAGGCAAGTATTTTGGCCGGTGTTCCTGAAGAAGTTCCATCTTTTACAGTTAATAAGGTTTGTGGTTCAGGTTTGAAAAGTGTTGAATTGGCAGCTCAAGCTATTCGTGCAGGAGATGCAGATATTGTAGTTGCAGGCGGTATGGAGAGTATGACCAATGCTCCTTTTGTTACGAGCTCAAAAGCAAGGTGGGGGCTTCGTATGGGTGATGCTACCCTAACAGATGTGATGATTAAAGACGGCTTGTGGGATGCTTTTAATGATTATCATATGGGTATCACATCTGAAAATGTTGCAGAAAAATATGGCGTTACTCGTGAAGAACAAGATCAAGCGGCTTATGAATCACAGACAAAAGCTTGTGCAGCTATAAAAAACGGTGCTTTTAAGGCTGAAATTGTGCCGGTAATAATTAAGACCAAAAAAGGTGAGGTAGTTTTTGATACGGATGAGTTTCCAAGAGAAGGAACTACCATGGAGGCTTTAGCAAAATTAAAACCAGCATTCAAAAAAGATGGTACTGTGACGGCTGGTAATGCCTCGGGTATTAATGATGGTGGAGCAGCTTTAGTTGTTATGTCAGCAGATAAGGCTAAGGAGTTGGGGCTTACAGCTATGGCACGCATCTTATCCTATGCTTCTACAGGTGTTGATCCTAAATATATGGGGTTAGGGCCTATCTCTGCGTCTCGCAAGGCCTTGGATAAAGCAAAATTAACTATGCAAGATATTGATTTAATTGAGGCAAATGAGGCTTTTGCAGCTCAATTTGTGGAAGTGGGCAGGGAGCTTAATTTTGACAAAACTAAAGTAAACGTTAATGGAGGCGCTATTGCACTAGGACATCCTATCGGTGCAAGCGGCGCCCGTATTCTTGTAACTTTGCTTTATGCCCTAAAGGCACATAATAAAAAGCTAGGACTTGCTACACTATGTATCGGTGGCGGACAGGGAACAACTACTATTGTAGAACTCATTTGAGGAGAGAGGGGATTTACAGATGGAATTTGAACTAACAGAAGATCAAGAAACAATCCAACAAATGGCTAAGGAATTTGCGGAACAGAAATTAGCTCCTACGGTAGAGGAAAGAGAAGAGCAGCATGTTTTTGACAGAGGTCTAGTTAATGAAATGTGTGAAGCCGGGTTTAATGGTATTTGTTTCCCAGAGGCCTATGGTGGAGCAGGCGGAGATTATCTTAGCTATATTTTAGCAGTAGAAGAGCTTTCTAAAGTTGACGATGGTATGGGTATCACATTGTCGGTCAATGTGTCCTTGTGTGCCGGTCCAATTATGGCTTATGGGACCGAGGAACAAAAGCAAAAATACTTAAGGCCTATTGCTGAAGGTACACATGTTGGAGCCTTTGGACTTACCGAGCCGAATGCAGGTACTGATGCGGCTGCGCAGCAAACAGTAGCGAAGTTGGACGGTGATTACTATATTTTAAACGGTAATAAGATTTTTATTACCAATGGTAGTGAGGCCGACACCTATGTGGTTTTTGCTATGACAGATAAAACAAAAGGGTTGAAAGGGATATCAGCATTTATCCTAGAAAAAGGTATGCCAGGTTTTACTTTTGGCAAGAGAGAAAGTAAAATGGGTGGACATACCTCTATTACAACTGAACTAGTATTCAAGGATGTTAAGGTACCCAAGGAAAATCTTTTGGGCAAAGTTGGAGAAGGATTCAAGATTGCTATGACCACATTAGATGCTGGACGTATTGGTGTTGCTGCCCAGGCCCTAGGCATTGCTGACGCAGCTATGAATTATGCTATTAAATATTCCAAGGAGAGGGTGCAGTTCGGCAAACCAATTTCCTCTTTCCAAGCAATTGCTTTTAAAATTGCAGATATGGCTATGAAGATTGATGCGGCACGTTTTCTAGTATACAGAGCAGCTTGTTTAAAAAATGCCGGTAAGCCTTTTTCAAAAGAAGCGGCTATGGCTAAAGCCTATGCTTCAGATGTAGCAATGGAGGTTACAACTGATGCAGTACAGGTTTATGGTGGTTATGGTTATACTACAGATTACCCTGTTGAGCGACTTATGCGTAATGCTAAGATTACACAAATATACGAGGGAACTAATGAGGTGCAGCGCATGGTAATATCGGGGGCACTTTTAAGATAGAAGAAATAATTACTTTCGTGTGATTTAATACTTGGGAGGCAAAACGAATGGAAATCGTAGTGTGTATAAAACAAGTTCCGGATACAACTGAGGTAAAAATAGATCCGGTAACTAACACCTTGATTAGACAAGGCGTACCTAGTATAGTTAATCCTTTTGACAAGAATGCTCTAGAAGCCGCACTGCAACTTAAAGATAAATATGGTGCTCGTGTTACAGTAATTTCAATGGGGCCGCCTCAGGCTAAGGCTGCACTGAAAGAATGTTTATCTATGGGAGCGGATACTGCAATATTAGTAAGTGATCGTGCTTTTGGCGGAGCCGATACTTTGGCTACTAGCTATACCTTAGCTGCTTGCATAAGAAAGATTGGCAAGGTAGACGTGATTTTTTGCGGTAAGCAGGCTATTGATGGCGATACAGCACAAGTAGGGCCGGAAACGGCGGAGCATTTAGGTATCCCCCAAGTAACTTATGTGTCAAATTTGGATATTAAAGGTGACACTGCTATAGTTGACAGGGAATGTGAAGATGGATATGAAGTCATTGAAGTAAAAATGCCTGTGCTTATGTCAGTTATTAAATCAGCTGCTTTTGAGCCACGTTTTCCTACTATAAAAGGAAAAATGAAAGCCAATAGAGCCGAAATTGCGGTTTGGAGTGCTGCAGACGTTAAGGCAGACGAAAAAAGAATAGGTCTTACCGGTTCTCCCACCAAGGTTAGCAAGATTTTTAGCCCACCGAGGCGTGTTCAAGGGATACTTATTGCTGAGCCTACGGCTAAGAAAAGTGTTACCGTTTTGTTAGATAAACTCGCTGAAGCTAAAATTGTCTAATACGGAGGGAAACTAAAATGGCAGTTATAATAGATGAAGAAAAATGTATAGGGTGTGGGATTTGTGAAACCACATGTCCCTTTGGTGCTATTAGTTTGAAAAATAGCAAAGCAGTAATTGGCTTAGCTTGTACTCAATGTGGGGCGTGTGTTGATGTTTGTCCTGTTGGTGCTATTAGTCGCGTGGAAGTAGCGCAGGAAGTAACTATGGACAAGACCCAGTATAAGAATGTGTGGGTATATATTGAAACAGTTGAAGGGAAAATTAAAAATGTTAGCCTTGAGTTATTGGGCGAAGGACGTAAATTAGCCGACAAAATGGGGCAGCATTTAGCAGGTGTTTTACTAGGAAAAGACGTGGAAAGTTTATCCAAAGATATATTTGCTGCGGGAGCTGATGAGGTTTATTTGGTGGAAGCTGATGAACTGGCACATTACAACACCGATGGATACACAACAGTAGTTGCCAATTTAATACAAGAATATAAACCATCTGTAGTGCTGGTAGGAGCCACCAATGACGGCCGTGATTTAGGGCCTAGGATTGCAAGCCGCATAGTTACAGGGTTAACGGCAGACTGCACAGGCCTAGCCATTGATGACGAAACAGGACTGGTGGCTTGGACAAGACCTGCTTTTGGTGGAAATATTATGGCGACAATTCTCTGCCCTGAGCACAGACCTCAAATGGGCACTGTACGTCCTTCTGTGTTTAAGAAACCGCTGCTTGATTATGATAGATGCGGAAAAATAATCAGGGTGAAGAGTACGATAAAACCGGAAAATATTCGTACTAAACTCACGGATGTAGTAAAGGTGTGCACAACCTGTTGTAACTTAGAGGAAGCAGAGATCATCGTTTCCGGTGGTCGTGGATTGGGTAAACCTGAGAATTTTAAGTTAGTCGAAGATTTGGCTGAAGTATTAGGTGCTACTGTAGGTGCATCTAGGGCTGCTGTAGATGCTGGCTGGAAGCCTCATATGTGCCAAGTTGGACAGACAGGCAAGACGGTAGGACCAAAAATTTATATTGCTTGTGGCATTTCAGGCGCTGTTCAGCATTTGGTAGGGATGTCTTCCTCTGATATTATTATTGCCATTAATCGGGATAAAGACGCACCTATATTCCAAGTGGCAAATTATGGCATTGTGGGCGATGTTTTGGAAGTATTACCAATCATGACAGAAGAGTTTAAGAAACGGAAAGCATGTTAGGAGGTAGAGAAATGGAATTTTCTAAGGTAATGATTATTGGTGCCGGGCAAATGGGTGCAGGCGTGGCCCAGGTTATGGCTCAAAGCGGCATTACAGTAGTTTTACGTGATATTAAGCAGTGCTTTTTGAACAAGGGCGTTACTACTATTGATAAAAATTTAAGCCGCAGCGTTGCCAAGGGTAAGCTTACTGAGGATGAGAAAAAGACCATTTTGGACCGCATTAGCTGTGTTGTAGATTTAGATAAAACTAATTGTGATGTTGACCTTGTTATTGAAGCAGCAACGGAAAACATTGCTATAAAGAAAGAAATTTTTAAAACTCTGGATGAGCTTTGCCCTGAAAAAACTATTTTGGCAAGCAATACATCTTCAGTTTCAATTACCATGCTGGCTGCTACGACTAAACGTCCGGATAAATTTGTCGGCATGCACTTTTTTAATCCTGCACCAGTTATGAAGCTGGTTGAAGTAACAAAAGGGTTAGGCACTTCTGAGGCTACTTTTTCTGCTATTAAAGCTTTGGCGGAAAAAGTAGGGAAGAGCCCTGTCAGTGTTAATGATGCGCCGGGTTTTGTAGGCAATAGGATTATGATTCCTATGATTAATGAGGCTATTTTCACTCTCATGGAAGGTGTTGCCAGTGCGGAAGATATTGATAATGTAGCAAAACTTGGATTTGCGCATCCTATGGGACCATTGGCTTTATCTGATCTTATTGGCAATGATACAGTTCTGGCCATTATGGAAGTATTGTACGCAGGTTACGGAGATCCTAAGTACCGCCCTGCTCAATTGCTGCGTAAAATGGTGGAAGCAGGTTATCTAGGACGTAAAACTGGCAAAGGGTTTTACGATTACAACAAACAATAAAATAAAGAGATGTTTTCTATGCGTCGATTTAGGAGTGGTAATCATGACTGAATATAAAAATTTGCTTGTGCAAATGGAACAGGGCATTACTGTTGTTACAATTAATAGGCCAAAGTCCATGAATGCTTTAAATAGTTATACTTTAGAAGAAATGAAACAATTGTTTGCTATATTAGCCAAAGATGAAGCTACTAAAATAGTTATAATTACCGGTGGCGGAGAAAGTGCTTTTGTGGCTGGGGCAGATATTGTAGAAATGCAAAAGCTTAACCCTATGGAAAGCAGAAAATTTTCCATATTGGGACAGACTGTGTTTAATACCATAGAGAATTTACCTCAGATTGTAATAGCCGCTGTTAATGGTTATGCCTTAGGTGGTGGCTGCGAACTAGCTATGGCTTGCGATATTCGTATTGCCTCTACTAAAGCAGTATTTGGTCAACCGGAAGTTTCTTTGGGTATTATTCCCGGTTTTGGTGGCACGCAGCGTTTAGCGCAACTTGTAGGCAAGGGAAGGGCCAAGGAAATAATCTGCACCACAAATATGATTAAGGCAGAGGAAGCTTATAGGATTGGCCTAGTCAATTCTATGGTGGAACCTACGGAACTAATGGCTGCAGCGAAAGTTATGGCTAATAAAATTATGTCCAAAGCACCTGTAGCTGTCCAATTAGCCAAAGATGCCATTAATCATGGTTTTGATATGAGTTTACAGGCGGGGCTAGCTTATGAAGCAGATAACTTTGGTATTTGCTTTGCAACAGATGACCAAAAGGAAGGCATGAAGGCTTATTTAGAAAAAAGTAAACCGGTCTTCACGGGAAAATGAGTAAACACATATTTTAGTCTGGCTATTTATTTATAGCAGACTAATAGAAGAATATATATAATTTATTTGTTATGGGGCTAAATAAAAATAGAAACCTGCAACTCTTAAAATAAAAGAGTTGCAGGTTTTTTCGTTAAGATTAATTATTTGGGGCAAGTTTTAGATTATTTAGCATCAGCATAACCAAGATCAGAAGATAATTGTTTAGCATGTTGTTTTACTAGTTCTATTAAAGCTGGATAATCTTCTTTTTTTATACGCAATGTCGGACAACTAATACCAAGACCGGCTACTATATTGCCAAAACTATCAAATACAGGAGAACATATACCCAAAGCGCCATTCAAAGACTCTCCAAGAGTAAGAGAATAACCTTTTTCTCGAATTTCTTCTAACTGTTGTCTTAGTTTATTGGCGTCAGTAGTTGTATTATTGGTATATTTGGAAAGCTTTTTATGCAGGTAGTTTTCAATAAAGGCTGGGTCTTGGTAGGCTAGTAGAACTTTCCTAGCCGCACCACTGTGCAAAGGAATTGGAACTGTTAAAGGATAGATGACTTTAAGAGGCTGAGGACCATAGGCACTTTCAGCCATAATTGCATTATCACCATCAATTAAGCTAAGATAAGCATCCTCTTTTGAGGTAGCAGCAAGACTGGTTAGAACAGGACGAGCTAATTCTCTTAGATTCAAGTAGTTTGAGGCTCGTATACCTAATATTATTAGAGCCGGGCCTAAATAATATTTTGAAGAGGAACTGTCCTGTGCTACAAAACGCGATTCTTTTAGTGCTAATAATAATCTATGAACTGTACTTGGTGCTAAAGCGGTTATTTCACAAAGCTCAGCTAACGAGCATTTTTTATGGGATTTACTTAAAGCGTCTAGCAATAAAAGCGAACGGGTAACACTTTGAACCATATTTGGCCTCCTGATTTAATTTTAGGTTAATTATACAAAAAACGAAAAGCTTTTACAACAACAATATCCTTAAAACCCCATTAATAAAAGGTTTTCTGCAATTCAAAGTAAATTATCTATTTGAAATTGTTCTATTTTTGCTAATAGAATAGTGCTTAATTTTAGAAAAGAAAAAAAATTTAAAAATTTTTTAAAAAAAAGAAGGAATTGATAAAAATGTGACGAATAATACCTTGAAAGAAATGGAAGCAATTCCATAATGCGGAATAACGAATAAGGAAATTTAATTTTACACTAATTATACATTAACGTTGAAGGCGGAAAATTTGGCAAGATTGCTTTGATTAAAGAGAGTGCCTTTAGAAGATGGTTAGCATTAGTGTCTTATTGCCCTGAGTAAATCGCCCGTTAGATGGACTGTTCAACACTAGATACAGTCTGGCTATTAATTGCATCTATCCAAACGAAACTGAACGGGAGATTTATATTGTAATTTCGCAACAGGTTCTTGCATATTTAAGTGGATTACGGCATGATGAAAACAAATTAAAATATTATATGGCTGCTTGAAATTTAATTTCAAGTTAAATTCTTCTTTGAATAAATAAAGTAAATAGTAGTTTTTAATGCCTACTAGATATTGTAAATTCGTTAGAAGGATTCTGTAGTTTTGTGTCTGCAACACATAAAGGTTCAGTACAAAGCGATTAAATAAGCGGGATTTTTATACCAATATTAATGGAACGCATTCCACATTGCGGAAAATAAAAGATTTTTTCCTTATTTTTTATTAACTTGTAATGTGAACCATATGTTATTTGTTTGGTAAACAAAATGCATAGAGGAGGTGGTAAGGAATTTAATTGTCTTGGCTATTATTTAAAAATTGGGAGGTTTTTGTATGAGTAAAGTGTGTACATTGTCAGAAGCAGTATCTAAGTATGTAAAAAATGGGGACCACATTGTTATTGGTGGTTTTACCACTAATAGAAAACCTTATGCTGCGGTTTATGAGATTTTGCGTCAAGGATTAACTGATTTTGTTGGTGAAGGTGGTCCTGCCGGCGGTGATTGGGACTTGTTAATCGGGGAGCATCGTGTGAAGGCCTATAATAATTGCTACACAGCAAACTCAGGCGTTACTAATGTATCTAGAAGGTTTAGAGATTTTTTTGAAAAGGGCATGCTAAATATGGAGGATTATTCTCAAGATGCCATTATGCTTATGTTACATGCTGCATCTTTAGGGTTGCCTTTTTTACCGGTAAAATTAATGTTGGGCACTGATTTGACGGCTAAATGGGGTATTAGCAAAGAAGTTCGCGAGACGATAGATAAAATACCTAATGATAAATTTGTCTATATGGACAATCCTTTTAAACCAGGAGATAAGGTAGTAGCTTTGCCTGTGCCGGAAATTGATGTTGCGATTATCCATGTACAAAAAGCATCTCCGGATGGTACTTGCTCTATTGAGGGTGATGAATTCCATGATGTGGACATAGCAATTGCTTCCAAGCGTTGCATTGTTACCTGTGAAGAGCTGGTAAGCAATGAGGAAATTCGCAAGGATCCATCTAAAAATTCTATTTTTTGTGCTTGTGTAGATGCAGTAGTTCACACTCCTTATGGAGCACATCCTTCTCAATGCTATAACTACTATGATTATGATAACGCCTTCTTGAAGACCTATGATGTTGCAAGTAAAACACAAGAAGACTTCGAAGCTTTTTGTAAGGAATGGATTTATGATGTAAAAGATCAGTATGCTTACCTAGATAAACTTGGAGCTAGCCGTTTGATAAAATTAAAAGTAGTACCTGGTCTAGGCTATGCTTGTGATATGACAAAGGAGGCAAAATAATGGCGGATTACTCTAATTATACAAACAAAGAAATGCAGGCTGTGACTATTGCCAAACAAATCCAAAATGGTCAAGTTGTTATAGTAGGTACAGGGTTGCCATTAATTGGAGCTTCCGTAGCTAAAAGGGTTTTTGCACCGCAGTGTAATATCATCGTCGAGAGCGGTTTAATGGATTGTTGTCCTATTGAAGTGCCTCATAGTGTTGGTGACTGCCGCTTCATGGCCCATTGCGGAGTACAGTGGCCGAATATTCGTTTCGTAGGGTTTGAAACCAATGAGTGGCTGCATAATACGGACAGACTAATTGCTTTTATAGGTGGAGCCCAAATAGATGCTTATGGTAATGTTAATTCTACTTCTATTGGTGATTATAATCATCCCAAGACAAGATTTACAGGCAGTGGTGGAGCTAACGGTATCGCTACTTATTCAAATACTGTTATAATGATGCAGCATGAGAAACGTCGTTTTATGGAAAAGATAGATTATGTTACTAGTGCAGGATGGATGGATGGCCCTGGGGGACGTGAAAGAGCTGGATTACCGGGCAATCGTGGGCCATTAATGGTTGTTACTGACAGAGGTACAATGAAGTTTGACGAGAAAACAAAACGGATGTATTTAGCCGGTTATTATCCTAGCTCATCTCCTGAAGATGTAGCTGAAAACACTGGGTTTGATATAGATGTTAGCAAAGCGGTACTTTTGGAGGCTCCGGATCCGGAAGTAATTCGAATGATTAGAGAAGAAATAGACCCAGGCCAAGTATTTATAAAAGTTCCTGTTAATAAATAAGGATAGTAGAAGGGAGGATTAATAATGGGTCAATACTCAATGCCAAGATATTTTCAAAATATGCCTATATTAGGCAAAGAGCTGCGCAGCGAAAATACTGAAAATATAGCTGAGCTCAAAGCAGTTGAGCAGGAAATAAAAGACTTAATTAAAAAAGTAGATGATGCCGGGCGTTCCACGGAATCATTAAACGAAGCAGGACAAATGACGGCTATGCAGCGCATACTAGCTTTGGTAGACCAAGATACTTGGAGACCTCTGAACAGTTTGTACAATCCGGAGGGTAACGATAATGGTTCTACAGGTATTATTAAAGGACTAGGCTGCGTAAATGGAAAATGGGTCATGATTGTTGCTTCTGACAATAAAAAATTGGCAGGTGCCTGGGTTCCCGGTCAAGCCGATAATTTGTTGCGTGCATCTGATACTGCCAAAATCTTGCGTATTCCATTAGTGTATTTGCTTAATTGCAGCGGCGTAAAATTTGATGAGCAGGAAAAAGTTTATCCTAATCGCCGGGGCGGCGGTACGCCTTTCTTTAGAAATGCAGAGCTAAACCAAATGGGGATTCCTGTTATCGTTGGTATTTATGGAACCAATCCTGCAGGCGGAGGTTACCACAGTATCAGTCCTACGGTGCTCATCGCTCATGAGAAGGCCAATATGGCAGTAGGCGGTGCAGGTATTTTGGGTGGCATGCATCCTAAAGGCTATATTGATATGGAAGGTGCTGAACAAATCGCTGACATGGTGGCTAATTCCGGAAAGCAAAAGTCTCCTGGTTCAGTGGATGTGCATTATAACGAGACAGGTTTTATGCGAGAAGTATATGCTACTGAAGAAGGCGTGATTGAAGGAATTAAGAAATACGTTGGCATGCTGCCGGCTTATAACTTGGAATTTTTCAGAGTAGATGAACCCTACCTGCCAAAATTTGATGCTAATGACTTGTACTCAATAGTGCCAATGAACCAAAAACGCAATTATGATATTTACGAAGTTTTAGCCCGTATTTTTGATAACAGCGAATTCATGGAATATAAAAAAGGCTATGGGCCTGAAATCGTTGCCGGAGTGGCTAAGGTTAATGGGTTATTGGTTGGTGTTATAGCCAATGTACAAGGTTTGCTGTTAAATTATCCGGAATATAAGGAAAGCTCTGCAGCTATCGGTGGCAAGTTATATCGCCAAGGACTAATCAAGATGAATGAATTTGTAACCTTGTGCTCCCGTGACCGTATACCTTTGGTATGGATACAGGACACTTCCGGTATAGATGTGGGTGACGATGCCGAGAGAGCTGAACTACTAGGGTTAGGTCAGTCCCTAATTTATTCTATTCAAAATTCAGGCTTGCCTTCTTTTGAGATTACCTTGCGAAAAGGCACTGCGGCAGCTCATTACGTTTTGGGCGGTCCACAGGGCAATGACACCAATGCTTTCTCTATTGGAACCGCGGCCAGCGAGATATATGTTATGAACGGGGAAACGGCAGCGACGGCAATGTATTCTCGCCGTTTAGCCAAAGATAAGAAGGCTGGCAAGGATTTGCAGCCTACTATAGACAAGATGAACAAGCTTATTGAGGATTTTGTAACAAAGTCAAGACCAATTTTTTGTGCCCAGGATGGTATGGTAGACGAGATCGTGGATATGTGCATGCTTAGGCCGTATGTTGCAGCTTTTACAGAAGCTGCTTACCAAAATCCTAAGTCTGTATGCCCGGTTCACCAAATGTTATTACCCAGAACTATTAGGGATTTTGAAACTTTTGTTAAGAAATAATAAAAGTTAGCCTATTTGGGAGAGAAGACAACCGCATGCTCTTATAAAAAGAGAGTCATAAAGTGCCGCTCCGATCATGACCGGCGCTTTAAAAAAACGTCAGCTATTGTAAAAAAGAGGAGGCTTTTATTATGGGTGTACTTAAATTAGGAATGTTTGAAACGTTAGCTCTTGCAGTTTTAGCAATATATTTTGGTGATTTTATTAGGTCTAAGATGCCTATCTTAAAGAAATACTGCTTACCGGGCGCTGTTATTGGTGGTACTATTTTTTCTTGTATATCTTTAATCTTATATTATAGGGGTATTGCCGAGCTAAGTTTTGATTACAAAACGGTAAACACATTGTTTTAGTGCATATTCTTTGCAGCGAGTGGTGCTGCAGCCAGTTTGAGTTTATTGAAAAAAGGTGGAAAATTAGTAATTATTTTCGCAATTTTAGCGGCAGTATTAGCATTCTTACAAAATGTTTTAGCGGTAGGGCTTGGTACAGTAATGGGAGTAAATCCACTTATAGCTCTTATGACAGGCAGTACCCCGATGACCGGCGGGCATGGTAATGCAGCTGCTTTTGCACCTTTAGCTGTAGCTGCCGGTGCTCCTGCTGCCTTAGAAGTTGCTCTAGCAGCGGCAACCTTTGGTCTAATTTCCGGTTGTATAGTTGGTGGACCATTTGGTGCTTTTGTTATTAAACGTTTTCATCTAGAAGATCCTTCTCAAGATGGTATAGAAGAGGCTGCGGCCGAAAGCGGTAAAAATGTTGGTACTTTAGTATCAAAAGCAAATATGCTTAATGGTGTTTTTTTAATGATGATAGCTTGTGGTATAGGGCAAGTATTTTTCTTGATGTTAAAATCGGCTGGGATTAATTTCCCAATTCATGTTTGTGCTATGTTGGGTGGTATTTTGGTTAGAATTGTTCTGGATTCTAGAAATAATACTAGTGAAGCTGCTTATGAAGCAATTAATATAGTAGGAGAATTCTCTTTGTCACTTTTTGTTTCCATGTCCATTATTTCTATGAAATTATGGCAACTGGCAGGATTGGGTGGTTCTTTAGTTGTATTATTGATGGCGCAAGTTGTCTTTATCATTATTTTTTGCTATTTTATTACTTTCAAGCTTTTGGGAAAAAATTACGATGCTGCTGTTATGTCTGTCGGACATATTGGATTTGGCTTAGGGGCTGTTCCGGTATCTATGACTACAATGGAGAGCGTATGCAAGAAATATAGATATTCTAAATTAGCGTTTTTTGTGGTACCTGTAATTGGTGGTTTCTTAAGTAATATTTCTAATGCTGTTATTATTTCTGGTTTTATTAATTATTGTGCAGGTATGATTAAATAAGGAAAAATCTTCTGTTATGCGAGTATGAGTAAAAAGTCATCCCTTGGGTATTGCTTTGGGTAATGGTAAGTTGATGTTCTCAATTTGACTCCCAAGGGACTATGGAAAAATAAAAAGCGAGGAGGATTATTATGAGTGAAGAAGTGAAAGCACCGGGAAAACCGGTTAACAAGAAAGTAAGTCCGGGCGTCCAAGCATTGCGTGATGTTGTAGAAAACGTGTATGCTGAAGCGCGTGAAGCTAAAAAAAGAGGTGAACCTGTAGGCTGGTCATCTTCAAAATTCCCTTGTGAATTGGCTGAAGCTTTTGGCCTTCATGTTGTATATCCTGAGAATCAAGCAGCTGGCGTCGCAGCTAACCGTGATGGTGAACTATTGTGCCAAGCAGCTGAAGATCTTGGCTACGATACCGATATTTGTGGTTACGCGCGTATTAGCCTTGCTTATGCAGCAGGTAAAAGAGCTGCTAAAAAGTTGGATCCTACTACCGGTGCGTATGTAATTGATCCTAATAGCGGGAAACCTCTGAAAGATGAGAATGGAAAAGTTGTTATTGATCCAGTTACCGGTAAACCTAAAAAAGATCCCAAGACTATGAAACCATTCACGATTCTTGATGATTTAAATGAGATAGAGAAACTTCCCGAGGGTGCAGAAAAAGAGCGTCGCATTGCCGCACTTAAGAATTATCGTCAAATGATTATGCCACAACCAGACTTTGTTCTTTGCTGCAATAATATTTGTAACTGTATGACTAAGTGGTATGAGAATGTTGCTCGTATGCATAACATTCCTCTTATAATGATTGATGTTCCGTATAACAACACTGTTGAAGTTGAGGGTGCTAATGTTGAATATATTCGGGGGCAATTTGCAGACGCTATTAAAAAACTAGAAGAGATTTCCGGCCGCAAATTTGACGAAGAAAAATTTGAAAAAGCTTGCGCTAATGCGAACAGAACTGCTAAAGCATGGTTGAAGGTTTGTGATTTCTTGCAATACAAACCGGCACAAATGAGTGGGTTCGATCTCTTTAACCATATGGCTGATGTTGTTACTGCTCGTGGGAAGGTTCAAGCTGCTGAGGCTTTTGAACTTCTTGCTACTGAATTAGAAGAGAATGTTAAGACAGGGCATAGCACCCTTCCTTTCCAGGAAAAATACCGCATTATGTTTGAAGGGATTCCCTGCTGGCCTAAGCTTCCTGCACTTTTTAAGCCTCTCAAAGAAAATGGCGTTAATGTTACAGCTGTTGTATATGCACCGGCTTTCGGGTTTGTATATAATGGACTTGATGAGATGGTACGTGCCTATTGTAAGGCCCCAAATTCTGTATGTATAGAGCAGGGCGTAGATTGGCGTGAAGGAATTTGCCGCGATAATAAGGTGGACGGAGTACTTGTTCATTACAATAGAAGTTGTAAACCCTGGAGTGGATATATGGCAGAAATGCAACGTCGCTTCACTAAAGATTTAGGTGTGCCTTGTGCTGGATTTGATGGCGATCAAGCAGACCCGAGAAACTTTAATGCTGCTCAGTATGAGACACGTGTACAAGGTCTTGTTGAGGCTATGGAAGTCAACAAGAAAGCAAAGGAAGGTGACAAATAAGTATGGAAACTATTATTAATGAGTTTAAAGAAATAGCAGCAAATCCCGAAAAACAACTTGCTATGTATAAGGCACAAGGTAAAAAATCTATAGGAGTGCTTCCTTACTATGCACCTGAAGAACTTGTCTACGCTGGGGGCATGGTTCCCTTTGGTGTTTGGGGAACTAACAATAAAAACATCAGTCATGCTAAAGAGTATTGTGCAACATTCTACTGTACAATTGCTCAATTGTCACTAGAAATGCTATTGGATGGGACTTTGGACGGTCTTAGCGGCATTATCACCCCGACCATATGCGATACGCTTCGCCCAATGAGTCAAAATATCCGGGTAGCAATGGGAGACAAGATGCCGGTAATCTTCTTAGCACATCCTCAAAATCGTTCTACAACTTACGGTTTAAAATTCTGTGTTGACCAATACAGTAATGTACGGAAAGAATTGGAAAAAATTACAGGTAAAGCAATAACTGATGAAGATATTGCAAAGAGCATTAAGGTTTACAATGCTAGCCGTAAAGCTCGTCGCGAGTTTGTGAAATTAGCCTCTGAGCATTGTGATGTAATTAAACCAACGGTTCGTTCCGTAGTATTAAAAGCTGCGTTCTTTATGTTAAAAGACGAATATACTGCTAAATTGGAGGAGTTGAATCGTGAGCTGGCTGCGCTTCCTATTTGCCAATGGTCTGGAAAGAAAATTGTTACTTCTGGTATTATTTGTGACAATCCTGCCTTGTTAGAAGCTTTAGAAGATAACAATATTGCAATTGTTGCAGATGATGTAGCTTACGAAAGCCGTGCTTTCCGCATTGATGTTCCTGAAGACGCAGATCCTATGATGGCTCTTGCTAAACAATTTGCTAATACCGACTGCGACGTTCTACTGTATGATCCGGAATCAGCTAAAAACAACAGAGGTGAATTTGTCGCTAAGCTTGTGAAGGATAGTGGGGCCGATGGTCTTATTCTCTTTATGCAGCAATTTTGTGATCCTGAGGAAATGGAGTATCCGTATTTAAAGAAGGCTTTAGATGCAGCTAAGATTCCTCATATTAAAATAGGTATTGATCAACAAATGCGTGATTTCGGACAAGCTAAAACAGCTATTCAAGCTTTTGCAGAAAGTTTATAAAATATTTGATAATTTGTCTTAGGTAAAGCAGATTATGTTAAGTGATGTTTTGCAATCAGGATTAGGGCAGAACACAGATAGTAAAAGAACTTTAGCCGGTGTTCTCCAAGAGAATCCATTTTAAAAATTAAATACGGTTTGAGGTTTGGGCTTAAAAAAGATTGAAATGTCAGTGTACGCTATATTGCCAAGACCTCATTAAGATGAATGCACTTGTTGCCTTAATCCTGAATTTGTACGTCGATCCCACCAAATGTTATTATTCGGAGAAATTAGAGATTCTTATATTCTAGTTAAGGAATTATAATGAAAAGTTTAGTTTATTTCTATTAATAGGATAAACACTAACAGTGGTTTTAAAATAGGAGGGTTGAGATGGCATTTACAGGGGCAAGTATTTGGCAAGTTTTTCTTGATTTAAGTATTATGACAGCGTTGTTGGCTATTGGGCAGTTACTAAGAGCTAAAGTAAAAATATTCCAGACTTTATTGATACCATCAGCTTTGATAGCTGGGTTTTTGGCATTAGCTTTGGGACCCAGAGGGTATGATATTCTTCCATTGTCCAAAGCCTTTGGAACATATGCGGCTGTTTTTATTGTTGTTGTGTTTGCGGCTACGCCTATTGGCGACAAGCCTAGTAAAGAAGCCTTATCAGGCCCTGTTATAGGGGATATGTTCTTTAATCTTACGGGCATTGCGGTTTTGCAATATGCTGTAGGTATGTTTGTTACCGTGTATGGTTTACGGTATTTTTATCCGGACTTGCCAGAGCAGTTTGGTTTAATGATGGCAACAGGTTTTTATGGCGGGCATGGTACAGCCGCGGCCGTGGGTAATGCCTTGGAAGAGTTAGGTGTTTCCAATATGACGGATTTAGCATATACCTGCGCTACCATAGGCATTGTTGGTGGTATCCTCTTTGGTATGGGTATTATTAACTGGGGTTCACGTAAAGGTTATACTCACTACGTTGAAGATCCTGCCGATTTACCGGTAGAGCTGCGTACCGGTTTAATTCCAACAGAAAAACAAAAGTCTGCCGGTAAAGTTACGGTATCATCTATTTCTGTAGATCCATTGGCTTTCCACTTGGGTATTGTTTTAGTAGCGGCCCTTGGTGGTTATTATATGACTAAATGGTTTAAGGTGTTTTCTGGCAATCTAGGTTATGCAGTAGCGATTCCTGAATTTTGCACAGCGCTACTAGCAGCTTTTGTTTTAAACTGGCTTTTGAATAAAACGGGAGCTTCGGACTATATTGATCGTAATACAATTAGCCGTATTCAAGGTGCATCGACAGATTTATTAATGGTATCAGGTATTGGTTCTTTAAATTTGAAGGTTGTATTTGATTATGCAGTCCCCTTGCTAGTGGTATGTAGTTTGGGTTTCATAATAACATATTGGTGGTTTATTTATGTCGGTGGCAAATCATCTCGTACTGACTGGTTTGAAAGAAACATGATGGTTTGGGGACATGCTACAGGAGTTGCGGCTACAGGCGTGTTGTTGCAAAGGGTAGTTGATCCTGATTTAAAATCTCGCGGCATAGAAGACAGTGGCATTTCAGATTTATTTAATAGACCTTTAATTATAGGGTTGCAGGTTATCCCTCCTATTGTTATGAGTGTCATGCCAGCCATTGGAGGATCAGTTTTGACTTGGAGTATCTTCGGAATAGTAGCTGTTATGTGGATTATTGCTTATAAGTTTAACTGGTGGGTACCTGCGCAAAAATTAATGAAATATAGGTAGATAATGTTTAAATTGGAGGATACATATGACTGTTTATACGATGGGAATTGATGTAGGTTCTACAGCATCTAAGTGTATTATTTTGCAAGATGGTAAAGAGATTATAGGAAAATCATTAATCGATGTGGGCGCAGGTACCAGTGGGCCACAGAGAGCTATTGATGAGGTTTTGCACAATGCAAATAAAACACGAGAGGATATGTCATACATACTTGCCACTGGGTATGGAAGGAATTCATTAATGAATCTGGCTAGTAAGCAAATGAGCGAACTGTCTTGCCATGCTAAGGGAGCAGCATTTTTGTTCCCTAATGTACATACCGTTATTGATATTGGTGGTCAAGATGTTAAAGTCCTTCACATCGAAAACGGTGTTATGGTAAATTTCCAAATGAATGATAAATGTGCCGCTGGTACCGGTCGTTTTCTTGACGTTATGGCTAGAGTTTTAGAGGTAAAAGTTTCAGAGCTTGCTGTTCTTGGTGCTATGAGCAAGAAGCGTGTAGCAATAAGTTCAACATGTACTGTTTTTGCTGAAAGTGAAGTGATTAGTCAGTTGTCTATGGGAACTGATAAATGCGATATTATAGAAGGCATTCATCATTCTATTGCTAACCGTGTAATTGGTCTGGTCCGTCGAGTAGGTGACGTACCGGAAGTCGTGATGACAGGTGGGGTAGCACAGAATTTCGGAGTGGTTAAAGCCTTAGAGGGAGAATTAGGCCATACAATTCTAACAACACCTTTGACACAATATATCGGGGCTCTTGGAGCTGCATTATTTGCCTATCAAGTGAGTATTGAAAAGTAAAAAAACTATTATAGTTATGATTAAGGCGACTCTAAAAGCAATATAAATAAAAACTTTTTCTAAAAGTCGCCTTATTTATGTAGAGAGTACGAAGAATATTAAAAAATTACTGTAAACATTTAGTTATATGCGTTTAGAGAAAACAGGGGGATAAAATTATGCGTGAAGTAGTAATCGTGAGTGCAGTCAGGACAGCAGTAGGTAAGTTTAACGGAGGACTTGCCGGGCTATCGGCACAAGAAATAGGCGCAGCCGTTATTAAGGAGGCAATCGGCAGAGCTAAGATTAATCCTGCACAAATAGACGAGGTTATTTTTGGCAACGTTTTGCAGGCAGGTTTAGGTCAGAATCCTGCTAGGCAGGCAAGCATTTTAGCCGGTATTCCTGAAGAGGTTCCCTCTTTTACGGTCAACAAGGTTTGCGGATCGGGGCTTAAATGCATTGAGCTGGCAGCACAAGCTATTCGCGCAGGAGATGCGGATATCATAATTGCCGGCGGCATGGAGAGCATGACCAACGCTCCTTTTGTTACCAGTCCAAAAGCAAGATGGGGGCTTCGTATGGGAGACTCTACCTTGACAGATGTGATGATAAAAGACGGCCTATGGGATGCCTTTAATGATTACCACATGGGTATCACCTCTGAGAATGTTGCAGAAAAGTATGGAGTTACACGCGAGGAGCAAGATCAGGCAGCTTTTGAATCCCAGGCAAAAGCATGTGCAGCAATAAAAAATGGTGCATTTAAGGCTGAAATCGTGCCGGTAACAATTAAGACGAAAAAAGGCGAAGTGGTTTTTGATACTGATGAGTTCCCAAGAGAAGGAACTACTATGGAGGGCTTAGCTAACTTAAAGCCTGCATTTAAAAAGGGCGGCACAGTAACGGCAGGTAATGCATCAGGGGTTAATGACGGCGGAGCGGCTCTAGTGGTAATGTCGGCAGATAAGGCTAAAGAACTGGGCCTTACAGCTATGGCGCGAATCGTATCATATGCTTCTACAGGTGTGGATCCCAGATATATGGGAATCGGGCCTATTTCGGCTTCCCGCAAGGCATTGGATAAAGCAAACCTGACTATGCAAGACATGGATCTGATCGAGGCAAACGAGGCTTTCGCAGCCCAGTTCGTAGAAGTGGGCAGGGAGCTTGACTTTGATAAAACTAAAGTAAACGTTAACGGGGGCGCTATCGCAATAGGTCATCCAATTGGAGCAAGCGGTGCACGCATCCTGGTAACGCTGCTGTATGCTCTAAAGGCACATAATAAAAAATTGGGGCTTGCCACACTATGTATCGGTGGGGGCCAGGGAACGGCTACCATTGTAGAAAGCCTTTAATGAAAAAAGAAATCAGGGGAACCGAAAAGAGTTCCTTGCATAGAGAAAATAGATGAGGCCTGCTATATATGCAGTAAAAATACAGGCGGAAGGATTTAAGAGATAGGAAACAAGTTAGGAGGAAGAAGGATGGAGTTTTCAAAAGTAATGGTCATTGGCGCAGGACAAATGGGTGGAGGAATTGCCCAGGTCATGGCGCAAAACGGCATTACGGTAGTTCTGCGGGATATCAAGCAAAGCTTTGTGGACAAGGGCATTAAAAATATTGATGAGAATCTGAGCCGCAGCGTTGCCAAAGGAAAGCTTACCGATGAGGAGAAAAACGCTGTCATGGGACGCATCAGCGGCGTGGTTGATTTAGACGAAACTAATTGTGAAGTTGATCTTGCCATTGAAGCGGCTACTGAAAATATTGCCATCAAGAGAGATATTTTTAAAACCTTAGATGAACTTTGTCCCGCTAATACCATCTTAGCCAGTAATACTTCATCAGTTTCGATAACCATGCTGGGTGCGTTTACCAAACGTCCGGACAAATTTATAGGCATGCATTTCTTTAATCCGGCACCGATCATGAAACTGGTGGAAGTAACCAAAGGCCTGGCTACCTCTGAGGAGACATTTTCTGCCATTAAGGTTTTGGCGGAAAAAGTAGGGAAGAACCCTGTACGGGTTAATGATGCTCCAGGCTTTGTGGGCAACAGGATCATGATCCCTATGATTAATGAAGCAATTTTCACTCTCATGGAAGGCGTTGCCAGTGCGGAAGACATTGATAACGTAGCAAAACTTGGATTCGCGCACCCCATGGGGCCTTTGGCCTTAGCTGACATTATCGGCAATGATACAGTTCTGGCCATTATGGAAGTACTCTACGCAGGCTACGGTGATCCCAAGTATCGCCCGGCGCAACTTTTGCGTAAAATGGTGGAAGCAGGATACCTAGGACGTAAAACCGGCAAAGGTTTTTACGATTACTCTAAGAAATAAAAAGCAGAGGCAGGTTTAAATTGCCGCTTTAGGAGTGGTATTCATGAACGAATATAAGGACTTACCTGTGCAAACAGGGCAAGGAAGAAACGATAGGCCGTTTAGCAAAACAGATGCCGCTCTTTCAGGGAGAAAAATCAAGCACATATTTGCAGTATATTTCAGTCCTACCGGCAATACAGCCAGAATTGTGACCCATATAGCAAATATCCTGTGTGCCAAGCTAGGGACAACCATTGACGTAATAGACTATACGCTTCCGCACAATAGAGAAGCAGGGTTGAATTTTACCAAGGACGATTTAGTGATATGGGGAACACCTGTTTATGCCGGAAGGACTCCAAACAAATTATTGTATTACATACGCTGCGCCAAAGGAAACGGTGCGCTGGCGGTACCTGTTGCCGTATTCGGCAATAGAAATTACGATGACTGCCTTCTGGAATTGCAGAAGGAACTGGAAAAAAACAGCTTTCATACAATAGCAGGAGCAGCTTTTGTTTCCGCCCATGTATTTTCCGATAAGATTGCACCGGGGCGTCCTGACGTGGCGGACAGAGAAGAAATGCAAGGCTTTGCCACAAAGCTTGCTGAGAAAATAAGGAGCATGACGACTATCCCTAAACCGATTACAATAAGCAAGCATGATGTTGTAGGTGAATACTATACCCCCCTGGGAATAGATGGCAAGCCTGCTATATTTTTAAAAGCCAAGCCGAAGACGGATGAGGCGAAGTGTATTAGGTGCGGGCTGTGTGCTTCTGTTTGCCCCGTGGGTTCCATTAGTGAAGATAATCCCCTTGAAGTTACCGGCATCTGCATCAAATGCCAGGCATGTATAATAATTTGTCCCAATAAGGCAAAATACATGGATGATCCGGCATTTATTTCTCATAAAGCCATGTTGGAGAATAATTATACTAGAAGGGCAGCCAATAAAGTATTCCTGCCAGACGAAGAAAAATACCAAAAGCCTAACCTGGCCTAGTTATTATATAGATGGGCATGGTTTGGCCGTGGTAGTGAGGAAAGTGAATCACTGTGGAGGTGAAATATTTCATGAGTTTTGTTAAGGTTGAGCTATGTGACGAGATCGCCGTTGTAACAATTGACAGAGAAAAGTCTTTGAACGCGCTTAATAAGCAAGTCCTAAGAGACCTGGAAAATGTATTTAAAAGCATAGACGTCAACCAGGTGCGGGTAGTGGTCTTGACAGGAGCAGGCAATAAAGCCTTCGTGGCAGGAGCAGACATAGCCGAGATGCATAAAATGAGTTTTATGGAAAGCAAAGAATATTCCAAGTTCGGGAACGGGATATTTCGGCGCATAGAGCTGTTTCCCGTTCCAGTTATAGCAGCGGTTAATGGTTGCGCGCTTGGTGGAGGAAATGAGCTTGCCATGAGTTGTGATATAAGAATCTGCAGCGAGAACGCTGTTTTCGGGCAGCCTGAAACAAGTCTTGGTATCATACCTGGTTTTGGTGGAACCCAGCGGCTGGCTAAGGTAATAGGTTCTTTGAGCAAGGCCAAGGAACTTATTTATACGGGCAAGACAATAGATGCGGAAGAGGCGCTGCGCATAGGCCTGGTCAGTGCGGTTTACAAGCAGGAAGATTTACTGACTAGAGCTCTTGAAATGGCCGGGTGCATTGTAGGAAATGCTCCTATTGCTGTAAAGCATGCCAAATATGCCATCAACTGCGGAAAAGAAATGCTCATTAAGGATGCTCTGGATATTGAGGCCATAGAATTCGCTCAATGCTTTGAAACAGAAGACCAGCTTGAGGGAATGGATGCCTTTCTGACAAAGCGTGCCGATAAGAAATTCATTAATAAGTAACGAATCGTTAAAACAAGTACTTGGCAGTTCTGGCAGGAAAAGGAGCGCCTGATGCTTTGCGGCACAAGATGGTAAGGGCCGGAAGGCTGGGCCGCAAGACGAAGGCAGGATTCTATAATTACGAAAAATAACCGGGAGGCAGATTATGGATTTCACATTGCAGAAAGAATATAAGGCAGCCCAACAGCTGTTTAAAGACTTTGCGGAAAAAGAAGTAAAGCCGCTGGCGCAGGAGATAGACGAACAGCATCGTTTTCCCAGGGAAACGGTAGAAAAGATGCAGAAGTTTGGTTTCATGGGCATCCCCTTTCCCAAAGCTTATGGCGGGCAGGGCTGTGACACATTAACCTATGTCCTTTGCGTTGAAGAACTGAGCAAGGTATGCGCGACTACGGGAGTCATAGTTTCCGCGCATACCTCTTTGTGCGCAGACCTAATCTACAAGCATGGAACTGAAGAACAAAAACAAAAATACCTGGCCTCCTTAGCCTCCGGCAAGAAACTGGGGGCCTTCGGGCTCACAGAGCCGGGAGCGGGGACCGACGCTTCAGGTCAGCAGACCAAGGCCGTGCAGGACGGGGAAGAGTATGTTCTAAACGGCAGCAAAATATTTATTACCAATGCAGGAGAAGCAGACGTCTACGCAGTTTTCGCCATGACGGACGCCTCGGCAGGTACGAAGGGGATTTCCTGCTTCATAGTGGAAAAAGACACCCCGGGCTTTACTTTCGGAACACCGGAGAAAAAGATGGGCATCTGCGGTTCAGCCACTAACGAGCTTATTTTTTCAGACTGCAGGATTCCCAAAGAGAACCTTGTGGGCAGGGAAGGAAAAGGCTTCGGCATCGCCATGAGCACCTTGGACGGAGGACGCATAGGCATAGCAGCTCAGGCACTGGGCATCGCCGCAGGAGCCTTGGAGCGCACGGTGTCTTATGTCAAGGAACGCAAGCAGTTCGGGCGGGCAATAGCAGGATTCCAGAACACGCAGTTCACGCTGGCCGACATGGCAACCGAAGTAGAAGCGGCACGCTGCCTGGTGTATAAAGCAGCCACGGCCAAAGATGCCAAGCAAAAATTCTCAATAGACGCAGCCATGGCCAAACTCAAAGCCTCAAGGGTAGCAGAATATGTAACGGACAGAGCAGTACAGCTGCATGGCGGCTACGGCTACATAAGGGAATACGAAGTAGAACGCATGATGCGCGATGCCAAGATTACTGAAATCTACGAAGGCACGTCCGAGGTAATGAAGATGGTTATCTCCGGCAGCCTGCTGAAATAAAGACTTAAAGATACCGGAGGGATGAAAGCATGAGAATCATAGTATGTGTGAAACAGGTACCGGATACCACGGAAGTGCGCCTGGACCCAGTTAAAGGCACGCTTATCCGTGAAGGGGTGCCCAGCATAATGAACCCTGACGACAAGGCCGGCCTGGAAGCTGCATTAAGGCTCAAGGACAGCAGTGGGGCTGAAGTTACGGTAATAACCATGGGGCCGCCCCAGGCTGCCGACGTATTGCGGGAAGCTTTGGCCATGGGCGCGGACGACGCAGTGCTCATAACCGACAGGGCTTTTGGCGGAGCGGACACCTGGGCCACTTCCTGCACCCTTGCAGCCGCCTGCGGGAGGCTTGGGTATGACATTATCTTTACGGGCCGCCAGGCAATAGACGGAGATACGGCGCAGGTAGGGCCGGAAATGGCCGAGCATCTAAATATACCAAATGTAAGCTATGCGGCAGCCATTGAAAATTGCGGAGACCACCTCCTGGTAAAAAGAGAATTCGAAGACCGTTACCACGAAGTAAAGGTGAATACGCCCTGCCTCATCACGGCACTGGCGGAGTTGAACACGCCGCGGTATATGACGCCGGGCGGTATCTTCGACGCCTACAGGGAAAAAGAAATAACCACCTGGACACGTGCGGATTTGCCGGTAGAAGACGAAAACATAGGGCTTAAGGGCTCGCCTACAAAAGTAGTCAAATCTTTCCCCAAAACTGTCAAGGCAGCAGGGATGAAAATTGAAAGAGGCGTTGACGAGTCAGTGCAGTTCATTATGGACAAGTTGAAAGAAAAATACATCCTGTGATGGCGAGAAAGTGGTGAATGAACATGGTTAAAGAATCTCACGGCGTATTCGTCTTCGCCCAGCAGGTGGATAAGACGATTACAAACGTATCATACGAGCTTATAGGCAAGGCTAAAGAAATAGCCGGTGAGCTTGGCACAGAGGTAAGCGCGGTGCTTGTGGGAAGCGGTATAAAGCAACTGGCGCAGAGCCTTGTGGAGTATGGGGCAGACCGGGTAATAGTAATAGACGACGAGGAATTGGAAACGTACACGGTAGAACCGTACACCCAGGCGGTTGCGGCTGCAGTAAGAAAATACAATCCGGAAATACTTCTTATGGGGGCAACTGCCATCGGCAGGGATCTGGCACCAAGGGTAGCAGCACGTTTACACACCGGCCTTACGGCGGACTGTACAGCTTTGGACGTGGATAAAGAAAAGCAAGAGCTGCTCATGACGCGCCCTGCATTCGGAGGGAACCTCATGGCAACCATCGAGTGTCCGGACTACAGACCCCAGATGGCAACGGTGCGCCCGGGCGTAATGGTTAAACGTCTGCGGGATAAAGAAGCGCAGGGTGAGATAGTGCTTTTCGATGCGGGCCTAAAAAAGAACCACTGCTGCGTGGAAGTTCAAAACGTGGTTAAACATATAGCTCATAAAATAGATATACAAGATGCCAAGATACTTGTATCAGGAGGGCGCGGAGTAGGAGGCAAAGAAAACTTCAAGTACCTCTACGATCTGGCAGAAGCGGTAGGAGGAACCGTGTCAGGCTCGCGTGCGGCAGTCGACAGCGGTTGGTTGGAAAAAGACGAGCAGGTAGGTCAGACCGGCAAGACGGTAAGGCCCGGGCTTTACTTCGCTGTAGGCATCTCCGGGGCCATACAGCATGTGGCAGGCATGGAAGACTCAGACTACATAATAGCTATTAACAAAGACGGGATGGCTCCTATCTTCAATGTGGCCGATGTGGGTATAGTGGGTGACTTTAAGAAGATACTACCTGAGCTTACGAAGGCCGTTATGGCAGAAAAAAACAGCCAGAAACAATGACAGCATTAATTCCAGGCTAAGTTTATTATGGCAGTGCTTTTTTAATATTACGAGTCAAGCTGTTAATAATTTTTAAGGTGGTGGAAACTTGAAAATATTTGTTTTGAATTGTGGGAGTTCCTCAATAAAGTATCAGCTCATAGACAGTGAAGCTAAAAAGGTTATAGCAAAAGGTCTTTTGGAAAGAATAGGCACCGCAGGAAGTTTCTTAAAACATTATTCCGTTTATGACTACGCCATAGAAATAAAAAGGCCTGTGGCCAATCACACGGAGGGCATACAAATGGTCCTTGACGCCTTGGTCCACAAGGACTACGGGGTAATAAAAGACTTGTCCGAGATAACCGCTTTCGGACACAGGGTGGTGCACGGCGGTGAAAAGTTTCATGAGTCGGTGCTCATTAACGAGCAGGTCATAGAAGACATAAAGAAGTGTATACCCATGGCGCCGC
>Ga0268357_100327_pt1 | contig 65072 bp, 34 predicted proteins | sample BioMet10_FD_192466 | JGI IMG/M metagenome (GOLD analysis project Ga0268357, IMG submission 192466) | Sewage microbial communities from Oakland, California, United States - Biofuel 10 (Illumina Assembly) | ecosystem: Engineered > Wastewater > Sewage > Unclassified | place: USA: California... | reverse complement strand
CTCCGATTTTTATTATTTAGGCGAGCTGTCTTTGGCGGCAGACGTTGTTCCTAATCCGGTACAACGGGAAATGAAAGATGATAAGGGCAAGGTTTTACCGGTAGTGAATTATCAGTTTGTTTTGGATAAGCCAGTAGATGATAAGCTGTATGCTTATCTTAATACGGTAACGACTACGGGTAAGTCTTCAGGCGTGGGGGCGGCTGAAGGTAGGGCGCAGGATACCGGAGAGAGTAGCTATACTTTTGGGGAGGATCAGGCTACTCATAAGCTGGCTGCGGAAGAGCAAAGTTTGTTTAAAGTTTAGGGATAGTAATATTTCAGTAAGGAGGCGCGCCATGTTTATCGACCTGCATCCGGAGGTTAAGCCGCCGCTACCGCTAGAGGACCGCCAAACCCAAGTGGAAAACAGCAAAGCCTGGCAGGCTAAGGCGGCTAAGCTGGGCGTGCAGCTGGAGCTGCCGGATGATAAGGGCGGCTGTGTGCCGTTCCTGCCGGTGGCGCTGCCGCCGCCCTTGCCTCAGATTGTATCTGGCAAGAAGCGCAGGCGGCGGGGGAAGAGAACCGTAGGTCCTAATCCATCCGCCGACAAAGCTTTTTAGGGGATAAGAGGTTTTAGCTCATCCGGTTATAGGCTAACCATCTTTCCGTCAGCAAGGTCTTTTAGGAGGCAGCCAATATGAAACGCAGTTCTAAACATTTAGCATCCTTCATAACTATCAGTCTCTTGACCGGCGCTTACGCCTGCAGCCTGATGGCAGCAGCTCAGGCTAAGACCGTTGTTGTTTCAACGCCGCCGCTTTTGGAGCTGGACATTTACGATAACGGCGAGACTGCTTCTCTGACAGATGGCAAAAAAATTGCCTCTACTTTAACGCGCAGTTCCTGGGAGAAGGCCAAGTTGGCCCGGGCGGCCAATTATTGGGCCGAAATGCTGGGCCCCGGCGCGTTAAGTTCCTCACCGGCAACTATAACTGTAGTGGGCATGGCTGATATGATGGCTCAGTATCATAGTGCTGCTTTCACGCAACCTTATTATTCCAAGGTGTCCGGGCTGGCACCGGATATGGCTTTGGCGGATGTTCAGGCTCGTATTTTGGGCCATGATGTTCCAATCAACACTTATCTGACCTTTGGTGATGCCTTTGCGCTGCCGGCGGAAACTGCCGTGCCAGCTGATGATACGCCTTTGCCTCAATCTTCGACCTATGACTTGTACGCTTGCGCGACTCATGAACTGGGCCATGCCTTGGGCATAACCAGCTTCATGGGCGATACTCCTGCCACCAGTCAGGATTACGGCCGTAATGCTCAATCTTTTGATGATATTATTGGTGCTTATGATAATCTGCTGTACGATTGGCGGGGCGTTAAGGCCCAGCCCAACATGACGATACGTAATGAAGGGGAAAGCGAGCCTGCCGGAACTTATTTTGATGCTCCGGGCAGTTATTATGATCCGGATAGGTTTGAAGCCAGCGGGGTTAAGGCGTCTTATCTTACCGGGAATCATATCCAGGAAGTTCTGCAGGGGGCTTTTTTAACCAGCTACAATCAGGCGGGGTATGCCCAAGACCAGAAGGTGCCGGGTATTCCCGTCAACGTAGCGAATCTCAGTCATCTGGAACTGCGTAACGGCCTCATGAGCCATCAGATCTTAACTGGACCCGCGAGAATTACCCTGCCTCGCGAAACAGGCGGCGGGATGAATCACGGACAATCAATAACAAATTGACCTTTTTATATGAATACGTGTTACAATACATTAAGTCGAAATGATTGGAGCATGGTAAATATGCGAGAATTACAACATAATGCACATTCAGTATTCTCTATGTATTATCACCTCATTCTCGTGGTGAAGTATCGTCGCAAAGTTATCGATGATGATATTTCGGTACGATTGCGAGAAATCTTCGACAAGATAGCTCCTAAATATGGACTGTCCTGCGAAGAATGGAATCATGATGCCGACCATGTTCATATTATGTTCACGGGTCAACCAAAATCTGAACTGAGCAAATTCATCAACGCTTATAAAAGCGCGAGCAGTAGACTAATTAAGAAAGAATTTCCAGTCATACGCGAAAAACTATGGAAGGAATATTTCTGGAATCAGAGTTTCTGCTTGTTGACCACAGGCGGAGTAACGATTGAAGTCATCCGTAAATACATTGAGGAACAAGGACACAAAAACTGAGAAAGGAGGGCAGGACTGTGAATAAAGCATACAAGTTCCGCATATATCCGAATGTCGAGCAGCGGATTATGTTGGCTAAAACTTTCGGTTGTGTGCGTTTCATCTACAATAAGATGCTGAGTGACCGTATAGAATACTACAAGACCACTAAGCAAAGCCTGAAAAATACTCCAGCTCAGTACAAGGCAGAATATCCGTGGTTGAAGGAAGTAGACAGTCTCGCCCTTGCCAATGCTCAGTTACATCTGAACTCAGCGTATAGTAATTTCTTCTCAAAGCCTGAACGCGGATTTCCACACTTTAAGTCGAAGAAAATTAGTAAGACCACGTATTCGACCAATAATCAGAAAGGTTCTGTGCGGATTGAAGACGGCAAAATCAAACTGCCTAAGATAGGCTTCGTGAAGCTGAAACAACATCGTCCTATCCCCGAAGATTGGACAATTAAGACAGTCACGGTATCAGAGAATCCCGCTGGCAAGTATTTCGTAAGCATTCTCTTTGAGTACGACAACCAAGTATCAGAGATTGTGCTTGAAAACTTTGTTGGCTTGGACTTCTCTATGCCCGAACTGTATGTTGATTCCGAGGGAAATACTCCAGCATATCCTCGTTTCTATCGGCAGGCTCTCCGAAAGCTGGCAAAAGCACAACGCAAGTTGAGTCTCTGTCAAAATGGAAGCAATAACCGTCAGAAGCAACGCCGTAAGGTGGCGCTTCTCCATGAGAAGATTGCTAACCAGCGCAAAGATTTCCTGCATAAGCGTTCCCGCGAGCTTGCAGATAGGTTCGATGCAGTTTGTATCGAAGACGTGAACATGCAAGGTATGGCGCAATCGCTGAACTTTGGAAAGTCTGTTGCAGACAACGGTTGGGGGATGTTCACCACATTCCTGCAATACAAGCTGAAAGAACAAGGTAAGAAACTTGTCAAAGTAGATAAATTCTTCCCGTCCAGTCAACTCTGCCATGAATGTGGTTATCAGTACAAAGGAACAAAAGACCTTTCTGTAAGAGAATGGGATTGTCCTTCATGTCATGCTCGTATTCAGCGTGATTGGAACGCGGCTATGAATATCCGAGACGAAGGTAGAAGAATCCTTTCTGCCTGAATCATAAAGAACCGTGGGGCACACGGGGATAGCTCGTTTAGGCTTGCAGCATTAGTTGCATCGAGCGAGAAGCCCCCGCCTCTAAGCGCCGAAGGCGCGTAGGCGGCGGGAGTATGTCACACGCCAATGAACGTTTGGTGGCGGGGGCCCTGGATTTGGCGGCGAACCAGGCCTTAAGAAGCGCTTCCTTAACGGCTGCGCAGGCTCAAGGCTATGCCTTGCCTTATTATCTGAATCAGGATAACTTTAAGCAGTTTGCCAAACAGGTAACCTCGGAAGGCCGGACGCAGCTGTTGCAGCAGAGCCCTCTCTCCAGCCTGACCAGCGAGACGGTGTACAGCCGGCTGGAGGCGGTAGATTACAGCGGTCTGGTGGGAACGGAAGTTAAGCTGCCGCAATTGGCGGACAATAAACCGAGAGCCAAGGCGGTTAAAACGGTCAAGACCGTTGGAGCAGATGTTACCACAACTGCGGCGGATAAGAAAACTGCACTTCAAGCTGCTGACCAGACTGCTACGCAAACTGCGCTTCAAACTGCTAACCAGACTGTTACACAAACTGCACTTCAAGCTACCCGCCAGACAGTTAACCTTGAATCCGGCAGCGAAGTTATGCGCACCACTACCCCGGTTGCTTTGGATGCCAGCAACAATCTCTGGTTCAAGCTCTTCAAAGGCTACGAAACTTATAACTATAACGATGAGTTAAAGAACCATACCTTCGGCGGGGCCATCGGCTACGACCACGCGGTGAACCTGACCACCCGGGTGGGCGGCCTGTTCAGCTACGGCGTTACGAATTATTCTACCAACAATATCAGCGGCTCCAGCCACGACTGGCGGGTAGGCGCTTACGTAGACCATAAGAACGGCAACTGGGACTACCAGGGCCTGGTTTCCTATGGCCGCAATAAATACGATTTAGACCGCTCCATTAACTTAGCTGGCAGCGGTTTAGGCAATAGTACCCTGAACAGCGATTATCAGGCCAAGGTCTGGGACGTAGAAGCCAAGGCCAGGTATCTGATTCCTTCCACCAAGGCTAAAACCTGGCAGCTGACGCCTTACGGCAAACTTAGCTACACCCATACCAGCCAGGACGCTTATGGCGAAACGGCGGGCGGGACTCTCAGCGGTACGGGCTCATCGGGCAGCTCTGGCGGCAGCAGTTTAAGCGGGAGTTCTTCAAGTTCGGTGGGAAATATTTTTGCTCAGAATCTGGGCAGCGCCTCTTATAACTCTACCCGGGGTGAAATAGGCCTGGAGTTTAAGCGCAGCTATGACAAGCATGGCGGCTGGGGCGGCAGCGTTGGTTACAAACGTGTTCTCAGCGGCGTGAACCCGGAACTTAACGGTACCTTCGTCGGGGATACTTTAAGCGGGAACGGCTTTACTATCCGCGGCGACAATGACCGCAATTTCGTGACTTACAGCTTAAACGTCCACGGCAGCTTAGGCGGCAAGTGGACCGGGCAGGCGGAGCTGAGGGGTGAGGCCTCGCCCCATACTCATAAGGAGATTATCAGCGTAGCGGCCAAGTACCATTTTTAACCTGAAAGTTTTAAGTCTGGTAGGTACTATTCTTAAAATTAAATGGCCGGACCGAAGGTCTTAGTGCAGCCCTAGGCAGAGGCACGACGAAACCGCCCTTGGGGCGGTGGCTAACAACTTTTACTAAACTTGAAGCCTCTGCAAGGGCGAAATCAAGGCCGCCGGTCCGGCCTTACGCCCTAACGATTGCCATTCGCCTTAAGCGGCGAAATCAAGGCCGTCAGTCCGGCCTTACGCCCTAACCATTTACTAAACATAATCCAAACACACATTGAAATTAATAAGTTTTTCGGTTATAATATATAAAACTTATTAATTTAGCAAACATTTCGACTATACCTGTAACAAATAACCGCTCAACTATTATCCAAAATTAAAGTTTTTCTCGTCACAGGTGTAACCAGGGTGGAGGTGCCTCAATGATTTACAGGGAAACCTATGTGCAAAAGATTATGGCCTATACAGATACTCCTTTTGTAAAAATATTGACGGGTGTTCGCCGGAGCGGCAAATCAACTATCCTGCAAATGATTAAGAACAGGCTGATGGAGGAAAGAAAAGTTCCCCGTGAGCGTATACTAAGCTACCGTTTTGATTCTATGGAATATGAGGGCTTGACAGCCAGACAGCTTTATGATGAGATTAAGGGCCGTCTTTCTAAAAGCAGCACTACCTATCTGTTCCTGGACGAGGTCCAGGAGATTGAAGGCTGGGAAAAAGTAGTAAATTCCCTGGCGACGGACTTTAAAGTTGATATTTATGTGACTGGTTCTAACTCGCACTTGTTATCTTCCGAAATTGCAACTTATCTAACCGGACGTTATGTCAGCTTTAGAATTTATACTTTGTCCCTGGCAGAATATTTGCAGTTTAAAGGTGTTTACGCTAAGGTGGGAAATCCCAGGCAGGAACTGGCTGAATATGTAAAACGAGGTGGATTTCCGGCTACGCATCTGCGGGACTATACGCTGGAAGAAGTTTATAACATCGTGCGCGACATCTATAATGCCACTATCTATACCGATATCGTCAAACGCAGCCAGATAAGGAAGGTAGATCAGCTGGAACGGGTGGTCAAGTATGTTCTGAACAATGTGGGAAATACCTTTTCCGGTAAATCTGTGGCTGATTATTTAAAGGCCGAAAGACGCAGCTTGAACAGCGAAACCGTGTACAACTATCTTAGTCAGTTGGAAAAAGCTTACCTGTTGCACCGTTGTGCCCGTTACGATTTGCAGGGAAAAGAGCTGCTGAAGACCCAGGAGAAGTTTTACCTGGCTGATACCGCCCTGAGATATAGCGTGCTGGGCTATACGCCAGACAGCGTGGCTGCGGCTTTGGAGAATGTGGTTTATCTGGAGCTGTGCCGTCGGGGCTATGAGGTTTATATAGGTAAAATGGGGACCAGCGAAATTGATTTTGTAGCTACCAGGCAGAATGAGAAGGTTTATATCCAGGTGGCGCAGCAGATAAGTTCACCAGCTACCAGGAGAAGGGAGTATGAGAAGCTGTTGCAGATAAAGGATAATTACCCGAAATATGTTTTGGTGGCGGACGATTTTGCCGGAGGTAATTATAAGGGGATTCAAACTCTTCACATAGCTGACTTCCTGCTGGAACAGGCTTACAGGTAGAATACCAAAACAACCCTGGACAAGCAGTATAATTTTTTTAGAGTATTACCAGCCCGAATATTAGGGAGGCCATATTATGAAGAAGCAACAGCTTGCCCGTGTCCTAACCGTATTTTTAGCTTTAGGCTTCAGTTACCTGCCTCATATTGCGTCAGCTGCTGATACGGTTTTCTCAGCAGGCGGTAATTTTAAGCTTACTTTTTATAACGCCGGGGAATCCTTAACCCTGAATGAAGACAAATATACCTCTACCTACACCTTGTCCCCCTGGCAAAAGGACGCCGTCCTGTACGGGATAAATTACTGGGAACAGGTACTGGGAGGCTCCTTTACCAACAAGTCAGCCCTGCCGGTTAATGTCATAACCTTAGATGGTTTTAATGCCTTTACTCAAAATTATGTTAATATTGATTCTGCCAAGGGCGTCATTGAAAATGCGTTTGCCAAAGGCATATTAGAAGGCTATACCGCAAGTGATAATGAAGCGTTGACCGCAATAGAGATTGGCAGAGTCCTCTATCCTCCTGAGGAAGCCGAACAGGTATATCTGACCCCGCTTAATCAACTGTCCGGCGGGAAGATTGGTACTTTAGCCGTTACCATGATTCATGAGTTGGGTCATTCGTTAGGACTAGAGTGCTATCTGCAAAAGGACAGTTATCATTTTTGGGCCGATACCAGCGGCACAAAATCTTTATACAACAGCCATCTGTACGATTGGCGCGGGGTGCAGGCTGTTCCGGGATTAGAGCTAAAAACGGTCAACCATACGCCTTCCGGCAACAATTATTTTGATTTACCGGGGAGAGAGGATGTTTATTATGATTCGGAAAGGAAGCTGCCTTATTTTGCGGGCGATCAGGTGGCTCAGGTTTTAGCTGGAGCCAAGCTGGCTGTTTATTCATTGGGCGGTTATAAATTAAATCAGGAACCGGTTCCCGGAATCCCTGTGAATTCGGTAGAAATCTCAGCTTGGGGTGCGTATAACCCTGTTACAGGCGAGGGGGAATTAGTCGACCTTTGTCATCTGGAACTCAGAAATTCCCTGATGAGCCATCAGTTCTTCCGTAATTACCAGACCTTTATGGAAGCAGAATTGGCCGTGCTGCAGGATTTAGGCTATAAGATAGACTTACGCAACTTTTATGGCCGTTCTATTTATAACAATGGTCTGAACCTGACTAATACTTCTCCCTACTATGCCAGGAATACGGCCGGGAATGCCTATCTAACCGGTATACCTAATCAGATGGACTACGGCATCGGCCTGCATCTTTACGGCGATAACAATACGGTTTACCAGGCAGCGGACCTTTTGGCCGGTGGCCGGGCGGGGGTGGGCATCCGGGTGGATGGCCAGGGCAACAACGTGACGGTTAATAGCGGAACCAGGGTACAGGCGGATGGTTTGAACGGCAATGGCATTTTGGTGGCTTTCGGGAAGAATCATAATCTGACCCTGGCACCGGGCAGTACGGTGACGGCTGCTGGCAGCGGCGGCATCGGTGCTGCCTTCGACTTCGGCGTATCTCCGCTGGGGTATGGTAACGGCGCGCGGGCTTCTTATGCCTCCCGGAATGCGGGTGATTTTGAAAATGCCAGTGATATCGGCGTAGACGGACCTCTGGTCGATACTTTTATGATTAACGGGAGCTTATCCGGCAGCAGTGCGGCCATCCATATGGCTCCCAACGCCTATGTCAGGAACATAACTATCGGGGACGGGGCGCACGTCTCCGGAGCTATTACCAATGAATGGCTTTATGATTATCCGGACATCCTGGCTTATGGGGAGATAGCCGTATATACCGGTAAGGCCATGCCTGAGGTTGATACATGGTTCTGCCGTCAATATTTTGGCCCGGACGAACTGACCACCAGGCTCTCTTTTGCCAATAGTTCCGGCCTGACTTATAGCGGCAACATTACCGGTCTTAAGAATACCCGTCTGTCCTTTGCTGCCGGGACCACGGAATATACCGGCACCGCCCAGGTCTTGTCGACCCAGGTGGCGGCGGGAGCCAGCCTCACGGGCAGCGGCAGCTTTATTTTGGAAACGCCCGGTGATCCGGCGGCTCATACCCTGGATTACCAGATGTTACCGCCGGGAACATCTCATGATGCCTATAGGGCCAGACAGTTACAGAAGGTAGGACTTTTCACGAATGCAGGCACTCTTGCGCCTACTACGGGCGACATTACTATTAAGGGGGACCTGGTCAGCACCGGTACGTTCGGTGCGGTTTTAGCCAGCCCGACCAAGGCTAATGCGGTAAAGGTCAGCGGCAGCGCAGATGTGACCGGCAGTAAGCTGTCTTTGACAGGAACGATTAAACCTTTGCTAAATAAAGATTATGCTTATCTGACCACTACCAAGGGGCTTACCGGTACGGTGACGGCAGATAAGACGCAGCTTAGTCCTTACGTAAAACTCACTACCAGTCAGGATGAGGCTAACGCTTACTTTACCACCCGGCAGACGACCAGGCTGGGTGAGCTGCCGGGCATGACGCCTTCGGAACACAGCGTGGGGTCGGCGCTGAATAGTCATTTGTTAAATAGTTTGGCCAGTGATTCCGCTTCTGCGGATACCGCTGCGCTGAACAGTCTGCTTTACCAGGAGGACAAAGCCTCGCGTAGGACCTTGAAACAGCTGACCAGCGAGGGGAGGGCCCAGCTCCTGAGCACCAGTCCCTTAACCCGTTTGACCAGCGAGACGGTGTACAGCCGGCTGGATGCGGTGGATTATAGCGGTCTGGTGGGAGCTGAAGTTAGGTTGCCGCAATTGGCGGATGCAAAGCAGGGGTCCAAGGCGGTTAAAACGGGTAAGACGGTTGGAGCAGATGTTACCACAGCTGCGGCGGATAAGAAAACTGCACTCCAAGCTGCCAGCCAGATAGTTAATTTTGAATCCGGCAGCGAAGTTATGCGCACCACTACTCCGGTTTCTTTGGACGCCAGCAACAATCTCTGGTTCAAGCTGTTCAAAGGCTACGAAACTTATAATTATAACGATGAGTTAAAGAACCATACTTTCGGCGGGGCCATAGGCTACGACCACGCGATAAACCTGACCACCCGGGTGGGCGGCTTGTTCAGCTACGGCGTGACTAATTATTCTACCGATAATATGAGCGGCGACAGTCACGACTGGCGGGTAGGCGCTTACATAGACCATAAAAACGGCAACTGGGACTATCAGGGACTGGTATCTTACGGTCGCAATAAATATGATTTAGACCGCTCCATTGATATGACCGGCAGTGGTTTAGGCAATAGTACCCTAAACAGCGATTACCAGGCCAAGGTTTGGGAGGTGGAAGCCAAGGCCAGGTACCTGATTCCCTCTACCAAAACTAAGATTTGGCAGCTGACGCCTTATGGTAAGCTGTCCTATACCCATACCAATCAGGATGCCTATAGCGAGACGGTGAACAGCTCTTCAATTGCTTCTTCCGGCAGCAGCGTCTTTGCTCAGAATATCGACAGTGCCTCTTATAACTCTACCCGGGGCGAAATCGGCCTGGAATTTAAGCGCAGCTACGACAAGCATGGCGGCTGGGGCGGCAGTGTCGGTTACAAACGTGTCCTCAGCGGCGTGAACCCGGAGCTCAACGGCACCTTTGCCGGGGATACCCTAAGCGGTAACGGCTTTACTATTCAGAGCGATAACGATAAAAACTTTGTAACTTACAGCTTAAACGTCCACGGCAGCTTAGGCGGCAAGTGGACCGGTCAGGTCGAGCTGCGGGGTGAGGCCTCGCAAAATACCCACAAGGAGATTATCAGCGTGGCGGCGAAATATAACTTTTAAGGACTCGCAAAGGTGGTAAGCCAAAAGGTTTAGAAATAAATTAGTTTTTAGGAAAAGGAGAATTTTTATGCGGAAGAACAGCGGGAAAAAGCAAAAAGTATTAGCAGCCGTAATTAGCCTGAGTTTATTAGGAGGAGCTTTACCAGCGTACGCAGCTGACCTGCCAAACTATTTTGACTGGCGCCTGACCAAGCCTACGGATAAGACCAGCGCTGTTACGGACGCCGTGGTGGGCGAGGTTCGCAACCAGAATCCTTATAGCGTGTGCTGGTCCTTTGCCAGCATGGCCAGCCTGGAAAGCAGTATCAACCTTAAACGGCAGGCGGCGGGCTTAAAGCCTATTGAGCGTTTGAGCGAACGGTATCTGGCCTGGATGACTTATGCCAAGCCCTTAGATGGCAGTGGCGACGGCTTCTATTTTGAACATCGTGACCCTGCGGGTCTGGATCCTGAAGATGGTACTTTAGCCCCTTATAGTGGCGATTTCATTTACCAGGGAATCAGTACCCTGGTACGCTATGGCGTAGCTTATAACAGCGATTCTCGCTATGCTTTTGTCACTGATACTAAGGATAAAAGTATGACCGGAGTAGTAAGCCTGGCTGGTAACGGTACGGCTTTGCACGATTGCTATGGCCTGCAGCCTGCAATTAACCAAACGGGCGAAGAGAATCCATTTGCCACCAGCAATATAAATAAAAATATTGCCTACTACAAGGACATGTTGCAAAAGTATGGTATCTTGCGCATTAATTACCACGTCCCAGATGATGCGCTTGCGAACAACAAGGATATTTGTGATACGACTTTCCGCATGATAAATCATGCGGTTAGCCTGGTGGGCTGGGATGATAATTATACCATGACGGGCAGCGACGGTAAAACACACACCGGAGCCTGGCTGATGCGTAACAACTGGGGCATAACGGGTGGCGAGAACGGCTATTTCTATCTTTCTTATGATGATGCTACCGTCAGTTACCCGACGTACTATAATGCAGAAACGGATTGGGGACGCTATACGGCGGTGGATACGGCAGCACCGGGGGGCTGGAATATTTCAGGTAATATTAATAGTACCTTGCCCTGGCCTTTAGTTCAGACCGGCAGTTACAAGACTGCCAGCAAATTAACCAGCGGTGACAGCCAGATGCTGAAAGCCGTAGGCATTTTTGTGCCGGCAGACAGCATGAGCTATAAAATTGAGGTCAGCCTCAAGGGTGACACACCGGCTAATACCCAGACCATTTATACGCAAAGCGGTACTTTTGGCGAGGATGGCACTCCCATGTATAAAGGCTACCGGACTGTAGATTTTACGAAATATGTGTACCTGCCTGGTGCCCAGAAGTATTTTGTTACTGTGACTTTGACCGGTAAGGCAGGCGAGACTTATTTAGTACCGGTTTCCTATGAAGAGGGTAAGACTTTTACGCCGGGCACTTCTTATATTTATGATCCTAAGGCCAATGCCTGGGTGGATATTCAAACTGTTGGCGCGGATATTCAGGAGCGCGTGGCGTACGGTGCCCCGGGTACGGGAGTGTCTGACGACAACGAACAGGCTCTGCCCCTGTTTGCTTTGAGCAAATATTCTAAGCAGGCTAACGGCGGTGATTTTACCGTAGTTTCTTTAAACGATAACGGCGCCGGTGGCAGCGAGATTTATTTAGGCAAGAAAGGCGAGCTGTATACTACGGATTTGCTGCATCCGGTGACGACGACGGCTGATGGCACGACGATAGCGACAGGGGTTCCCCGTTATACCATCTCCAATATGACCGTGGAATTGACCAAAGGCCTGACGGATTCAGTCTATGGCGGGGTAATTAGCGGCGAAGGATCTGTGACTAAGACTGGTGACGGCCTGTTAGCGCTATCCGGACCTAATACTTATACCGGGGCAACTTCTGTTAAAGGTGGTTCCCTGGCCCTGACCGGCAGTTTGCAAAGCCCGGTCACCGTGGAGAGCGGTGCTACCTTTACCGGCTACGGCACCATCAACGGCAGCTTGACCAATAGCGGCACTCTGGTACCCGGCTTGACGGTGGAGGCGCAGGACTTGTTTGCGGCGGCGGCCGGTCGTACGGGTACGGCTACAACTCCCCATGTGGGGACCCTGACGGTCAACGGCAATTTTACTTCTAACGGCCAGCTGATTGTAGCCACCAGCGGTACAAATATCAGCAAGTTGGCGGTCAGCGGCAGCAGCACCTTGACTGGTACAGCTTTGTCGGTGGTAAGCGGCGGTACGGAGCCTCTGATCAACCATAAGTATAATTATTTAACCTCCCGGGGCGGCATCACGGGTAATGTTACCGCAAGCGATGTTTCACCCTATGTGTCCTTGGCGGCTGTTACGGAAGGTAATAATGCCTACGTCACTGCCAGCCAGAAACAGACTTTGGGACATCTGCCTGGCATGACTCCCTCTGAGCAGAGCGTGGGAGCAGCCCTGAACCAGCTGGCGGTGCAGGCCGTGGCGGCAAGCCCGGATTCTACCAGGGCCCAGGCTTTGAACTCGTTGTTCTACCAGGGCGAAGCGGCCAGCCGGAACTTTACCAAAGCTGTGACCAGCGAGGCCAGGGCGCAGCTGCTTAACCAAAGCCCCATGAGCAGTCTGACCAGCGAGACGGTGTACAGCCGTCTGGATGCAGTAGATTTTAGCGGTCTGGTGGCGGCGGAAGTTGCCCTGCCGCATTTGACCTCCACCCAAGAAAATAAAGATCTGGCTAACCATTCGGCCAAACAAAATTCAGAAAACCCAATTACCTATTCTATGACAACTTCTACCCCCGTAGCTCTGGACGCCGGCAACAATTTGTGGTTCAAACTGTTCAAGGGCTACGAAACCTACAACTACGCCGACGAACTGAAGAACCACAGCTTCGGAGGGGCGGTGGGCTACGACCACGCGCTGAACCTGACTACCAGGGTGGGCGGCTTGTTTAGCTACGGCGTTACCAATTATTCTACCGACAACCTTTCCGGTGACAGCCACGACTGGCGGGTAGGCGCTTACATTGATCATAAGAACGGCGACTGGGATTACCAGGGTCTTTTGACCTACGGCCACAATAAGTACGACCTGGACCGGGAGGTGCTGGGCGCTAAATTAAACAGTGATTATCAGGCCAAGGTTTGGGATGTGGAAGCGAAGGCTAAGTACCTGATTCCCTCTACCAAGGCTAAGACCTGGCAACTGACGCCTTACGGCAAGTTAAGCTACACCCATACTAACCAGGATGCTTATAGCGAAACCGGCAGCAGTGTTTTTGCCCAGAACATGGAGAGCGCCTCTTATAACTCTACCCGGGGCGAAATCGGGTTGGAGTTTAAGCGCAGCTACGATAAGCACGGCGGCTTCGGCGGCAGCGTAGGGTACAAGAGGGTGCTCAGCGGCGTGAACCCTGAGCTCAACGGCACCTTCGCCGGGGACTCACTAAGTGGAAATGGTTTTACTATTAAGGGCGACAATGATAAAAACTTTGTCACCTACAGCTTAAACGTCCACGGCAGTTTAGGCGGCAAGTGGACCGGCCAGGCGGAGCTCAGGGGCGAGGCATCGCAAAATACCCATAAGGAGATAATCAGCGTGGCGGCCAAGTACCATTTTTAACCTGTAAGTTTTAATTAAACTCAAAATAACTCTGGACAAGTGGTATAATAATATCTATAAGAGGAGGGCTCAGCATATGAGAAAACTTAATCTTAAAAAATATTCCGCAGCCCGTTGGGCAGTTCTCTGTCTGTTAACGGTCCTTAGCGTCCTCCTCCCCGGTCCAGAATTTTTTACTTACCCCGCTTGGGCCGCCGGCTCTAACCGCCGGCTGGTCCGGGTGGCTCTGCCGGATACGGATATCGTGGCGTCTTCAGGCTCCGATAACCTGAACGTGTACTTTACTAAGGAATACCTGCAGGCCATCGCGGAATACGCCCATTGGGACTACGTCTACGTGCCACTTGACTGGAACCGGTGTCTGGAACAGATCAAAACCGGCGAGGCCGACATCCTGTTTGATGTGTCCAAGACCGAGGAAAGGCTGTCCTACTATAACTATTCCAGCGAAGCCATGGGCACGGAGATGTGCTATCTGATTACCCGCAGCGATTCCCACTTCAACTATAATGACTTTGAAGCCTTCAACGGCATGCTGGTAGGTTATGAAGACGGCAGTACCATGATTGAAGATTTGAAGGTCTTTGCCAAAAACAACGGTTTTACCTTCCGCACCAAGCCCTACAAGAGCAGTGCCGCCATGAGTGCGGCCATCACGTCCGGCGAGGTGGATGCAGGCGTGCAGACCAACTATCTGGAGGTTCCCCAGGGACAGGTTATCATTGCCAAATGTAATTCCGCCCCCATCTACATTGTTGCCACTAAAAAGAAACCGGAACTGAAAGCGGAACTGGACAGTGCCATGACCCAGCTTTTCAGCTATAATCCCAATTTTAACGCTGACCTTTACAACCGCACTTTTAAAAACAATAGTACCCGCAGCGAAGGCTATACTCAGCAGGAAAAGGCCTATCTGGAAACCCGGCCTGTGGTCAACGTGGTTTACGAGACCAACTGGGCCCCCTTCGAATATGATACTAACGGTTTTGCCGACGGCATCACTCCGGACGTGCTGCGTGCCATCGGCCAGGATACCGGGATTAAGTTCCGCTTTATCCTGTCCTCTTCTACCCAGGCCGTTTATGAGGAAACTGCCGGGTCCACGGTGGATACAGTCATGGCGGTAAGCTACGATTACGTCTGGGCCAACAGTCATGACATCTTTACCACCCAGCCCTATGTGACCGGTACGGTCATGCAGGTCACCAAAACCCCGGAAGTTCAGCCTAAGTCCGTGGCCGTGGTAACGGATACCTATCTGGCCAGGGAGATTAAAGAACGGTTCCCGGAACTTGCACAGGTTAGTTACCTGACTTTTGAGGAGTGTATGCAGGCTGTGAAGAAGGGCCAGGCTGACTGCACCTTCTTAAATTTTTATCAAGCCAACTATTACCGCTCGATGAGCGCTTATGACAGCTTCAGCTATAAGCCCACGGAAAGGATCAGTCAGGCTATCGCTCTGGGGGTAACCAAAAAATCCAACTCTCAGCTGCTTGGCATTCTGTCCAAATCCCTGCACCGGATTTCCTCCCACAGCCTGCAGAGCATCCTCAGCGAAAACTCCGTACGGGCGGAGCCTCTGTCCCTGCGGGTCCTCGTCCGTAACTATCCGGCGGCGACGGCGGTGGGCATCGGTTCCTTCAGCATTCTTTTGGGATTGCTTTTGATGATGCTTTATTCCGCTCGTTCCCGCAAACGCCAGGCCCTGGTCCTGGCCAGGGCTAAACAGGACGCCGAAGCGGCCAACAAGGCTAAAACAGATTTCCTTTCCCGTATGAGTCACGATATCCGTACGCCGCTTAACGGCATCATAGGCATGACCCATATAGCCCGGGGACAGGATAATCCCGCTCCCACCGTGGAATGTCTGGATAAGATTGATATGTCCTCCAAGTTCCTCTTGGGACTGGTGAATGATATCCTGGACCTGTCCAAGGCCGAAAGCGGCAAGCTGGAGCTGCATCCTGAGCCCTATTATGCGGATGATTTCCGCCGCTATATTGCGGCAGTTATTCAGCCTTTATGCGATAGCAAGAAACAAAAACTGATTTTTGAGCTGCATACCCTGGAGCATGTGGTGCCTAAGCTGGACATCCTGCGAATCAACCAGGTTTATTTCAACCTGCTGTCTAACGCGGTCAAGTTTACTCCTGAGGGCGGCAATATCCAGTTGACGATTAGCGAAGCCCTGCTTCCAGACCACCGGGAACGTCTGACGGTCTCCGTACGCGACAACGGCAGCGGCATCAGCGAAGAGTTCCAGAAGCTTCTCTTCAACCCCTTTACTCAGGAGCACCGCAATGATAACTCCGAACAGCGGGGCAGTGGTCTGGGCCTGGCCATCGTCAAACGGATCATCACCGCCATGGGCGGGACCATAACCGTGCAGAGCCGGGTAGGTGCGGGCACGGAATTTCAGTTTACCATCTTATGCGATTACCTGGAGGCCGAAAACGAAGGCCCGGCCGTGGTCAACCTGCCAACCGAGGCTTTTGAACAACTAAAGGGCAGGCGGGTGCTCCTCTGCGAGGATAACCGCCTGAACCAGATTATCGCGCAGGCTCTGCTGAAGGAAAAAGGCGTGGCGGTGGATCTGGCTGAAAACGGTCAGGCTGGCGTGGCGCTTTTTGCGGCGGCGTCGCCGGACTATTATGACGCTATCTTGATGGATATCCGCATGCCGGTTCTGGACGGGCTGGCCGCTACCCGCGCCATCCGTGTCCTGACCAGGGCGGATGCCAGGACCGTTCCCATCATCGCCATGACGGCGGATGCCTTCGAGGAAAGCATGCAGGAGGCCCAAAAGGCCGGTATGAACGGTTACGTGACCAAGCCTATCGACCCTAAGAAGCTGTATCAGGAATTGGCGAAGGTCATAGGTTGATATCTGCACTCATCGTGGTATAATGAGACCATAAAGCATAGACTGTTGAACTAGACATACCTAGGAGGTGCACAGGTGCGATATACTTCCCTGACCCAGGAAATCTATCATAAGCTCTTTCTTTCTTCCCTGGTCATCCAAATGGTAGGCACGATATCCTTCTTTTTGGATTTCATCATCCCCGGCAGCTTCCTGGGAGAAGAAGCCCTTTCCATTATCACGCTGACCATGCCGCTGCTGCTGTTGATGCAGGCCTTTGTTGACCTGGTATCCATGGGAGGCAGCAATGCCTACAGTCTGGAAATTGGGGCCGGACATCCGGAAGCGGCCCTGCGCTATTTTACGGCGACTATCCTGGGGGCGCTGGCGGTGAGCCTGGCGGTATTGGGCCTGGGCTGGCTCTGCCTGGAGCCATTGACCCGTCTTTTAGGCGCAGATGGAGCGCTGCTGGGAACGACCAGTCAGGTGACCCTTCTTACCCTGGCCTATTTTCCTTTTATGGCGGTCCTGATGTGTATGGATTTTTTCCTGCGCAATGACGGGCTGATTAAATTGTCCGCCGTCGTCAGTGTTTTCTTCATCGGTAGTAACATCCTGCTCAATATCTATCTGGTGGGTTATACCTCCCTGGGCATCCTGGGCGCGCCGCTGTCTTCTATTTTAAGCGCGGTGCTAAGCATGCTGGTAGCTTCGTCGGTTTTCTTCCTGAAGAAGACCACCCTGCGCTTTACCCGGGAGACTACGCTGGCTGATTTCCGGCATGTGGTCAGGATGGGCAGCGGTTTGACCTTTAAGCGGGTCTACCAGGGCGTGACGGTCATGGTGTTCAATAATTTCTTGATGGCTTTTTACGGCACGATCGGGGTGGTGGTCTTTTCCATCGTGGTCAACGTGCAAAATCTCATCCTGGGCATCTTCGATACCTTGCGGGAATGTCTGCAGCCCCTGGTAGGGGTGTACAGCGGGGAGCAGAACCTGGAGGGTATCAGGGAAACCGTGCGGTGCAGTTTTAAGACGGGTGCGGTCTTCGGCGTCGGCACCTGCCTGCTTTTGTGGTTGATGCCAGCCGGTTGGTTCAAAATTTTCGGTATCACGGACGGAGCTACCCTGGCGCTGTGCCTGGAAGCAGTCCACATCTACGCCTTCATCTTTCCGTTCATGTGTTTTACGGAGGTCATGAGCAGTTATTATCAGTTTATCGGCTGCCCCGGCCTGACCTTTTACATCCTGACCCTTAAGGGGCTGGTGCTGCTCCTGCCGGTCAGCCTGCTTTTGTTTAAGCTGCTGGGCCTAAACGGCCTGTGGGCCGGCTTCGTGGTGACGGAGCTGCTATCTGCCGGCTGTTGCCTGCTCCTGGCCCGTCATAAGGCTCGCAGGTCAGGGGGAAAGCTTTCCAGCGTGCTGTTGCTGGACCAATCAGAGCAGCAGCGGAGGCTGTTTGGGGACTGGGCTGTTTCCCGGGAAAACCTGCCTTCCGCTTTAGATCAGGTCGAAGATTTTTTGAAGGCGCGGGGAACGTCTGCCCCTTTGTCTAACCGGGTGCGGCACTGTCTGGAAGAAATCGGGCTGAATGTTTTACAGCACAATCCCGGGCGGACGGATGCCCGCCTCGAGGTTCAGGTCCAGCTGCAAGACCGGGTGGTCCTGACTATCCGGGATAACTGTTCGGCATTTAACACTACCGTTCCCCGGGAGCAGAAGATTGCGCCTAAATTGGGTTTGCGGCTGGTGCATAAGCTGGCGGATGAGATCAGCTATGTGCCGACCATCGGCTACAACCGGACCATCCTCATCTTTAAGCAGCGCCAGACTCAGACTGGTGATGGCCGGACAAAGGAATCCTAAGGTCCTCTAAATAAGCAATTTAAAAAATATTGAATATAATAAACTAAGGCGGTTAAAATCATGATTAATCTTTTAAGCAGGTTACAGGAAATGGCCGGGAACAAGGGCGGGAATATCGCCTTTATTGATCAGGAGGGAAGACGTAGTACCAGTTATGCCAAGTTTAATGAATATAGCAGCCGGGTGGCTTCCTGGCTGCAGGAAAAAGCTATCGGCCGGGGAGACGTGGTGGCTATCCTCCTGCCCCGGAGCATGGAATATTTCGTGGCAGAGCTGGCGGTTTTTAAGGCGGGAGCCTGCTTTATACCCCTGGACAGTCATCAGGCCTCAGACCGGCGGGAGTATATCCTGAAGGACAGTCAGGCCAAGGTGGTCCTGACCATGAAGGAGTACCGGGAGGCTCTGACCAGAAGGCCTCTGGACCGGTGGGCGGAGGCTGCGCCTCATGACCTGGCCTTTATCATCTATACCTCCGGCTCCACCGGCAATCCCAAAGGAGTTATGCAGGAGTACGGCGCTATAGATATGCTCATTCAGCTGGCAGGGGACATCTTTGATTTCTCCCGGTATTTCGACCCGGCTCAGGGGCAGTTCCGGTTCGCCCTGGTCACGCCTTTTATCTTCGTGGCTACCATGGATGTGATGATATTCTGCCTCTGGGAGGGCGGTACCGTCTGCATCATTTCTGAGGAGTTGCTGCGAAACGTGGCCGGTCTTTTGAAATTTTTTATTGAATATAATATTCACGGCACCTTTATGCCTATGTCCCTGTATAAACGGCTGCCGGCCAATCTGGAACTGCCTCTGAGACTGGTGGCTTTGGGCTCGGAGCCGGTGTCGGAGGTTTCCAGCGGCCGGTTCTGCCTGCTGAACTGTTACTCCATGACTGAGATGGTTCTGCCTCTGGCACAGGTGATTGATAAGTCTTATAAGGTGACCCCGGTAGGACGGCCTTACAGCTTCCTGAAGGTCAGGCTCCTGGGCGAGGACGGCCGGGTCAATGACCGGGAAGGGCTGCTTTGTGTAAACCTGCCCTATTTCAGGGGCTATCTGAGCCTGCCGGAGAAGAATGCGGCGGCCTTTGTCCAGCTGGAGGGGGAAAGATTCTTTATCACGGGGGATTTGGCCAGGTGGGATGAGCAGGGAAGGCTGCTGATCTTAGGCCGGGCCGATGACATGATCAAGATTAACGGCAACCGGGTGGAGCCTGGCGAGGTAGAAGGCGCCATCCTCCGGGTGCTGCCCCAGGTGCGGCAGGTAGTGGCCCGGGGCTTTACGGACCGGAACGGTTTGAACTATTTGTGCGTCTATTATCTGGCGGAAGAGGAAATATCCCCGGCGCAGTTCCGGGCCAAGCTCCGCAAGGAGATTACAGAATATATGTATCCCCGGTATTATATGCGTCTGGACCGTTTCCCGGTCACCGTGAGCGGCAAGGTAGCCCGCCGGCAGCTGCCGGAGCCTCAGACTGAGAGCTACCGGGCGGAATATTGCCCGCCTGAAGGCGAATTGGAAAAGGTTTTGTGCGCCGGTTTTAGTAAAATCCTGCAGGTGGAGCGGGTGGGAGCCTTGGATGACTTTTATCTTTTGGGCGGGGATTCTCTGGGTACCATGTCCCTGGTGGCTAGCCTGCCTATTGAGGGCCTCACCTTTAAAGAAATTATGGACGGGCGGACGCCGCGGAAAATCGCCCAGCTCTGCCGGGAAAGAAACATGACGGTCAGACAGGCGGATAAACTGGCTCAGCCTAAGGTGCGCCGGGCCGATTATCCGGTGCGTACCATGCAAAGGGGCATCCTGGATTTGCAGCTGGTGCATGCTAAATCAACCGCCTGGAACCTGGGCGGACTTTATAAGCTAGACCCGGCTCTGGACTTTGACCGCCTGGTGCAGGCCGTGGAGACGGTCCTAGGTCATTATGCCGTTTTTGGCGCCCGGTTCTTTATTGACGAGGAGACTATCGAGCTGAGGCAGCGCTTCGTAAAGGAACGCGTTCCCCTTAAGATTGAGGAACTGTCGGAAGAGGCTTTGGACCGGCTTAAGGATACGCTCCGGCAGCCCTTCCGTCTCTTGAACGCTTCTATGTACCGGGTAAGGGCCTTCCGCACACCCTCCGGCTGTTATCTGTTCTTTGATTTTCACCATACTATCGTAGATGGAACTTCCCTGCAGATTCTCTTCCGCACCCTGGATGCGGTTTATCAAGGTCAGAGCCTGCCGGAAAATGGCTATGATTTCCAGGATGTGCTGGAGCAGGAATTTTACACGGACCAGGCTGCGGCAACAGCTGAGGCGGAGACCGTGGCCTTTAAAGATTTTCTGACCACGCTGGAGCTTCAGCGCTATCTGCCGCCGCCAGACCATGAAACTAAAAAAGACCAGGATGGGGAGTTGTTCTTACCGGTTCCTAACCTGGCTAAGTCCTATTTTGAGGGGAAGAGCTATGGCGGCAACGTCTTTTTCATGACGGCGGCGCTCTTGACTCAGGCCAAGCTGCTGGGAAACGAAGATGCTTTTCTGGTCTGGACCTATAACGGCCGGAACACAGGACTGAAGATGAACGTTCTGGGACCCTTGCTGCACGATAACCCCATGCATCTAAAACTGGTGCCGGAACTTACGACGGCAGATATGTTGCAGAAGGTCAATAATGTGGCCCTGCAGCAGATGAAGTATCTGCCGGACACAGGAGCCATCATGGATCCGGGTATTGATGGGAACTGTATGGGCTTTATCTATCAGCAGGAGCTGCACAGTACCCCGGTCCTGGCGGAAAGTAAGCTGGAGCCGGTTGAGATTGCCGACCCGCTGAGTGCCAGGTCGGATATCTTTGATATTGAAATTTGGGAACAACCGGACGGTTTTCTGCTGTACCTGGACTATGACGGCGGCAGGTATAATAAGGCAACGGCGGAGCGTTTTGGCCGGGAATTTTTGCAGATGGTCGCCCGTATGGCGCAGCAGCCGCTGGCTAAGGTCAGCGAGTTGATGCGTTAAAGGGGACGGCAGGAGTCTGGAACTGTTTAGCGGGGCCTGTGCCACCGGTGCAGGGGGAACATAAGTAAGAAAGGTCGTCTGTCTACATGCGAAAAATCTGGCAGTTATTTTGGTCGTTTCTGGTTCAAGCAAGATTTTCTATCTGCTCTCAAGGACTGAGACTTTTAATAGGACTGGGACTTAGCCTGTGCCTGTTTACCGGTCTGGCGGCCGCGGCCCCTCATTTACCCGAGGCGCAGACTGACAGCTTTTATGCCCAGGACAACGCGGGCATCTTGACCGGCACTACCAAGGATTATATCAATACCTTGGGCCGGGAGCTGCGGGAGAAGACTAAGGCGCAGATTGTCGTGGTGACGGTGGATACCCTGGAGGATACGCCCATCTCGGACTATGCTAATGCTCTGTTTCGCAAGTATAAGCTGGGCGATGCCAAATTAAATAACGGCTGCCTGCTGCTGGTCGCGGTCAAGGACCATAAGCTGCGCATCGAAGTAGGCTACGGGCTGGAAGGTACCTTAACCGATGGCTATACCGGCAGCATCCGGGATAAATATCTGACCCCGGCCTTTAAAAAGAATGAATACAATAAAGGCATCCTGGACGCCTACAATGAGCTGGTTAAGAAGACGGCGGACGAATACAAGGTTACCCTTACCGGGGTAAACGATAAAGCCGGTGCCGAAGCCACAGATTCCGAGAAGAAAGATAGCGGTCTGGATTGGACCGACTGGCTCATCGTGGCTTTGGTCATCGTGGTCATCATGGTAGGTCCGCTGTGGATTGTCGCCATCATTGGTGCGATAATCGTTACCATCCTGGAAAAGCTGGGCCTTAAGAAACCCGACCCGCCCAGTCCTAAGAAGGACGGCGGTGGTCATAAGAAAGGCGGCGGTCGTCATAAAGGCGGCGGCGATGACTTCTTCGGCGGTGGCGGCTTCGGAGGCTTTGGCGGTGATTCCGGCGGCGGTGGCGACAGCGGCGGCGGCGGCAGCGAAGGCGGCTGGTAAGGTCCTCTTAAAATTTAAGCCCGTCCTCAGCACATAGATGCGTGGGGACGGGCTTTTTGACGGTTAAAATTATCATCAATCCTGACGCAGAATCTTTTGGTCCTGCATTCCCAAGGCCTGGGCTGTGATGGCCAGACCGGTTATATCGCTCCAGATATTGGTAGCGGTAACCTGAAAATTCATCACCTGGGCTAAAGGAATGCTGATGGCTAAAGCTTCGATAGGTATGCCCAGCTGGAAAAAAAGAATGGTCAGACAGGTGGACAGGCTGCCTGGTACCGGAGGGCTGGCCAGGGCTAAAAGGATGGACAGCAGCGTAGCCACCAGCACCCAGGAGGGGCTGATCGGCACGTTAAAAAGCTCGGCCATGCCCAGGGACAGGATCAGATAATTGGTGACTGCACCGGTCTTGAGCAAGGTCTGCATCAGTGGCATGCCAAAATCTGCAAATTTTTCCTTGATACCAAGCTGCTGGATACAGCAGCGCCGGTTGTCGCTAAAGACGGCGGCGGCGGAGGCGGTGGAAAGGGCGGCCAGGTAGATGGGCATCAGAGACCGGCCCAACTTACCTAAGGAGATGCGGGTCGTGTAAATTAAGCGGCTGGTAAAAAGCAGCTGGACTAAAAATTCGGTGCAGGTGCCCAGCAGGAAAATCTTCACTACCGCCCAGCCGGTCAGCTTCAAATCAGTCAGGCTCATCTGAAGCAGACAGACGAAAATCAGATAAGGAGCCAGGCTGCTGATGTAGGCCATTCCCAGCTGGAAGAGGCTGTTAATCTGGCTGGTGAGGCGGGAGATATCCTCGACCCGTTCGCCCCGGATCAGGATGAAGAGGCCGAGTCCGACGGCCATAAAGATAATCTGCAGGGAGTTACCGCTTTGAAAGGGAGAGATAAAGTCTCCGGGCACGACGGCCAGGAGCAATTGCCAGATTTGGCGGGCCAGGCTGGCCGGACTGATTCCGGCGGATAAATCCAGCGGGTAGAACCAGAGCGTGGTGCAGAGGGTTAGCACCGCCGTACCGCTCGTAAATAACAAAATCCGGCTGATTAGTTTCTTGCCTACGGTGCCTAGAATATTAATATCTCCGATCCCTACGATGCCCCAGACCACGCTGAAGAAAATCATCAGACCGGCTAAAAGGTTGATTAAACGGATAAACGTAGCAAAGAGAGGGGTTAGAACCTGCTCCGCCAGTATTTCCTGCTCAGGCGGGTCCAGGACCAGGGTAAAGAACTGTCCGGCGATTAAGGCCAGGACGATGGCTAAAAAGAGCGGGATCAGCGGGTTGAGCTTCTTTTTAGGAGGCCTTAAGGTTAAAATATTATTGCCGTTCGTATAGGAATAAGAGGGAACCAGACCCAGGGAGGCCAGCAGATTATGGCTGGTGGAACCGTCGCCGAAACTGGTGTCGGCAATTTCATACGGATTGATTTTGAGCCCCGGTACCTTAAGCTGGACATAGGGGCGCCAAAAACGCCGGCCGAAATTGACGCTGCATTTGGCGTTTTCCGTCAGGTAGCTTTTCCATTGCAGCAGCACATCTTCCAGGGACAGGCGCAGCCGGGTAATCTCCCTGGGTTCGACGTCGTTATCCTGCAGGAATTCCTGCAGCTGGGAGGAAATAAAATCAATGTTTGCGTTGGTTAAAGACCAGACATCCTGAAGCTTTTTCATGGTTTTCACCCTCGTTTCAGTTTGGAAGAATCGTCTCTTTTGCTTGTAAATAGTAGCAACGCTAAAGCTTTTATATAAACTTATTATAACATAATCTTATATCAGATGCCTACCGTCTTTAACAGGTTATTTGGATACAGGTGTCAGGACGTGTTATAATAGGTTCAAGCTACAGGCAAGCGTTATAAAAATTTAAACGGGAAAAACTTGCTTAGGAGGAATACTATGTTGGATAAACCAGGCGTCTACAAACTTTTGAAAGAGCGGGGCATCCCTTATCAGAACTATGACCATGTGCCCATCTTCTCCGTGGAGGACGGGGACCGGCTTCACGTGCATCACGGGGAAGGTGATACCCGCAGCTTGTTCCTGCGGGATCGTAAGCACCGGAACTATTATCTCTTGACCCTGCCCTGTCATAAGGAACTGGACCTGAACGTTTTGCGTACCCGCATCTCCAGCAAGCGTCTGAGCCTGGCTGATCCGGAGGAGCTGCAGCATTTCCTGGGCGTCCAGCGGGGCTGGGTCAATCCTTTAAGTATCCTGAACGATAGTGAGAAAAAGGTGATCATGGTGTTTGATGGGGACCTTCAAGGGCAAAAGATCGGTTACCATCCTATGGCCAACGATGCTACCATCTTTGTCAGCTTTGAGGCTACGTATCAGCTGATTGCCGAGCACGGTAATTCGATGGTGGTGTGTGAGATTTAGAGCCTAAAACGGCGGATAATTTTTGTAAAACCATTCCTCCTGTGGTATAATTAAATATTAAAGGAAAACTAGTATAAATTATCTTACAGGAGAACTTATCGCTTTACAGGAGAACTTACCGCGTTACAAGCAAACTTACCTCATTAAAGGTAAGGAGTTGGGCAAAGGCCTGTGTATAGAGAGGAAAAGCTTGAACTGGGAGGGTTTTTTATGAACGTGGAACCCAGGGGGAAAGAAAAGATTTTTTCCAGGGATATGTCCCGGGACGAGATCAGGATGCTGTACGAGGCCGCTGTAGAAGTGGCTCAGCTGGTGATATGGGAATACGATATCCCACAACATCGTGTCATTATGGCCGACAACGAGTTTACCTGTCATGATTACCGGAAGTTTGATTTGCCTAAAATCGTGGACAATGTCCCTCAGGCGCTGATTCCTCATATTGATGAAGCTTCGGTGGAGACCTTCCTGGAGATGTATCACCGGGTGGAGGCGGGCGCGCCGGCGGCCGACTGCAATGTGTGGTATAAGGTAAAACCGGGAGTGGAACCGCGCTATATGCACATCTCCTATACCACGGTCTTTGACTCGAAAGGCAAGCCGCTCAAGGCCTTCGGCATCGGCCAGAATCTTACCGCCCAGGAATTGGCCCGGCAGGATTATGAGCGTTTGCGCCGGCAGCTGACCGGCGATTTACTGGGCATGGTAGGAAGTTTCCAGCTTAACCTGTCCAAAAATCTCTATCTGGACGGTTTCAGCCCTTATCCTCCCGTGGTCCGCCAACTGGGGAAAAAGACGGCGGATGAGCATTTTGCGGCGGTGGCGGCAGTGGTCGTTAACGACGAGATTCGGGAACAGCTCCTGCAGGTATATACCTGTGCTAATCTATTGGAGCTGTTTAGAAAAGGGCAGAAGCAGCTGGACCTCGACTATCCGGTCAGGACCTCTTACGGGGGCATCATGTGGGTGCATACGTCGCTCTATATGATGCAGAACCCGTCCACAGGAGACGTGGAGGGACTCAGCTATACCAAGAATATCACGGTACAGCGGCGCAACGAGGAGATTATCAGCCGGATGACCCGGGCCAGCTGCGATTATGTGGGCGTCATTGATATAACCAATAGCAAATTTGACCTGCGGGATGGTTATTGGGCGGTCCTGGGCGGGGTGGAGCGGCAGATGTTTGGCTATGACGCCATCCGGCAGCGCCTGGCCACCCGGCACATAGACCAGGAGGAACGACCGGCCTTTATGGCGGCCACCGAGATTGAGGTGCTATGTAAGGCGCTGCAGCTAAAAGAACAGCATGTGGTTACCTATAATTTTTATTATCAAGCGGAGGATAAGGATCGTTTAAAAAAGCAGATTGTCTATAACTGGCTTAACGAGGATAAACAGGAAATACTGGTGGTGCAGCAGGACGTAACGGAGGTTTACCGGCGGGAGCAGGCCAGGATGGACGAGCTGGAGAAAGCCAGGCGGGAGGCGGAGGCGGCTAACGTGGCAAAGAGCGACTTCCTCTCCCGCATGAGCCACGATATCCGGACGCCGCTTAACGGCATTATCGGCATGACCTATCTGGCCCGGGAGGAGAACAAGTGTCCCCAGGTGGCAGATTATCTGGCAAAGATAGATATTTCGTCCAAGTTTCTATTGAGCCTCATTAACGATATCCTGGATATGTCTAAGGCCGAAAGCGACAAGCTGGAGCTGCATCCGGAACCATATCCTCCGGAAGAATTCGGTGCGTATATGGACTCGGTAATCCGGCCTCTGGTGGAAGAAAAAAATCAGATTTTGACGTTCAAGATAAATATCCCGCCGGACTGCGTTCCTCTTCTTGATAAACTGCGCATTAACCAGATTGTGTTCAACCTGCTCAGCAATGCGGTGAAATATACTCCCGAAGGCGGGCGGATTGAGTATCTGGCCGACTGGCGGGAGAAGAGTGCCGGGCTGATGCTTATGCATCTGGAGATTAAGGATAACGGCATCGGGATGAGTGAAAAGTTCCAAAAGGTGTTGTTTACCCCCTTTACCCAGGAAGGCCGCAGTGATACTGATGCCGCCCGGGGAACCGGGCTGGGCCTGGCTATCACCAAAAAGCTGGTGGAGCTGCTGGGTGGGACCATCAGGGTCCAAAGCCGGCTGGGACAAGGCAGTACTTTTATAGTGGATATGCCGGTGCCGGCGCGCTGCCGTACGCAGGCCTCTTCCGGGCGGGCGGATAACCGGGCGGGGGCAGGCAGGGCTGAGGCGGAGCCAGGGACCAGGGTAGATGCCGGCGCTATACCAGGGACGGCGGCAGAAGGTGCGTCCGGGCTGGAGGTCCTGTACGGCAAGCATGTGCTGCTGTGCGAAGATCACCGGTTGAACCGGGAGATTGCCACCGCCCTGTTGACTCGCAAAGGACTCTTGGTTGAATGCGCGGAAGACGGTCAGAAGGGCGTGGAACTTTTCCAGGCCACCAGTCCCTATTTTTACGACCTGATTCTGATGGACATCCGGATGCCGGTGCTTGATGGTTACGGAGCTGCGTCAGCTATCCGCCGTCTGGGGCGGAAGGATGCCGCAGTGGTGCCCATCATCGCCATGACGGCGGATGCTTTTGCCGAAGATGTGGAAAAATGCCGGGCGGCTGGGATGAACGGTCACATAGCTAAACCTATCGACCCGGAAACTTTGTATAAAACTTTGGTTCAGACATTTAGTGCTAAAGTTTAAGGAGCAGTTTTATGGGTACGGAATCTGATAAACAAGTGGTTAAACCGGGCAGAAGGCAGCTGAAAAGAACTGCCGCCGCTCAGGCTGGGGCAGCGGCGGGGCGGCTCCATGGCAGGACGCCTGGTACGCTGAAAATTCCTGATTTTTGTGATATGGAGCTATTTGAGCAGGTGCTGCGGGACTGGGCTCAGAGCACCGGCTTGGCCACGGTGGCCATTGGCAACGATGGCAAGTATCTCAGCGGCTATTATAACTTTACCGATTTTTGTGAGAAATTGACCCGCCTGAGCCCGGAAGGACTGCGCCGCTGCACCGAGTGCGATAAGAACGGAGCCGGAGTCTATCAGTGCCATGCCGGGCTGGTAGATTTTGCCTCGCCGATTACCTTGGCGGACGGCACGGTGCTGGGTAATATTCTGGGCGGGCAGGTGCTGCCTAAAGCACCGGATGAGACGAAGTTCCGGGCCACGGCCCGGGAGCTGGGGATTGAAGAAGAAGTTTATCTGGAGGCTTTGCGCCGGGTGAATATCCGTACCCCGGAGGAAATAGAGGCTTCGGCCAAGCTGCTGGGCAGCGTGGTCAATTTGTTCGTGCGTACCAGCTATGCGGCCCGGCAGAACGCCAAGTCGCTCTTGGAGCGCTCCCGCATCATTGCCTCGTTAAGTAAGATTTATTTTTGCGACTATTATTTGGACCTGGCGGCGGATAGCTTCCTGGAGCTGGATGCGCCCAGGGTGATGCACCAATTCACCGGCCACCGGGGCAAAACTTCTAACTTGCTGGGAGAGGCGGTCAGAGTTTTTGTGCAGCCTGATTATGAAGCAGCTTTCAAGCGCTTTACCAATATGGCTACCCTTAAACAGCGGCTGGGGAGAAGAACCAGCATTACCTTTGATTTTATCAGCCGGGATTACGGCTGGTGCCGGGCCTCCTTTATCGTGGCCGCCCGGGACCTGACCGGCCTGGTTTCTCACGTTATCCTGGCGGTGCAGGATATCCGGGAGGAAAAGTCCCGGGAGCTCAGGACGCTGATGAAGCTGCAGAATGCGGCGGCTGAGGCTAACCGGGCCAACCAGGTCAAGTCGGATTTCCTGGCCCGGATGAGCCACGACATGCGCACGCCCTTGACCACCATCATCGGGTTAAGTGATATTGCCGGCGAGCGCTGCAAGGACCGGGAGATAGAAGAGTATTTTGGTATCATCAGGGACAGCTCCAGCTATTTGCTGTCCATCTTGAACGATATCCTGGACATGCAGAAGTTATCCAGCAGTAACCTGAAGCTAAATCCTATCATCTGCCGGGAAGCGGAAACGGTCCGGACGGTGGAAGCGGTTATCCGGCCTATGGCTGAGGCCAAGGGAATCAGGTTTGTTACGGAGTTTCCTTGTCAGGAGACCGGTTGTTATCTTAAAATAGATACCCGGCAGGTCCAGCGTCTGATAGTAAACCTTCTGACCAACGCGGTGAAGTACACCCAGGCGGGCGGGGAGGTAAAATGGGCCACGACGCTGGTCCGGGAAGAGGCGGATAAGGTTATCTGCCGGTATATCATTTCCGATAACGGCCCCGGCATACCGGCAGATTTCCAGCAAATCATGTATGAGCCCTTTACTCAGGCTAAGGCGCAGCACAGCAGCAACGGCAGCGGCCTGGGGCTGGCTATTGTCAAGAAGCTGGTCGATTTGCTGGGCGGTACGATTCAGTGTCACTCCAGCCTGGGCGAGGGGACGACCTTTACGGTAACGCTGCCTCACTTTAAGGCAGATGCCAAGGAGGTAGCCGCTTTCCTGCAGGAAGGACAGCAAGAGGACGCAGATTTGTATAAGGGACGTCATGTGCTGGTCTGTGAGGATAATCAGATTAATGCGCAGATTATCCGGCGCCTGCTCCTGCTCAAAAAGATTACCTCAGACTGGGCGGAGAACGGGGCCGAAGCGGTAAGGATGGTCCGGGAAAATACCACTAAGCCCTATCAGGCGGTCTTGATAAATATCCGCATGCCGGTGATGGATGGCTATGAGGCAACCCGGCAGATTAGAAACTTTAATAAGCAGGTGCCTATTATCGCTTTGTCGGCCAATAATTTTGCCGAAGATGTGGATAAGAGTCTGGCCAGCGGGATGAATACCCACCTGGCTAAGCCCATTGATATGAAGAAGCTGCTGGCGGTTTTACAGAAAGTATTTTAGCAGACGGCTAAGGGAGAAAGCGATGTTAGGGTTTTCTGCTTCTGATCTGAACTGCATAGTTCAAAATAAAAGTTGCCTTAACCGGCAGCTGAGGTTAGTTTTGTCTTTCTTTGCGGTGGTGGTGCTGACCCTGGTTTTGACGGGCAACATAGCCTTGGCTGAGGGGCAGACGGCGATGCCTGTTTCTGCCGCATCAGGGACGGAGACTTCTTCTGCTTCGACACCTAAACGGGTGCTGTTCCTTAACTCTTATTCCCGGGACTTTATTACGGTGCCGGTGGTGGTGGATCAGGTGGAGCAGGAGCTTAAGGGCCTGGCCACCTTGCAGTACCTGTTCATGAACACCAAGAACCTGGACCTGGATTTTGCCGTGGCTCAGACGAAGCGGGAACTGGAATACCTGGAGGGGAAGTACGGCTATAAGTTCGATTTGATTATTACGGGCGATGATGACGCCCTGGATTTTGTCCGTAAGTATAGGAACGAATATTTTAAGGATATCCCGGTCATTTTTGAGAACGTTAATTCAGAAAATAAGGTCCGGGAAGCGGTGAAAGATCCCCTGATGGCGGGTCTGGTAGAGACCTTCTACATCAAGGAGACCGTTCAGCTGGCCCTGAAGCTTAACCCTAAGGCTCAGAGGCTGGTGGTGGTTACGGACGGCACTATTTCTTCTAAAGGAACGGATGAGCAGATAGATGCCGTGAAGAAGGATTTTCCCCAGCTGGATTTCCAGCGGCTGAACGGGTCCCGGTACACGACGGAGCGGCTGAAGACGATCCTGGGCAGCTACGGGGAGGAAACTATCCTGTATTTTAATATGCTCAGCGTGGACGGTTCCGGCATCCGCTATAATATTGCCAACGGTATTAAATTCGTGTCCCAGGCGGCTAAGATTCCCCTGTACAAGGGCGATGAGGCCGGGATAGGGGACGGGCTGCTGGGCGGCTGCGTCCTGTCTTACGAAAGTATCGGGCACAAGGCCGGGCAGATGGCCCGTCAGGTGCTGACCGGCGCTAGGACGCCCCGGCAGCTGGGCTACGCCAAAGGTGAGTTTAATTATAAATTTGACGTGGAAATGATGAAACGGTTCCATATTGCTAAGAGTCAGCTTCCGAAGGAGGCGGTCTATGTAAACGATCCGCCCTCCTTCTACGAGCTGCACGAGAGCGTGCTGCGGGCGGCCGGTATGCTGCTTCTTCTGGTCATCATCCTGGGGCTGCTCTACGATAGACGGCGCAACCGCCTCTTTAACGAGCAGCTGACCCAGACCCAGGCCGAGGCTAAGGCGGCGGAGCTGGCCAATAAGGCTAAGACGGATTTTTTATCCAGGATGAGCCACGATATCCGTACGCCCTTGAACGCCATTATCGGTCTGACCAGCCTGGCGCAGGACGATTTGCAGGATCCGGACCGGATGGCGGATAACCTGCGAAAGATTCACAGCAGCGGGGTAATCCTCCTGTCTCTGCTGAATGACGTTTTAGACGTGAGCCGGATTGAAAGCGGCCGTCTGGTCCTGTACCCGGAGCCTTATACCTTGCCGGAATTTCTCAGTCAGATCCACGTCATGTTCGATAATCAGTGTAAGAGCCGGGGCCTGCACTTTGAGGTGCTGACCGGTGGCGAAAGTTATACCGTGCTGCTGGATAAGGTCCGCTTCGTGCAGCTGATCGGCAATTTGCTTACCAACGCGGTGAAGTATACCCCTGCTGGCGGACATATTAAGCTGGAGGTGCGGTGCGGCCAGGTGGAAACGGTCTCGGGCGGTTTTCCGTCCGATAAAATACTGCCCTGCACCTTTATTGTGTCCGACGATGGGGCGGGCATGACGGCGGAGTTTCAAAAAAAGATGTTTGAGCCCTTTACCCAGGAGGGAAAATCTAAGGATGCATTAACCGGCGGCAGTGGACTGGGGCTGGCGATTGTTAAGACCATCCTTGAGCTTATGGGGGGGACCATTCGGGTGCAAAGCGCTCCCGGACAGGGGACCAGGTACACTTTGCACTTTAGGCTGTGTCTGGCGAAAGAGGCGGAACTGGACCAAACAGAACAAAATGCGCTATCTGAGCAAGCGGAAAAACCTGGTTCCTCTGTTAAATCTGAACTATCTAACCCAAATGGGTCAGCGGAAAAATCTAGTTCATCTGCGCAAGCTGATTCTCCTGCCAACCGTGGGTCAGCTGAAAAAACCGGCCTGTCCGGGTCGCCTGAGTCAGGCCAGCCGGTTGCGGACCTCCCCCGGTCTGCTTCAACGGAAGCTGTGTTCACTAACCGCCGCATTCTCTTGGTAGAAGACCATCCGCTGAATGCGGAAATCGCTACCCGGATGCTGACTAAAAAAGGTATTCAGGTGGAACTGGCCATCAACGGACGGGAAGCGGTGTCTAAGTTTGAACATTCCAGCCAGGACTATTACGATTTAATCCTGATGGATATCCGGATGCCGGTGCTGGACGGCCGGGAGGCTACGAAAGAAATCCGGCGCCTGCACCGCCTGGATGCTATGACCGTACCGATTATCGCCATGACGGCGGATGCTTTTGACGGGGATGTGAACCGGTCCTTGCAGAGCGGGATGAATGACCAGCTGAACAAGCCGGTGGAGCCTAAGGCCTTATACGGTATGCTGGAGCAGTATTGGCGGAGGACCTGAGCTTTCCCTCAGTACGGATTTTTGCTTTTTATAGTATAATATAGGTACCAAGGTATCTTAGGAAGGATAGAGTCAAAAAGGCTATGAAAAAGCATCCTGAGTCAGGAAGGGGGCAGCCCGATGTCTAAATTAGTACGGTATTTGCTTTTAATCGCTTTACTGCTGCTGGGGGCCGGGGGGCCAGCAGGGGCTCAGCCGAAGCTGGACGGGTCCTGGTATGACAGCGAAGGGCAGCTGGTCCTGACTATTCAGGACGGGTATGTGAACGGTAGCAAAATCCTTTCCACCTTTGACTTTGTGGGCGGTAATCCCGGCGCCTGTACGATGCGGATAGAGGAGGCCGGCGGGTTTAGGGACCTGCAGGTGGGCTTTTACACTTACGATGCCACCGATACTCATAACTATCTGGTACTGGAGGGAAAAAGAGCTTTGCGGCGCACGCCGGAGCCCCGCTATTTTGAATCCATCGGGGGCATCTATATAGGCATGAGCCAGAAGCAGCTGCGGGAGCTTTACGGGCCTCCCACTAAGCAGGAGGAGAATGAATGGTATTACGATAAGCAAGAGCTGAGAGTGGAGTTTCTGGGTGATCTGGTAAGCAGCGTGCGCATTTATCTGCACAGCCCTTTGAAATTTGACCGCAGCGGGTTAAAGTGCGACAGCTCGACGGCCGCTTTCCAGAAGTATTATCAGCTGGAACGGCTGCCCAAAGAAAAACTGGAACCCGGTGAGGCGGAGGCGCCTCAGGCTATCGGCCACGGGGAGTATATCTTCTTTGATCCGTATCCTAAGTCGGCGGGCCTAACCATTTATTATACGTAAATCTCTTATGGAACGTAAATTCCTTATGACACGTAAATCATTTACGATACATGAATCCTTTACGATATGCAAGCTTTTTATGATACGTGAAACAAAAGAGGCCCTGCCTTCCGGCAGGACCTCTAAATTTTTTAGGATGATTAATTTTTCTTAAAGAACTTCAGCAAGGTGGCATACAAGGTCAAGGGCTCGATGGGCTTGGTCAGGTGGGCGTTCATGCCGCTTTGCAGGGACTGGTTCATATCTTCCGCGAAGGCGTTGGCGGTCATGGCCAGGATGGGTACAGTCTTACTGCCTTCCTTGCGCATGGCGCGGATAGCCCGGGTGGCAGACAGACCGTCCATGATGGGCATCCGCACGTCCATGAGGATAGCGTCGAAATAGCCCTTAGGCTTCTCGGCGAAGCTTTCCACCGCTTCGGCTCCGTTGCGGACCACTTCTACCTGACAGTGCTTGATTTCCAGGAGGCGGCGGGCAATCTCAGCGTTAATGGCATTATCCTCGGCCAGGAGGACGCGCCGGCCCGCAAAGTCAAACTCCTGGGAAATAACCTTTTCCGGAGGTTTTTTCAAGCTTAAGTTGTCAAAAGCCTGGGACAGGGAAGTGGCGAAGATGGGTTTCTTCATGAACAGGTTAACTCCGGCGTCCAGAGCCTGCTGCTCAATCTCCGCCCAGTCATAGGAGGTCATGATGATGATGGTCACTTCCGGACCGACAACCTCTCTGATGCGGCGGGCGGTCTCAATGCCGTTCATGTCAGGCATCTGCCAGTCCAGCAGGATCAGATCGTAGTCCCGGTGAATCTGGTGCTGGCTGTTGACCTTGGTGAGGGCGCCGGCACCGCTGTCTACCCATTCGGCGTCATAGCCGGATTCTTTAAGGATCAGCTGGGTATGGCGGCAGACGATGACGTCATCGTCCACAATCAAGGTGTAGAGGGAGCGCTGCTTAGGCGGCAAAAGGCTGCGGCGGCGGATGGTTTCTTTGGTCAGTTCCATCTCCACCTCGACCGTAAACTCACTGCCTACGTTCTTAATAGAATGAACCGAGATAGTGCCGCCCATAAGGGTGACGATATTCTTACAGATAGCCAGGCCCAGGCCCGTGCCCCCGTAGGTGGAGGTGCGGCCCCGCTCCTCCTGGCTGAAGGGCTCAAACATATGGGGCAGGAACTTTTCGTCGATGCCGATGCCTGTGTCCGCTATTTCAAAGCGTAATTTGACCTTATCGGCGCTGCGGGCAATCTGTTCAATCATAAAATGTACCTTGCCGCCTCTGGGGGTAAACTTAACCGCATTGCCTAAGAGGTTGATCAGCACCTGCTGCAGCTTCATCATGTCGCCTACGTAGAAGGTTTCGGTATAGCTCTTGAGCACGCAGTCATAATCCAGGCTGCCGGCCCGGCACTGCTGGTAGACGATGGTGTTGATGCTGTTAATCAAATCCTCAAAATTGAAGGGTTCGTTCTTAAGGAGCATGCGGCCGCTTTCGATGCGGCTCATGTCCAGGATGTCATTAATCAGGCTGAGCAGGAAACGGGCGCTCAGGCCAATCTTTTGCAGATGGTCTTCCAGGGCCCGGGAAAGTCCTTTTTCCTGCAGGGCGATGGCGTCCAGGCCGATGATGGCGTTCATGGGGGTACGGATTTCGTGGCTCATCCGGCTTAAAAACTCCGATTTGGCGATAGAGGCCTGCTCGGCGGCTTTAAGGGCGGAAGCCAGCTTCTCCCGGTTTTCCTTTTCCAGTTCCATCACGGTCGTCACATCACTTAGGAGAAAGACGATGACATCCCGGTGCTCGTCTAAATAAAAAATATCGTCCCGCAGCTGCCGGTAAGTCTGACCGGGCTGGTTTTGCCTGCTGCCTCTGCGGGTGGAGTAGACGGTATAGGTAGGCTGCAGAGCCAATTTCTCCGTTAAGTTTTCCAGCGACATCTGCTTTAGATATTCGGTACGTTGTTCCGCGTTGGCACAGTTGGCGGCTATACACTGCAAGGCTTCCTCATAGGATGTACCTTCGGCTAAGGAGGCATCGGTAGCGTTGTAGGTGGAGTTAACAAAGAACTTTTTGGTTTGCAGGTCATAGTAAGCCACCGTTTCAAAATGTTTGGTGGCAATATTGGTAAAAATCTTTTCCCGGACGGTGCGATTGGTTATATCGGAAGTATAATATAAGGCTACCAGGTCACCGCTGGCCGGGTCTGGCATGACCTCGGCGGTGGAGCTGACCCAGCGCAGAGTGTCGCCTACATAACGGCGGTAGCAGATTTCTCCTTTATAATGGCCTTGGGCATAGGCCTGGCTCACCGCATTGCTGCTGCAGGTGGTGATGAACTTTTTCCGGTCCTGGGGGTCGGGGATACGGGACGCTGCCCGGAGCAGAATTTCCACGGTGGCCGGGTTGCTGTCCTTAAGGGGCGGGCAGATCCGGTACGCTTCCTCCCGCAATTGCTCAGGTAATTCCTGGGTGAGCATGGCCTGGTCCTTGGTCTGGATATCCGGATCGGTTTTTTGGGTCAGGTTAAAGGTAAAGGCTTCAAAGGTGTTGCCGCTTAGGGAACGCAGACGCAGAAGTTTTTCCCTCAGGCGGTTCTCTTCCAGAATATTCCTGGTTACGTTGACGGAATAACCCTGACCTTTGAGGGTCCGGCCCTCGGCATCCTTCACTGCGTTAATCTTCATCTTTTCCCAGTTCCAGGTGCCTTGATAAGCGAAGTAAACCAGACACTCCGCCGTATCCGCTCCCTCGTCAATCTGCCGGAGCATGTTGCGATAGGACTGGGCATCTTCCGGGGAAGCCTGGGTATAGTGTAGAAAATCATCCGGAAAATTTTCCCAGATGAGGGGCAAGTTTTCCAGCCGGTCGCTGACGGTGTAAATTTCGCAGCGGTGCTGACCGGGAAAATAGGTAAAGAACTGAATGTCCGAATGTTTTACTGCTTCCCGCAAGGCCTTCTGGCTGTCTTCTAACTGGGCCTCAGCCTTTTTTTGGGCATCCAGGTCGTTATAGGAAGCGTAGTAATACCGGACGCCCTTTTCTTCATAAGCCTGGCGGTACCGCAGATCCAGCCAGTGCAGATTTCCGCTTTCCCCGTACACCCGGTAGACGGAATGACCTTCCGATTTAGCACCGCTCTGGACCAGGGCGAACTCTTCCTTCAGCAGGGGCAGGTCTTCCGGATAAACGAAGTCCTGGACATTGGTATACAGCAGCTGAGCGGCATAATCCAGACTGAAATGGTGGGCGCGGCACCAGGCTCCGTTAAAATAATCCAACAGGTAAAAGCCCTGTTCCTCGTGCAGGATGCTGACCCCAGCCGGCAGCTGGTTAATCAGGTCCTGATTATTGATCAGAATCTGGTTGGTGTCCTTAAAGGGTTTTACTTTAGATGACTCCTTCTGGAGCAAGCAGTCAGCAGTGGGCGGCGTGTTCATTCTTTCCCGGCTTCCTTTCAAAATAAATATTACCCAAAATAGTTATTATTCAATAATCATATCCACATTAAGTTAATTATACGCTTTTTTAGAGGTAAACACAATAAAATAAAACCAAAGTTATCAAGTTTTATTAGAACATGAAAATAGCGCTTCTTTCTCTGAGGCAGAAAAAGAAGCGCAGGCTGATTCTTTAAAATTATGGGTTAAAATCTCTTCGCCGCAGCTTTAGCGTGAATGCATAGACTAAGGGTTTAGCCGTGAGCAGGGCAAAGGTCTTAGAGTCCGGCTCAATGTCTCATCATATGGGACTTAGCCGGTTTGACCGGTTCGGTTTCCAGAGCTTTCCAGGACTCGTTGGCCCGCTCTACGAAAAGCTTCCGGATGGCGGCGTTTTCGCCCAAGCCGTGGAGGTAGGCGGTAACCTTGAAGCCGTTTTTCTCCAGCACGCTCTTGTGGGAATCGGGCTCGCTGCCGGCCATATCATTGTTGGCATGGTCGCCGGCCACCATCATCATAGGCATCAGGGTAACGTTCTTGACGCCTTTGCCCTTTAAAAGGGGAATAACCGTATCCAGGTGAGGCCAGCCTTCCACCGAGTAGATGAAGACGTTGCCCAGTTTGGCGGTATCCAGCCGGTTCTGCACTACCGAGTAGTAGGCATTGGCCGGATGGGGCGTACCGTGAGCCATAACCAAGAGGGCGTCCTGTTTGCCTAATTTGGGGAACTGGGCGGAGAAGGCTTTAACAAATTCAGCCACGTCGTCGGACTGATTCTCCTGACCCATCCAGTACATGGCTGAAGTGCCCAGGGTCATCTTCTTAAAATCATTCTTGTACAGATTGTAGATAGCTTCATCGTAGGCGTATTCCATACCGGGGATAATATCCAGGGAGGTGAGGGCCACCCGGGTGTAGCCGTCATTTTTGAGCTGGGCCAGCGCTTTCTCCGGCGTAGGGATGTCCAGACCTTCCTTAGCTTTAATCCGGTCCACGATAATATGGGAGGTAAAGGCCAGGACCACCTTGGTATCAGGATGTGCGGCCTGGATGTCAGCTACGGTCTTGTCGATGGTAGCCTGACGGGTTTCTTTAAAGGTGGTGCCGAAGCTCATGATCATGATGGCATCCTTGTTCTCCTGGTTTTGCAGGTCAGCGTTCTCGTAGGTGCGCACGCCGATCTCGGCGGCCTGTTTGAGGGCCGGGGTGGGGTCCTTGACCTCAGGGTTCAGGGTATAGGCGGCCAGACCGGTGCCGGCAAAACCCAGTGTAGCGGTCAGGGCAACGGTTAAACAGATGAATCTCTTCCAATTTTTGAACATCTTTATAACTTCCTTTCTTTTTGCATAGCTTAATAGTAACATATACCAATTAAAAATTCAAGACAAATAGTCCTTATTATTAAAAATAAACCTGCGCTTTTTTTAATGGAGGGGCCGTGCTATAATAAATGAGCGTACGGACCGGTAGGGAAAGTGTTAGCCCTGATAAAGATGTGGCAGCTGGAAGCGGGTTGCTGCCTGTTATAATAAATAAGCGTCCGGCGTAATACCGGACGTCCAAGTTGGAGGATATAGAAACCATGAAGATGAAAAAACGGGTAGTAGTGCTACTTAGCGGCGGGATTGACAGTACGACCTGCCTGGCTCTGGCGATAAAAGCCTATGGGGCGGAGCAGGTCCTGGCCCTGACCACTTTTTACGGACAAAAGCATAAAAAGGAACTGGAGGCGGCCCGGGCGGTCAGCCGCTATTACGGCGTAGCTCAGCACGAAGCTGATTTAACCCAGGCCTTCGTGTACAGCAACTGTTCCCTTTTGGCTCAAAGCAGCGAGGCGATTAAACACGAGTCCTATGCCAGTCAGCTGGCTGAGCTGGGCGGCAGCGGCACAGTAGCCACCTATGTGCCCTTCCGGAACGGGCTGTTTTTGGCCTTTGCCGCCTCTATCGCCGTCAGTGTCGGGGCGGAAGTAGTCTACTACGGAGCTCACGCTGACGATGCGGCCGGCCGGGCTTATCCGGATTGTACGCCGGAGTTTGAGGAGGCCATGGGCCGGGCGATTTACGAGGGCAGCGGTCATACCTGTCGCCTGGAGGCTCCGCTCCTCAATCTGAATAAGGCGGGCGTGGTGAAGACCGGTCTGGAGCTTAAGGCTCCCTATGAGCTGACCTGGAGCTGCTACGAGGGCGGGGAACGTCCCTGCGGCACCTGCGGTACCTGCCGGGATCGGGCCCAGGCCTTTAAGGCTAACGGGGTGGTGGATCCGGCGCTTAAGTAAACTTAGCTGTTAAGTGAGGCGGGCAGGCCGCCCTGTTAAGGAGTTCTGCTAAACCGTCTTAGCACGCTGCAGCAGGAAGCGCACACAGATGGTCTATATTCCAAAGTTTCGCGTACCGGGTCTTAGCACGCTGCAGTAAGAAGCGCACCAGCCCAGGCTGTCTTTGAGATTAAAAAATAGCTAAAAAAACTGACCGCGTTTTTGGCGGCCAGTTTTTTGTTCAGATGCCAGAGGTCAAAAACCGCTGCAAGGTCCTGAAAAGCAGGGCGGGATTGATGGGCTTGGAAAGATGCTCATTCATGCCGGCGGCCAGGGTCTCCTGCTTATTTTCGGTAAAAGCTTCCGCCGTCATGGCGATGATGGGTACCGTCAAAGCGTCCCTGCGTTTTAAAGCGCGAATCTGCCGGGCGGCGTCCAGTCCGTTTAAGTTAGGCATGCGCACGTCCATGAGGATGGCGCCGTAGAAGCCTTCCGGACTTTGACGGAACTTTTCCAGGCACTGCAGCCCGTCTTCGGCTACGGTAACCTTTAAGTTTCGTTTTTCCAGCAGTCTTAACAAGATGGTCCGGTTCATAGGGTGGTCTTCGGCGATTAAAATATTATAAGGTGAAAAATCAAAGGCAGCCTCTTGACTCAGATTAGCCTGGGAGGCGGCGCGAAGCTGCTTCTCCGTAGGAACGGCCAGGTTCAGGTGGACGGTAACCTTAGTGCCCTGTCCCGGGGCGCTTACCACCTGGATGGAACCCTGCATGGCGTCCAGGATGCGCTTAGTGATGGCCAGACCCAGACCGGTGCCCATCCGGCTGTCGCTGCTGTCTTCCCGCTCAAAAGGGGTGAACAGTTTCTTTTGGAAGGCCGGGCTCATACCGATGCCCTGATCTTCAAAGACAAAGTCAACCTGTAGCTGCTGGTCCTGAAGGCGGACGTTTTCCTCCCGCAGGGTGATGGTCGAACCGGGGGCTGAATATTTTACCGCGTTGGACAACAGGTTGAAAAAGATCTGGTTGAACCGCACCTCATCCACGTAGATGGGCGGGCGAACCAATCCCTTCTGCCAGTTAAGGGTGATGTGCTTGTTAGCGCAGAGAGGTTCAATCACGCTGTTAATATAACGGGTCAGGGTTTCATAGGTGTAGACCACGGGCTGCAGTTCAAACTTACCGCTTTCAATCCGGCTCATGTCCAGGATATCGTTGATTAGCCCCATTAAAAATTTATTGGCCGTATCAATCTTGTCCAGGTCGTCCTTAATCTTGACCGGTTCCGCCAGGTCTTCCCGGGCCAGGCTGGTCAAATTGATGATAGCGTTCATTGGGGTGCGCATATCGTGGCTCATGTTAGATAAAAAATCCGTCTTGGCGCGTACCGCCTTGCGTGCCGTGGTATAAGCCGCCTGCAGCTGCTTCTGGTTCTGGGTCGTCTTGCGCCGGTAATTGACGAACAGGATGCCTAACAGGAGCAAAAGGCTGATAAAGAAGATAAAGCCGGCGGCCGCGTTGTGAGTTAGAAAGTTTTTCAGGGAGTACCGGGTTGGTACGTTTACGTTCTGGATGATAAGGCTGCTGATCCTGGCTGGGCCTACTGAGGTGACGGCTTTGTTCAGGAGGGAATAGAGCTGAGTGTTGCCCCGGCGGACGCCGAAGCTGTAATTAATCGCCTCGTCCAGGTAGGAAATGCGTAAATCAGGCTGCTGGCCGTGTACGGCCAGATAGCGGTACAGAATGTTGCTGCTGATGAAAAGGCTGGTAGCCTGACCGTTATTGACGGCTTCCAGCGCCGCATCCAGATCAGGAAATAAAATCCGTTGGGCCTGAGGATATTTGGGGCTGATAGTAAAAGGCTGAAGCACGCCCTGGGAGGACAGGGCAATCCGGTCAAACAGCGATCCCTGGCGGCCTGCCTTGTAAACCATGGTGAGACGGTCCTGGGTCAAAGCGTCGGACAGGATGTAATTTTCTTTCTCCGCATGCCATAAATCTCCGTAGGTCGGGAAGATTAAATCTACCTGCCCCTGGTCCAAGGCATTGTTCATGGCGGTCAGGGTTTCGTATTCCACCGGTTGAAAGGTGACCCCCATAAATTTTTGCAGATCCGGTAAAATCTGATCTAACAAACCGGTCAGCTTACCGGTGGCCGGGTCGGTGCCGCAATAGGGCAGAACATTCTTTAAATAACCCAGCTTTAACGCCGGGTGCTGTTTCAGCCAGGCTCTTTCCCCGTCGGACAAGGCCTCCCTGATGACGCTGGTGTTAAAATATTTCTTCTGCAAAGAGGTAACGTAATAAGGGGATACAGCCAAGATCTTGTTCTGGGCCTCGTTTAGCTCCTTAAGCAGGTCCGGACGGCGTTTGTTGACCGCAAAATAATAATCTGAAGAGCCTATTTTAAAGGTAGGTTTTAAATCATTAATAGTGTAGTTGTCCACCGTCACCACCCCGTCAATCTCGTGGGCGTTGAGGGCGTTCATCCGCTCGGTGGTGCCGGGATAAGCGATAACCTGGCAATTCAGGTGTTTATCCGTCACAAATTTTTTAAACAGGGTCAGCATGTAGCTGTGGTCGTTGATGCCAATCTTTTTGCCGTTCAGGGAGCTTAAATCACCCGTCTTAAACCGGTCATCCTGGACGGGAACAAAGACATAGTAGCTTTCCACCCCCATGATATTTTCCGGGAACAGCATATCCGGCAGGCGGTCGTCTACCTTGGAGACACCGCCCATCAGGTCAACCTCGCCGTTGACCAGCTTCTGGTAAATATCGCTCCAGCTGCCGTAGACGTACTGGTAGGTCCAGCCGGTATATTTGGCCAGTTCCTGATAATATTCGTAGGCATAGCCGGATTTAGGCTCGTCATCGTTAAAACCAGCCTGAAAACCGTCGTTATCTTCAAAATAACCGATCCGCACCACCTTAGACTCAGTCGGGGCCGCTAAGGCCGGCTGGGGACAAAGACTAAAGAGGCTCAGGCCTATAAGGTTAAGGCAAAATATTACCAGGCCTAAGGCTAACCAAGGGGTAGTGCGGGAATGCCTGCTTGTTAAGGGGCGGTCCTGCTGGTTCCTTTGTTCAGTCGGCCAAGCTTCCTGAAAAGTACTCATGATGTTCTTTACGGCTGCTGGTAAAAAGGAGCAGCCGTGCGTCCTTTCCTCCTGATTTGTTGCTCCTCAGGCCAGAAATTTAGCCAGGGTGGCGTATAGAATCTGCGGGTTGATGGGTTTACCTATATGGGCGTTCATACCGGATTTGAGGCAGGCCTCGACATCTTCCGGGAAGGTGTTGGCCGTCATGGCGATGATGGGCACTGAGGCCGCATCACGCCGGTCCAGAGCCCGGATCTGTGTCGTAGCTTCCAGTCCGTCTAAGACCGGCATTCGTACATCCATCAGGATGAGGGCAAATTCGCCAGCGGCGCTGGCACTAAAGGTTTCTACGCCCTGTTGGCCATTTTCGGCAATGACGACCTGCATGCCCTGCCGGCGCAGAAGGGCTACCGCAATCTGGCGGTTTAGCTCGTTATCCTCACACAGCAGTACCTTGGCTCCCGTCAGGTGCGTAAGATCCAGGAACGTATTACTGGAATCGGTCTGGTCGGCGGGAACTTCGCATTCCTCCAGCGGCAGGAGCACGGTAAAGGTGGTACCTTGTCCTTTGGCGCTGACTACATCTATGGTGCCTCCCATCAGGTCGATAAGGCGCTTGACGATGGCCATGCCCAGGCCGGTACCGGGGTTAGTTTCACTTTCCTGGGAAAAAGCGTCGTACAGATGGGGCAGAAACTCCGGCGACATGCCGATGCCGTTATCTCTGATGGTGAAGGTTGTTTCCGGACGCGGCTGGGGTCCTTTGTTCCGGTTGATGATGAAATCCACCTGTCCGCCCTCCGGGGTATACTTGACCGCATTGGTCAAAAGATTAAGCAGAATCTTTTCCACGTTCAGCCGGTCCATCAGCACATACTTGCAAGTACAGCCGCTCTTATCCGCATTAAAAGTGATATGTTTGATGGCGGCGGCTTCCCGGATGGGGATAATCACATTGTTAAACAGATCCTGACAGGATACCGGTTCCGGCTTCAGGATGATTTTGCCGCTGCTTAGCTTCGACAGGTTCAGGGTATCGTTAATAAGACCCAGAAGCAAGGTGCCGGAGGATTGAATCTTATTCAGGTAGTCACGTACCGGGAGAGAGACCTGTTCCTTGCCGGCCAGCTGGGAAAAACCGATGATGGCGTTTAAAGGCGTGCGCATGTCGTGGCTGATATTAGCAAAGAACTGGTTCTTTTCTTCCACACTTTTCTCCAGCTCTTCCAGGCGGATTTTTTCCTGCTTGGTGACAGCCGTCTGCTCTAAGAGCTGCACTTTTTCCCGCTGCTGCTTCCGGAGCAGGAAGATGGCCGCAGTCAGCGCGGCTATCAGCGCCAGCAAAAAGGCGGAAAAACCAATCATATAAGAGGTGGGCAGACGGTACAGCAGCCCTTTAAGGGTTGAGGTCCGTTCCATCCGGCTCTGGATGAACATTTCTTCAATTTCTTTGACGCTGATGCAGCGGATACTTTTATCCATAATAACCGCCAGGTGGGGATCAGTGTCAGGTCCCAGGCCAAAAGTAAAACTATAAGAGTAGGGTACCAGGACCTCTAGTTTGTAGGCGGCGGAGGGGTGAAGCTCCATGAAATGACCGGCCGTGACCGAATCACAGTACACCGCGTCTATGCTGCCGGAGCCCAAAGCTTCAAAGCAGGCTGCCGCCGTAGGGTAAAGCTGAAACTTCTTGCGCTGGCCGGCAGGCATGACCAGCTGGCCGGAAGAGGTATCTTTTATCGAACAGTCCCGGTCTTGAATCGTATCCATCTGGCAATGCTCCTGCATACCGACGGTTTTGACCGCTCTGGTTCCGGGAAGGGTGACCTGGACCAGGGGCAGATAGGTATAAGGGGTGGTCAGCCGCAGGTGTTGTTCTTTGGCAAAGAACAGGTTGTTGGTGATGCGGCCGATAACGTCTGCTTCACCGTCCTGGACCGCTTTAAGGGCTCGCTCCGGATTATCCACCGGTACATAGGTAAACTTAAGCCCGGACAGGGACGTTATGCGTTCCAGAAGCTTAGGCAAAAGGCCCTGGTACTGTCCATTTTCATCTATATAGGAGAAGGGGGCAGCCTGACGCAGGAAGGTGATGCGGATGGGTTTATGGGCATCGATAAATTTCTGCTCCTTTAGGCTGAACAAGGGTTGAGGATTGGTCTCCCGGCCGGTCAGGTTCTCCAAGGCGTTCGAAAAGAACTCCGGATTGAACGCAGCAATCTGACTCATGGCTGTATCCAGTTTTAACTTAAGGTCGGATCTTTGGGGGGCTACTGCAAAATACATTTCCTGCGGGGCAAACTCCACTACCGCCCGGTATTTGCGCGCCCGGCCGATATAGCTGAGGCCGGCGGCGTCAATCTGGCCGGAGTCCAGCGCTTCCAAAAGCTCTTTATTGTCCCCGTACACCGAAAGCTGATACTTTAAGCCGGTTTCGGCGGTCCACTTCTGGACATCCTCCGCATCCTTGGTATTGCGGCGGACACCGATACGCAGGCCCTGCAAAGAGTCCAGGTCTCCGTAAAAATGTTTCTTATCTCCGGCCGGAACGACCAGGGCTACGTGGATCATGCCCATCCAGTGGTTGGCAAACAGCATGGTCTTCTCCCGCTCCGGAGATTTGAGTACCGTGGGCAGCAGGTCAATCTTGCCGGCGGCCAAGTCCTTCAAGGCCCCGTCCCAGGTATCGTAGGGCACAAACTCGTAGTTCCAGTTGGTATATTTGGCAATCTCGTATAAAAATTCTACGTTATAACCCCGATACTTTTCCTGATTATCCCGGCGCAGCAAAACACCGGTAACGTCATAGCCCACCCTGACCGGAGCTTCCGGTTCAGCGGCTCGGGCCCCTCCGGCGGCTGTCAGGCCCAGGTACAGACAAAAGATGATAACACTTATCCAGATTTTGGATCTGGTATAGTAGGTGTTCTTTTGGTATCCGCTCATTTTGTATCCCTCGCTGTTGATTATTAAGATAAAAATAAGTAAAACCGTTAATCCTTAAGACTGAGAATTGCTAAGAGCCTAAAGCCCCTAACCACAAGGATTAAGGTAAAACCAAAACAAATCTGAAGTAATCTCTATTATCTAATATCATATCATATAATGGGGAAAATCGGTACTTAAACCGTGAAAAATAGTTAAAATTTGTTAAAAGTTAAGGGAGAAGCTGTCCACCTACCTACCTGATTGTACAACTACCCGTTTAGGATAGGGTGCAGCTAGATTTTTTTTGTCATAATTAAAACAGCAACCCTTGTTTATAAAAAATTTTTTAAGGTGGTGTCAGGCACGGCCATGACCTCAAGGTAAGAAACAGGTTTTAGGCAGAGAGATTTTCCTCGTTCGGGGGAAGCCGGGAAATCAAGGAAACGGGTCCAGCTGGAAAAAGGCAAGCTGAATTTATCAAAAAGAGAAGGAGATGAGAAAGATGTTCAGGATGAAGAGTAGGCAAAAGTGGTTGGCTCTGGTGGTGACAGCGTATCTGCTTAGCGGCGGTAGCGGAACCGTGGCGGCTGCCCCCATACAAAGTGCGAAGATGGTGAAGGACGGTAATAATCTCAGCTCAAGTACAACACCCTATGACTTAATCAACGTGACCCAGAACAGCGCTGATTCATCTATTACCGTAGGTCTGGGAGACGTGGTTTTTGTCGGTATCGGGCAAATGACCACCAATCCTTTGGTGGTGTATCTGACTAATCCGGCTAGTGGTATCTATAACGTGATTGTGTCCAACGACGGGAGCCAAACCACGGGTAAAGTTGAGGCAGCCGGCATCGGGTCTTTAGCACCCGGGGCGGTGACGCTGCATGGACCCGTGGGAGTCAATGTTACGGCTGTGGGCGCTGCGGACGCCAAGGCTGATGCAGTCGCAGTGGGCATCGGCGTAGGGGCCCAAGGAACCAGCGTGGTTACCGATGCGTTCAACCTCTCAATCGTAGCTCAGGGCGGGACCAGTACTACCAGTGCTATGGCTAAGGCGCAAGGGGTGACCGTAGGCAATGATAATTCCGTTAGTAATGTTTTGCTCGGGGTAAGCGGCGGGACCAATAATATCAATGTGCTGGCTCAGGGCGGTAAGGCAACGGCTTCCGTCGATGGCACGAATGTCAGTGCCAGTGCCTACGGGGTGGAAAACTATAATGTGACTACTTTTAAAGGGGCGACGTATATTAATGCCAGCGCGTTCGCCGGGGATGAAGCCAGCGGCGGCAACTACCTGGCCGGCAGTTCTACGGCTGCGGCTTATGGCGTCTATAACGAAGGGGGAACCGTCTATGCAGATCAACTCGTGCTCAGCTCGGTCCAGGCACGCGGCGGCAGCGGTACATCGGTTGAAGGTAGGGCCTATGGACTGGTGAATAAAAATAGTGGTTATATTTCGGTAGGAGAACTGCGCCTGGAGGCAATAAACGCATCTGCCGGGAAAGCTTATGCCGCTCATACGGCGAATGCGCTGGCTTATGGCATAAATAACGAGACCGGGAACCTTATCGCCGGACCATTTACCGCCAAGGTTTCCGTCACTGCGGGGGTCAGTGACAGCGGTGCTTCGGCGACGGGCGTCGGCGTGATTTCCGGCAAGAGTGTGGGGGATAGTTCGGAGGTGACTCTGGGCACGGATACGGGTAGCAATAATATTTATGTACTGTCCCTGGGGGGAACTTCCACCGCAGCGGATACGAATAATTCCTTTAAGGCTTTTTCATCCGGTGTGCATAATAATGCGGTAATGACGATTAAAGGCGCTACGGAGCTGGATGTGGAAGCCAACGGCGGCAAGAAGGGCCCGGCCAATGCCAAGATGGGGGAAGGGTATGCCAGCGCCTATGGCATCTATAATAGAGGCAGCAGTCTGAAAACCGGCGATTTGACCTTTAAGACCGTCCTGGCCAATGCCTTTGCCGGCGAGGAGGTCCATGCCGAAGCCTATGGTTTCTATAATGGGTCTTCCGGGGCGGTGGTGGAGACCGGTGCCATGAATTTTATCAATGTCATGGCTTCAGGGGGCGAGGCGTCGACGGGCGGAACCAGCAACGCCATAGCGGTGGCTTTGCATAATGCTGATACCAATGGCCTTCTTAAGTCTAAAGCTATCACCGGTACGGTTACCAGTGTGGCCGGGAGCGGCGGAGATACGGCTGATGGCAATGCTATGGGTCTGGTCAATGCGGGTAACCTGGAAGCTGAATCTCTGGCTTTGACCGTCAGCGGTACCGGTGGCACGTCGCCTGAGAAGGCCCGGAGCCAGGTGATCGGCTTGACCAATGTCGGGACGCTGACACTGAACGGGGGCAGCAATTCCCTGACCGTCCTTGCACAAGGAGGTCTGAGCTCCGGAACCAATGGTAAGGTCGGAGCCACCGCTTACGGTGTTAATAATAACGGCTTAATGACCCTGACTGATCCGCTGACCCTGAGCGTGAAGGCTTTCGGCGGAAATGCTTCCGGAACTGTGCCTGGCAGTAAAGCGACGGATGCTACCGCGCAGTCGTACGGTTTGTATCAGAATGCTAATCCCCTGACTACGGGCCGGATAATCGTGGAGGATGTTAGGGCGGAAGGCGGGACCGGAATAGAAGCTCAGACCGTAGCCGTAGGTCTGGTCAATGACAGCGGGAATGTCTTTGAGGCCAGTTCTGTGGAGGTTAAAAGTGTGGTGGCCCATGGCGGCGGCGGGTCAAGATTTGCCTTTGCCAGGGCTGCGGGAATCAATAATACGTATGGAACCTTTATCACTAAGGATACGGGGTCGGTCAATACCATTAATGTCATAGCCTGGGGCGGCAGCATTACGAATCAGGTCGCCACGGTGGAGGACGCGTTTGCGGAAGGATATGGTGTGACTAATGAAGGAACTGTAAACATCAAGGGCGCGACAAACATAGCCGTTCTGTCCTCTGGCGGGACCGGCGCTGCTAATGATACGTCGGCGACCGCCATGGGTCTTAAAAATACCAACGGCGGTGACCTTACTATCTCCGGCCCGCTAAATATCCTGCTTACAGCCGCCAGCGGCAAAAGCGGGCAAAATGACGCGAAGGCTATGGCCGGAGGTGTGGTCAACCTGGACGGAACGGTTAAGCTGCTGGATGATGTGAACATTTCAACGTACGTCGTGCCTACGGCCGGGTATGAATTTAAGGCGGCCAGCCTCTATGCCAAGGCCGGCAGCATCAACGCAGGTACGGACGGCGCCAGCTCCCTGGGCAAGGTGGTACAGTTGCAGGGTGATGTGCTGGCGGAGAACAGCGGCACCGTGATTAATGTTACTTTGGACCAGCCTAAATCCTATTTGCAGGGCAATGTGGCCGAAACAGCGGACGGACGGGTCAATCTGGTAGTAGCTGACGGTGGCGTCTGGAGGCCGGTGTATGATAATACTAACGGTTCTTTCTTTGATGCTAATAATAGCGCCACCTTCGTCAAGGAGTATACGGTCGCGGAAAACGCTATCGCCCGGCTGACTCTGAAGGAGGGCGGCAACGTGGACCTTACCTGGGATAATCCGGAGCGTGATCCTCTGACCGCGGCTCGTTCTTTACGTATCGGCAGTCTGGATGGTACTAATGGTACTTTTAAGCTTAATAGCAATCTGGCGCAGAACGTGGCGGATAAATTGAGCCTTCTCGCTGCAGCGGCCGGTACGCAAAACGCCTATATCCAGGTAGGGTATGATCCCTATCTGACGACGGCGAATCTGACTGAGGGCAGTAAGGTTACCGGCAAGGCGGAGGTGGTCAGCGCAGCTCCGGATACGGTGAGCTTTACGGGTAAGCAGGGAGAATATAATATCTACAAGTATACTCCGACCCTGGTCAAGGACCCGGATGGCAAATGGTATCTGACCGCCTTGACTATCGATGAGCCGGCCGGTGATGTCACCGGTCCGGTCCGGACCGTGTCGCAGGCTGCTCTGGGCTTACAGGAGCTCTGGCTGGCCGAGGCGAACAATCTGGACAAACGGCTCGGGGAATTGCGGGTTTCGGCGCCGGATACAGCTGGTATTTGGGCCCGGTACAACCATGGCAAGCTGGAACACCGTAACAGCAGCGTCAAATATAACCTGTTCCAGGCCGGTCTTGACAAGGGCAGCACGGGCCGGACGGAAAATACCTATCGGGGCCTGGCCATATCACATGCCAAGGGTACAGGGGATTATGAACTGGGCAGCGGTGATTTAAGCGGGACGACCCTTTCCTTGTATCAGACCGGCATCAAAAAGGGAGGGCAGTACTACGATGTTATTCTGAAGGCGGGGCGATTCGCTAATGATTTTGATCTGGTCAGCGCCGGCGGCAACAACGCCAGCGGTGATTATCATGCCTGGGCTTACAGTATCAGCGGCGAATATGGTGTGCGCAAGACCTACGTTGACGGGCTGTACGTGGAGCCGCAGGTGGAACTGATCGCAGGCCGCATCCAGGGGGCGGATTATACGACTTCGACGAAGATGAAGGCCCATGTGGATGCCCAAAATAAAGCCCTGATCCGCCTGGGGATAGCCGCCGGAAAAGACTTCCGGAACGGCAGTCTCTATGGTAAGGCGAGCTTTTATCATGATTTTAGCGGCGGCTTGCAGGTGTGGGCTGCTGACGGCGTGAATACCGTACATTACGGGGAAGATATTGCTCATAATTGGTGCGAGCTGGCTATAGGAGGAGCGGTTAAGGCTGGTAAGAATGCGACTATTTACGGTGAACTGAGTAAAAACTTAGGACAGCTTACCAGCGGCTTGCAGTTAAACCTGGGCGCCCGGTGGACCTTCTAGGCTGCTTCTCTTATCCCAAAGGTCAGGCTGGAGACGGTGGCGTTAAGTTTAATCAACAAGGGGCTGCGAAGTGGCAGCGTCCTAATTGATAAACCCCCTCTTAGTTAGGCAGAAGAAATAATTAAACTGCCTGGCTAGTAGGGGGAATTTTTGCAACAGAAAATGTTAATTCTGGCTGAGAAAGGAAAGCATAGTAACAGTTTAGAAAAAAGTTCGTCCGGTTAAACAGGGTATCCCGTTCAACCTGCAAGGCTTCCGCCATAATGTTTAAGGTCGTGGTCTTACGCTTAGCCGGACCTTTAATCCTTCCTCCGGCCAGGCGTACTTTTTTATGCTCGTACCTCACCGTAAGCAGGGCATCAATATTATCATTGGTGTATTCCAGGCCGTCCTGTCTTAAGATCCGGGCCTTCTTGGCCAGGCACATGGCAGCCAACCCATAATCCTGGGTTATAACCACGTCTCCGGGCTTAATGAGATTTACCAAAGTAAAATCTACGCTGTCGGCTCCTTTGGAAACGGTGATAGTCTTGATACCTTCGCGCTCTATCTGGTGAGAGGTATCACATAAAATGACGACCTCTATATTTTTTAATCTGCAGCAGGAAATAGCTAAGTCAACTACCGGACAGCCATCCGCATCAATCAATACTTTCATCTCGTCACTCCTGACCTTTTTTGGCCATGTCCACATTGCCTACCTACCTCATGACGGCTATGTGGCCGGTTTTAGTAAACTTCTTTAGAGGTCCAATCGCTGACATGCTTAGTACCATTGGCAACAATACCGTCCAGACTCATAACCATAATCATCGTAATATCCATAAGCTGCCTCTCCCGAACTTCCCAAGACAAAAGTCGCAGGGAATCTTCTTCCTAAATATACTTAGCATATTGATGTATAAACTGGAGATTTGTTTTATTATACTTTAAATAATAGCTGTCTGCAATAATGCGGGAAAGAATTCCTGGCAAGGGGTTTAAAAATTTTCTTAAAAGGTATATATTTATACTTAGAGTAGAAACTTTATTCAAAGTGCCTAAGAGAATTTCTTACAACAGGACTGTGCCAGCCAAATATGTCTGCCAGGGGGACCAAAGCCGAACCTCCAGCCCTGCTTTAAAAAGGGGGAGAGATTATGCACAAATTTAGTTACCGTACAAAAATTCTAACCGCAGCCGTTTTAGCTTCTTTGCTGGCTGCCACTCCCGTAGGGGCGGCGGAGCAGAATGTCACCAGTACGGTGACGGCAAGTAATACTGCTGCCAATCCTTATGCTTCTATCGCTGTGACGGAAACAACGGCGCACCAAACCTCAGCAGGGGATTCACCAGATACATTTTATGCTGTTAATATTTCTACTGACAGCGGCACTAACCAGCTTTATGTGACGGACGGCAGCACCATCAGTGTTACTGCCACGAACTCCCGTGGTGCGGTTGCTGCTTTTAGTATCTATAATGAAATAAATCAAAACTTAACGGTTTCTGGCACTCCCAGCCTTACGGCTACGGCCACTGCCGGCACCAATGATAATTCTGGTGCTACGGGCGACGATGCTTCTGCGAGTGCCGCGGCTCAAGCCGATGGTCTGCGAAATGGCAAAGATGCTGAAAATAATACTGGTACCGTGACCACAGGAAATATAAAGAGCATCACGGTAACTGCGACTGCCGGTCAGGCCACAGCAGGTTCAGCCAGCAGCACTGGTTCTGCCGAGGCCTATGCCAACGCCGCGGCCTATGGTATAGTGCCCTGGGGTCCAGACACCAAGGAGCTTGGTAATATCGGGAGCATCACCGCTACGGCTAAGGCAGGAACTGCTACCGGGGGTACGGCTGCTGGTTCTTCAAGTGCAGCAGGCGCCTATGCAACTGCTTATGCTGCCGGAATCTATGTTCTTGGCGGCACAGTTAATGTAGGTGATTTGTCAGATCTTGAAGTTAGCGCCAGGGGCGGAAAAGCTACAGTGCAGCAAAGTGGCGCCCGCGCTGATGGTCGCGCATATGCCTACGGAGTTGGTGGTCTTAGTCCGGAAGGGGACGCGGTGCTTAATATATCCGGTAATGTGAAGATCATAACCAGCGCTACGGCCGGAACGGCAACAGATGCCACGGGAAAAACTAGTCCTGCCAAGTTTGGCGCTTACAGCGTGTTTGCCAATCAAGGCGGTATAATCAACATAGGTGTAGATACCAGTAAAGGTTATCCTGCCGCTAATGGTAAGACCGTGCAGCTAGAGGGAGATATTTTCGCAGGGATAATGAGCAAAAATAATATTATCTTTAGCGGCAGCGCTTCATCTTTGCAGGGCAATATTCTTAATGGTGATGATTCCGCCGCCAACAATATTACCTTTACCAACCAAGCTACCTGGCATCCGGTCTTTGATAACCGCTATGGCAGCTTTATCACGGATGGTGATTATACCACATACAGTCCCAGCTACACCGTGAACAGTATTTCGACCACTGCTAATCTTACCTTGAGTGACAAGGCTGCTATTGATCTGACCTGGGATAATGCTACCCGCGACCCTGCTGCGACAGCGCGTACCCTGACCCTGGCCAGTTTGTCCGGTGCGGACGGTGTCCTGGTCGTAAATACCAATCTGGCCCAGAACGCAGCTGACCAGTTCATTATTACCAACAACGCTGCTACCAGCCTGGGCATTGATGTAGCTTACGATCCGGCTTTGGCGGCAAGCGGTCTTAATAACAACAGTGATATCAGTGGTAGTGCTAAGGTGCTTACTATTAGTTCCGGCACTACACCTACGGTGACCGGGGTAAGCGATTCCTATAATACCTATGACTATACGCCTACCATTACGGCCAATGGGGATGGTACTTATTCTGTGACCAAGCTGACCATTACCAATGTGCCGGTTACTAACCCCACCGATGACGGCGGCAAGAAGACTATTACCTCGCCTTCCAAACCCATGCGGGACGCTCGTAATAACCGCATGGCCCTACACAACCTGTGGGTAAACGGCGAATTAAACAATATGCAGAAACGGATGGGTGATTTGCGCGCCATGGAGCCGGCAGCATCCGGCATCTGGGCCCGCTATGAGCACAACAAGCTGGAAAAAGGCAGCGATGCTTCTTTAAAGTATAATTATTTCCAGCTTGGTTACGATAAAGATTTCAAGGGCGATACCGGTACCTTCTACCGGGGCGCCGCTTTTAGCTACGCCAAGGGCACCGGTGACTACGAGGTTAGCAGCGGCGGCTTGAAACTTGGTGCACTTTCCTTGTACCAGACCTGGGTTGGTAATGACGGCCGCTATTACGACGTGATTTTAAAGGGCGGCAAGATCATGAGCAGCTACGATTTATACGACACCGCCAACCCCAGCAGCGCCGATTATCACAGCTGGGCTTATAGCGTCAGCGGCGAAGTGGGCAAGCGCTTTAAGAAAGATAACGGTTTCTACGTGGAGCCGCAGCTGGAGTTCATTTTGGGCAAGATTAACGGCGCAGATTACACCACCAGCACCGGCATGGATGTGAATATTGACTCCCAGAGCACGGCCATTGCGCGTCTGGGCCTAGCCGCAGGCAGAGAGATTAAAAATGTGGGCAGCTACTATGCCAAGGCCAGCTACTACCACGATTTTGGCGGCGGCCTGAACCTGACCGCTTCCGACAGCACCACCAACCCCTACAGCTACGGCGAAGACTGCGCCAGGAACTGGGCTGTGTTCACCCTGGGCGGCGCGGTGAAGGCGGGTAAGAACTGTAATATCTACGGCGAACTGTCCAAGTTTGCTGGCCAGCTCAGCAATGACGTGCAGGTAAATATTGGCGCCCGCTGGAGTTTTTAAAAATCCCATAAAGAATTCGTAATGCGAGGGCCTGTGGTTCCAATCCTGTTCGAGGCTCCAGCAATAAATTAACGGGTTTCCGAGATTTCGGAAACCCGTTTTTGTGGTACGCCCGGCATGGGCGATATCTTGGCGGTGCAAGTCAAGTGCGCACTCGGTAGCAGGAAGCGTTAGCCGAAGGCAAGGGTGTTAGCCGCGAGGCGGAATCTGAAGGAAGCCGGATGTCAGGGCGAAGAGTCCTGGCGGGCAAAGTTTTGGACCGACGTACAGAAACCTCATATAAGGCCGGACAGGGACGGACAACTCTGCATTACAAGAAGAAGTCCAATGCTATCCGAATCCCACACGGTAAATGAGGCGGTCACATGAAACGAAGGATATGGTCACGCCGTGGCGGTGGGTCTGTCCAAATACTTAGACATCCTGAACCATGAACTGCTGATGAACATTCTGCGACGGCATATCCGTGACCAACGAGTTATAGGACTTATTAAGAAGTATCTGAAAAGTGGGGCCATGGAAAACGGGTTAATCTGTAAAACAGAGGAAGGTTCGCCGCAAGGCGGCCCCTTATCCCCTGCAAGTCCTTGGCGAAAGCCAAGGACAGATTAAGATTGCTGACGAAAAGGAGTTAGGGAAGAAGCGCATGAGAGATAATGAGAAAGATAAAAGTATTGTTGTTGTTCATGATGCTTAGTTAAGAAATTATAATTTTAGTATATCAGAATGGCTTCCTGTGTCGACTAAGGTGAGGGTAAGAATGTCATCTTCAATAAGGTAAATAAGAAGCCAATCTGGTTTAATGTGGCATTCACGAAATCCGTCTAGGTTACCACGAAGCAGGTGGTCATGATATTTTTCAGCAAGTTGCCTGCCCTGACGCAGTTCTTCTATGACAAAGTCTAGAAGAGAAATATCTAAACCACGTTTCTTCATAAGTTTATAGCTTTTTTTATAAGCGGTAGTGAATTTTAATGTGTACATCAATCTTTATCCAATGCGGCTTTCAATTCTTCAAGGGAGTTATATCCTTTGACGTCAGGATCTCTGGATATTTTTTTTGCTTCAGCCATAGCGGCTAATGTTTTTTCATTGTAACGGGGAAGTTCTACGTTAAAAGGAAGGCCGCCATGCAGAATGCACTGACGAAGAAAAATGTTTACTGCACCTGACATATCCATGCCTAGACTGTTGAATAGCTGGGTTGCTTGTTTCTTTATATTGGTGTCAATACGAATTTGCGTAGGGATAGTAGCCATAATAATCATCTCCTTTACTATGATATTAATACAAAGAGTGTACAATGTCAACCGAAACAAAACATGGACAAAGCAAGGGGCCCAAAATCGTTGCTCGTGGATACTGCCGCAGAGTAAATGTCGAACAAAAAAGGTTGGCAAAAACACTATGGATTTTAGGGTCCTTAAAATTAGGAAGGAAGAAGCGGGACCAAGTTTGGTACAGATTTGATTGATAAAAAGACCCCTGTTGGTTAGGAGAATGTGGGCTACAATTGCCCGATCTGCTAACCAATAGGGGTCTCTGTGTTGGATATATTATCATAAAAATAGGAACGTGTCAATTTAGTTTATCGCATAACGGCAGAAGCTGTTCTAAGCGTTCTACGATACGCTGCTGTTCGGCAAGCGGGGGAAGGGGGAAAATAAGTGTTCTCCAATTTTCTTTATTAACTATTGATGTAGCAGTACCTGTTGCTATACTCCAAACGCTGGACTGAAAAAAACTGGATTGCATTAACATTAATAGAAATAATGAATCAACGCCTATGAATGGTGTTATTGCATTTATTTGCTGATTGCAACAAACATCCTGATTATTGGAAAAACATTTACCAGTGGATCCGCCTATACAAACCATCAAAATAGAATTCTTTTCAATTATTCGTGCTTTTTCTTTTCCGATTCTACTTAGCCCTTCCATATTATAGTCAATGTGGTCGTTATAAATATAAGGTGGCTTTAAAAACGGTATATCTTTGCCGTAGTATTCCTTATGCAGGGTTGATGGTGTTGTTCCTGTTTGACTATAACCAATTTCGCCTAGCCTTACCCAGCACCAATTCTGCGGTATCTCAAACGGTATCTCATCTTCCGTAATTTCCGGCAGCGGCTTTTCCTTCTTAATCTCACCTTCTTTAATCAGCTTATCCTTTTCAACCTTAATCCGCTTTACCAAGTCTCTGGCATCACCGTCCGAAGCAAGTTGCTCTGTGAGCTTGCCCTGGATAGCTGATTGAAGCAGAGAGTCTTTCATTTTCTTGGGGAAGGCTTGCTGCAAGGTTTCCAGTTGAGCTTCTTCCTTATGTAGTTTTTCCAGGTCAGGGAGCAGGGCGTTGATGCGTTCTACGATGCGTTGCTGTTCGGCAAGCGGGGGAAGGGGGATGAGGACGAACCTAATTTTATTAACTGATAAACCGGGTTGTGCTGTGGCCGTTGCATATTGATTTAAATTTAAAGCCTTTAAAAATATTGCACTCCAATAAGTATCACAAAAATTAAATGAATCTACTACTACAGCGTGTTCAGTAGCATAAAACTCACCTATAGCAATATTAATATTGCCACAAAGGGCTCCTTGCCGGCCGATAATAGGGTAACTACCCTTTCTATTTGTTCTATTAACATAACCTCGAATGCCGTTACCGCCATAACAAGGGTAATTTCCAGAAATTTTAATTTCGGAAGCTTGAATATTTTTTCCTGCTTGCATGTTAAAAATATTTCCTAACCTTACCCAGCACCAATTCCCAGGTATCTCAAACGGAATATCATTCTCCGTAATTTCCGGCAGCGGCTTTTCTTTCTTAATCTTGCCTTCTTTAATCAGTTTGTCCTTTTCAGCCTTGATCTGTTTAACCAAATCCCTGGCATCACCGTCTGAGGGTAATTGTTCCGTAAGCTTGCCCTGGATAGCTGCTTGCAGAATAGCCTGTTTTAGTTTATCCGCAATCATAGCTCTACCCCCAGCAGCTTTTCAATCTCGGCCAGACGTTTATCAATCTTTGCATTGAGGGCATCGCGCTTGGCATGAAACTCCCGGATGGTTTCTTCCGGGGACAACACTTCTTCTTCCACGGTGGGAATACCGCATAAATCAAAGTTATAATTGCCATCAGCTAATTCCTGGGCAGTAAAGGCTTTTGATTTATAGGTATCGGTTTCCGGGTCCTCGATTTCTTTCCGGTTATCCCACCAAGTCTTACACTTATCAAAATGCTCCAGCTTCATAGGTCTGGTTTTGGAAAAGTGCTTATAGCCTTCCGGCATATCCATGCGGTAGAACCAGACCTTGTCCGTGGTCTTGGTTTTATCAAAGAACAGGATGTTGGTGGTAATGCTGGTGTAGGGCGCAAAAACACTACCCGGCATCCGCACGATGGTATGCAGGTTGAATTCTTCCAGCAGTTTTTTCTTGATGGCCAGCTTTGCGCCGTCGCTGCCGAACAGAAAACCGTCAGGCAGGATGACCGCAGCCCGGCCGTTTTTCTTCAAGCGGTACATGATGACCGAGACGAATAGATCGGCGGTTTCGCTGCTGCGCAGGTCCATAGGGAAGTTAATCTGAACGTTGGCGCTTTCGGTACCACCATATGGCGGATTCATTACCACCACGTCAAACTTGTCTTTTTTCTTAAGCTCCCGGACGTTTATCTCCAGGGAGTTGCCCCGGTAGACCTGAGGGCTGTCCACATCGTGCAGCAGCATATTGGTGATGCAGAGCATATAGGGCAGGGCCTTCTTTTCTACGCCCAGGATGCTTTCCTTGTAAAGTTCCCGGTCTGCCGCTGTTTTAATTTGGGGTTCCAGGACCTTTAAAGTTGAAGTTAAAAACCCGCCCGTACCGCAGGCAAAATCGGCTATGTGTTCTCCGAGCTTGGGGGCTAGCATCTCCACCATAAAATCCGTGACCGCTCTGGGGGTGTAGAATTCACCGGCATTACCGGCGCTTTGCAAGCTTTTGAGGATGGTTTCGTAAATCTCGCCAAAGGCATGGCGCTCTTTGTAGGAATCAAACTCAATGCTGTCAACCTCGTTAACTACCTGGCGTAGCAGTACGCCATCCTTCATGTACTGGTTGTTATCCTCAAAGACCAGTTTGACAATCTGTTGTCCGATGGGGGTATCCGGGGGCAGTTTTAAATTTTTCAAAGCAGGGAATAATTTATTATTAACAAAATCAAGCAGGTTCTGACCGGTAAGGGCCTGACCGTCTTTATTATCTACGGCCCAGTTCCGCCAGCGCAGTTCTTCCGGGATGACGGATTTATAGTTATCGTCATGGAACTCCCAGTCATCTTCCTTAACGTCATACACTTTCAGAAACAGGAGCCAGGTTAGCTGCTCAATCCTCTGGGCATCACCGTTGATGCCGCTGTCTCCACGCATGATGTTTTGGATGTTCTTTACGAAACCGCTTATGCTCACAGGGGTTCTCTCCTTTTAGTGTAGTTTACATCGGGGCATAAATCTGCTGAATCATTTCCTTTACGGCCTGGACATAGCCTTCCTTGCCGCCGAACAGCTTGGCAATCTTAGCTGGGCTGCCGAATCTGTCAAAGGGTTCATTCTCCAGAACGTGGGTATCTTCCAGTTCAGATACGCCTTCATTCATGTACTTATCCATGAGGGCTGAAAGCACCTGCTGGCAGATGGCGGAAAACTTGTGCAGGTAATCACGCTTCTTAACGTTGTTGACGCGTTCCCTCCGGGTCAGGGGTTTCTGGTCATAGGCGATGTGCATGATGAGGTCGAAATCGTCCAGCTCCTTATTGCCGGCTTCGTCCCGAAGCGCGTCCAGAATAACGCCCCGGTCTACCAGAGCCTTAGAGATGGCTTCTTTTTTATCGGCTGCGTTCCAGGCTTGCAGGAATACATCCAGGTTGGCATATTCTTCTTTGACGTTGCGCTTGGTGTAATCGGTCATGCTTTCGTTGACCAGTTTACCATTCTTGTCGTAATACTGGATGCGTTCATTTAAGACGCGAACAGTAACGCCGTTTACATGATATTTCTTAGCTTGTGGTGGTTCAGGGTCAGGAGGATCAAAGGTTCCGCCAGGTCCGTCGCTCCCACCTTCAGGGAAGGGGGCGCTAGAATCGCCGGGCGTATCAGGATCTTCGGGGCCGGGATCAGGTGTGCCAGTTTCTCCCGGTTCCCATCCTTCACCGCCATCGCCGCCGTCTATAATCACTACCGGGTTGCCATCGAAATCAGGGTCAGAGAATAATCTACAATCATCACGGAAGTCCATGATGGTGAAATATTCCTTGCCCTGGTCAGGATAAAGCCTGGTGCCGCGGCCTATTATTTGTTTAAACTCCGTCATGGAGTTAATGACACTGTCCAGGACGATGAGTTTGCAGGTCTTGCAGTCAACGCCGGTAGTGAGCAGCTTGGACGTGGTTACCAGGGCCGGATATTTTTCATTTGCGTCTATAAAATAGTCAAGTTGTTTCTTACCGTCGTCATCATCACTAGTGATGCGCATGATGTATTTTGAATTTTCCTGCATCAGGTCTGGATTTTCATTAACCAGAGCCATCCGCATACGTTCCGCGTGGTCTTGGTCTACACAGAACACAATGGTCTTACTAAAACGGCCATTGGCCTTAAGCCATTTGGTAATACACTTGGCCACGGCCTGGGTACGTTCATCAATTATTAACACCCGGTCGTAGTCGTTGATGCCGTATTCCCGGTCGTCTATAATTTCGCCGTTTAGGTCTCTCTGACCGTTATAGGGCCGCCAGCCTTCCAGGTCTCTGTCCAAACCTATACGGATAACCTTGTACGGAGCCAGAAAACCGTCATCAATACCTTGCTTTAAACTGTAGGTATAGACCGGTTCGCCAAAATAGGTGATATTGCTGACCTTTTTGGTTTCCTTGGGGGTGGCGGTCATGCCAATCTGGATGGCAGGCTGGAAGTAGTCCAGTATCCTGCGCCACTGAGATTCTTCCTTGGCGCTGCCCCTGTGACACTCATCCACGATTATCAGGTCAAAGAACTCCGGCTTAAAATTACGAAACGGTTCTTCCTTATCATTACCGGCCAGCTGCTGGTAAAGGCTCATATACACCTCATAGGAGCTGTCCATGTTCCTATGCTCAATCTTCTTCATGACTTTCTCAAACGGTTTGAAGTCTTGCTGCATGGTCTGGTCAATCAGGATGTTGCGGTCGGCCAGATAAAGGATACGGCTTACGGTCTTGGTCTGAATCAGCTTCCAGACAATCTGGAAGGCCGTGAAGGTCTTACCTGTACCGGTGGCCATGACGATGAGAATTCTTCTCTGACCTCTGGCTATAGCCTCCAGGGTGCAGTTGATGGCAAGCTGCTGATAGTAGCGGGGTTTCTTTTGGGTAAAGGTGTTGTAGTAGTTCTGCTCTGTAATAATCGCTACCTGGTTAGGGGTCAGGTTCTTGCCCTTTAAGTATCTTGCCCATAGTGCATCAGGGGTGGGGAACTCATCCAGCTCAAGATAGCGTTCCTTGCCCGTGAAAAAATCATGCTCAATGAACTTTTCTCCATTGGAAGCATAGGCAAACGGCACTTGAAGCGTATTAGCATAGCCCATGGCCTGCTGCAGGCCGGAACCAACCACATGGGTCATATCCTTGGCTTCAACTATGGCCAGGGCTATTTGACCATCTTTAGAGGTAAGAAGGTAGTCGGCTTTTTTCCTGGTACCGCGTTCGGTGTATTTACCGCGCACGATAACCTGGCCGTTGGTGAAGTAATACTCCATCCAGCACCATTCCTTCTCCCATCCGGCCTTGTCAATGGCGGGAGTTATATATCGCTTTTTTACGTCTTCTTCGGTAAGACCGCCGCTAACCATAGCAGACCACCCTTTCCTACTTATATAAAATTATTATAGCACATAACCGTGACGGCTGCCTGAGAAAATAAAATGCTGCTATTCCAGTATAGGGGTAGCAGCAAAAGTTTCTTTAACTTATTAAATTCGTGAAATCAAGGTTAGGTTTTGGGGGGAATTTGGGGGGGGAAAGGTAAAAATAGGGGAAAACAAAAATCCATGCGAGTATTAAAACCCGCATGGATTCTATCTTTTAAGTGGTGGAGACGAACAGGATCGAACTGTCGACCTCTTGAATGCCATTCAAGCGCTCTCCCAGCTGAGCTACGCCCCCACAGGAAGTATTACAAAAAATATTATACGGGAAACTGCGTATTTTGTCAACCAGAATTTGCAGTGAACAAGCTAATTTTAGAAAATGTTTTGGCTTCGCAAATTTACCGGTTAAATTTTTGCCAAAGAGAGGGGCTTTGGGGTATAATATTTTTATAAGTTTGACATTTTGTTCACAAATATAAAATATTATTGACACTGGTGCAGACTATGTTATACTAGGCCAAACAAAACCGACCATGATTTAATTAGGACAGGTTCTGTTGCTTAGCTTATGGGCAAGTTGATATTCATCTGACTGTGAGAAAGGACGTGGTAATTTGTGAAAAAGTTGCTGTTGATTTTACTAGCCTGCTGGTGCCTATCGTCCGTCGCCTTGGCGGAGGATGCCGCACCGGCCGCCGTCTCGACTAGTGACGGCACGCCGCTGATTACCTCCGTGCCGGAGCGTAAGGCTCCCAGCACCTTAAAGGATGTGCTGACCCCGGAGGATGCTCAGAAGGTGCAGAAGCTGGTTTCCGATATGATCGTGGATTATAATATTAATAAGGGCAAGCTGACGGCGGAGGCTTGGTCCAAGGATGTTTTAAAACGCCGTCTGACCGGTGTGTCGGAGCAGCGTATCGGCGAGATTACCGCCGAGATTGCCAATGCCATCAAGCTGACGGCGGAGAAGAAGCAGTCCCTGGATAAAGCGGTGCAGGGCGGGGAGTCGAAGCAGAACTGGCTGGAAGGTCAGGTGAATAAGTATATAAAGAAAGCGGTGGATGCCACTACTTCTACGCCGGAGGAGGAGAGCAAGAGCCAGATGTCGGGGTTCTCGCTGGCCGGGGTGGATTTTGGCGGCAAGTCCCTGACCGATTTGGAGGCGGAGACGCTGCGGCAGGAGCTTTTGGCGGATAATGATACCGGGCTCAAGACGGCGGTGGCCGCGGCCCTGGTCCTGGCGTCGGGCGACCCCAGCATCAAGGTGGTGGGGAACGCGGCTCCCCGGCTTTTGGCCACCATTGCCATCAACTCGGTGGAAGAGGCCAAGACGGTGCTTAAGGTTAAGAACGGCAGCATCAGCGGCAAGGAAGGCGCTATCCGCCTGGGCGACATGGCGATGGCTTCTATCGTGGGCATGCTGGCGGGATTTGATTATAAGCAGATTGGCTTTATTGCCGGGACGGCGGCGGGTACAGCAGCCGGCGGCGCTATTGACGGAGCTACGGGCGGCATCAGCCTGGGCACCATTACCATCAACGGGGCGCTTATCGGGGCCTACCTGGGCGAGAAAATCGGCACCAAGCTGGGCACTACCTTGAACCAGACCCTGGATGCTAAGCTGCATGCCAAGATTGTCAGTGAGTTTGAAGGGTTCCTCGGCAACACGGTGCTGATCGTTTTAAATATCCGGGACGTGAAGCCGGCGGTGGAAGAAATCAATCAGTCCGCCGGGGAAGCGGCGCAGCAGGCCGGGGTTAAGCCTGAGGCTGCAACGGAGCAGTCTGGCCTGCCGGCGGATGCTGGTTATCTGGACAAGGCCTGGTATTACCTGAAGGAGGGCGGCAGCTGGTGCGCCGATAAGGCGTCCGCCGCCTGGAAAGGCCTGGTTGATTTAATCGGTTCGGGCTGGCAGATTATGACCGGGTACTGGGATGCCGGGTACAAGAAGGCTACCGGGGTGTTTTAGCGGCACTGCAAAGACGATTGTACCACTTTCGCAGCAAATGGGCTACCGGGGCGTTTTAGCCCGGCAGATACAGGTACAGACCCGATGCAGACGCAATAGAAGCAAAGAGACCGGCGGCAGGTTAAGTTGCCCGGTCTCTAAAATAAACGGGAGGTTTCAGGATGAAAAGGAACGAACTGCATGTGATTTACGGCAGCCAGCCGGGGCAGATGACCTACGAGCTGCTGGAGAAAATTAATCTGGCGGCGGATTTACAGCCCCAGATGCGCATTGCCTTAAAACCTAACTTTGTGGTGGCCAAGGAGGCCGCTTCCGGGGCCACGACCCACGTGGAGATTGCCGAAGGGGCGCTCCGCTACCTGCAGGACCACGGTTTTAAGAACCTGTCCATCATGGAAGGCTCCTGGGTAGGGGACCAGACCAAACGGGCCTTTAAAATTTGCGGCTATGATAAGCTGGCTGCTAAGTATAACGTGCCCCTTTATGATTTAAAGGATGATAAATACGTGGAACGGGAAGTGGACGGCTTTAAGCTGAAGATTTGCCGCAAGCCGCTTTTGGAAACGGATTTTTTAATCAACCTGCCGGTGCTCAAGGGGCACTGCCAGACCTATATGACCTGCGCCATGAAAAATTTAAAGGGCTGCCTGCCCGATAGTGAGAAACGCCGCTTCCATCAGCTGGGGCTGATGAAACCTATCGCCTATCTGAATAAGGCTTTGAAGCCGGGGCTGACCATCGTGGACGCCATCTGCGGGGACCTGGACTTTGAGGAGGGCGGCAATCCCGTGCCCATGGGGCGGATTATCGCCGGGGTGGATTCGGTGCTCATTGATACCTATGGCGCCGCTCTGTTAGGCTTTGATGTGCAGGACGTGGAGTACATCGGCATTGGGGAGGGCCTGGGCGTGGGCAGCACGGATTTAGAGGCGGCCGAGCTGCACGAATATAATGAAGAGGCCAAAACGAAAAATACCTATGCGCCGACTAACCTGGCTCGCCGCCTGGGAAAGAACGTGGTGGCGGATAAGGCCTGCTCGGCCTGCTACGGCAGCCTGATTCATGCGCTGAAGCGCCTGGAGGAGGGCGGTTTTAAGGTACCCAAGGATAAAATCTGCATCGGCCAGGGCTTTAGAGGCAAGAGCGGGGAGGGGCTGGGCATCGGAGCCTGCACCCACTGCTTTAAGGATAACGTGCCGGGCTGCCCGCCTACGGCGGCGGCCATGATGGAGTTCTTGAAGAGTAAGAACTAATAAATATATTTATAAGGAGGAACTTTCCTTGAAAAAACTACTGGTTTTGCTGACGGTATTGTTGACTTTGCTGATGGGTACGGCTTATGCGGAGAAGACTAAGTTTAAAGAGGCCAATTTTAACTTTAAGAACTTGAAAACTCTGCACCTGGCGGTGACCCAGGGGCCTAAGGACGCGGCGACGGAAGCCTATTTCCCCGATGCGGCGCCGGTGAACCGGGTGTTGGAGAATCTGCGGGGCGATTTGCAGGACCGGGGGCTGACCCTGAACGAAGGCGCGGTAAGAAAACCAGCCCCTTACCTGCATAATAAGGTAATCCGCCGGGCGGAGCTGACCATCAACGTGTACAAGATGGGCTATGACAAGACCTGGAAGGAGCCTTGGGATGAAATGGTTACCAGGGATGAGAAGAAGGTGGCCAAGGACGAGCACGGTAACGATGTGATCGTGGTGGAGCCGGTGCAGGAAATGGTCCATCACCCGGGTGAATGGGATTATCACTGCTACGCCGATGTGGAGTTTCTGGTGAAGGACCCCGCCGGCCGTTTAATCTACAGCGTTAGGGATACCAGAGACCGGGGCGGCCAGGATTACGACGGCATGTTGGGGCGCATCTGCAAGGACTTTGCCAAGGATGTGTCGAAGAACTAAACAGTTTAAGGTAACAGCTTAAGGTCAATTTAAGGTGAAAAAGAAGCCATGAGAATTAGTTTCTCATGGCTTTAGTAGTGCGCCCGGCATGGGCGATATCTTGGCGGTGCAAGTCCGCCACGCGCTCGGTAGCAGGAAGCGTTAGCCGAAGGCAAGGGTGTCCGCCGTGAGGCGGAATCTGAAGGAAGCCGGATGTCAGGGCGAAGAGTCCTGGCGGGCAAAGTTTTGGACCGACGTACAGAAACCTCATATAAGGCCGAACAGGGACGGACAACTCTGCTACTCAAGAAGAAGTCCAATGCTACCCGAATCCCACACGGTAAATGAGGCGGTCACATGAAACAAAGGATATCGTCCTTACCCGGGGAGGTCTCACGGACGCCGGTAGGAAATCCGAAAGCGGAGTAAAGCTTGCTGTGAGAAGTCAGCCGAGGCCATAGTACCTGCCAGGCAGGGAAGGGCTGAACAAAC
>Ga0268357_100321_pt1 | contig 66135 bp, 53 predicted proteins | sample BioMet10_FD_192466 | JGI IMG/M metagenome (GOLD analysis project Ga0268357, IMG submission 192466) | Sewage microbial communities from Oakland, California, United States - Biofuel 10 (Illumina Assembly) | ecosystem: Engineered > Wastewater > Sewage > Unclassified | place: USA: California... | reverse complement strand
GTTTGTTCAGCCCTTCCCTGCCTGGCAGGTACTATGGCCTCGGCTGACTTCTCACAGCAAGCTTTACTCCGCTTTCGGATTTCCTACCGGCGTCCGTGAGACCTCCCCGGGTAAGGACGATATCCTTCGTTTCATGTGACCGCCTCATTTACCGTGTGGGATTCGGGTAGCATTGGACTTCTTCTTGAGCAGCAGAGTTGTCCGTCCCTGTTCGGCCTTATATGAGGTTTCTGTACGTCGGTCCAAAACTTTGCCCGCCAGGACTCTTCGCCCTGACATCCGGCTTCCTTCAGATTCCGCCTCGCGGCGGACACCCTTGCCTTCGGCTAACGCTTCCTGCTACCGAGCGCGTGGCGGACTTGCACCGCCAAGATATCGCCCATGCCGAGCGCACTGCCGAGAGGGCGGCTTGCTCTTAGTAGGAGCCGCCGCCCTCCGGGAAAGGACCCAAAATGCCTGTTTATAAAGATGAAATACATAAAAATTTCTATGTCCAGTTCTATTACGTCGACTGGCAGGGCCAGCGCCGGAAAAAATTTAAACGTGGATTCAAAACGTCCAGGGAAGCTAAAGCTTACGAACACAATTTTTTAAACAAGGCCGCAGCGGATAATACCATGACTTTTTCCAACCTCTGTGCCTACTACCTGGAAGATAGCAAAGTGAGATTGAAGCCAACCACGCAGCGGAACAAGGAATATTTAATCAAAAAGTGGATACTTCCTTATTTCAAAGATATAGAGATAAGCAAGATAACGCCCATCATGATCAGGAAATGGCAAAACTCAATCATGAACCAAGACAGCTACACCCCTACATATGAACGGGTCATAAACGCCAAACTATCAGCCATCTTCAACTATGCTGTTAAATATTACGGTTTACGTAATAATCCCGTCCGGATCAGCGGGCCCATGGGTAAAAAAAATGCCGAAAGATTAAACTTCTGGACGCTAGATGAATTCAAAAACTTTGTCGCCAAGATAGACCGGAAAGACCAGCGCCCCTTTTATGAAGCCTTTATGGTTTTATTCTATACCGGCATACGGGTTGGAGAGTTATTAGCCTTAACCGTCAGCGATTTAGATTTTAAAGCGAAAACCATAAGTATCACTAAAAACTATGCCAGGGTAGACGGTAAGGATTTAATATTATCTCCCAAAACACCAAAAAGTAAAAGAATCGTCAATATACCGGACTTCCTCTGCTCCATGCTGCAAGACTATATTCAAAAACTTTATGCTCCTGATCTAAGATTATTTTTCACGCTTAACAAATACAGTTTGAACAAAAGACTTAAAAAGACTGCTGCTGCTGCCGGAGTAAAAGCCATAAGAGTACATGATCTCCGGCATTCTCATGCGTCCCTGCTTATTGAGCTTGGTTTCTCTCCCCTTCTTATCAGCCAACGCCTGGGCCATGAAAAGGTAGAAACTACCCTGCAGACTTATTCCCATCTTTACCCCAATAAGGCAGATGAAGTAGCTAGCAGATTAAACTCTTTACAAAGTGGCAAAAAACCTAACCAATAATATACAATTTTATAGGAATAGAATCATTTTAGAATCATTTTGAAGATAAAAAAGCCGTAAGTCCTGTATTTATGAGGACTTACGGCTTTATCTATTTTATTCCCATTCAATGGTTGCAGGTGGTTTACTGGTGATATCGTACACGATGCGGTTCACACCCTTGACCTCGTTGACGATGCGGCGGGAAATAATATCCAGCACGCTGTAAGGTATATGGGCCCAATCACTGGTCATGCCGTCAGTACTGAGCACGGCCCTGAGCGCTATGGTGTAGCAATAGGTCCGGCCGTCACCCATAACACCCACGGAACGGATATTGGGCAGACAGGCAAAGTACTGCCAAATCTTACGGTTCAGCCCCGCCTTAGCAATCTCTTCTCTGAAAATAGCATCCGCTTCCCGGGTAATGGCCAGTTTCTCTTCGGTCACCTCGCCCAGAACACGAATAGCCAGGCCAGGGCCAGGGAAAGGCTGACGCCATACCAAATCAGAAGGAATGCCCAGTTCTTCACCTACGGCGCGTACTTCATCCTTGAACAGCTCCCGCAGAGGTTCAATAAGCTGCAGGTCCATATCCTTAGGCAGCCCGCCGACATTATGGTGGCTCTTGATGGTAGCGCTGGTACCTGTACCGCCGCTTTCTACCACATCAGGATAAATGGTGCCCTGAACCAGATAATCTACCTTGCCCAGTTTCTTAGACTCTTCATCAAAAACATGAATAAACTCAGCGCCGATAATCTTGCGTTTCTGCTCCGGATCGGACACACCCTTAAGCTTACCCAGGAAACGGTCTGCCGCATTGACGCGGATGAAGTTCATATCAAAAGTATCCTTAAAGACCTTCTCTACCTGGTCGCCTTCGTCCTTACGCAACAGGCCGTGATCCACGAAAATGCAGGTGAGCTGCTTACCCACGGCTTTGTGTACCATTACCGCCGCCACAGAGGAATCCACCCCGCCGGACAAAGCGCATAGCACCTTCTTGCCGCCTACCTTGGCCTTAATCTCGGCAATCTTGGTCTCGGCAAAGGACTTCATGGACCAGTCACCGGACAAACCGCATACCTCAAAGAGGAAGTTATGCATCAACTGCCGGCCGAACGGCGTATGTTCCACTTCCGGGTGGAACTGCACCCCGTAAAAGTTCTTAGCCTTGTTAATCATTCCGGCTACCGGACACTCACTAGTGGCAGCTACCATCTCAAAGCCCTCCGGAGGTTTGGAGACGAAATCGGTATGGCTCATCCAGCAGATGTTGTTTTCTTCCAACCCGTCAAACAAGGTGCAGGAAGGCTGCAGGATCACACTGGTCTTGCCATATTCCCGAATATCCGCGCTGGTTACGGTCCCGCCCAGGGTCTGAGCCATGAACTGATGCCCATAACAGATGCCCAGGACCGGGATATCCAACTCGAAAATTCCCGCATCAGCCTTCGGCGCATTCTCAGTATAAACGCTGGCCGGTCCGCCGGATAAAATCAAAGCCGCCGGTGTTTTAGCCTTAATCTTCTCTAAAGTAGTGTTATAAGGTACGATTTCGCAATAAACCCCGCATTCCCTTACCCGTCTGGCGATGAGTTGGCTGTATTGCGCACCAAAATCGATGACCAGCACTAATTCATGCTTTTCCATAGTCATAATAAATTAACGCCCTCCTTTGTGAAAATAACTAAACTTATAAACCTGCGCCTGAGGCAATAAATATCTCGCGCTAATGTGCCGGTCGATAAGTTTAAATTTAGCCTGTCTTTATAATTATGATTTTGATAAATATATAGAATTGTACCATTTTTAAGGGGTATAAACAAGCAGTATTTTAAATGACAAAAACTGCCCGACAGAAAACCTGCCAGGCAGCTTAAGACTATCAGTAGGTAGCAACCTCATCCAGCGCCTTAACTGCGCCGGTCTTCAGCAGCTTAACCTCACGGCCCTCTTCCATGCCGGTCATTACCATGATGCAGGCATCAGAAGGAGCATGGGCTTTAATATAAGCATCATCAAATTCCATGAGCTTATCACCCTTTTTCACTTTTTGTCCGTTCTCCACGAAGACCTTAAAGCCCTCGCCATTTAATTTAACCGTATCAATGCCGATATGAAGCAGATACTCCGTACCATCTTCCAGCATCATACCGATGGCGTGTTTAGCCTCAAAGACGAAAGCTATCTCACTGTCAGCCGGAGCTACCACCAGATTGCTGGTAGGATAAACGAAGAAACCGTCGCCGGTCATCTTACCGGCAAAGGCCTCGTCCGGAGCCTCGGTAATCGGATGAATCTCACCGGTAAAGGGGGAGCATAAGGTTAACTTTGGCGCTGCCGGTGCTACCGGAGCCGCAGGAGCAGCAGCTTCTTCTTTAGCTGCGGGAGCCGCAGGAGCAGCGGCCGGAGCCATCATTTCCGGTTCCACTTCCGGAGCCGTCAATAAATAAGTTTCCAGATTAGCCTTGATAACCGATACCTTAGGACCGTAAACCACCTGCACGCCGGTACCTTTCTTAATCACGCCCACCGCACCGGTCGCTTTCAAGAGCCTGTCATTGACCAGGGCCACATCCGCTACGGAGCAGCGCAGCCGGGTAGCACAACAATCCACGGAAGTAATATTCTTCTTAGAACCCAGCGCCACGGTAATATCATGGCTCAAAGGATCAGCCTGTACTGCACCGGCAGCCGTAGCATCGGCAATACCAGCCTTGGCCCGGTAATCAGCCTTGCTGTACAGTTTCGTTTCCTCATCCTCGTCCTCGCGGCCCGGGGTCTTCAGGTCAAACTTCTTAATCAGGAAAGTGAAGATTGAGTAATACAGGAAGAAATAAATGATACCTACGGGAATAATGTACATCCAGTTGGTTTTAGCTTCGCCCTGCAAAATACCGAAAATAAACAAATCCAACAAGCCGCCGGAGAAAGTCAGGCCCACCGCCACATTAAGCATGTGAGCAATCATGTAAGCCGCGCCAGCCAGGATAACCTGTACGCCGAACAGCATCGGTGCTACGAACAGGAAGGAAAACTCAATCGGCTCGGTAATGCCGGTCAGCATAGAAGTCAGAGCTGCGGATAACAAAAGGCCGCCCGCCACTTTCTTCTTTTCCGGTTTAGCACAACGGTACATGGCCAGTGCCGCACCAGGCAGACCGAAAATCATGAAAATGAACTCGCCGGAGAAATACCGGCAGGCATCAGCGCTGAAATGAACCACATCATGAGAAGCCAGCTGGGCAAAGAAGATATTCTGACCGCCCATGATCATCTTGCCGTCCACCATCATGCTGCCGCCTACGCCTGTCTGCCAGAAAGGCAGATAGAATACGTGATGCAGACCAAATGGTATCAAAGAACGCTTTACAATACCGAAAATCAAGGTACCCAGATAACCGGTTCCGGTTACCAGACCGCCAATAGCGAAAATCACGCTTTGAGCCAGCGGCCATACATAATACATGGCGATACCTACAAACAGATAAGCTACGGTAGAAACGATAGGGATAAAACGGGAACCGCCGAAGAAGGATAAAGCATCCGGCAGGACAATCTTATGATATTTATTATGAAGCCAGGCTACGCCTATACCTACGATGATACCGCCAAACACGCCGGTCTGTAAGGACATGATGCCGTCCACGCTGGCAATGGTACCTTCCAGGACACCCTTGGCGATTGTTCCGTCCGCCAGGATTTTCCCGTTAATGGTCAGCATGGCGTTGATGGAGATATTCATGACGAAGAAGGCAATCATCGCCGCCAAAGCTGCAACTTCCTTCTCGGCCTTAGCCATGCCGATGGCTACGCCTACGGCAAAGATGATGGGCAGGTTGCCAAAGATGGTACTGCCGGCGCTGCTCATAATGGTAAGCAGAATGTTAAGCGGCGTGCCAGCACCGAGCATGGCCTCCAGGCCATACATCTTGATGGTAGTAGGGTTGGTAAAAGATGCGCCCACCCCCAGGAGCAGACCTGCAATCGGCAGCACCGCTACCGGCAGCATGAAACTTCGACCTACTCTTTGAAGAATAGCAAAAATCTGATCTTTCATGTACTTCATCCCTTTCTAAAATTAATAACAAAGAATTATCTTTGCCAAACCAAAAACAAAAAAGTTCACCAAAACCTTACAACTCCTATTTTATAGAATCTCGCGGCTTTTGGCAATAGTTTTTAACAGACAAGCACAAATGATTATTAAATATTCACAGATATGCATTCATCAGCTTTTTATGGCAATTTGTAAACACACTTATGAAAAGCTTAAACTACATCATAATTAACAAAAACCCCTGCGTACTAAAAAGCACACAGGGGCCAAAGCTACTTATCATTTAATTGTCAAGAGGGAACGAGGAACCTCTTACATCATCCCGGGCATACCGCCGCCCATAGGAGGCATAGCAGGAGCCGCTTCCTTAGAAGGCTTATCGGCTACCAAGGTCTCCGTGGTCAGAACCATAGCCGCGATGCTGGCTGCATTCTGCAGAGCGCTGCGAGTTACCTTAGTCGGATCCACAATACCGGCTTCAATCATGTCTACGTATTCTTCGGTCAGAGCATTAAAGCCTACGCCCTTCTTAGCCTTCTTAACGTTGTCCACGATTACGGCGCCTTCCAGACCAGCGTTATAGGCGATCTGACGTACCGGCTCTTCAATAGCGCGTCTTACCAGCTGAACCCCGGTCTTCTCATCGCCAGTAACCTTGATCTTGTCCAGAGCATCCTGAACATCGACCAGAGCAGTACCGCCGCCGGCAACAATACCCTCAGCCACAGCGGCGCGAGTAGCGTTCAGCGCATCTTCGATACGCATTTTCTTATCCTTTAATTCAACTTCGGTAGCTGCACCGACTTTAATGACGGCCACGCCGCCGGAGAGCTTAGCCAGACGCTCCTGAAGTTTCTCTTTATCAAAATCAGAGGTGGTGGTAGGAATCTGGGCCTTAATCTGTGCAATACGGTCCGCAATTTCTTCCTTCTTGCCGCCGCCGTCTACGATAGTGGTCAACTCCTTGGTTACACGAACCTGACCGGCGCTGCCTAAATCTTCCATAGTTGCGCTATCCAGCTTGCGACCCAGCTCTTCGCTGATAACCTGGGCCCCGGTCAGAATAGCGATATCCTGCAGCATAGCCTTACGGCGGTCGCCAAAGCCAGGAGCCTTAACGGCTACGGCTTTAAAGGTACCACGCAGCTTATTCACAACCAGTGTAGCCAGAGCTTCGCCCTCGACATCCTCAGCAATGATCAGAAGCTCACGACCAGCCTGAACAACCTTTTCCAGTACCGGCATAATGTCCTGAATAACGTTAATCTTACGATCAGTGATCAGTACCAGCGGATTGGACATAACTGCTTCCATCTTATCAGCATCGGTAGCCATGTAAGGGGAAATATAACCACGGTCGAACTGCATGCCTTTAACGGTCTCCAGATGAGTTTCCATGGACTTGGATTCTTCTACGGTGATAACGCCGTCATCGCCTACTTTTTCCATGGCATCGGCAATAAGACCGCCGATTTCATCATCACTAGCCGAAATAGCAGCTACCTGAGCCTTAGCTTCCTTGGTTACAACCTTCTTGGAAGAATTCTTCAGTGCCTCTACCAGAGCATCAACCGCCTTCTTCATGCCCCGCTTGATAATCATGGGGTTAGCACCGGCAGCCACGTTCTTCATGCCTTCGTGAATCATAGCCTGAGCCAGCAGAGTAGCGGTAGTAGTGCCATCGCCAGCCACATCGTTAGTCTTGGTGGCAACTTCCTTTACCAGCTGGGCACCCATATTTTCAAAGGGATCTTCCAGTTCAATATCCTTGGCAATCGTTACACCATCATTGGTAATGGTGGGAGCACCAAATTTCTTATCCAGTACCACGTTGCGGCCCTTGGGTCCCAAAGTTACCTTCACGGCATCAGCCAAAGCGTTAACGCCTCTTTCTAAACTGCGGCGAGCTTCTTCGTTAAACAGAATTTGTTTAGCCATCTTAATTATCTCCTTTTATCTTTACGTAAATTTTTTAAGCTGTTTCAAATCATTAATTACACTTACTATTAATTACATCTTTTGCCTTAACAGCTTACCAGGCTTTGTCTAAATCACTATGCCTGATAATTTTTAACTTACTTCGTTACGACCGCCAATAAATCTCTCTCGGAGAGGATCAGGTAATTCTTATCATTTTGCTTGAACTCCGTGCCGGAGTACTTGGCAAAAACTACTTCGTCCCCCTCTTTAACTTCAGGAGCAACCCGGCTGCCGTTATCCAGCACCCGGCCGGCACCTACGGCGATAACTTTGCCCTGCTGGGGTTTTTCTTTAGAAGCAGTATCAGGAAGATAGATGCCACTGGCAGTCTTTTCCTCTTTCTCCACGATTTCAACTACTACATGATCAGCTAACGGTTTTAACATTTTACTAATCCCCTTTCAACCTATATGATTTATTATTATCAGCTTTTTTAGCTTTTGTTAGCACTCATTTGTTTTGAGTGCTAATCACTATCTCTATTATACCCACCAAAAGAAAAAATGCAAGAGGATTCTTGCATTTTTTCACAAATTATTTATTTTTTATTTTTAGCCGCCGCTTCCAAAATAGCCTGAGCCACGTCTTTAAGCGACATCCGGCGGTTCATGCTATATTGTTGCATCCGGCGGTAGGCTTCCTGCTCCGTAAAGTTATAGGCGGTCATCAAAATTCCCTTGGCCCGGTCCAGCAGTTTTCTGGTCTCCAGGCTTTCCCTCAGCTTGTCAAGTTCCAGTCCCAAAGACTTAAACTCTTCAAACCGGGATAAGGCTATTTCCATAGCCGGAAATAACTGTTCCTCCCGGATAGGCTTAACCAGGTAAGCCAGCACTCCGGACTCTTTGGCCTGTTCCACCACATCCGCTTGACTGTAGGCAGTTAGAAGCAGTACCGGCGCAATCTCATCCCCGTTGATAAGCTTAGCTGCTGCCAAACCGTCCAGCTTTGGCATCTTCACATCCATGATGATAAAGTCCGGCTTTAAAGCCCGGGCCTTTTCCACCGCCTCTTCACCGTTAGAAGCCTCCGCCACGATGGTATGTCCGGCTTCGGTCAGCATCTCCCTCAGGTCCAGCCTAATCAAAGCCTCGTCGTCCGCAATCAAGATGTTCAGTTTTTTCATCACACATACCCCCTCAAAATAATCTTCTCAAATAAAAGGGGCAGACCACGTCTGCCTTAAACTCCGCCGGATTAGGCCAAACCTTCAGAGGGGCCGCTTTTTTAGCAGGTCTCCTGCTCTGCAGGTTTTCTTGGTACATAAACACAGGCCCTGGTACCTCCGGCGGGACGGTTTTCTAAAATAAACCGTCCTTTCAAATCTGATTCTACCATAATTTTTATAATCTTTAAACCTAAACTTTTAGTATGCTCAAGCTCAAAATCAACGGGAAGCCCCCAACCATCATCTTCCACACATAATTCATAATGGTCGTCCTCCACGATAAAACGTACTTCCAGATTACCAGTATCTCTATTTTCAAAACCGTGTTCCAGGGAATTCTGCAACAACTCATTCAAAATTAAGGCCACGCTGGTAGCCTGCTCAGAAGGAAGACTGACCGCATCGGCGGTAAACTTAGTCCGCAGCCTCAGATTCGGAGCTACCATACTGCTCATGATGGCATCGTAAATACCCCTGGCGGCCTCGGCAATGTCAATTACACCGCTGTCCTGCTGGGATAAGAACTCGTGTACTACCGCTATACTGTTCACCCGGTTGATACAGTCCCGCAAAACCTGCCGGGTCTCGTTGCACTGGGCACGTCTTTCCTGCAGCCGCAGCAAGCTGGCGATAGTTTGCAGATTATTTTTTACCCGGTGATGAATTTCTTTAATTACCACCGATTTCACCAACAACTGCTCATCTTTTTTCTTCAGCTCGGTGACATCCTCTACCACCACAATGGCCCCGGGCGCATGGGGACGCGGTACCAGCGGCAGAACCCTCACCTTTAAGTCCAGCCCTTGAACGGACATTTCCCTTTCCACGGCCTCTCCGGTCTCCAAGGCACTACCTACCAGCGGCCAGTTAATGGCAAAACTGCTAGTCCGGCGGCCAATCAGCTTTGCTACCCCCAGCACATGGAAAATATGCCGGGCCGTGTTGTTAGCCGCGGTAATCAAGGTCTGTGCATCGACCAGGATTAAACCGTCGATGCTGCTCAATCGGCGGTAACAAATATTTCCCTCATAAGAACGGCTGCTGCTGAGCAGGAAAACAACCGCTGCTTCTGCAAAGGCGGCTGGCTCATCCATCATCTCTAAACTTACCAGGGCGAAACACCGGTTATGGGTATCGCACACCGGATAGACCTTCAAATAAGCAAACTGTCCCAGCACGTATTCCCGTAAGCCGCTCACCGTTAAATTACGCTGCAAGGCCCTGGTCAGCAAGGGTTCCTCTCTTAAACGCACCTGCCGGCCCTGATTATTTTTTTGCTGCCAGACTAATCTGGTCACAGGTTCTCCGCAAGCATAAACCTGTAAAAATTTGGGGTTATCATCCGGCACATAAATAGTCACATAGGCCCTGGCCAAGTCTGCCGCCAGGTTGACATTAGCCGCCATGGATAATAAAATATTTTTTTGTTCCGCCGTCAATCCGCCTGCCATAGGCTCATCTCCCTGTTCCGCCCCGTCTTTCCTGCACTTGCCAAAGGCATAAAGGCTGATGTTACTGTCCAAACAGTTACGTCAGCCTGTTTTCAGCCGGCCTGTGCCAATCTGGTTCAGCCCAGCTTTAAGGCCGGATCGGCATTTAAGGTCATAGCGCTATAGCTATGATGAAGAAACATATAATAACCCCGGCAGGCAATCATGACCGCATTATCCGTACATAAAATGGGGCGGGGATGCACCAGTCTGGCTCCAGCTTGTTCTGCCGCTAAGTCCAATTTATGCTGTAAATACTTATTGGCGGAAACGCCGCCTGCCAGCACTACTTCCTTTAAACCGGTACCTTTAAGGGCCAGGATAGTTTTTTGCACCAGAACATCCGTCATGGCCTCTTGGAAGGAAGCAGCCACGTCGGCCTTATTAACCGGACGTCCCGCCTGCTTCTCGTTATGCAGATAATTAATAACCGATGATTTCATACCGCTGAAACTAAAAGCTAACGGCTCATCTTCCAGCATGGCCCTGGGGAAACTTATGGCCTGAGGATTTCCCTCCAAAGCCAATTTTTCAATTTCCGGTCCACCCGGATAGGGCAGCCCCATCACCCGGGCAATCTTATCAAAGGCCTCTCCGGCCGCATCATCCCTGGTCTGACCCAAAAGTTCAAAGCTGTTATAACCGGTCACCTTCATTAAAGAAGTATGTCCTCCGGAAACTACCAAAGCTAAAAAAGGCGGTTCCAGCGACGGGTCGTTAATAAAATTAGCAAAGACATGCCCTTCCAGGTGATTTACGCCCAGCAGAGGCTTATCCAGCGCCCAGGCCAGAGCTTTAGCCGCCGCCAGTCCCACCAGGAGTGCCCCCACCAGTCCCGGTCCATAGGTAACGGCAATGCCGTCTATCTGTTTTAACGTCACTCCGGCCCTTTTTAAAGCTTCATGAATGACCGGGATGATATGTTCAATGTGTTTCCGGGAAGCGATCTCCGGAACCACCCCCCCGAATTTCCGGTGTATCACAATCTGGGAAGAAATAATATTCGACAACACTTCCCGTCCGTTTTTCACTACCGCCGCAGCTGTTTCATCACAGCTGCTCTCTATCCCTAAAATATAAATATCTTGTTCCACCTTATCCAAGGTATCCTCTCCTTCTGGTCGGCAGACTGATTCTCCGGCCTCAGGCTGCGCCTCGCCCTACCATGGTTTTATTAAAGTATGGCACCAGCTTGGCCGCCAAAACAGCTTAAGCCAGCTCGCCATTTTTGTAGAGCCACATGATAAGCGCATCCTCATGATTATCAGCGTAATAATGCGGTCTGATTCCTTTAGCCTGGAAATCACAACCGGTATACAATTTTTGCGCCGCCAGATTGCTGGTCCGCACTTCCAGCGTCATAGAAATCGCCCCCAGCTTCCAGGCATGGTCGATTAATTCATCCATCAGCTGACGCCCTAAGCCCTGGTGACGATGCTGCCTAGCTATGGCAATCCTGGTAATCTGCGCTTCGTCTACTACCAGCCAGAAACCACCATAGCCCACTATCTGTCCGTCCTGTTCCAGAACCAGATAAGTGGCCAGGCCGTTATTAAGCTCATCTACCCACAGACTATCTCCCCAAGGGTCATAAAAAGATTCCTTATCAATGACGCTGCAGCCTTTAATATCGCAAGGCTTCATTTCCCTGATGCTGCCTGTTGTTTTTTCTCCCATAATTCTTCTGCCTCGGATCTTCTGATATAGTAAGGTTTCAAAGCCCATAAATCCGTTCCCAGGACACAGTCAGGATTACCAGCGGCCAGACCCACGCTGGCCGCCCGGGGCAGGCGCACATAGTCCGGTGCCAATTTCACGCCCAGCGGCAGTACCTCCCGGGCCAGTTTATCACATTCGCCCAGAAGCAGCACTTCCTGCTCCAGACCGCTGACTTTCTCCAGCAGTTCCCGGGTGGAAACCAGGGAAACCGGCAGCAGCTCTTCCAGCCGCCCCTGATTCCAGCGGTATATGCCCAGGTAATAATTGCCCTTTTGCGCATCCAGGACCGGGGCCAGGATTGTCTCTTCCACCGGCAGATTATAAGTAAGAGCCTTCAAGGTGTTAACCCCGCAGATGGCACAATTCCAGGCATATGCCATAGCCTCAGCGCTGGCCAGGCCGATTCTCAGTCCGGTAAAGGAACCGGGTCCGATACTAACCGCAATTTTATCTACGTCGGTCTTCTTAATACCAGTTCTGACAAAAAGTTGGTCCAGCTGCGGCATCAGACCCTCAGAATGCGTAAGTCCCACATTAATATCATAAGCTGCCAGCACCGTCGTATCTCTAAGTAAAGCCGTAGAACACACTTTGGTCGCTGAATCTAAAGCCAGGATCAACACTTGGCGGACACCTCCTTCAGCAGTTCTTCATAACGTATGCCCTGAGGTATCAATTGCACCTTCCGTCCCTCAGGAACCAGGGTCAGTAATAATTGAAGCTTCTCTTCCGGCAGTTCACCTGGAAAAAGTTCTGACCATTCAATCAAGGTCAAACCAGGTCCCCCTGCATATTCGTAAAATCCCATATCAGCCAGCTCTTCCGGATCATTAAGCCGGTACAAATCAAAATGCCTGATTTCTAGCGACCGCCCCTGATAAATATTCATTAAGGCAAAAGTAGGACTGGTCACGTCTTCACCAGCCACACCCTGTGCCTCAGCAATGCCCCTGCATAATACAGTCTTGCCAGCTCCCAGGTCACCGCTCAAGCAGTAAACATCACCGCTTTGCGCTAATTTCCCCAGGATACGTCCCAAACGCTCCGTAGCCTGAACATCCTTACAAATTATTTCCATAAAAATATTTCACCCCATGCCTAAAAACTATTTTAAGATATTATAACTCATAAATCACAATAAAAAAAGCCGGCAGCTACGGCTTTTTTTAAGCCGTGACCGCCGGTCGCCCTTACAACAGCGTTTTATTTCTGGGTAAAGGATCCAATAAGTCCATATGCCCGCTGATAGTAGCAATCTTCTTGCCCTCCACCAGAATTTGCACCTTTTTTATCTCTGGCAACTCGGTCAGCGTAGCTACAATGGCATTGACCATCATCATCTCATTATAAGAACCCTGCCCTCTTTTAGCAAAAGCCTGATTAAAATCGGCATAAGCAATTCCGTCTTTTACCTTAACACTCTTAACCACAGTTCCTGCCGGGAAAAGATTTTGCATGGTCTTGGACGTCGGTTCAGTTTTAACTAAAGCCTGCAAAGCTCCCTCCGCCATGGTTTTATCCCCAATAGCGTAGTGTACTTTTTCCGGCAGCAGTTTTAGATTGCCGTTTTTAGGTACCCGGTAAACTACAAAATCCACCGTCTTTATTTTCGCCGGGGCCGGCTGCTCTACAGCTTTACCAGATTCAGCCGGAGCAGCGGGTTTAGTCGTCGTCCCGCCTCCCGGTAAACCGGCACCGCTTTCACATCCTGCCAGGGCCAAAGTTAAAAGCACCAGCAGCAACGCTAATATTCTTTTCATAGCTCTTACCTCCAGTATCGTACCGGCCTCATTATTTAAAATACTCAATGACGCCGTCAGCGATGGCCCGGGCTACTTTCAGCTGGAACCACCTGCTTTGCAGAAGCTTTTCTTCCCTGGGGTTGCTGATAAAACAAATCTCAGCCAGGATAGCCGGCATACTAGAACGTTTAATCACATAGAAACCAGCCTGCCGCACGCCTAAATCGCTAACACCCGTAAAACTGCCGGCCAGCCTGTCCTGGATTAATCCGGCCAGCTTGCTGTCATAACCGGTCTTAGGATAATAATAAGTAGAAATACCGCCCACGCTACGATTCTCATTGGCATTAATATGAACGCTCAAGAACAAATCCGCCTGGTTCTTGGTACCTACGTCCACCCGGGCCTGAAGTTCCTGGGCATCCGTGGCGTCTGTGCCGTATACGTCGATATCCGTGGTTCTGGTCATGTTTACCTTAGCCCCGGCATCCTGCAGTAATTTTTGCAGCTTTTCCGCAATCTGCAGGGTAATCATTTTTTCCCTGGTACCGTTTAAGCCAATCGCTCCCGGATCGCTACCGCCATGACCCGGATCAATCGTAATAATCTTATCTTCAACCCCGCCGCTGGTACGATAATTAACAACCGGAACCGTCGAGCTGTAGGAGCGGGCCGCGCTTCCTGAAGAAGCAGAACCGGAGTCCTTCCGGTTTGCTGTTATATCCACTACGATACGCTGTGGGCGTCCGGTCTTACGGTCAGGCTTCAAGGCAAAGGTCCGGTATTGCTGCTCTGTAATCTCTTTGGTCAAGGGAACCTTCACCAAAGTCTTAGAACCATCCCGTTCAATAGAAAAACTCCGGGCCATATCGCTTCTCACGTAGCCCCGGCGCACCAGGTTAGAGCTCATGCCTGCCGCTACCTTTATGGTCAGGTCACGTCCCTCCACCTCTACCTTATAAGAAGTATTCTCCGTCAAATCTACGGTAAAACGCAGTTCATTATAGCGGTTTACCCCCCATTTGACATCGGTGATCTTTGCTGATGCAGAGGCAGCCGCACTCGTCAGTAAGACCAGCAAAAATACGCATAAAACCAAGAATCTTTTCTGCACACTGCTTCACCTCATTTACCTATTAACTGTCTTATTTTAGCACCGTCGGCAGATAATGTAAACCGCTCTCTGACAGAAATCACTGTTTTTTTCACTTTTTTCACACAATTTGGCCGGTCAATCCGTTTTCCACCAGATAACGGGCCCTGGGAAACGCCAGAGCTAAATCCCCGGCCGCCATCCCGGTACGTTCCCGGGCAGCCAGGTCACCAGCCAGCCCGTGCAGATAAACCCCGGCTAACGCCGCTTCTAAAAGGCTCATTTTTTGGGCCAGCAGCCCGGCGATAATCCCGGTCAAAGTATCGCCGCTGCCGCCGGTGGCCATAGAGGGATTGCCGGTAGGGTTCAGGAACACGTGCCCGTCCGGATGAGCAATCACGGTAGGTACACCTTTAAGCACCAGCACAGCCTGCCATTTCTCCGCATATTCCCGGGCAATTTCCACCCGCTCCCGGTCTACCTGCCCCGCTGGTAAGTTGATCAGCCGTCCCATTTCCCCGGGGTGGGGAGTCAAGATCTTGGGAGCCTTCATAGCTGCCAGCAGCTGCGTATGACCTTGCAGGGCAGTCAAAGCATCGGCATCAATTACGCAAGGTACGGTTATAGCCTGCAGGACACGGCGCACCACTTCCGCCGCCTCCCCGTTCGTACCCCAGCCTGGGCCCAGTGCTGCGGCATCCGCCTGAGCGGCTGCTGTCAAAAAATCCGGTACCGCCTTGGGGGCCAGCTGGCCCGGCCTGATTTCCGGCAGAGGACGTACCATAGCCTCGTTGAGTTTTACGCTCAGGATTTCCCTTACACAAGCCGGCGTATATAAGGTAACCAATCCGGCACCGCTGTACACACAGCCCCTGGCACACAAAGCCGGGGCTCCGGTATAGCCGTGGGAGCCGGCCGCCAGGATAGCCCGGCCCGCCGTGCCTTTATGCAGATTTTTCGGACGCAGAGGCAGCATATCAGCTACCATTTCCGCCGAGAGGATATAACGTTTACTTTTGGCTTCCCGCAGCATCTTTTCCGGCATGCCGATATCAGCCACAGTCAGCTTACCTGCACAGTCCGCGCCAGGATACAGATAAAGCCCCTGCTTAGGCAGGGCCATAGTCACCGTGGCATCAGCCCGCACGGCATCTTCGTCCGCCTCTCCGGTATCCGCATTCACACCCGTGGGTATATCCACCGCCAGGACCTTAACCGGGCTGTGGTTAATCAAGACGCACAAATCACGGTACAGATTCCGCAAAGAACCGGTAAAACCTGTACCTAAAAGAGCGTCTATCAGCAAATCAGCTTGACTGCAAAGAACCTCCACTTGTTCCAGGTCAATATCCGTCAATAGTTCCAGCACCTTGCCGTCCCCGGCCAGATAGTACTGCAGTTCATCCGCCGCACTGCCGCTTAAATCCGCCTGACTGCCGGCTAAAATCACCTTTACCGATGCCCCCCGGTTCATCAGCCAGCGGGCGGCGCCAAAACCGTCCCCGCCATTATTACCCTTACCGCAAAAGATAATAATACTTTTACCGAAGCAGTCCTGCAGCAGAGCCGTGGCTTCATCCGCCACCGCCCGGGAGGCATTTTCCATCAAAAGCAGTCCCGGTATCCCTAATTCGTCTTCAGCATATTTGTCCAACTGACGCATTTCTTCTGCTAAAACCAGCTTCATGACGCATCCTCCTCACACTAATCTTCCAAAACGGCAAAGGCCATAGCCTGTTCCCGGGTATGGCTCAGCGTCAGATGAATCCTGCGCACACCCTTCTGCCGGGCCAAATTTTGAAAATATCCGCTTAAATGAACTTCCGGTTTGCCCAGCTCGTCATTCATCGTCTCCACTTCTACCAGTTCTCCTCCGCGCAAGCCGGTGCCTAAAGCCTTTAAAACCGCTTCTTTTGCCGCAAAACGGGCGGCAAAGCTTTCGTATTTGAATCCGCCGGCAGAAGTAGTGCAATAAGCCTGCTCCGCCTTGCTATACACCCGGTCCGCGAACCCCTGCTGTTCCAGAGCCTTTTTAATCCGGGCCACTTCCACCAGATCGCAGCCAGTACCGATAATCATGATTCCTGTCTCCTTACGTCTAAATGCGAGGCGTCAAAACTTCCGCCGCTCCCGCTTATAATTTTCGTTTTAATCCTTGTAACATTTTATTATACCATAAAAAGTGTTGCGAAAATAGTAAGCTCTGGTTAATTAGGGTATTTGCACCATCAGCAAACGGCCTTTCCTGCGGCGGTACTTCCCAAATTATATAAAAAGGTACTACAACATCTTGTGTGTTTTTTTATTTTTTTCTTTTTTCGCCCCAATTGCTAGTTGACCTTGGTTAAAACATAACGTATAATAAAATGCAGTTACCAAATTATCAAACACCAAAATATCACCTGACCTTAACCGGTATCTACAAATAGATGCCGTTGACTTATAAATTCCGGGTGAAATCTTAAGGAGAGAAAACGCATGGAAAAATGGTATGAAAGTTCACTAGGTAAGACTCTGCTCGCCAAGAAGTATTTTCACGAGAATGAAGATTTTAAAGGCTTTATCAACCGGGTTACCAGTATCTTTAGTCCGGACCTGGCCCCTAAAGTCAGGACCTGTCTCTTGAACGGCGAATTTTTCCCGGCCGGGCGCAGTTTATACGGAGCCGGCAGCAAAGGTAAGTTTCGAGCTTCCATGAGCAACTGCTACATCCTGCCTTCTCCGGAGGATAATATTGAGTCCATCTATGATGTGAATAAGAAGATGGCGCGTATTTTCAGCTACGGTGGTGGCTGCGGCGTCAATATTTCTAAATTGCGTCCAAAGAATACCAAGGTTAACAACAGTGCCCGGACTAGCTCCGGAGCAGTTTCCTTCCTGTCCCTGTTTAACGCTACCGGCAGCGTTATCGGCACTCATGGCCGCCGGGCGGCGGAAATGGTCGCCTTGTCCTGTGAACATCCTGATGTAGAAGAATTTTTGAAGATCAAGCAAAATGATGTCAAGCTGGAAGCTATGAACATCTCTATGCTGCTTACCACGGAATTTATGGAAGCGGTCAAGGCTGACCAGCCCTTTGAACTGCATTTTGATATTCCGGAGACCGGTGAACATATCCGCCGGAAAATCAACGCCCGTAAATTCTTCCGGGAGTACTGCCAGACTCAGTGGGATTACGGTGACCCGGGCAGCATCTTTATCGACCGGGTCCGCAGCTTTAATCTTTTATCCGGCTACCCGGAATACAAGATCGACGTGTCTAATCCCTGTGCTGAGTTCTATGGCAATGCCTATAACTCCTGCAACCTGGGCAGCGTCAACCTCTATCATCTAATCGATCACAAATTTGAACATAATGCCGCCGTCAACTACGACAAGCTTAGGGCAACGGTAGATACTGCCGTCCGTGCCCTGGACGAAATTCTGGACTACGGCTATGACATGCAGCCCTTAGACGAAAATCGCAAATGCATTGATGACTGGCGTTCTATCGGTCTTGGCATCATGGGTTTGGCTGATATGTTCGTAGCCCTGGGTATCCGCTACGGCTCACTGGAATCAAGAGAAGTTGCCAGCGATATCATGGAAGCTATCCTGAAGCAGGCTTTGATTACCAGCTGCGACCTGGCCAGGACCAAAGGCGCTTTCGGCAAATTTGACTGGGAAAAGACCAGTAAATCTCAACTGATTCAGATGTTCCCGGAACTGCAGGCCGACATCCAGCAGTATGGCCTGCGCAACGGTACCCTGCTGTCTATCGCGCCTACCGGTTCCCTGTCTTTGCTGGCCGGCAGCTTCAGCGGCGGCGTAGAACCTATTTACCAGATCAGCATGCAGCGTACTACCCACAGCATGGAAAAAGAAAAGAAGTCCTTCCGGGTCTTCGCCCACAGCGTACAGGAACTGCTAGAGCATGACAAACTGCCTTTAAATACCCCCGATGCCGAGATTAAGGCCCGGTATCCTTTCATCATCGAGTCCCATGACATTGATCCCCGGAACAGAATCGTCCTGCAAGGCATCCTGCAGGCTTATGTGGACAACGCCATCAGCTCCACTGTCAATTTAAAAGAATCTGCTACCGTGGAAGAAATCGAGCATATCTACCTGATGGCCTATGAGCAGGGCTGCAAAGGCATCACCGTATTCCGTGACAACTGCAAACGCGGCAGCATCCTGGACGTCAACGAGAAGAGCGAGATTGCCCTGGATTCCCTGGTTCCCGCTAAGCGCCACAACATCAAGCGTATCGATGGTTCTACCTTCCGTAAGAGTTCCGCCTGCATCAAAAATTATTACATCACGGTTAATAAAACCTCTGGTGGGCAAATCTTCGAAGTATTTACCAACTTCTCCGGCGGCTGCACGGCCAATGTAGACACTATGACCCGCCTGATTTCCCTGCTTCTGCGTACCGGAGTTAAAGTCGATACCATTATCAGCGAATTACGGGAAGCTAAATGCCGTGGCTGCCAGGAACTGCGCAAGCAAGGTAAGGATGTTTCCTTATCCTGCGGCAACGCTATCGCCGATGCTATTGAAGAAGCCTACCACGGTACCACCACTAAGACGATAATAGGTGGCGTAACCTGTCCGGAATGCGGCGCTAAGATGCTGCCGGAGGGACGCTGCTGGTCCTGTCCTAACTGTGGTTTTTCCAAGTGCAATGATTAAGAACGCAGTACAAGAAGGGCGCAAGAATTTAAGAAGAACGTAAGGATTTTGATTTTAACTTAAGGAAATGTAGTTTTGTTAAGCTGCTTCGCAAAATTTTTGTTTTGTTTGCTTAAAATGATTGTATTTTAGTTTAATTTGTGCTACAATAAATTTAGTGATTAATTATTATCTACAGTCGTAGCTTTTTAAGCAACAAAGTTTCATTTAAAGTAAAGGAGCGATTAACATGGAAAAAACAGTTATCAGTACTAAAAAGGCACCTGGCGCTATCGGACCTTATTCTCAAGGTATCAAGGGCAACGGTTTCATTTTTGTTTCCGGTCAGCTGCCGGTGGACCCTGCAACCGGTTCTTTTGCCGGCGAGACTATCGAAGCTCAGACGGAACAATCTTTAAAGAACGTTAAAGCCATCCTGGAAGAAGCTGGTTCCGATCTCAGCAAAGTAGTTAAGACTACGGTTTTCATCCAGCATATCAGTGATTTCTCCGCCATGAACGGCGTTTATGCCAAGTTCTTTGCCAAGGACTGCCCCGCCCGCAGCTGCTTCGAAGTAGGTAAGCTGCCTAAGGATGCCCTGGTGGAAATCGAAGTTATCGCTTTAGCTTAAGTCCTGGCTTTACTTAAACCAGGTTAGCAGTAAAAAATAAATCAGGCAACAGTACCACATTAAGGTGGAAGCTGCTGCCTGATTTTTTATTTTTATAATCTTCATTAGCTAAATTGGAGTCAAAATTAAATCTAAGTCTTAATTCTTAGGAGAAGTTTTAACCGCTGGAACATCATCCGGCGTATCAATATCCAGCAGCTCCTCAGCAGGAGCCGTAAAGCGCCAGACGGTTTCCGGTTCAGCCCGCAACAAACTGCGAGCGCCACAATCGCCTTTAAGCCCCAGCAGCTGCTGACGATATACCGCAGTAAAAACAGCCGGACCGCCATCCACTCCGCTGCGGTTAAAACAGCCACGGCTGCAACCGCTGGCCGTAAATCCCTGCAAAAACTTCAGAATGGTCTCAGCAGTTAAATAGGGCTGATCCGCAACAAAGAATGCATAAGCCTCAGCAGACCCCGCCGCTGCGACACCAAAACGCAAAGAGGCAGCCATACCTTCCCGGCTCTCCTGGTTTAAAACGACCAGAGCCTGCTGCTTCTTACACCAGTCCAGGATTTCCCCGTAGCTGCTTACCACAATCAACTGAGCTTTTAAGACCTTCGCCGCCGCATGCAGATGATTAAAGCCCCATTGATACAAAGGCCGGCCCTGCAGTTCATATAATAGCTTATTGCTGCCGAAGCGCCGTCCAAAGCCGGATGCCATGTAAATCAACGCCAACACGGCTGATTCCTCCTCTTGACTCTCTCGACCTTAAGCCTTAGCTTTAGGTATCACATCGGCCAGCTTGACCACCAGACCGCTCTTGACGCCTAAAAGCCCCATAATATACCGGGCATTAATCTGCAGCTTAGAGGTATCACCCTGATTCAAAACCGTCAGAACAGGCAGTTTGCCCTCAAAAGGCTGCAAATAGCCATAATGTACCAGACAGGCCAGAACCGCCGGCGTAACTTCCAGGTCGGCGTCAACCGGCACAGCCTTATAGGTATTTTCCCCTGCCTGCAAGGCCAATTTATCCTGATGGGCACGCAGGATGGCCTTAGCAATCTCCACTCTAAAGCAAACATCTCCCAGCTTTTGACCCAGGGAGGTCAATCCCGCCAGGCAGACGATTAAATCCGTATTCTCCGGCAAGGCCGGTTCTCCCGCCTGCGGCACTTTCAGCGGCATTCTTTTTGAGCCGTCAGCTTCCACCAACACCACATCCGCCAAATTACAAATAGAACTATAAAGTTCCTCGCCCACGAAGCCAATCTTACCCTCTTCCACCAGAGAACCGGCTACCACGATGCCGCCTTGTTCTAACTGCCGGGATACCGCTTCTAAATCTCCGTCGATGATGCCATATTTCTTAGGTACATACATATGAGTAGTAGTGACGATAGCCACCTTAGCTCCCTTAGCCTTAGCCTCCTCCGCCAGGGCATAAATCAGGGAAGTTTTGCCTCCTGCACCTACGGCCGAAATTACCAAAGGCTCATGACCCACCGGCAGTGACTTGCGCACGCTGCTTCTCAAGGTCTTTTGCAGGGAGGTCATCCAGGGAAGCTGGACCGACTCCTCGGTTCCGCCTAAAGCGGCGGCCATCCCCTGCCATAAATTTGTCATCTCGGTCAACTTGCCTTGCCTGTACACTGAAATCTGCATGATCCTATTCCTTTCAATACCAACTGAGCGCTTCTACGGTCTGAGCCACTTCTTCCATGGTATTATGATAACCAAAACTAAAACGCACTACCCCCTGCTTTTCCGTTCCCAGCGCCTTATGCATTAAAGGTGCGCAATGCCCGCCGCTCCTGGTATAGATTTGATGCTCCCGGGCCAGATAATCACTGATTATGCCGGCATCCTCCTCACCCAGGTTAAGAGCCACCACCGGGGCCCGGTCCCAGCCGGAAAAATCTCCGTACAACTTAATATTGCTTAGAGATTGAATTTGCTCATAAAAAGCCTGCATCAATCTTTGTTCCCGCAGCCGGATATGTGATATTCCCGTCTTTTTTATTGCCAACAGGGCCGCTCTAAGCCCCGCCAGGCCATGACCATTCAAGGTACCGGCTTCCAGGGCTGTAGGCATCACTGCAGGATGGGTATGGGAAAAAGTCATGATACCGCTGCCGCCGCTAAGAAGAGGCCTGACCGTAAGGCCCTTCCGGACGCAGATACCGCCTGTACCCTGGGGTCCCCAAAGTCCCTTATGCCCGGTAAAGCATAGAATATCTATCTTGTCTTCCTGCATATCCAAAGGAAAGACTCCCGCCGTCTGGGAAGCATCCACGATAAAAAGGGCTCCGGCTTTTTGACACCATTTCCCGATTTTGTGGATATCCACCAAGTTACCGGTCACATTGGAGGCATGGGTACAGACTACCGCTTTAACTCCTTCTTGCACAGCCTTTCGCAAAGCTTTATAATCTAACCGCCCGCGCCGGCGCTGCAATTGACTCGCATCACCCGCAGCCAGGCTTCCTTCACAACCAATCAGGCATACCTGTACGCCCCGGGCCTCCATTTCATATAAAGGACGAAGGACGCTGTTATGCTCCAGCACGGTACTGACGACCTTATCGCCGGGATTCAGCACGCCTTTCAAAGCAATATTCAGGCTCTCCGTAGCATTAGCCGTAAAGGCCACCTGCTCCGGTGCGCCAACGTTAAACAGCTCCGCCACCAGCTGCCTGGTTTCCAGCACCACCCTGGCACTGTCCAAAGACGGACCAAAGCTGGAGCGGGAAGGATTACCAAAACTATTTAAAGCTGCAACTACGGCTTCAGCCACCTGCGGCGGCCTGTATAAGGATGTAGCTGCGTTATCTAAGTAAATCATACGCTTAACGACCTTTATTAGCAAGATTTTTTTACGCAAAATTTGTAAATTTTTCAGGAAGTTTACCGGCAGTTTTAACCACCGGCTTACTTTTCCGGATAATTTTCCGGCTTAGGAATTCCTGGTAACAGCTAAAATTAGCCCCCTATCTGCCCTGCTGTTTTTCCAGGTACAAAAGGGCGGCTAAAACCGATCCGGCCAGATTCCTGGCCTTATCAGAAATAGTAAAACAGTTTTTATATTCCTCTTGGCGTGGATCAATATCACCAATCTTAAATCCCCGTGTCACAGCATATCCATCTCGCAAGATACCGCGGAGCAGCCCGGTGAGTGAAGCTGATACCGGTACCGGCCCTGTTGTGGTTTCAATCCAGGCCACTTGTTGTCCCTTTTCCACCAGGTCGCCAATTTGGCAGTTCCCGTGAAACACTCCCGCACAGGGAGCATGCAGAACTCGTTCCCGGTTAAAGCCGGCTATGGTACCGGGAGTTCTGGTATCCGGCTGGGCGCTGCCCTCTGCCAGGATTCGTCCCAGGTTATGGCCCCGCATCGTCTCAATTACTAAATCCACATCTTCGCCAGCGGTGAATCCAGGCCCCAAGGCAACAGTCTTAGGTGCCATCCGCCTGGTCGTGCCTAAATTACGCTTGGCTATGATAGCATCGACCAGAGCCCAGGGCTTGGCCTGAGCTAAAATTTCCGCCTCGGGGTCAATCAGAAGAGGTACCTGTTCTTCTGCAGCCAAAAGTAACCGAACCTGCTCCCAGGTGGAGCATTTCTTACAGGTCACGCCCTCCACGGTACTTATCCCGTCGTAAACCGCCTCGGACAAAGCTACCTGGCGCCTTATGGCTGATGGTCTGGCCGTTTCCAGCACTAACACGGGATAACCGCAGAGATGAAGCCGGCAGATAATACCGGTTGCCAGGTCACCACCCCCGCGGACTACCACCAATTGTTTCTTTCTGAACATCTCTATCTTCCTTCCGCCCTTAGCGCATGGCCGCCTTTGCTTAAGGACGTACCAATAGCGCCGCCCCCGTCATAATTTGCACAATTTCATACATATTGGTAACGGTACCTACCTGGAGCTTTTCGCTTAAATGATAATGGTTCAGACAAGTACCGCAGGTAAGTATCTGCACCCCTCTTTGCGCCAAATTCTGTAAATCGCCCAAAGATACCGAACCTTCGCAAGATAAAAAGGCTCCACCATTGTAAAGTAAAACGGTTTCCGGCAGCTGGTCCTGCTGAGTCAGGGCAAAAACAAAGCCTTTCATCAATAAGCCTCCCAGCTTATCGTCGCCGGTACCCATGACTCCAGCCGAAAGTACCACTACCATACCTTTACGAATAATATCGCCCTCCCCGGCAGCCTCAAGTTTATCCGCCGGAAGCGGCTTATCCGCCTGGGCTGTTGCCAGCCCTGTTTTAACCTGAGTCGGATTTACCATCGCCCCGGCCGCAGTACCCGTCTGGCTGCCAGGCATAACCGCAGCTCCGGCAATAATCTGTACCTGGAAATTAAGTTCATCCTGCTTTTGATAACTAAAGGGCAGACCCTTTTGCCGTGCCAGCTTTTCCAGGTTCTGCACCGCAATAAAATTATCCACCAGCACCGTTACTACCGTACCCTCGCTGCTCTTTTCCAAAACCTTCTTGGTCTCTATAACCGGCAAAGGACAAGTTTTGCCCCGTTCATCTAACTGCATGATAATTCCTCCTCAAATAATTTATTTCTTAAATCAAACCTGACTATATTCCCGGTCCCAGTTTAGCGGTACACCCTCCGCCCTTACAAAAAACAATTTCTTCAGCTATGAGCCTTACCCTCCTTCAAGGCGGCCAATTTCTCCGCCGAAAAATATTTAGCAAATTGTTCCTGTACCGTTTTGTCCACCTCGGCCAGCATGGCCTGGTAGCAATCCAGCAGCGTCTCCGCCTGCCAGGTAAGGCTGCTTCCGCCGCCATCCTTTCCGCCGGCGCTTCTTAAGGTCAGAGGAAACTCCCATTCTTTCTCAGCATTTTTAATCAGGTTCCAGGCCTTGCTATAGGCCATCCCCATAGCCTGAGCCCCTTTTTGCAGCGACCCCTGCCGGCGCACCTGAGTCAGCAGCTCAGCCAGGCCTGGCCCGAAGGCTTTCTCCTGACCGTAAAGTTTAACGGCTAAGGCATAATGCAGCTTCTCCATGTCCGCCTCCTTATTCGCTATCTTACTACAGGATAGCGCTGGTTTTGTTTAAGGCCGGCCCCGCTTAAGGGCCGGGCCGGCCTCTAATTTTTCATGATTTTCTCTTTGAGCTTTTTAATAAGATTTTTTAAAGCAACAGAGTCACAGGTAGAAACACGAGTCCAGTTGAAATGACCAATCAACCGGTCTTTTCTTCCTTTTCTTCCTTTTCTTCCTTTTCTTCCTTTAGTTTCTCTGCCTGCGCTTAAGACCTATTTCCGGTAAGGAGTTCCGTGCAAGGGCAGCGAGGTCTGCAGTTCGCCGGTTAAGGCATAATAAGCTCCCGTAATAGCCGGAGCCGTAGGAATCGAGGTGATCTCACCAATACCGATAGCGCCAAAAGCTACGTCCACACCTGGTTTCTCTACGATAATCGCTTCCACTTCCGGAGCCTTATCGGCCCGCATCAAGCCTAAGGTTCCGTACTTGGCTTTCGGGATGCAATGATCCAGCGGATAATTTTCGGTCAGGGTAAAACCAGCCCCCATGACCACGCCGCCTTCAATCTGTCCCTGACAGGCCTTGCGGTTGACCACCTGACCTACATCATGAGCAGCTACAATCTTCTTGATGGTGCCATCCTCGTTTAAGAGGCACACATCTACCGCATAACCATAGGCCACGTGGGAAACAGGATTTTCCTTGCCGGATTTGCCCATAGGGTCGGTCTTAGCCAGATATTCGCCCAGGAAGTCTCCTCCTTCGATTAACCGCAAATCAGCTGCACTAAAAGTTACCGCCGCCGTTTCCGGAGCCTCTTCTTCCACCTCAACGTTTTCCAGGTAGACGCTGTGGTGTTTAACGCTCTTATACTCCAGTCCCTTAGCTTTAAACAGCGCCTTGCGGACTTCTTTAGCTGCCCGGCGTCCCGCTTCCCCGGTAACCAGGGTCTGCCGGGACCCGGAGGTTACACCGGCATCCGGGGCCATAGAAGTATTGGGATGATGCCATTCAATCGCAGTGGACGGTATACCCACGCCCTGAGAGACCATCTGGGTTAAGACCGTACCGATACCCTGCCCGATGCAGGTAGCTCCGGCATGGATATGAATCTTGCCGTCCTTAACCAGCAGGCGGCAGCGACCCCAGTCCGGAAGACCTACGCCTACCCCGGCATTTTTTAAAGCGCAACCGATACCGCGATGTTTCTGATCCGCTCCGTAATAAGCATCCTTAACCGCTTCCAGGGCTTCCGCCATCCCGGTAGCCGCATCGGCTATCTGTCCGTTAGGCAGCACCTGTCCCGGACGGATGGCATTACGATACCGAATCTCCCAGGGATCGATGCCTACCATCTCAGCCAGCAGGTTCAGATTCAGCTCCGTAGCAAAAATAGTCTGGGTAACGCCGAAGCCGCGAAAGGCGCCGGCCGGCGGGTTATTAGTATAAACGGCGGTACCATCGATGTCGATAACCTGATAATTATAAGGACCGGCCGCATGAGTGCAGGCCCGCTGCAGCACCGGTCCGCCTAAGGAAGCATAAGCACCGGTATCGGTAACCACTACCGCCTTCATAGCCGTCAGTTTACCGTTTTCATCACAAGCCGTGGTCATGTCAATACTGAAAGGATGACGTTTGGGATGGATCATGATACTTTCCTGACGGGTCAGCTTCACTTTCACAATCCGCTTCGTCTTATAGGCAATCAGCGCCGCCAGATGCTGAACCGTTACATCCTCTCGGCCGCCGAAACCGCCGCCCACCAGCTTATTTTCCACGATAACCTTATCCAGGGGCAGGCCCAGCATATGGGCTGTTTCATGCTGAACGGCATAAGCGCCCTGATCGGTAGAGTAGACAAAGACCCCGCCGTTATCAAAAGGCATCGCCACCGCACATTCAGGTTCCAGGAAAGCATGTTCCTGCCAGGGAGTTTCGTAATGCCGGGTTACCTTATACTTAGAAGCTGCAATCACCGCGTCCGCCTCCCCGCGAACCAGACGTTCGTGGCTGAGGATATTGCTCTTATTGGAAGGATGTACCAGCGGTGCTCCTTCTTTCAGGCCTTCCGCCGGACAGGTGACCGGAGGCAGTTCCTCGTATTCCACTTCCACCAGAGCCTTAGCCTGGGCCAGGATGGCCGGGGTCTCCGCCGCCACTAAGGCGATAGCGTCCCCGATGGTATGAGTTACCGTTCCTACCGGGATCATCGTATCCCAGTCCTGCTTAATATGACCTACCTTTACCGAACCGGGAATATCCGCCGCGGTCAAAACGCACACCACGCCAGGCAGCGCTTTAGCCTTCTCAATGTTGATGGACTTAACCAGGGCCCGGGGATACTTGCTGCGCACCGCGCTGCCGTAGCACATACCAGGCAGCTGCACTGCGTCCAGATCATCCACATATTGGCCCGTGCCCAGTACCTTCCAGGGCACATCAATCCGGTGGGGGCTGCCGCCCACCTTTAACCGGCTTTCTTCCGTAGGAATAGGAGTGTTCTCCCGCAGCATCTTAGCCGCCAGCAAAATGCCCTCGATAATTTTTTTATAACCGGTACAGCGGCAAATATTATTGCGGATAGCCGCTACCACCTCCAGGCGGGTAGGATCAGGTTCGGCATCAATCAAAGCTTTGCCGCACATGACCATGCCGGGAATACAAAAGCCGCACTGCACGGCCGCCACTTCGCCAAAAGCGTATACAAACACGTCTTTTTCCCGCTGGGACATGCCTTCTACCGTGATAATATGCTTCCCAGCCAACCGTCCGGCCTTCTGCACACAGCACTTCATAGCCTTTCCATCTATAATAACGGTGCAGGTACCGCAAGCACCTTCGCTGCAACCGTCTTTTACTGATTTTAAGCGCAGGTCGTTACGCAGAATATCAATCATTTTACGTTCTGCGTCCACCTCAATTTCCTGGTGGTTAACCCATAGCCTACATAAAGAGTTCATATACAGCCTCCACTTCTATCTCACGTTCTTTAACCAGAGCCAGTAATTCCGCCCGGGCTTCCTGAGGCGCCATCCAGGCCATGCCGCATCCGGCGCTGATCTGCACCGGAATAGGGATCAGCCGGCCGGGGGCTTTAACTTTGGCAGCTTCCTGCTCCATCATAAGCGCCCTGGTAGTAGAGGCAAAAGTTAATAACACTTTGAGCGTTTTCGTCCTGCTCATACCTTCGGCCTCCTTAGCCTACGGCGGTTTCTATCTTTTCCCTGCCGGAAAATGGTTAAGCTGATTCTTACCATTTTCTCCGCAGGTATCGTCGTCTTTACTGTTTAAGGCAGGTACCTTCCTGTAACAGGTTCCTGGTACCTGCCTGCTTATTTATTATTATAACCTAAAAGAGCTACTCTAACAACAAATAACTGTAAGCTTTTACCACGGTCGCCATCACCAGGCCCAGGGCCTCAGGAATAGCAGGATTGGCCGTTCCTAGCTGGTAGTCAATCAGTTGACCCTGCAGCCGGACCTTGCATCTGCCGGCGGCTTTATCTACCACCACAAAGCCCTGATTGCGGCTGTCCTTCATATCCGCCTCGTTGGCAAACAAGGTAAATTTATCCTGATAAGGAGCACTGCTCCAGGGGCAGAAGCTGCGGCAGTTACCGCATTCGTTGCACATATAATCTACGTGGATGACCTGATGCTTGACCAGGCCGGGAACTATCAGGGAAATGTTAGCCCGGTTAGGGCAGACCTCCACACAGTTTTCGCAGTAACTGTCACAGTTCAGGCAGCGGCTGCAGCTTTCCCGGGCGTCAGCTTCATCAATCAGGTTGCCTTTGCGGGCATAAACCTTAGCGGCGTCCGCCAGCTTAAACTGATCTTCGGCTGCGGCCCTTCCCAGAATAGCCTCGGCCGCCTGTTTGCCATCTCTGATGCACTCTACCACTGAGGTCACGCCGGAGAGCCCGTCGCCTACAGCATAAACCCGGTCCAGGGAAGTGGCCATGGTCTTACCTGCAAGTTGCGGACGCCCTTTGGCATCTACCGCAATTCCGGCATTTTGGTAAAATCCGCCGGCCACGGGAGCGGCCGCCGCTCCTTTAGCCTTTAGATAGCCGGCTCCGTAAGCGCCTAAAGCCAGAACAACATAATCATAAGCCGACCTGAGCTCGTTTAAATCATCAACGGCCCGGTTGTTCACCATCTTTACCCCCACCGCTTGCAAGAGCGCCACATCTTTGTCAATGACTTCCGGGGTAATCTTAGTACCGGGAATTACATACCGTACTGTACCGCCCATCTGCTCCGCCCGTTCCAGAACGGTAGTTTCTACGCCGCCTAAAGTTAAAAAGTATGCTGCGGCCAAACCGGCCGGGCCGCCGCCTACCACCACCGCTTTTTTACCGGTAGCCGCTGCTGCCCGGGGCGGGTTAGCCAAAACCGCGTCATAGCCTCCTGCGGCGGCTTTTAGTTTAAAAGCCCGGATATTGACCGGCTCTTCGTAGAAATTACGGGTACATTTATTCATACACTTATGATAACAGATAGTACCGGTGATAAAAGGCAGCGGGTTCTTCTTAAGGATAACCCGCAGCGCTTCTTCATACTTACCCTCTTCCACCAGCTGCATATAAGCCGTAATATCCTGATGAATAGCGCAGCCTTCCTCACAGGGAGCTATAAAGCAGTCCGTCAGAGGCACCGGCCGGTCAATCTTCCGGCTGGCCAGAGGTCTGGCCGCCTTCACATAGTGCTTATCCTGCCGGCAGCGGTTCAAAAGGGCTTCAATCCTGGTCATGCTGACGCCGGTAAAGCTAGCCGGTTCTACCCGGGCCAGCAACCTGGCAATCTGCTCCAAACGCTCATAACCGCCCGGCTTAAGCAGGGTCGTGGCCAACGTTACCGGCCATATGCCCGCTTCCACGATGTCCTTAATGTTAAAGTAGTCGGCGCCGCCGCTGTAAGAAATACGCAGCTTACCGCCAAACTCAGCGGTCAGTTTCTTAGCCACGGACATGGACAGGAAGAACAGGGACTTACCGGACATGTACATCTCTTTACCCGGCAGCTCCCCGGCTTTAATATCTACCGGACAGGTGTTGGTCATCTTCAGACCGAAGGTCACGCCCTCTTCATCCGCTAATTTTTGCAGCTTTTCCAGCATAGGTATCGCATCCGTATACTGCAGATCATCCTTAAAATGAAAGTCTCCGAAGGAAACATAACTGTATCCCATCTCGTTCAAAGTCTTCCTGGCATATTCATAGCCCAGAAGGGTCGGGTTGCATTTAACAAAGGTATGCAGCTTCTTCTCCGTGATTAAATAAGACGCGATGCTGCCGATTTCCGAAGCCGGACAGCCGTGCATGGTGGACAAGGTCACTGAGTTACAGATGTTAGGGCTGATAGTCTCGATATCCGCCTCTGTAAGCTGATGGAACTGCTGTTTATGGTCCTTGAGCCAGTTCAGGCAGTCCTTAAAAATAGCCGTATGGGAGGCATCCTTTAAGCCCTCGATAAAGTTGTCGATCTTAGGCAGCTTAATTCCCGCCAAATCATAACCTACGGACATATTAAACTGAAAACCATCCGCCGCGCCGTAGCCATATTCCTTGGCGATAACCTTCAGAGCCACCCAGGCTTTAACATATTCTTCAAAGGCCTGAGGGACGTACAGCTCCGTAGACCACTCCACGTTATAGCATTCATCGTCCGCCTTGATGCAAGGTTTCTCCACCACGATATCTTTGCCGTCCAGCTTCTGCACCGTCTTAAGTTCAAAGAAACGGCTGCCGGCCACGTAAGCGGCGATAATATTTTGAGCCAGCTGGGTATGAGGTCCGGCTGCCGGTCCGAAAGGTGTTTCCAGCTTGCGGCCGAAGATTTCGTAGGTTTTGGCGGGATCAGCCTTAAAGGCACGTTTAACTCCGAAGATGGAACCCTTTTGATGCTCTGCCAGCACCCAGTCCATCAGTTTACCAAAGGGAATAGATGTCATTCTGTCGCTCATAATCATTCTCTCCGTTCTTCTTTAATTTAAAAAAACTAAAAGTAAAAAGTTTAAAAGCTTTACAATTATTAAACCTATCCATACTTTTTAGATCAACAACTCTCTTAGCTTTTTAAGGTTGGTCTCAGAGGTAACCGGGTTTAACCGTTAATACTTTTAGCCAGCTTAGCCGCACCAACCCTGATCTTAGCCATAGCCGCCTCTTCATCAATCACCTTCAGCTGCCGGTCCTGCATCAGGATTCTGCCGTTAGCCACCGTAGTGACCACGCTGCGCCCGTTCATCCCAAACAGGATATGGCCGTTAATATTGTTTTCGTCCAGCGGCGTGGGCGGGATATAATCCGTAACAATCACATCAGCCGCCGCCCCGGCTTTTAATACGCCCAGGGGCCGTTTAAAATAGCGACCGGCAATCTTGGGGTTATTCTCAAACAGCATCTGAGGCACTTCGATCCAGGCAGCCGTAGCATCGCATAAATGGTGCTTATGCAGAATATTAGCTACCTTGTAGGATTCAAGCATATCATGAGTATAGCCATCCGTACCCAGGCCGGTCAAGATGCCCCGGTGCACCAACTCCAGCGTAGGCGGACACCCGCAGGCGTTGCCCATATTGGACTCCGGATTATGTACCACCATGGTATCCGTATCCTTAATCAGCTGCATCTCATGGGGGTTGATATAGATGCAATGACCCAGCAAAGTTTTAGGTCCCAGAATATTGCAGTCATACAAACGGTCCACAATACGCTTGCCATGCTTTTTCAGGCAGTCGTGTAAATCTTCGATGCCTTCAGCCACATGGATATGGTAACCAGAGCCAGCCGGCTTATGTTCCGCTGCCAGGGCCATGGTAGCATCGCTGATGGTAAACTGAGCATGCATCCCCATCATCCCGGCCAGCATATCCGTCTTATCCGCCTGAGCATGTTTGATCCAGGCTTCATTTTCCAGAACGGAAGCAGTGGCTTTTTCCTGCCCGTCACGATCTGAAATTTCGTAACACAGGCAGGAGCGGATGCCTAACTCCCCGGCCGCCTGGCCAATGGCAAACAGGCTGTCCTTAATCTCGCCGAAACTGGCGTGATGGTCAAAAATAGTGGTCACGCCGTTCTTAATACATTCTATATAAGTCTCCTGGGCACTTAAATAAGTCAGCTCATTGGTCAGATGGCGGTCGATGCACCACCACAGCCCATCCAGAATATCCAAAAATCCTTTAGGATTATAGCCCTTGATGCTTAATCCTCTAGCCATGGCGCTGTAGATATGTTCATGGGTATTGATGAAGGCCGGCATGATTACCCCGCCTTTGGCATCCACCCACTCCGCCTGGGGGAACTCCTTCCTTAAAGCTGCGGTAGTACCTACTTTCTTAATCAGCGTACCCTCAATAGCTACCGCTCCGTCCTCATAAAAAGGCTGAGCGCTGTTTCTGGTTACCATCCTGCCGTTCCCGATCACTAACATGTTCATTCTCCTCTCATCGGCCTGCGCCTATCTTTTAAAGCTGCCTTTGCTTCTTTGTCAACCTGTACGGCACTCTCTTTTACCCTAAATGTCGGATTATAAGTTTTCTGTACCTCCTTATAGGTCTGCAGCCAACGTTCCATTCTTAACGTCACTTTATAAGTCCGTTTCCAGTCTTGCGTTTTCATCGTCTGCACATCCGGTTTCTTCTAATAATAAAAAAAGTGCTCATGCTCTCCGCCTTTTTAATCCGGTTTGAGATGAACACCTGCTGGTACCAGCCATAAGAAGACCCGCGTCACTAGCAAGTGAACATCAGCCCGTGCGCGAAGCACTCCCTTACAGCTATGTTTGGTTAATTTTTTGTTTATGCAATTTTCTTAATTTTCATTTATATAATACCATCCAGGCGGTTAAAAATCAAGTGTTTTTTAGGTCAAAAAAATTTTTTTTAGATTATTATTGATTTATCAAAAAGATATGATACAATAAAGTCGTACCATAATAGTATAATATAAGGAGCAGTATCACCATGTTAAACAAATCTGTTTTAACTTTCCTGGAACAATTAGCCAAGGGGATTGCCATGGAATTTGGCCCTAATTGTGAAGTAGTAGTGCATGATTTAAGTGATAACTACAAGGATAGTTCCATCGTGGCCATCGAAAACGGGCACGTCAGCTCCCGCAAGATAGGCGACGGTCCTTCCATGGCGGTACTGGATGCCCTTCATGGCGATCAGAGCCAGCTCAGGGACCACAGCAGTTACCTTACTAAAACCAAGGATGGCCGTATTCTCAAGTCAACTACGATCTACATCCGCAACAGCCGCAAAAAAATTATCGGTCTCTTTTCCATTAACTTTGATATCACAAAACTGATGATGGTGGAAAGCGCTCTAAATCCGCTGGTCACAGTAACCTCTACTAAGAACGAACCCAAACGGATTACCCAGAATGTCAGCGACCTGCTGGAAGAATTAATGGAAGAGTCAGTCCAGCAGATAGGTAAACCAGTACCGCTGATGAACCGTGATGACAAAGTTAAAGCCATCAAGTTTCTCAATGATCGCGGTGCCCTCTTAATTACCAAATCCGGTGACAAGATTTCTCAGTTCTTCGGTATTTCCAAGTATACCCTCTATAGCTACATTGATGCCAAGGAATAAACAGGACTAATCAGACCATATTAGTTAAGCCGCCCGGCCCTTTCGGTTTTTCATCCGGTTGTAATCCGGATACCCGAAAGGCCGGACGGCTTTTTAGTTATTTCTTTTCTTAATTAGTGTTCTTAATTAACGTCTTTTTCCTAAAAAATTTTAGAAATGTCTAAATTATTTTTAGTTTTCCTCTTGCTTTTTTCTAAATATGTGGTATAGTTAAACCAACAAAAAGATTTATGTTTGCTAAATAATTTTTGACTGGCAAGCTGAAATTTTATCAACAAAACAGGAGGAAGCCATGCTAATCCTGTGTTGTCTACCAGTTTTCAAAGTACAGAGAGGAGAAATACCATGGTTGAAAAATTATTAGGTGCGGTAAACCACATGCCCAAAACGGACGACCGCAATCTGCCTATCATGTCCACTGACGAGGTTAAGAAAGCCCGTGCTTTTCACGAGAGCTTCCCTCAATACACCAAGACGCCGTTAACCAGCCTGCCTCATATGGCAGCTTACCTGGGTCTCAAGGAAGTTTATGTGAAGGACGAGTCTTACCGGTTCGGCTTGAATGCCTTTAAAGTATTGGGAGGTTCCTTCTCCATGGCGAAATACATCGCTAAGGAAATGGGCAAGGATGTCAGCGAGCTGCCCTACTCTGTACTGACCTCGGAAGCACTCTTAAAAGAGTTCGGCCAGGCCACCTTCTTCACCGCCACTGACGGCAATCACGGCCGGGGCGTAGCCTGGGCGGCCAGCAAGTTAAATCAGAAGGCCGTGGTGCATATGCCTAAAGGCACTACCCAAACCCGGCTGCAAAACATCAAAAAGTTAGGAGCTAAGGTAGATATTCAAGAGTTAAACTACGATGACTGCGTAAGGCTGGCCGCTAAGGAAGCCTCTGCCACCAAACGGGGCGTCATCGTACAGGATACCGCCTGGGACGGTTACGAAGAGATTCCTTCCTGGATCATGCAGGGCTACGGCACCATGGCCATGGAAGCCGGCGAGCAGTTAAAAGAGCAGGGCTGTGAACGTCCCACCCATATTTTCGTCCAGGCTGGCGTAGGTTCCCTGGCTGGTGCGGTGGTCGGTTACTTCTCCAACCTCTATAAAGATAATCCTCCCACCTTCGTGGTAGTTGAAGCCCAAGCTGCCGCCTGTCTTTACAAAGGTGCAGTAGCCGGTGACGGAAAGCCCCGCATCGTGGATGGTGATATGCAGACCATCATGGCGGGCCTGGCTTGCGGCGAACCAAACACCATCTCCTGGGATATCCTGAAGAACCACGTAAAAGTTTTCCTCGCTGCTCCCGATTGGGTAGCAGCTCAGGGCATGAGGATGTTGGCCGCCCCGGTTAAGGGTGACGCACCCATCACCTCCGGTGAATCCGGCGCCGCTCCTTTCGGAGCCCTCACCGTGCTCATGACCGACCCGGACTACGCAGCCCTGCGTAAGGAAATCGGCCTCAGCGCCGACTCCCGCGTCCTGCTGTTCTCCACCGAAGGCGACACTGATCCGGACCGTTATAAAAACATCGTCTGGAAAGGTCTTCCTAAATAAGTTTCCCCTAATATTCCCCTATAGGCGGGGCGATCCCTTCTGCCCCGTCCCTTTTAGAAACCAGGAAATTAAATTATAAATAACCCTGTAAGAGCCAAATTTAGCAGGGCCAAAGTTGTCAAACAGCTGACTTGTGAACCAGCCAAAATTAGGTAAGTGTAGATTGAGAGGAGAAAACAAAATGGCTTTAGATTTTGCTAAGATTAAGACCAGCGCTAAAAATTATGAAAAAGATATGACTAAGTTCTTAAGAGAGATTGTCCAGTATCCCGGTGAAAGCTGCGATGAAGAAAAACACATCAACCGTATCGCCGAAGAAATGAAAAAGCTGGGCTTTGACAAGGTACAGATTGACCCTATGGGCAACGTGCTGGGCTTCATGGGTAACGGCAAGACCTTGATTGGCTTTGATGCCCACATCGATACCGTAGGCATCGGCAACAAGAACAACTGGAAGTTCGACCCTTATCAGGGCTTCGAGACCGAAACCGAAATCGGCGGCCGCGGCACTTCCGACCAGCTGGGCGGCATCGTTTCCGCGGTCTATGGTGCCAAAATCATGAAGGATCTGGGCCTGCTCTCCGATAAATACACCGTGCTGGTAACCGGTACCGTACAAGAGGAAGACTGTGACGGTCTGTGCTGGCAGTACATTATTAATGAAGATAAGATTCGTCCGGACTTCGTAGTTTCTACCGAGCCTACCGACGGCGGTATCTACCGCGGTCAGAGGGGCCGCATGGAAATCCGGGTGGATGTAAAAGGCGTTTCCTGCCACGGCAGCGCACCGGAGCGCGGCGATAACGCCATCTACAAGATGGCTGATATTCTTCAGGACATCCGCAGCTTAAACGAGAATGATGCGGTGGAAGGCACCAAGATTAAGGGTCTGGTTAAAATGCTGGACAAGAAATATAACCAGGAGTACGAAGAAGCCAACTTCCTGGGCCGCGGCACCGTGACCTGCTCCGAAATCTTCTTCACCTCCCCCAGCCGCTGCGCTGTAGCCGACTCCTGTGCCATCTCTCTGGACCGCCGCATGACCGCGGGCGAAACCTGGGAAAGCTGCCTGGACGAAATCCGCGCTCTGCCCAATGTACAAAAATACGGCCAGGACGTAACCGTTTCCATGTACCAGTACAGCCGTCCCTCCTATAAAAAGCTGACCTATCCCATCGAGTGCTACTTCCCCACCTGGGTTATCCCTCAGGACCACAAAGTTACCAAATCTCTGGAAGAAGCTTATAAGAATTTGTTCGGCGACGGCCGCATCGGCGCCGCTGAAACCGCAGCCGCCAGAAAGGCCCGTCCTCTGACGGATAAGTGGACTTTCTCCACTAACGGCGTTTCCATCATGGGCCGCAACGGCATCCCCGTCATCGGCTTTGGCCCCGGCGCTGAAGCTCAGGCGCACGCTCCCAACGAGAAAACCTGGAAGCAGGATCTGGTCACCTGCGCCGCCGTCTACGCCGCCCTGCCTACCATCTACACGGAAAAGTAAGCGGAGCGGAATGGCAGTCTTAGCTAAAGTTCCTGCCTGAAGCTGGGTAAAGCAAGTTTAAGTTTCACGGGTAAGATTCTGTCGTTTAAGGCCACGCTCCGGTTTTGATCTGAACTTTAGCCGGAGCGTCCTCTAAAATTATAAAATTAATTATAAGGACAAAAAAGGAGCAGCTACTATGAAAACGTTGCAAGATTATATCAACCGTCTGAACCAACTGAATTTCAAAAAAATGTATGAAGGGGACTTTTTCCTGACCTGGGAAAAGACTGCGGATGAACTGGAAGCGATTTGGGTTCTGGCCGATGCGCTGCGCTTCATGCGTAAAAATAATATCTCCACCAAAGTATTTGAAAGCGGTCTGGGCATTTCCCTTTTCCGCGACAACTCCACCCGTACCCGTTTCTCCTTCGCTTCCGCCTGCAATCTGTTAGGTCTGGAAGTGCAGGACCTGGATGAGGGCAAGAGCCAGATTGCTCATGGCGAAACCGTGCGCGAGACCGCCAACATGATTTCCTTCATGGCTGACGTTATCGGTATCCGGGACGACATGTACATCGGCAAGGGCAACGCCTACATGCATTCCGTAGTGGACGCCGTAACCGAAGGTTACAAGGATGGCGTCTTAGAACAAAAACCCACCCTGGTCAACCTCCAGTGCGATATTGATCATCCTACCCAGTGTATGGCGGATGCGGCTCATGTGATCAACGAAATGGGCGGCATTGAAAACTTAAAGGGCAAGAAGATTGCCATGACCTGGGCTTATTCTCCCTCTTACGGTAAGCCTCTGTCTGTTCCGCAGGGCGTGGTCGGCCTCTTTACCCGCCTGGGCATGGATGTAGTCCTGGCTCATCCGGAAGGTTATGAGATTATGCCGGAAGTAGCAGAAGTAGCGGCCAAGAATGCCAAGGCCTCCGGCGGCAGCTTCAAGGTTTGCCACGACATGGCTGAAGCCTTTAAGGATGCCGATGTAGTATATCCCAAGAGCTGGGCTCCTTTTGCCGCTATGGAGGTTCGGACCAAATTATACGGCGACGGCGATACCCAGGGCATTAAAGACCTGGAGAAGAAACTCTTAGCTCAGAACGCTGAACATAAAGACTGGTGCTGCACCGAAGAACTTATGAAGACCACTAAGAATGGCAAAGCCATTTACCTGCACTGCCTGCCCGCCGACATCAACGATGTCAGCTGCAAGGACGGCGAAGTTGAAGCCTCCGTCTTTGATAAAGCCAGAGTTTCCCTGTACAAGGAAGCCAGCTACAAGCCATATGTTATTGCGGCCATGATCATGTTGGCCAAGTTTGCTGACCCGGCTAAAACTTTGGAAAAGTTAGCTCAAAGAAACACCGAAAGGCATTTCGACAAGTAAGCAGCTCTTAAGTTGCTATCATTTCTAGTAACGAAGGGAAACAATATAATGGAAAAGAAAAAACGCATCGTCATCGCTTTAGGCGGCAACGCCCTGGGCAATACCCTGCCGGAACAGATGCAGGCGGTTAAGATTACCGCCAAGGCTATCGTGGATTTATTACAGGAAGGCTGTGAAGTTATCGTCTCCCACGGCAACGGGCCTCAGGTCGGCATGATTAACCACGCTATGGCGGCCTTAACCAGAGAAGTCCCCACCCAGCCTAATACCCCTCTTTCCGTTTGCGTCGCCATGAGCCAGGCTTACATCGGCTATGACCTGCAGAACGCCTTAAGAGAAGAACTTTTGAACCGCAACCTTCATGATATCCCTGTCACCACCATGGTTACCCAGGTCCGGGTTAATCCGGACGACCCCGCTTTTAACACCCCTTCCAAACCTATCGGTCATTTTATGACCCAGGCCGAAGCCAAACTCAGCGAAGAAAAATACGGCTATATCACTAAAGAAGATTCCGGCCGCGGTTATCGCCGGGTAGTCGCTTCTCCCAAACCTCAGGAAATCATTGAGATTGGCGCCATCAGAACCCTGGTGGACGCCGGACAGCTGGTTATCGCCTGCGGCGGCGGCGGTATCCCCGTTATGCGTCAGGGCAATCATTTAAAAGGTGCCAGTGCGGTTATTGATAAAGACTTCGCCAGCGAGCTGCTGGCAGAAAATTTAGATGCTGATTTTCTCATCATCCTTACGGCGGTAGAGAAAGTAGCAATCAACTTCGGAAAGCCGGAAGTGAAATGGCTGGATGATCTGAACCCGGAGCAGGCTAAAAAATATATGGAAGAGAAGCAGTTCGCTGCCGGCTCCATGCTCCCCAAAGTTCAGGCGGCTGTAAAATTTGCTGAGTCTAAAACAGGGCGTACGGCTCTCATCACGCTCCTCGAAAAAGCAAAAGACGGTATCCAGGGAAAAACCGGTACGAGGATTCATTTAGCTTGAAGAGCGTAAAGGAGGCAGTATGATGTCCACAGAAACTACAGCAACTAATGGCAAGCACTATGCATCACTGTTTGAAATGGATGGCATCCCTCGTCTTGGCGAAGCTTTGCCTTTGGCTATGCAGCACGTGGTAGCCATGATTGTAGGCTGCGTTACTCCGGCCATCATTATTTCCGGGGTAGCTAAATTAAATCCGGCGGATAAGATTATCCTGATTCAGGCCTCTCTGGTCGTAGCTGCGCTTTCCACCTTTTTGCAGCTCTACCCCATCGGCAACCGGCACGGATTCCATCTGGGCGCCGGACTGCCGGTTATCCTGGGTGTCAGCTTCGCATACGTACCCAGCATGGTAGCTATTACAGAACAGTTCAGTATTGGAGCTGTCCTGGGGGCGCAAATCATCGGCGGCATCTGCGCCATTGCCGTAGGCATGACCATCCGGAGCATACGTAAGTATTTCCCGCCTCTGATTGCCGGTACGGTAGTCTTCACCATAGGCCTGTCCCTGTATCCGGTGGCCATTAACTACATGGCCGGCGGGGTCGGCAGCAAAAATTACGGCTCCTGGCAAAACTGGGCTATCGCCCTCTTAACCCTGGCGGTCGTTACGGCCCTGAGCCATTATGGCAAAGGACTTTGGAAACTGGCCTCCATCCTGATTGGTATGGTCGTCGGCTATATTGTAGCCCTGCTGTGCGGCATGGTCAGCTTTGCCAACGTCACCAACGCCGGTTACTTCCAGCTGCCGGAAATCATGCATTTCGGTCTTGATTTTCCGCCTTCCGCCTGCGTAGCTTTAGGTGTCCTCTTTGTCGTTAACTCGATCCAGGCCATTGGCGATTTCTCAGCTACCACCGCCGGCGGTTTAGACCGTACTCCCACCACCGACGAGCTTCACGGCGCTATCCTAGGCTACGGCGTTTCCAATATCATTGGAGCCTTCCTGGGCTGCCTGCCTACCGCAACTTACAGTCAGAACGTAGGCATCGTGGCTACCACCAAAGTCGTCAACCGGTTAACCCTGGGTCTGGCCGGGGTAATTATCCTGATTGCCGGTTTACTTCCTAAATTCTCAGCTTTACTGACCACTATTCCTTATGCCGTGTTAGGCGGCGCTACGGTAACCGTGTTTGCTTCCATCGCTATGACCGGTATCAAACTGGTCATGACCGAAGATATGAACTTCCGCAATACCTCCGTAGTCGGCCTGGCGGTAGCGCTAGGCATGGGGGTCTGCTCTGCTCCCGCTACCCTGTCGGCTTTTCCGGACTGGGTGACCACCATCTTTGGTAAATCCCCGGTAGTTATCTCCACTATCTTCGCGATTTTCTTGAATCAAATCCTGCCCCGGCCTAAATTTAATCCGGTGGCGGAAGGAGTCAAAGTTATTGAAGATGAAAGCACGGCAGACAATCCTGCCAAACCGGAAGTACTTGAGAAATAAACCTGAGCGCGGCAGTTTTCCGCTTCCAAAGCAGATCAGCTGCTGAGGTTTTCTTAAAACATTTTTACCTCCCTCCTGAAAAATTAATTATTTAGCTCTTGTCAGTCCGGCCACTTTCGTTTATACTGTATTTAGAGTTAAATTTTAACCAGCTGACAACTGCATAGGATAGGATGACGGTTAAAAGAGAGACTGCGTACGCAGCGCCGAAGGGGCAAGTTGCTTTGTGAAAACTCTCAGGCCAAAGGATTTTAACCTGACTAACCTCTGGGAGTAATAATTTTCATAACAAGGACGTTATTTTCCCGCTAACACACAGAGACAAAGAATTTATTTCTTTGTCTCTGTTTTTTTATAAAACTTTAGTAGTTAAAAAGAGAATTTGTCAAGCTGCCATCACTACCAAATAAATTCAAGGCAGCCTAAAATTAAGGAGGTAATCAGGATGGAAGGGAAAAAGACTCCGCTCTATGAAACTCATGTCAAAGCGGGGGGAAAAATCGTAGAATTTGGCGGCTGGCTGCTGCCGGTTCAGTATGCGGACGGCATCATCGCAGAACACAAGGCGGTTCGTAATCAAGCCGGGCTTTTTGATGTTTCCCACATGGGAGAGATTTTAGTGGAAGGACCGGAAGCTCTGCCGTTCCTGCAAAAACTGCTGACCAACGACTTCTCCGACCTAACTAATGAACAAGTCCGCTACTCACCCATGTGTTATCCGGATGGCGGCGTGGTAGACGACCTTTTGGTTTACCAGCTCACCAAGACGAAGTATATCCTGGTAGTTAATGCCGCTAATACAGACAAAGATTGGGACTGGATGAACCAGGAAGCGAAAGAATTTAAGCTGGAACTTACCAACCTTTCTTCTAAGATGGCGGAACTAGCCCTGCAAGGCCCTCAAGCTTTAACCATCCTGCATAAGCTGACTAATGCTCCCATTCGTAACCTGGGCTATTACTACTTCATCCCTAAGACCACCGTGGCCGGTAAACCGGTTATGCTTTCCCGCACCGGTTATACCGGCGAGGACGGCTTTGAAATTTACTGCGAACCTGAGGATGCGGCAGAGCTCTGGGCGGCGCTAATGGAAGCCGGGAGGGAAGAAGGCCTGGTGCCGGCCGGCCTTGGCTGCCGCGATACTTTAAGGTTTGAGGCCTGTATGCCACTGTACGGTCACGAGATGAGCGACCGGATTACGCCCCTGATGGCTGGTCTGGGCAGCTTTGTCAAGTTAGATAAGTCTGATTTTAATGGTAAGGCTGCTTTAAAAGCTCAAAAAGAGGAGGGTCTGCCAGCCCGGATCATGGGCGTGGAACTCACCGGCCGGGGTGTGGCACGGGCTGGTTTCCCGGTCAAGTCAGAAGGCAAGGTTATCGGGCACATCACTACCGGTTCTCCTGCTCCCACCCTGGGCAAGAATATGGGGCTGGCGCTAATTGATACCGCCTATGCCAAAGCAGGCAGTGAAATAGCCGTCGACATCCGGGGCCGGGATGTGGCCGCCGTTATCGTGAAGAAGCCATTTTATAAAAGAGCTAAATAAGTTTTATAAACGGCAACGTATCATTAGATAAAGCGTAAATTATCATTTTAGGAACAGTTTCCTACCTTTGAAAAACAACAGGTCTTTTCAAAAACGGCCTGTGCGTTAACAAACCCCAATTAATCTAAAAAAGCAAAGGAGCGATCATTATGAACATTCCCAGCACCTTATTGTATTCCAAGGACCATGAATGGATTAAAGTTGAAGGCAAGCAGGCTACCCTTGGGGTAACCGACTTTGCCCAAAGCCAGTTAGGCGACGTAGTCTTCGTAGAGGTTCCTGCTCTGGATACGGAGCTGGCTGCCGGCGACGGTATCGGCACCATCGAATCAGTTAAGGCCGTCTCAGACGTTTACTGCCCTGTCAGCGGCAAAGTTGTAGCGATCAATGATGAACTGGAAAATTCACCTCAGTTAATTAACGAAGACCCTTACGGCAATGGTTGGATCTGCACCGTGGAACTGGACAATTTAGATGATTTGAAAGATTTACTGGATGCCGCCGCTTATACCAAGCTCGTTAACGAGGAGGAGTAATTATGACCTGGAGTTATCTGCCTTTAACGGCGGAAGACCGTCAGGAAATGCTTAAAACCCTGGGCGTAACTAACCCTTTGGATTTATATCAGGACCTTCCTGAAGCCATCCGTCTGAAACGGGATTTAAAACTCCCGGCCCCTGTGAGCGAGCCCGAATTAGCCCGGGAATTCCGGCGTCTGGCAGCTGCCAACGCTGATACTCTGACTAACGCCTGTTTCTTAGGTGCCGGAGCCTACGATCACTATATTCCCAGCACGGTAGATTTTGTTCTGCGCCGCAGCGAGTTTTATACGGCCTATACCCAGTACCAGCCTGAAATTTCCCAAGGTTATCTTCAAGCATTATGGGAATACCAGAGCTTAATCTGCGAGATTACCGGCATGCCCGTAGCTAACGCCTCCATGTATGACTGCGCCACGGCGACGGCTGAAGCAGCCATCATGAGCTGTCACGCCCTGCGGCGCCAGGAAATTCTGGTGGCCCGGAGCGTTCATCCCCATTACCGGGAGGTATTAAAAACCTACGCCCGGGACTTTGATTTTACCGTTAAGGAAATAGCCTTGGAGGATGGTTTCACCTCAGCCGCGTCCTTAAGCGCGCAGCTCAGCAAAAAAACCGCCTGCGTCATCCTGCAGAATCCGAACTTTTTCGGCTGCCTGGAGAATTTAAAAGCCTTTATTGACCAAACCCACACTGTGGGGGCTTACTTTGTCGCCATCCATGACCCCACCGCTCTGGCCCTTTTAGAAACTCCGGGCAAACTGGGAGCTGATATCGTGGTAGGCGAAGGCCAACCTTTGGGTCTGCCCCTCAGCTTTGGCGGTCCCTATTTAGGCTTTATGGCCGCCACTGAGAAATTGATGCGCAAGCTGCCCGGCCGCCTGATTGGTGAAACCGTGGATGTTGACGGCAAGAGAGGATTTGTTCTGACCCTGCAGGCCAGAGAGCAGCATATCCGCCGGGAAAAGGCCACTTCCAACATTTGCTCCAACGAAGCTTTATGTGCGCTGGCCGTGGTGGTTTACCTGGCTACCCTGGGCAAACAAGGCTATGTAGAAGTAGCCCGGCAGTGTCTGCAAAAAGCTCATTATGCCTACGATCAGCTGCTGAAGGGTTCCAAGGTTCAGGCGGCTTTTAAAGCCCCCTTCTTCCAGGAGTTCACGGTTAAGCTTAAGGGCTCTCCCGATATTGCCAAGCTTAACCAGCAGCTGCTCACCCAACACCTTATCGGCGGTTTAGATTTAGGCCGGTATTATCCGGAGCTTAGCGGCCACCTGCTTTTAGCCGTGACCGAGAACCGCACCAAGGCCGAAATTGATCAGTTAGTACAAGCACTGGAGGTGATCTGATGGATAAGCAGCCTTTACTATTTGAACTAGGCGAAGCCGGCCGGATGGGCGTAGATTTGCCGCCGCTGGACGTACCGGAACAACCGGGGCTTATTCCGGCCTCCTACGGCAGAACTGAGCAGGCCGACCTGCCCCAGCTGAGCCAGATTGAGCTGGTCCGCCACTATGTGCAGTTATCCCAGCGCACCTTTGGCGTAGATAATGGTTTTTATCCCCTGGGTTCCTGCACCATGAAATACAACCCTAAGATTAACGAAGATATCGCCCGCTATCCTGGCCTGGCCTGCCTGCATCCTTTGCAGCCGGTGGAAGAAACCCAGGGCGCCCTGGAGATTTTATATAAGACCGGCGAAGCCTTAAAGGAAATCAGCGGCATGGACGGGATTACCCTGCAGCCAGCCGCCGGTGCTCACGGCGAGTTAACCGGGCTCAGGCTCATCCGCGCCTATCACCGGGACCGGGGCGATTTAGCCCGCAACAAGGTCATCGTGCCGGATTCGGCCCATGGCACCAACCCTGCTTCCACCGCCATGTGCGGCATGCAGGTACTGGAAATTGTCTCCGAGCCGGACGGCTCCATAGACCTGGAAGCCTTAAAAGCGGCCGTGGGCCAGGATACGGCAGCCTTAATGCTGACCAACCCTAACACCTTAGGTTTATTTGAAACTAAGATTGAAGCTATTGCCAAGATTGTGCACGAAGCCGGCGGTTTGTTATATTATGACGGCGCTAACTCCAACGCCATCATGGGCATTACCCGCCCTGGCGACATGGGCTACGACGTAGTACACATGAACCTGCACAAAACTTTTGCCACGCCTCATGGCGGCGGCGGTCCCGGCGACGGCCCGGTCGGGGTAAAAAAAGCCCTGCTGCCGTTTTTGCCTGGGCCTCAGGTCGAGTACAAGGAGGGAACCTACAGCTGGTTTACCCCGGAGAAGAGCATCGGAAGAGTACAGGAGTTCTACGGCAACTTCGGTGTCATCGTCCGGGCCTGGGCCTATCTCCTGGCCATGGGCGGTACCGGTTTAAAGCAGGCCAGTATGGACGCGGTCCTGAACGCCAACTACATCAAGAAACAGCTGTCCGAAGCCTATGATTCACCCTTTAACCGTTTCTGCATGCATGAATGTGTTCTTACTTCCAAGAAGCAGCAGCCCTATGGCATCCATACTTTAGACATCGCCAAACGGCTGTTGGACTACGGCTATCATCCGCCTACGATTTATTTCCCGCTCATCGTCGAAGAAGCCATCATGATTGAGCCTACGGAAACCGAAAGCAAGGAAACCCTGGACGGCTTTATCGACGCCATGAAGAAAATCGCCGCCGAAGCTGCCGCCACCCCGGAGCTGGTTCACACTGCCCCCCACAATACGGTAGTTCGCCGGTTGGACGAAACCCTGGCCGCCCGTAAACCTGTCCTCAGATGGAAACGGGAATGACCGACATGCCGGCGGCTGTAAGGATGTCTTCTCGGGAAATTAGGGATGCTAATCTTCTAGAAACAGCCTGGCAGCTGCGCCGGCAAAACTTTGCGCCGGAACTGCATATTTATCATCCGGTAAAAACTTTAAGCATCAGCGTTACCGGCGCCAGCTGCGCTCTTAAATGTGCCCACTGCGGTGGGCACTATTTATCCGCCATGACCAGCCTTAAAGACCTCCACACTCCGGAAGATATCAAGGCTCAGAGCTGTCTGATCAGCGGCGGCTGTACCACCGAAGGTAAGGTACCGGTTAGCGGCTATCTGGAAAAGCTGGCCCGGCTGAAAGGACCCAGACGCTATAATTTTCACGTAGGTCTTTTAAGTGAAGGGGAGATTAAGGCTCTGGCACCGCTGGCCGATACGGTCTCCTTTGATTTTTTAGGAGCGGACTCTACCATCCAGAAGACTTTAAAGCTCCATAAAACGGTGGCGGATTATCAGCGCTGCTATGAGCTTTTGCGCCGCTACTGTACTCATGTGGCTCCCCATATCTGTCTGGGCCTGGAAGCAGGCAGACTGGTAGGGGAAGACAGAGCTTTGGAGCTCTTAGCTGAAGCCGGTTTAGAACAATTAGTCTTTATCGTGCTGCGGCCTACGGCCGGCACCGAATATGCTAAAGTTTGCCCTCCCCCGGTAGAGGAAGTGGCAGCTTTTCTGGCTAAGGCCCGGCTGCGGCTGCAAAAGATTCCTTTAACCCTGGGCTGCATGCGTCCAGGAGGGGTTTACCGGCAGCAGCTGGATGTGCTGGCGGTGGAAGCCGGACTCAACGGTATCGTTCAGCCGGCGGCCCCGGCCCTGACCATAGCTCGTCAAAAAGGGCTTACTCTGAAAGAGCATCAGGAATGCTGCGTTCTTTAAAGAATTTATCGAAAAAGGACCAAGACTATATTAGGAAGGAAAAGAAATATATGGCTATAGCCTTTGCAACCTGCTTCCTGGTGGTAACGGCTATCCTGCCTCTAATTCTGTGATGTGGTCACAATTGATTAAGCTAACTAACCGCAACTACCCAAGATGTTACAACTTACATTTTAGCAAAAGAGGTACCTTATGACTCAAGCCTGGAAATTATCCATCGGCACCGCCGGCGCAGTAGGACTGCGCCGTTTAAAAACAGATGCGCCGCCTACCACCGCTTATCTGATGCTGGGCGAACGTTGCAGCCGGAACTGCGCCTTTTGCGCCCAGGCCAGGGAAAGTACCGCCGGGGCCAAATTTTTATCCCGGGTGGCCTGGCACGAGGCCGAGGAAGATACTTCCATCGAAGCCATCGGCCAGGCCTGGCTGGCGGGCAAGATTAAACGGGTCTGCCTGCAGGTGGTCAGTACCCCGGAGAGCCTGGCAATCGTCAAACGGGCGCTGCAGAAGTTTCAGCGCTATCCAGGCCTGCCGGTAGTAGTTTCCAGTCATTTCACCACGGTAGAGCAGGCGGCGGAGCTGTTTGCCTTAGGTGCGGCCCGCCTGGGACTGGCGCTGGATGCCGCTACCCCGGAACTTTTTAGTCAGATTAAGGGCGGCAGCTTTGAAAACCGCTGGCAGCTCTTATGCGCTTGCGCTGAGCGCTTTCCGAACCTGATGACCACTCACCTGATCGTAGGACTGGGTGAAACCGAACGGGAGATGTGGGAGAGGATTTGTGCCTGCGTACAGCGGCACATTACCGTAGGCTTATTTGCCTTTACCCCTCTGGCCGGCACGCCTTTAGCTCAGCGGCCCCAACCGGACCGGAGCAGTTACCGCCGGCTTCAAATCGGCCTGGAGCTGCTGAGGCAAGGCTTTAAACCGGAGACCGTACAATGTGATACTACCCGTATTATCTCCGTGACCTTACCATCAGATTTAAATCTAAGGCAATTACTTTCTTCCGGACGGGCCTTTCAGACCTGCGGCTGTCCGGATTGCAACCGGCCTTACTATAACGACCATCCCCGGCAGATACTTTATAATTATCACCGGCCCCTTACTAAAGATGAGCTGGAGCTGGCCCTGGAGGAAAGCGGCCTGGTGCCGGCGCCAACTTCTCCAGACTGCAAAAATTATTGATAAAGGAATGACCTTATGTTAACTCCCGAAGCGTGGCAAAAAGCACAAACAGCCAAGAGGGACCCCAACTGGCGTTTACTGGACACCGGTTTACATCCAGGGGCCTGGAACATGGCCGTGGATGAGGCCATCTTAAAAGCCTGCCGGCGGGGCGAAGTACCGCCGACCTTACGATTTTACGGCTGGCAGCCTCACGCCGTCAGCCTGGGCTATTTTCAGCACGGCGAAAGAGAAATTGATTTTGCCGCCTGTCAGAAAGCAGGGCTGGACCTGGTACGCCGTTTAACCGGCGGCCGGGCCGTGCTCCACAGCCGGGAGCTGACCTATAGCCTGGTGGTCCGGGAAGACTACCCAGGCCTGCCTTTAAGCATCACCGCATCCTATTGCTATCTCAGCCAGGGCTTACTAAAAGGCTTGACCCATCTGGGGCTTCAAGCCGCCCTGACCGTGCCCTCGGCGGCTTATGCCCGTAAGCTGACCCATCCTGATTCAGCGGCCTGTTTTGACGCGCCTTCTTACTATGAACTGACCGTCAACGGAAAAAAGCTGATAGGCAGCGCCCAGGTGCGCAAATACGGTTATGTCCTGCAACACGGGTCCCTGCTTTTAGACGCGGATCCCGGTGAGATTGTCCGGGTACTGCGTTTGACGCCCTCTGCTCAAGAAACCTTGCGCCAGCTTCTCCAGGCGCATGCCCTGAACCTGCACCAGGCCCTGGGCCGACCGGTAAGCTATGAAGAAGCCAGAGAAGCCATGGCCCTGGGTTTTGCCGAAGCGCTTAAGCTTAAGTTAAAGCCCGCCGAACTTACGGAGGCGGAACAGGAGGATGCTAAGCAGCTGGCCGTTGAAACCTACGGCAGTGCTGCCTGGACCAAACGCCGGTAGGTTGACCGGCTAATATCAGTTATAGATTTAGAGATTAGGAGAACCATCTGGAGGTGCATCATGGATTTTGATCTTGCTATTATCGGCGCCGGTACCGGCGGCTACGTGGCGGCCATCAAAGCGGCCCAAAACGGTAAGAAGGTCGTTTTAATCGAGAAAGATAAGTTAGGCGGTGTCTGCCTGAACCGGGGCTGCATCCCCACCAAGACCCTGCTTAAAAGCAGTGAGGAATTCGTTAATTTATCACGGGCCGCCGAATTCGGTTTAAATGTTACCGGAGCTTCCTTTGACTGGGCCCGGATTCAGCAGCGCAAACAGGCCGTCATCGAGCAGATGCGCGGTGGTATCAAGCAGCTGCTTAAGGGCAACAAGGTAACAGTCTTGACCGGTACCGCCTCCCTGCAGGATGCGCATACTTTAGAGATTAAAACCACGGACCAGTTTAATACCGCGGACAGCACGACTAGTCAGGTTCCTACAGCTAATAACGCGACTAGCCAGGCTGCTACTGTTAAAGATGCGGCTAACCCGGTTACCACCCTGACTTATGCCAACCTCATCCTGTCCACCGGTTCTTCCCCGGCGCGGCCCCCTATTCCCGGCAGCGACCTGCCCGGAGTCATCACCAGCGACGAACTGCTGGAGCTGGACCACGTTCCCGCCCGTATGGTTATCGTGGGAGCCGGTGTTATCGGCTTGGAGTTTGCCTGCGTCTTTGCTCCGCTAGGCTGTAAGGTTACCTTAGTGGAAATGCTGCCCTCCATCCTGCCCCCGGGCGACGTGGATTTGCAGCGCCGCTTAGGTCTGGCTCTGCGCAAACAGGGCATCACGGCCAAAACAAAAACCGCCGTACAGGGTATCACGAGCCAAAACGGCCAGCTGGAGGTTAAAATCAGCGCCGGCGGCAAGGAAGAAATCCTGCCTGCCGAAACCGTACTCATCGCTACCGGACGGAGGCCCAACCTGAATCCGGCGGAACTGGACAAATTAGGCATCGCTTATACCAAAAAAGGTATCACCGTCAACGGCCGGATGCAAACCAGCTGTCCCGGCATCTATGCCATCGGCGACGTAACCGGTCTCAGCATGCTGGCCCATAGCGCCGCCCATCAGGGCCTGGTTGCCGTAGCCAATATCTGCGGCCAGCCTGAGGAAATGGATTATCACGCCATCCCTTCCTGTGTCTTCACTCATCCGGAAACGGCCTCGGTCGGTCTGACCGAACAGGAATGCAAAGAACGTGGTCTGGAAGTCGCTATCAGCAAGTTTAACTTTGCCGCTAACGGCAAAGCCGTGACCCTGGGCGAGACGGATGGCCTGGTTAAATTAATTGCCGCTCAGGATACCCATAAAATTTTAGGTTGCCACATCATCGGCCCTCACGCCAGCGATTTGATCATGGAAGGTGCCCTGGCCGTACAGCAAGGTCTGACCGCCGAAGCCCTCACCGGCACCATCCATCCCCATCCCACCTTATCCGAAGCCATCGGCGAGGCGGCACTGGGCCTGTTCGGCAATATGCTGCATCAGCTTAACCTGCGCCGGTAGATACAACCTGCAGTCCCAAAGGCTCAACAGCTTTATTTTTATTACCTAAACTTACTTAGTCGGTCCGTCTGACAGGCTACTACGCAGTTACAAAGTTCTATAACAAAAGTCATCCTCTGGTGGTCCAAATTGAGATAATCAAATTGGCACCAACCCTGGGATGACTTTTTACTTAGCATGGAAGTTTTAAATTGCTTTTAGCTTTTGGCCGGCAACAATTGTTTCCCTGCTGCCACTTTTTTGTTTTACTTTCCACCCTGAATCTACTTATTCAATAAAATTTGGCTATCTCCGCCAACGCCTTCCGGGGCGGCTTAAGCGGGTCCTTAGCCCGGTAGCCCACCGCGATGACCGGCCCCAGCAGCTCTTCCGCCGGGATGTGCAGCAAATGGCGCAGCTGAGCTTCATCTCTGATGCCCATGATTAAGGTATCCAGTCCCAATTCTCTGGCTTTAAGGATCAAAAGGGCATTCTGCAGACCTAAGTCGTAATATCCCCAGCCGTTGCCTACTTCATTATCCGCCTTGCCGGTCGTCTTGTCAAAGCCGGCCCGGTTAGCTGCGAAAGTCGCAACGAGCAAAGCGGCACCTTTAGAACTGTTCGCATTAAAAGACGGCAGACAGTTTGCGGCTAGCTGAGTCAGCACTTCTTCCGAAGTCACACAGTAATAGCGTCCCGTCTCCGTATTCTTCCAGGAGGGGGCTTCTTGCGCCGCCGCCAAGATTTGCTCCAGTTGAGCTGACGTAACTTTTTTAGTACCGTCAAAAGTGCGGATACTCCTTCTAGCGGCTAATAATTTCGCAAATTCCATGTTTACACCATCCTTTCACGTATTAATTCATTTTTATTTTAACCTAAACGTAAATAAAAAACAATCAGTTTAAACTTCGTTCCCTATCCCTAAAAATGTTCTGACAAGGCGCACCTACCCTCATTATAATTCAAACAAAAAACTGCTTCGCAAAAAAATACTTTGTATTTAAACTTTTTTGCGGTAGAATAGGACCATACCGGTAACGTTGAATATTTTAGTTAAAATTGCCAATCTAACCTTTATCTTACCCATCAATTTCCAAAATTCCAGTTAAAAATGCCTAAAATCCATCGCCAAAAAGGAGCTTGCTCATGAACATCTTTCTCGTCGTGGCCCTGGCCATGATCCTTATCCTATATCTACTGCGGCGGCATACCCCCATCGGCCTGGCTATCTTAGCCGGCGGACTCTTAATCTGGGCCGTCAAAACCCCGGAACTGCATTATCTGCCCGAGTCCTTTATCCATACCTGGCAACTGCCGCGGACCTATGACCTTCTGGGCGCCCTTTACCTGGTCATGTGCCTGGAGATTGAACTTAGAACCAGCGGCACCCTGGACGGTATGGTCAGCGCCTTGCAGCGCATCTTTGCCAGCGCCAAGGTCACCCTGGCCGTGATGCCGGCTTTTCTGGGCCTTTTACCGTCTTTAGGCGGAGCCCGTTTCTCAGCGCCTATCGTGGCGGCGGCGGCCCGTGACGCTAACATTACTGCTGATCAGAAGGCAACCATCAACTTCTGGTTCCGGCATATCTTTGAATTTTCGAATCCCATCATCCCCGGCATGATTATGGCCTGCAGCATCGCTCAGGTTCCCTACAGCGCCTTCATTTCCCACCTGGCCTGGTTAACCGTCCTGGCCTTTTGTTTAGGCTGGCTGGTTATCATCCGTCCCTTAAAGATGGACTCGGTCAAAAAAGATACCGGTACCCCGGCGGAACGGCGCAAAAATCTCCTCGACATCGCCTTTTCCCTGGCCCCGGTAATCGCCAACTTCGCCCTGGCCGTCTTCTTTAAACTAAACGCCTCCATCTCCATGCTCATCGTGGTCCTGGCCCTCATCCCGATTTTATTAGGGACCGGCCGCACCATCAAAGTCAAAGACGTATTCGTAGACGCGTGCGACTGGAAGATGTTTTTAAACGTTATTGCAATTTTATTTTTCATCCAGCTGTTAACTGATACTCATGCCCTGGATGAAATCGTTACCGGCTTCAGGAACGCGCCGCTGCCGGTGCCGGTCATCATCTCCGGCGTGACTTTCGTCATCGGCGTCTTGACCGGTATGAGCCAGGGACATGTGGCTATCATTATGCCCATCGTGGCAGCCCTTTCCCCCGGCGATTTGAACCTGGCCGGAGTGGCCATGGCCTTCGGCATCGCCGGACAGATGCTGACGCCGACCCACATGTGTCTCTTGATCACCCTGGATTATTTTAAAGCGGATTTCTTCCAGACCTTAAAACCCATCATGCTGCTGGAGGCTATGATTCTAACCATCTTCAGCGTCTATACTTATTTTACCTGGTAAAAAATTGACCACCTGCGGCTAAATTAGCACTGCAGATGGTCAATAACACCAACTTAATTTGCTTTTTTCTGGCGGCTGCTATTTCAGGCAGCGCCTGTTTTTTTGATAGCCACTATTTTTCTAACAGCAGCTATTTCTTGGCAGATGCCGGAATGGGTCTTGCGGCTGACGCCTTTAAAAACAGCATCCTCAAAGGCCTTGACCGGCTTAGTAATATCCGCTGAGAAAGCCCCTTAAAAATTTTAACTTACAGATATTAGTATAGCACTTTCTTCGCAAAACGGATGGCTTATTTTCAGTTTTTACCACCTGGATGTTAGCCTGCTCGATTTCAACCAGGTAGAAAAAATAGTGTTAAAAGACCAGCTAGTCCTCATTTTTTTCTTTTCATTTTTCAATATCTGGTGTATAATGTTGTTAATTAAGTATACCTCTAGTAGTATTCTAAACTAAACAAAGAACAGAAGGGATGATTGGAAATGGGAAAATTCAACGTTAAAACTAGTAAGGCCGGTGTTCATTTTGTATTAAAAGCCGGTAATGGCGAAATTATCGGTACTTCCCAGGTTTACAAGAGTGCCACGGCTTGCGAAGGCGGCATTAAGAGCGTTATGAACAATGCTCCTATTGCTAACTTAGAAGACCAGACCGTAGAAGGCTTTGAAAAGCAAAAGAATCCCAAATTCGAAGTTTATACCGACAAAAGAGGAGAAACCCGTTTCCGTCTGACCGCAAAGAACGGCGAGCCTATCCTGGCTTCTGAAGGCTATAAGGCTAAGGCTTCCTGTCTGCAGGGCGTTGAGAGTGTTCGTAAGAATGCTAAAGATGCTACGATCGTAAAAGAAGAAGAAAAAGAGTAACCTGCGGTTACCAAATAACAACTGAAAAAATCAGGCCGAATGTCTCCAGGACATCCGGCCTTTTCTTTACCCTAAATATCCCTAGCAGCGGTTATAAAATTCAAGCCGCCTCTGTTATAACACCATTTTTCAAAGGTTACCATTTACCAAGATCCTACCTACTACTCCAACTTGCCCCATAAAGGCAGCAGACACTCAATAATCCGACTATAGTTACGGTATTTGCGTTCGTAGACCTCTCGATACTCCGCCCGCGGCTCAACGGTCCGGTTAAAGTGAACACAGCGACGTACCGCTTCAGAGAAATCAGCATATACTCCGGCAGCAATTCCCGCTGCCATGGCAGCTCCCTGGGCACCCAGTTCCTTACGGCCCACCACCTGGACCGGCATCTGCAGCACGTCGGCAAACAGCTGTACCCAAACCGGAGAATTAGCCGCTCCGCCCGAAAGCTGCAGCCTTGACGGCTTGGAACGATGCTGCAAAAGCCTTTCTACATGCCGCTTATGGTAAAAAACTATGCCCTCATACACGGCCTGTACCAGCTGCGCCTTAGTATGAGCAGGCGTCAGTCCCAAAAAGGTGCCACGAGCCCGGGGATCTTCCGCCGAACCGTTTAAAAAGGGCAGATAGTACAAATCATTTGCCGCTGGTTCCTGCTGAGCCCAGCGGTTAGTCCAAACATATATGCTCTGACCGGCCGCTTCCGCCTGCTTTTTTTCCTCCGGCAACAGACTTTGGATAAACCATTCCAAATTACCGGCAGAAGTAGGACTGCTTTCTTCAATTAAATAATAACCAGGGATACAGTAGAAGGAATTCATAGTGGTAGAACTGCCCAAGACCGGCTCTGAGGCCAGGTACTCGTTGATGCCCCAGGTACCGGCAATGAGGCAGAGATGCTCTTCGTCCGTCAAACCGCTGGCCAGGCCGCAGGCATCTATATCAAACATGCCAGCCGCCACCGGCGTATCTTCCTGCAGTCCGGTCAAAGCGGCCGCCTGCCTTGTCACCCGGCCGCAAACCGCCGCCGCTTCCCGCAAAGGCGGCAGACACTCATAAAGGGACTCCAGTCCCAGCAGGGCCAACAGTTCCCGGCTGTAAGCACCGGTATGAAAATCAATCAGGTTGGATCCGGAGAAGCTGCTGTACTCACCCGCCGCTTCCCTGGTCATTTGATACCGGATATAATCATTGACCGAAAAAATATATTTAATCTGCCGGAAGAGTTCCGGTTCCTTATCCTGCAGCCAGGCTAATAACGTAACCGGCTGGCAGGCCAGGATGGGTTGCCGGGTCCGGGCATAAACTCTGGCAGCTGTACCGTCCAGCTGCCACTTCTGCACATATTTCCAGGCCCGGGAATCCGTGGATAAAATGCCGCGCCCCAGGGGCCGGTTATCCCGGTCCAGCAGATAGAGGCCCTTGCCATGACCGGAGAAAGAGACACCTGCAATCTGCTCACCTGCTAAACCGCTTTGCCGCAAAGCCTGGCGCACCACCCGGACATTAGAAATCCAAAGCTGGTCCAGCTCCCGTTCCCGGCGTCCCTCGCCCGCAATCAGCACCTCGGTAGGTTCGCTGGCAGCGGCCACCTGCTGACCATCCTCATCAAAAATAGCAGCCTTGCAGAAAGTACCTCCATTATCTAAGCCCAACAAATATCTCATCTTTGTCACCGCCTCCTCCAACCATATGTCCCTACCAGCTTACCGGTACCGCTTTTCTAACACCGAGCCCTATCTGTAAATAATACTGCCAGTACCAAATTACCGGTACCGGCAGTTATTTATTTCTCATAAGGCAGGCCCGCCAAAGCAAAAGTTCTCTGCAAAAAAGTGCGGATCAGCCTTTCCTTAGCCCAGGGGTCGTCGGCCAGATGACAACGTACCTCTAAGGCGCAATAAGTATTTTGAATCCCTTCGCAAGGAGCAAATCCGGCTACCGTACTCAGAAGTTCCGCCCCTACTTCCGGGGTCAGGTAGCCCCAGGTCTTATAGTCCGGCGGCTGTCCCACATCCATATGATGGTCGCCATAATAGGGATGCTGAGGATCCGTCACGCAATTGCAGATATGAAACTGCGCCAGGTAAGGGGCCGCCAGGGTCACCGACTTGACTAAATCTGCTCCGCCCAGCTTCTCGTGGGCGCTGTCCCAGTGAATATAAAAATTCGCGCAAAATTGTTTCAGCTGGCTGAACCAGGCCACCGTCTCGTCAATAGGCCCCAGCAGCTGTTTTTTATGGACGTAACGGTCCAAAGGTTCAATGATCAAATAGAGGCCCGGATATTGCTCCGCCGCCCGGGAAATCTCCAGGCAGGATTCGGTCAAGGCGCGCTTGGCCTCTTCCCGCTGGGCCGCGCCTACGTCCGGCCCCGATTGCAGCCCGCAGCGCACCCCGCCACATTCCGCCACCCCTTCCAGCATCCGGATGGCCAGGTCCACCGCTTTCCGGCGTTCTACCTTATCTAAGCTGGACAAGGCCAGTCCCTGGTCCGCAATGACCGGCGAACACCACTGGGTTAACTGCCAGTGCCGCTCCGTCACAATTTGTTTTATCTCCCGCCGGCAGGCAGCATCCCTGATATACCCCAGCTCCACCGCCTGATAAAAAGGAATCTCCGCCGCCTGGTGTAAAAGCTGTACCGCATATTTTTCATTAGTCATAAGCGGCATAAAATTTTCTAAGAAATGCATGGATGGTAATATTTTTCGCATAGCGCTCCTTGGAGGCCTAACGCCTGCCACTTAATTAATCCCCTTCAAAACCCTGGGTCTCTTCTTAGGATCAAGCCGGTATTCCAGGCTGCTCAGGCCCCAGGTCAGAATCCAGGCCGCCAAAAAATAAAGCACTGCGGTCATGATTATCTTATTCCTCTTCCAAACGAGCTTCCAGATAATTAAAGCCTTTTTCGTAACGATGTGTAAGCACCGGTGCCATTTTATGGACAATCTTCAAGGACAGTTCATTGTCGCCGGCATCCTCCAGCGGATTATAGTCCGGGCCGTCGTAACGCAGGGCGAACTCGCAGTAACCGTTCCGGTCGGACCAGCCCAAATCCAGGGCTCCTTTTACCCCCTTCGGTACATGGGGCAGCACGCATTGCATAAACAACTCTTCAAACAAACTCTGACTGCGTTTGGTAAAGCGATCCGGAGCCAGACATTTCAGGAAAAACTTGGCCATATCGCTGTTGATGCCCAAAAAGTCAAATTTCGTAGAATCAATATCGTAATGGAAGGGTTTAAGCTGCTTAATGAAAAGCTGGGTACGCTCTTTCTGAGGATTGCCGAAAATCTGCTGCGGCGTACCATCCTCGAAAATCAGCCCCTGATCCATATAAAAGACACGGGTACTAATATCCCGGGCAAACTTCATCTCGTGAGTAACGATCATCATGGTCATACCCTTCTCGGCCAGTCCGCGGATTACAGAGACCACTTCACCGACCATAGTGGGATCCAGAGCACTGGTAGGCTCATCAAACAAGATGATTTCCGGCTTCATGGACAAAGTTCTGGCGATGGCCACCCTCTGTTTCTGGCCGCCGGAAAGCTCATCCGGATAAGCAAAGGCCTTTTCAGCCATACCTACCGATTGTAAAAGCTCCATGCCCTGGTCATAAGCGGCCTGCCTGGGCATGCCCAACAGGTCAGTCGCTCCCAGCATCACGTTCTCAATAATCATCAAGTGGGCGAACAGATTAAAACTCTGAAACACCATACCCATCTTTTGCCGCACCTTATTTAAATCCACTCCGGGATTTAAAATATTCTGCCCGTCTACCCAGATTTCACCCTTCGTAGGTATTTCCAAACAGTTGAGACAGCGCAGCAGGGTGCTTTTACCCGTACCTGAAGGACCGATGATACTGATAACCTCGCCTTTCTCAATATCGCAGTTTATATCCTTCAACGGCGTTACGTCAGGATACACCTTGCAAAGATGTTTTACAGAAATCAGACTCATATCTTTACCCCCTTTAACGTCCTGGGACGCTTTTTCGGATCAACTCTAGCCGCCAGATAATTCAGAAAGGCGGTCAAAGACCAGGCTACCGCTAAATAAATCAATGCCGTCGCAATCAGCGGGAAAAAGGCTTCGTAAGTCCGGCTGCGGATGATATCGCTCATCTTGGTCAAATCCTGGATGGCAATGTAGCCTACCACCGAAGTCATCTTCACCAGCGAAATTAGCTCGCCGGTATAGACCGGCATAATATGCTGCAGAGCTTGGGGTGCCACAATCTTTATAAAGGCCTGGATTCTGGTAAAGCCTAAGGCTGAAGCTGCTTCCCACTGTCCCTTATCCACCGCGTCAATGCCCGAGCGCATCATCTGGGCCACGTAGGCCGACTCATTAACGGCAAAGGCCAGGATACCTACGTAAACCGGGTTAATATCGAAACCGCCAAAGACGATGTAGTACATAATCATCAGGAACACCACCAAAGGCGTGCCCTGCATGATTTTAATAAAGAGGGCCGCCGGCAGGTTGAAAATCTTTTTCGAAGAACGACGTAACAGGCATATCCCAAAACCCAGGATAGTTCCCAAAAAGGCCGAGGCCAGGGAGATGATAATTGTTACCTTCAGGCCTTCCAGTACCATCTTGTAGCGGTCTTCCACCAAAAAGTTCCGGTTAAAGCTGCTCTTGATTCCCGCCCAGAAACCTTGGGAATTCTCAGCCCCTCCCGCTCTCCTGGTCATTACTACAATACTGCTGTGGTAATCAGGTTCTGAAAACAACATGGTTTTTTTCCGCTCTTCGGTAATAACAATCGTACTAAAAATTAGGTCAACCTTACCGGAAGTCAAACCGGGAACCAGACCGGCAAAATCCGAAACCTTCATTTCTACCTCATAACCGGCATCCTGCAGGATACTGGTTATCAGCGCTGCTTCATACCCTACGACCTTTTCATCCTTAATATAGGTCATGGGCGGAACATCGGCCGAAGTTTGCGCAACTACCTTACCCTTGGTACCAGTCTTTACTTCCGGCATCTTTTTTGTCGTTTCATCCGTACCAAACCAAATCTGGTCCATTTTTTTAAGAGTTCCGTCCTGCCGGTAACGCTTCAATCCCTCATCTATAACATTCTTCAGCTCCGGCCGGTTTCTACTTATACCTATGCCAATCTCGTTAGTTTCCATAGGCTTTTTAATATAGCCGATGTCAGGGTTTTCAGCCTCATATAGCCTGGCTACCGGCTCATCCGTCAAGAAACCTTCAATTTTGCCGGCCTTTAAGTCCTGCAAACAGTTAGGATAATCATTATAGTAATTGTAAGGCGAGTCCGGTAGATATTTAGCGGAAAGTATATCTAAGATCGTCCCCGTCGCTACCCCCAGCCTTTTACCGTTAAGTTCCCCCGCCGTATTATAAATCAGTTTACCAACGGCGGCAGCCTTACCCGTCCAGGAGGACTTCAGCAGCATGACGGTGGAACGGCTGTCCGTATAAGGCGTGCTGAAAGCAATCAGCTTTTCCCGTTCCGGGGTAATGTTTAAAGAAGCCAGGATCAAATCAATCTTCCCGGTCTCTAAAGCTGCCACCAGAGCATCGTAACTCATAATTTTAAAAACCACCCGCCGGTTTAAGGCCTGTCCCAGGCGATAAGCCAGTTCAATATCATATCCGTTTAACCTGCCGTTATCCATATAGGTATAAGGCACCGCGCTGGCCGAAGTTCCTACCTTAAGCTCCCGCCAAGAAGCCTCACCTGGTCCCAGATTGGCAGGCATCTCAGTAATACCCTGCTCCATCCAGCGCTGCTTCATGTCTTCCAGCACTCCGCTGCGGTTAAACTGCTGCAGCTGCTCATTAACCTGCTCTAGCAGCTTCCCATCTTCTTTATTAAGGCCAGCAGCCACCGGCACTTTATCATAATCATCCGGTATCACCGTCATCTCAGGTTTATTTCGGGCCATATCGGTCAAAATAACCCGGTCGTAGGCATATCCATCCACCTTATGTTCGGTTAAAGCGGCTATCACATCGGCCGAAGAATTAAAAGCCTTAATCTCGGCCTTTTTAAAACAAGTCCTGGCCTTTTGTTCCGCCGCCGACCCCTGATCTACGGCTATCTTTACCCCAGGCTGATTAAAATCTTCCAGTTTGGAGAAAGTACGCTGTCTCACTTGACCGCAACCCGAGAAAAATAAAAAGATTAAAGAAAAAAGTACCGCTAAGGTACCGCCGATAAATTTATTTTTTATACTGTGCTTCATAGGGTGACAGGGATTGCGCCGGAGAGAAAATTTACTTATACCCATACTTACCTTCACCAGCCCTTTTTGTACAAGCTAATTATTTATATTTCAAGCATAACACTATTGTTTACTGCCCTATTTTAATATAAAATACTTAAATCTAATACTCTTAAGTTAAAAGATACTAAGTTTTCCCGGCTATCGCCTCGGCCAGCCTGGCAGCCAAAAGGTGCCGGTCGATAGGTTTACTGATGTGCCCGTTCATCCCCGCCGCCAGGCACTTTTCCACATCGGCGTCGTAGGCCTCGGCAGTCAGGGCCAGGATAGGGATAGTTGCCGCATCTGTACGCTTCAAAGCGCGAATCTGCCGGGCAGCGCTATAGCCATCCAGCACCGGCATCCGTAAATCCATCAAAATAGCCGCCACTTCCCCCGGAGCGGAAGCACCAAAAGCCTCTACCCCTTCCTGCCCGTTAGCAGCTATTAAAACCTGCAGGCCCAACTGTTCCAAAATTTTCTGGGCGATCAAAGCATTGATAGGATTATCCTCACACATCAGCACTTTTTTACCTGGCAGCACGGCTAGGTTCTGATTGACCGCAGCCGGAACCGATGCCGGGGCCTCTACCTCTGAAAACGGCAGCTCCAGGGTAAAGGTAGTCCCCTTGCCTGGCACGCTGACCACGTTAATCTTACCCGCCATCAAATCTACCAGGCGCTTCACGATGGACAGTCCCAACCCGGTACCCCGCCGGCTGGCAATCACATTAGTACCCTGTACGAAGGGTTCATAAATATGAGGCAGAAAATCTGGGGACATCCCTACCCCGTTATCCGCCACCGTAATCCGGCAGTCTGCTCCAGACACCATGGTCCCCGCCTGATTTGCCGCCGCCGGCAGACGTTCCAGCTTCAGACGCACCCAGCCTCCGTCTGAAGTAAATTTTACCGCGTTAGACAACAGATTCATCAAAATTTTCTGTACCCCGCTCCGGTCGATGAGCACATACCCCTGCGGCGCCTGCCCCCACTCCACTTCAAAATGGATATTGCGTTCCTGGGCCACGGCCCGGATAGGAATGGCAATATTGTTAATCAGCATCTCCATGGAAGTTGGCTCCGGTTTAAGCCGCAGCATCCCGTTCTGCATCTTGCTCAAATCCAGCACATCGTTGACCAAATCCAGCATAAGCTGACCGGACACCTTAATCTCCCGCAGATATTCATCCTTTTGCTGCAGGGAATCGCTATCCAGGGCCAGTTCGGTACAACCGATGACCCCGTTGAGAGGCGTGCGCATATCGTGACTGATATTGGCAAAAAAGCTGGCTTTGACCTCCTGAGCCTCATTAGTAGCCTGATTCATCACATTATAAAAATGCACGAAGATAATCGAAATAATCAACCCGGCGGCAATAATACCACTGGCAAACTGCAAGCCCATATTAGCAATCAAAAACTGGGTCTGCTTAGTTAGTTCTACATGATAATAAAACAGGATGCGTTTTAAATCATCAATAAAATACCAGACCAGAGTAAGCGCGGTAAAGCAAGCGCCCGCCGAAAAAATAAACATCACGGACAATTTCTGCCGGCTAAACGGCAAGGCTTCGGTAGACTTAAAAGTTTGCACCACCCACGTGCCAGTCCTGGTTTGTTTAAAAAAATAGTAGATGCCCCCCACTATGACCATGGCCGCCACATAGGTGATAATGCCGCTGACCCGGTGAAAGGCGTTAAAGCTGCTGGCCGGGGTAAGTTTAAACTGAGGAAAGAAAAACCACATGGATGTATAAACAAACAGAGAATGCAGATAAGAAGCCAGCAGGGTTCCTGCTAGCACCACCACCTGACGGGAAAAATGCCTTCTTAACCAGGCATAGAGACAACCGGCGGCAAAGCCAAAGGCTACCCTGGTACCTACGCTGGTCACCAGACTCCCCCAGGGGTCAGGACTCAGAAAAGGTGAGAAAGCGGCGTTGGCTTCCACAAAAGGCAGGACCGACGCCTTCCACAAACTGGCCAGGCCAAATACCAGTCCCACGACAGCTCCGGCTTCTTTGCCAAGAAATAAAGCGGCCAGCAGCACCGGGATATGCAAAGTGGTAATCGCCACTGGCGGAATATTAATAAAACCTATTAAGGAAAAAGCCAGGACTAACTCACTGGCCATCAAAATACTCAGTCCGTAATAATAAACACGCCGGCGCATAGGACCTGTCCCGGCGTTTGTTGACGGTTCCTGTAATAACCGGTCTTGCGTAGCGGTACTTAACATTTAAAAGGCACCTCCTGGTTCAACCAGTTAAGGATAACGTTATATTTTATAGGGGAATTTAGGCTATAAAAATAGTATACTCTAAAAATGCTCTTTCGCCAAATTAATCCTGTTTATAGTGGGTTTATTTTTAAGATCAGGATTACTTACCACCTCAGCCAGAGTCCGATACAGCACCGCCGGATCGATGGGTTTAGCAATATGCCGGTTCATCCCGGCCGCCAGACAGCGCTGCACATCTTCCGCAAAGGCATCAGCCGTCATGGCGATGATGGGGATAGTCCTGGCATCCGCCCGGTCCAGAGCCCGCAGAGCCGCAGCAGCTTCATAACCATCCATCACCGGCATCCGGATGTCCATCAGGATAGCATCAAAATAGCCGGCGGGAGATCTTTTAAAGAACTCCACCCCTTCCTGACCGTTGTTCGCAACTTCGACCAGAATACCCTGCCGGGACAAAAGGGCCCGGCCAATCTGCTGGTTCAGCGGATGGTCCTCCACCAAAAGCAGCCGTCGACCCCGCAGCTGAGTCAATTTAAGTTCGTCCTTTTCCCGGCGTAACAGAACCTCCCGGGTCTTCACCGGTACGCAGTCACATTCCAGACGCAGCTTGAAGGTGGTGCCCTGATTTAATTTACTTTGCACGGTAATAGTGGCCCCCATCTGGTCCAGGATGCGTTTAACGATGGACAGCCCCAGCCCCGTCCCCCGGTTAAAGTCCGTATCGTTGCGATACTCCTGGGTAAAGGGCTCAAATAAAATTTTTTGAAATTCCTCCGTCATGCCGACCCCGGTGTCGCTAATCTCCGGTTCAATCACCAGATGGCCCGCTTCATTCAGATGCTCCTGTAATTTCACCGTGATGGTTCCGCCTTCCGGTGTACATTTCACGGCGTTCGACAAGATGTTAAAATAAACCTGGTTAATCCGCAGCTTATCCAGCAAAGGCACAAAATTATGTTCCGCCCCGCCGCAGATTTTTATCTCAAAGACAAAGTTCTGATGTTTTTTTTCACACAAGGGGCGGATCACCGAATCCATGTAATGCTTAAAATCATCAATATAGTAAGGTTCCGGGTGCAGCTCCAGCTTCCCGCTCTCCGCCTTGGACATGTCCAGCACTTCATTAATCAGCCCCAGCAGAAACTTGGAGGAAATATCAATCTTCTGCAGATAATCCGCCATCTGGGGAGTATTCTCCTGCTGCCGGGCCAGGTAGGTCAGCCCCATAATACCGTTCAGGGGCGTCCGGATATCGTGGCTCATGCGGGATAAAAACTCCGACTTAGCGGCGTTGGCCTGTTGAGCCGCTTTCTCCCCCTTCTTTGCCTCCATCTCCCGTTTCCGGGCTGCCCGTTCTCTCTTTTTAGCCGCCTCTTCCATCTTCTGCGCCGTGATATCCTCGGCCACCGCATAAGCTTTTACCGGCCGGCCCTCGTAATCAAACGCCGTGGTGAAGGTAAAACGCAGATACGCCGCCCGGCCCTTTACCGGCTTCATCAAGAATTCGTCGGAGACCACTTTCTCTCCCCGGTCCACCCTGGCAAAGAACTGCCGCGCCCGGTCGTAATCCTCCTCCTGAAACTCCGACAGCAGAGCCTCCGGCACGTTATGCAGCACCGCATCCTCATGGCCGAACATCTGACGTACATGCTCCGGCAGGGTAATGGTATGATCCAGTATGCTATATTCATAGACCCTCAGGTTAGCTCCCTCGGTAGCCGCCCGGTATCTTTCCCGCTCTTCCCGCAAGGCTTCCTCCAGCTGGACATGATTAGTTAAATCGTTAATAAATAAGGCATAAGCCTGCTTATTGAAAAAAGTCATCGGCACGGCCCTTACCGCGTACCTCTTATGGCGCACCTGGTCATACCACTCCGTATCCAAAGGCTTTTCCCCCTGAATCTGGTTTACGATGCACTGGGAACAGGGAGCCCCTAACCCGCGGATATAATGGTAGCAGGTCTGACCCAGCACCGGTTTCCGGCTCTTGTCGCCCTGGGCTACCGCGTTAGAATATAAAAGTTCATAAGAATTTCGTTCAATGACATAGATTTTTTCATTAGAATGGTCCAAAAGCTTCCCTGGTACGGCCAGGGTATCCGTGACATTATTAAAAAGTCCCAACAACACCGGCCACCCCTGGCAGGTACCCAAAAGTTTAATCTCCATATGGGTCCAGATAAAACCCAATTTTTTGTGATTGATACGAAAGACAGCTTCACAGCTGCCGTCTTGTTCCACCACCTGCTTAAGCAGTCCCTGAAGGGCGGGTCTGTCACTGGGTGCCACGATGGGCAGGGAGTCCTGACCGTACAGCTTCAAGTATTCCTCTTCCGTCATTCCGGAGTAACCCGGTACCGTAGCGGTATATAAGAAAGGGACAAACCTCTCTCCCTGAACCTGGTAGATAACCATCGCGCCCAGCATGTTTTGCAGCAGTTCCTGCAGCCTTTCTTTGGTATACTCCATATCCCTCATCCCTCCAAACCACGGCCAGACCAGTTTAGTTTTTAATAGCTTATCTCTTCCGGATAGTCTTCCAGTACAAATCCGGTCCAGCTTTAGCCGGTACATCATAGTAAAAATCTTTATTTTAAAAGAATTACTGATGACTTGTAATTATTATATCACATTCAGTAAGGTCCGGTTTAAATGATAGTAAAAATATACAAAGATTTTTGCTTCCCCACGGCAGCCTTACTTGATTAGCCTCCCGAAACGCTCCTGGGTTAACCTTTTGAAGACCTCTTTGGTTTTCCTGCTGCGCTTTAAGAGTAAAAGTCCAATTTTCAAATGTGAAATTTGTGTGATACCCTGAGATATGTTATAATTAACCTGAATTATTCATGAGCAAATATCCTCAGCCAAAATCCTAAAATTTTGCCAAAAATTTTGCTCTTACAACGACTTCTTTTATCAAACACTTAAAATCTATTGGCCTAAGCAGAAATAAGCGCACTAACAGGCAACTCCGCTCCTTAAAAGGGCGTGGAACTCCCTTGGCAGTGCAAACAGCTTTTTACTTATCCTTAAAATACAGACTGTTTGCTAGAGCAGTAACGCCAAGCCATGTGCTAGTAAATCAACTTTTCGCAAGGCCTCTTCTAATTGCCTGCGGTAAGGAAAGCAGCTGCATAACTCCAGCCAGGTTCTGCGCCCGTGCCTTACCACCTTACCAGCCACCTTGAGCAGGCGCAGCCGGATACCGTCAGCCTGCCCTTTCCCCATTTTGGCATCTAGGGTCAGACGTTTCATCCAGTTAAACAAATTGTAGGCAATCTGGCAGATCAGGAGCAGGTTCTGGTTAATCTTCATTTGACGGTTGGACATGGACATACAAAAGCTGTTCTTAAATTCCTTGATGTAGTTTTCCATCAGCCCGCGCTTGCAGTAAAGCTTAATCAGCTGTTTGGCCGGCTGGTCCATGTTGGTGACGACAAAGGTATGTTCAGCAAAGAGTTCTCCCTGCTTCTTTTCCACCTTGCAGACTACCCGGCGAGGATAAGCCCAGCTGCCGGCCTGGTAGTGAAATTCATCGTAAAGGGCTACGGAACCTGTGGCCGTAGAAGCCAAACGGTCTACCTCGGCCAGCAGATGCGAGGCATTATGTTTCAAGATATTGTTCTCTTTCAAACGGATGGCATAGTAGCAGCCGTTGGTTTCACACTGGGTATAGATTTTGTTATCCGCAAAGCCACTATCGCCGCGCAGCATCATGGTTGGCATCTTTTTCATCTGCTGCATCTTATCAAGGATTGGCTGCATGAAGGAAACCGCACCGTTGCAGGAATAAGCGGCACCTGGACGCAGTTCTGCGGCTAAGAGGTCGCCGGTAAAAGCCTCGAAGCAGACCAGGGGATGCAGACCCACCTGTTGGTAATGGTAGTTAAATTTGCTGCCTTCCTGCTCACCGTAAGTGTTAATCAGGGTGGAATCAAGGTCTAAGATGGTAAACTCGGGCGGTGAAACCAGATAGGCGCGTTTACGTATGGCGTGATCAAGCCTTTTTAATTTCACCAGGCTCTCATCACCTAAGCTGTTTATAAATCTGGATAAGGTGGGTTGGGAAGCCAGACGCTGTTTATCCAGGAACAGGGTTAACGCCGGGTCGGCAGCTAATTCATCAGCCACATCAGCGGTTTTATATCCGGCAGCCAGCTGGTAAAGTAACTGGAGCAGGACGGAGCTGAAGGTATGTTGCTGCTTGGGCAGACGCATATTGTTGAAGAGTTGGGCGGTCAAATAATCTACCTGAAAGGCCTTGATTAAAGTGTGAAACAACAGTAATCCGCCATCAGTTGAAAGTTTACCGCCTTGAAAATTAAATTGAAACTGCCTCTTGCTAAAATGTAAGTTATCGTTTAAACTAAGCATATGGAGTTCCTCCTTTGCGGATGTTGGCTTGACCACTTATATCTTAGCAAACTTGGAACTCTTTTTCTATTGTTTTTTTCACCCGGCGGGTGAATTTGACAAGTGCAATTTAAACGACAACAGATGC
>Ga0268357_100312_pt1 | contig 68201 bp, 62 predicted proteins | sample BioMet10_FD_192466 | JGI IMG/M metagenome (GOLD analysis project Ga0268357, IMG submission 192466) | Sewage microbial communities from Oakland, California, United States - Biofuel 10 (Illumina Assembly) | ecosystem: Engineered > Wastewater > Sewage > Unclassified | place: USA: California... | reverse complement strand
TTATTGTTCAATATAATTTTGCTGGTTCGTTATTTCTTGTAAAACTTTACGTTTTACATCTTCTCTGTTTAATTTTCAAAGACCAGTTCGCTGTTTCGTAAATCAGACAGCTTTTATATAATATCACTTGTGTTGTAGCCTGTCAACTTCTTTTTTTCTGAACTCACAAGCACAACGAAAATTATTTTATCACAGAATTAAATCATAATATATTAACCAAATCCATTTATATTTAAATAAACAAGTAATTTCTTAATAATTCTTTTATTTCCTACCAATTATGCATACTGATACACCAGGATAAGTTAATTATAATTTAGAAGCTAATTAATAGGATTCAGTAACAATTTGCCCAATAATTTCAAAATAAAAAAGAATAGGTACGCCTATCCTTTTCTAAAAACTATTTTTTATAAACTATAAACTATCTCCTTAAACACATTACCTCTTTTTTCAAAGTTAGGAAATAGATCAAAACTTGCACAGGCAGGTGAAAGTGTTACTATATCACCGGGTCCAGCACATTCCTTTGCCTTCATTATAGCATCTTCAAAACTTTCAGTTAAAAATACAGGAATTGAAGCTCCAGTTTTAGTAAACTCTTTATCAAAGGCCTCTTTTATTTTATGCTTTGTTGCACCTACTAAAATTAATATTTTAATATGTTTTAATCCTAATTCCGCTAAGGGCTCAAAAGGTATCTTTTTATCATAACCTCCTGCTATTAATATAACAGGTTTTTCAAAGGCTGTTAATCCTGCCACAGTTCTTGTCGGACTTGAGGCTATAGAATCATTATAGTATTCCACACCATCTAATTTCCTTACGAATTCACACCTGTGTTCAACACCTGTAAAAGAAACGGCTACCTTTTTCATATTTTCAATTTTAACATCTTCAAATAATGCACAGAATGCTGCCAATAAGTTTTCCACATTGTGCATACCTTTGAGCTTTATCTCACTTCTCTTACATACGGCTTCATTATTTAAGAATAAAATACCATTTTCGAAGCAAGCACCTTCGACTAGTTTTTCCTTGACGCTGAATCGAAAAACACGACCATTTGCTTTATTAAACATTTTATTAGTAATTTCATTATCTCTATTTAAAACAAGCAGATCTTCTTTGCTTTGATATTTATAAATATTTTCCTTTGCATTTACATATTCATCCATATTCTTATGTATGTCTAAATGGTTTGGACTTAAATTTGTTATAACTGCCACTTCAGGAGAAACATTCATAGTCATGAGTTGAAAACTTGAAAGTTCTAAAACCACTTTGTCATTGCTATCAATTTCTTCAATTTTTGTAAATAGTGGTGTTCCTATATTTCCTCCTACCCAGGTTTTATAACCCTCACACTTTAGCATGTTATATATTAAAGTAGTAGTTGTTGTTTTTCCATCACTTCCGGTTACTGCATAAACCTTAGCAGGGCAATATCTCAAAAACTCTTCCATCTCGGAGGTAATGTATGCACCTTCCCTTGAAGCCTTTTGCAGAGCCTCACAATCTATTCTCATGGAAGGGGTCTTAAAAACGACATCATACCCAACTAAATTATCTAAATAATTATCACCAAGTACTAGATTTACTCCCTTACTTTTTAATTCACACGCAATATCCGAAAATTTATCTTCACTTTTTTTATCAAAGCCACTTACAACAGCACCCATGTCAAGCAAGAAGTTTATTAGAGGTCTGTTGCTTACACCCAAGCCTACCACTGCAGTCTTTTTGCCCTTAATAAAATGCTTGAACTCACTAAAATCTCTTTTCATAAAATTGCCCCCAACAAAATATTTATTTTTAATTCTATCCAACTTTTATGTTATTATAACTGAAAATTGAGTGCAAGTATTATAAAAATATTAAACACTTACACTCATCTGTTTTAATTAAAATTCAATTTTTTCACTTAAGAATGGTATAATCTGATCTATTTTAATTCTAAACTGTTCCATAGTATCTCTATCCCTTATAGTGACTGTGTCATCTTCTAAAGTGTCAAAATCTATAGTTATACAATATGGAGTACCAATTTCATCTTCTCTTCTGTATCTCTTACCAATGCTTCCTGCTTCATCGTAATCTACATTGAAATCTTTTCTTAATTTGTCATAAACTTCAGTGGCCTTTTCAGATAACTTTTTGCTTAATGGTAGAATTGCTGCTTTAAATGGAGCTAATGCAGGGTGGAATCTCATCACCAACCTTGAATCTCCATCTTGGAGTTCTTCTTCATCATAAGCGTCTACCAGGAATGCCAGTGTTGCCCTGTCCGCTCCTAATGAAGGCTCGATGCAGAATGGAATGTATCTTTCATTTGTATCTGGATCTAAATATGTTAAATCCTTTCCTGAATGTTCCTGATGCTGTTTAACATCAAAATCTGTTCTATCTGCAATTCCCCATAATTCACCCCATCCAAATGGGAACAAGTATTCTATATCAGAAGTTGCACTGCTGTAATGTGACAACTCCTCCTTTTCATGATTTCTGAACCTTATGCTACCTTCTTTTACCCCTAAATTAAGCAGAAAGTTCCAGCAAAACTCCTTCCAATAGCTGTGCCATTCTAAATCAGTTCCAGGTTTACAGAAAAATTCAAGTTCCATCTGTTCAAACTCTCTTGTTCTAAAAGTAAAGTTACCCGGTGTTATTTCATTTCTAAACGCTTTGCCTATCTGTCCAATACCAAAGGGAAGTTTTTTTCTTGAAGTCCTCTGAACATTTTTAAAGTTAACGAATATACCTTGAGCTGTTTCTGGTCTTAAGAATATTTCCGACTTATTGTCTTCTGTTACACCTTGATAGGTTTTGAACATCAAATTAAATTTTCTTATATCTGTAAAGTTTTTCTTTCCACAAGTCGGGCAAACAATATCATTATCATCTATATACTTTTTTAATTTCTCATTACTCCAACCATCCGCGCTTGCCTTTTCAACTCCTTGTGATGTCAAATGTTCTTCTACTAATTTATCTGCTCTTATTCTTCCCTTACACTCTTTGCAATCCATTAATGGATCTGAAAAATTTCCTACATGTCCTGAGGCAACCCACACATCTCTGTTCATTAAAATAGCACAATCTATTCCCACATTATATTTGCTTTCATGAATAAACTTTTTCCACCAAGCTTTTTTTACATTATTTTTAAATTCTACTCCTAATGGACCATAATCCCAAGAATTTGCTAGTCCTCCATATATCTCTGAACCCGGAAATACAAATCCCCTACTCTTAGCTAAAGCTACCACCTTATCCATAGTTTTTTCTACTGCCATAATCCTTACCTCCATTTATATATTTTTAATTATTAATTAACAAAAAAACTCCTACCATAAAAGGGACGAAATTATATTCCGCGGTTCCACCCTTCTTGGCACGAGCCCATCTCTTTTAGTATCACTCAGAAGCTCCTTTCATAATAAAACCTTAGCTATTTTCACCATACACAGCCTCTCTAAAAAAACTTTATTACTACTCTTCTTTTTCATTGCGATTATTCTTTTTTATAAACAAAAAAACTCCTACCATAAAAGGGACGAAATTATATTCCGCGGTTCCACCCTTCTTGGCACAAGCCCATCTCTTATGTTATCACTCAAAAGCTCCTTTCATAATAAAACCTTAGCTATTTTCACCATACACAGCCTCTCTAAAAAAACTTTATTACTACTCTTCTTTTTCATTGCGATTGATTCAATTAAATATATAATATCACAATTTTTATAATTGTCAACAATAAAAATTGCAAAAAATAAAATGGCTCCGCGAAAAGGATTCGAACCTTCAACCTATCGGTTAACAGCCGAGTGCTCCACCGTTGAGCTATCGCGGAACGACTTACATATTTCATTATAACAGGATATAATAAAAATGCAATAATTTTTTAAAAAAATCTCCTTTTTGATATATTAAAGTATATCAAAAAGGAGATCATCATATTATTGTTGTGCAGGTTTCATTGTTGGAAACAATATAACGTCTCTAATTGAATATGAATTTGTTAAGAACATTACCATTCTATCAATGCCTATACCAAGTCCACCTGTAGGCGGCATACCTATTTCCAAGGAATTTATGAAATCGTCATCCATCATATAAGCTTCATCATCACCAAGTTCCCTTTCGCGAATCTGCTGAAGGAATCTATCTTTTTGAACAATAGGATCATTTAATTCAGAATATGCATTGCACACTTCTCTTCCATAAACAAACCCTTCAAATCTCTCAGTAAACTCATCATTGCCTCTCTTTTTCTTAGTTAAAGGTGAAATTTCTACAGGATAATCACATACAAAGGTTGGCTGAATCATTTTTTCTTCTGCATATTCCTCGAATAACGCATTTAAAATGTCCCCCTTTGTACAATCTTTCAGTTCTTTTTTAAGATCTAGATGTTTTTCCTTTGCAATTGCTCTAGCTTCTTCAATTGTATTAATTTCGTTAAAATCAACGCCAGCATGTTCTTTTACTGCATCCACCATGGTAATTCTTCTCCAAGGAGGTGTAAAATCTATTTCTGTATCTTGATAAATAACTTTTGTAGTTCCTAGAACCTTTTTGCAAACGAAGGCTATCATATTTTCTGTGATTTCCATCATATCATTATAATCCGCAAAGGCTTCATATAATTCAATCATTGTAAATTCTGGATTGTGTCTTATGTCTATACCCTCGTTTCTAAAATTCTTACTAATCTCATATACCTTTTCAAAACCGCCCACTATTAGTCTCTTAAGATATAATTCTGTAGCTATTCTAAGGTACATATCGATATTTAAAGCATTGTGATGAGTAACAAACGGTTTGGCTGCCGCTCCTCCAGCAATTGATGAAAGTACCGGTGTTTCAACTTCAAGATAATCTTTATTGTCCAAAAACTCTCTTATTGCTCTAATTATTGCAGTTCTCTTTAAGAATGTATCCTTTACATCTTCATTCATTATTAAATCTACATATCTTTGTCTATACCTTAAATCTGTATCCTTAAGTCCGTGCCATTTTTCAGGAAGAGGTTTTAAAGATTTAGCTATTAATTCAAAATCTATAATATGAACTGAGACTTCCCCTGTTTTTGTTTTAAACACCCTTCCGGTTACAGAAATAAAGTCTCCTATATCAAAAGACTTATATTCTTTTAATTTTTCTTCTCCAACATCGTCAATCTTTATATAAAGCTGTATTTTCCCATATCTATCATGTACATCTGAAAAACCCGCTTTACCATGTACCCTCTTAGACATTAATCTGCCTGCAATGGTTACATTCTTTCCTTCCAAACTATTAAAATTGTCTTTTACTTCCTTTGATGAATGAGTTCTATTTACTTTATATACATCAAAAGGATCTTTTCCCTCTGATTGAAGTTTAGCAAATTTTTGTCTTCTTTCTTTTATTAACTCATTAAAATCCTCTTCTTGATTAATGTTACTGTTCTTTTCATCTTTTGACATTAACTATCCCTCCACTTTAAGCTCTTCTAATCCCTAATATTTCATATTTACTAGTTCCATTAGGCACTACTATTTCAACGATATCTCCAATTTTTTTGCCAAGCAATCCCCTTCCTACCGGGGATTCATTTGATATTTTAAATTCAAGTGGATCTGCTTCCGCTGACCCAACTATAAAATATTCAACCTCTTCATCAAAGTCAAAATCTTTTACCTTTACTACGCTTCCTACACTTACTAAATCTGAAGGAATTTCAGATTCATCAACCACTGTTGTATTTTTAAGCATATTTTCTAATTGAATAATTCTTCCCTCTACAAAGGCTTGTTCATTTTTAGCTTCATCATACTCGGAATTTTCACTTAGATCTCCAAAAGATAATGCTACTTTAATTTTTTCGGTGATTTCTTTTCTTTTAACAGATTTCAAATATTCTAATTCGTCCTCCAATTTTTTTATACCTTCATAAGTCATAACATGCTTTTTTATTTCGCTCATACTATTCTCCCCTTTAATATTGCATAATAATTTTAAGGCTAATCCTGTAACTTGGACCGCCCATATAAATATTAAATCACCTTATAATCATTTAAGTAATTATAAATCAGCCTATTGGTATTGTCAATGTATCTAACATTAGTACCTATTAATTAAACAGTATATCATTAATAAAAATGTCATTATAATTCAAAGATTTCTCCACATCAACTTCTTCCATTTGACTTAATACAGCCCCCACTACTTCTAAAGGGAGATCATTGCCATAAATATCCCAAGGCACTTTAAAAGAAACGTCATTTATTGCAAATGCTTTTTTATTCAATGGTTTATATAAATTATTTAAGTACCATATAGGTATATCAGTATCAACTTCTAAATCTTTAGTTGTGACCAAGAGATCTGCCGACATAAGTGCATATCTTAAGTCAGCTGTTGCTATCATAGCTATTCCAAAATTTGCAGATACATAATCCTGAAGAAGCTTCAATTTGTTTTTTTGATTTGAAACCAGAACTACATATCTCGCCTCTCTTGCTAAATAATTAATTATTCTCTCATTTATAATTTCAGAAGCATCATAAATAACAATACAGCTATCCCTTATGCTTTTATGGTTAGACCTTAGAATCAGCTTCGAACTATTCACTACACTGAAACCAAATAAATCCTTCTCAAACTCGTTGTATAACTTATAATCCAAAAACCTATATGTTTTTGGTGCTAAAAAAACATTCTCATCTCTTACATATTTCTTAGCCCTATTTATGTTTTTCATATATGCCAATTCATTGATATTCGGAGGAAGATACATTTTAGATATACGTAAATCAATTTCTTTAATGTAATCCTGTCTGTCTACATATATTTTAAACCTATCCTTTATTCTGGATAAAATACTGAAATCATTATATGTGTTGTTTAAATCTGAATTTACATAAATTACAGGATTCATATTCTTACTCTTAAAATTATTATGTTACTATATTATTCTCATAATTATTTTTGTATTCTAATAATAGTTTAAAAACTTTTTCACTTTCATTTTCATAATTTATACTGTTTTTAATTTCAGTACAATTTTTCAATCCTTTAACATACCAGGATATATGCTTTCTCATCTCTCTTACAGCTTTAGCTTCCCCTAAATAAAATAATGCCCTCCTGTAATGTTCCAAAGCTGTATCGATTTTTTCCTGAGGCGTTGGAAATGTTATAGCTTCACTGAACTTCATCTGTCTAATTTGGTTGAAAATCCAAGGATTACCCATTGCTCCTCTTCCAATCATTATGGCATCACATCCTGTTAGGTGCATGATCTTTTTAGCACTTTCCGGTGTAAATATATCTCCATTTCCTATTATAGGTATATTTACTGCTTTTTTTACACCCTCTATAATATTCCAATCTGCATTTCCTTCATACATCTGCTTTCTTGTTCTTCCATGAATAGTTAATGCATCTGCTCCTGCATCTTCAAGTATTTTAGCAAACTCCACTGCATTAATATTTTCTTCATCAAACCCCTTCCTGAACTTTACAGTAATGGGTTTGTTTGTTTTTTTCTTAATTTCCCTTATAATATCTCCTGCTAATTTTGGATTTTTCATCAAAGCTACACCCTCGCCATTTTTCACTATTTTAGGTGCAGGACAACCCATATTGATATCTATTAAACACACATCATCATTATCGTTAAAAAGTTCTGACGCTTTAGCCATAATGTCAGGTTCATTTCCAAACAACTGAACTGCCACAGGCCTTTCTATATCAGAAAATTTAAGCATATTTTCTGTATTTTCGTTTTGATAATACAATCCTTTTGCACTTATCATCTCAGTATAAACAAGACCACATCCCATTTCTTTACATATACTCCTAAAAGCGGTATCTGTAACTCCTGCCAATGGAGCTAAAAATGCAAGATTTTTAAATTCCAAATTAGCGATTTTCATGTGATTTTGACTCCTTATTTTTTTCATAAATCACTCTGAGGCCTTTTAATGTTAAAAATGGATCTATTATATCTATTTGATTTGAATCTTCTTTTATTAATTTAGCAAGTCCACCTGTAGCAACCACAAGAGGTTCTTTTTCCCCTAAAGCTATCATTTCAGCTTTCATCTTGCTTACTATATAATCCACCTGTCCAATATATCCGTGCACTAGACCAGCCTGCATACTGGAAATAGTATTTTTGCATATAACACCCGCAGTCTTCACAAGCTCAATCCTTGGAAGTTTAGCAGCCTTTTCGAATAATGCATCTGCAGATATTTTTATTCCAGGGCAAACAGCTCCTCCCAAATAATCTGCTTTTGAAGTAACAGCACAAAATGTAGTAGCAGTACCAAAATCAATAATTATCAATGATCTTTTATATATTTCATGAGCGGCTACTGCATTTACAATTCTGTCTGCTCCAACTTCCTTTGGGTTATCATATTTAATATTAATACCAGTTTTTACACCAGGTCCTACAATAATGGGTTTTATTTTAAAATATTTTATCACCATATGCTCAACGGAATACATAATATTAGGAACGACAGAAGAAATTATTACTCCTTTTACTTCTGATGGATCCAAATTATTCTCAAAAAAAAGATCTGTGACCTGTACACCATATTCGTCTGCTGTTCTTTTTGAATCTGTAGATAATCTCCAATCTACAATCAATTCCTTATTTTTATATACCCCCATAACTATATTAGAGTTTCCTGCATCCAATACTAAAATCAATAAAACCACCGCCTTATATATAGCTCGCCTTATTAAATAATTAAAGAGCAGCCGAAGAGCTGCCCCATTTTCTTAAATAAACTGTCAATTTAACAATTTAATTGTACCAGTATTATGTATTTTGTCAAGTTAATTTCAACCTAAATGATTCTAAAATAATCCAATTATTGTACCATCTTCAAGTATATCCATTTTAACTGCTGCAGGTACCTTTGGTAGTCCCGGCATAGTCATGATGTCTCCTGTTAGAACCACAATAAATCCTGCACCATTTGAAACCCTTACCTCTTTTACACTGATGATGAATCCTTCAGGTCTTCCTAAGAGAGCTGGATTGTCCGATAAAGAATACTGAGTTTTAGCTACACATATAGGCATCTTATCCAATCCCAGTTTTTCAATCTCTTTAATTTGCTTTTCAGCAGAAGCAGAATATGAAATGCCTGCTGCTCCATATATCTCTTTGGATATGATATTAAGCTTTTCCTTTATACTTAAGTTTTCATCATATATTGGATTGAAACTACTTTTTTCATTCTCAATTGCACTTATTACCGCTTTCCCAAGTAATCTTCCACCTTCTCCTCCTTTTTCCCAAACCTCAGAAAGTATTGCTTTAACTCCCATATCTTCACAATACTTTTGAATGTATTCAATTTCTGCTGCACTGTCAGTTATAAATTTATTAATCGCTACAACGACAGAAACTCCATATTTTTTTATATTTTCTATATGTTTACCTAAATTTACTGCACCTATGGAAAGCGTCTTTAAATCTGGTTCAGATAACTTGTCTTTATTTGTTCCACCATGATGCTTTAATGCTCTTATTGTTGCAACAATAACAACACATTCAGGATTTAATTTTCCAAGCCTGCATTTGATGTCTAAAAATTTTTCTGCACCTAAATCTGCACCAAAGCCTGCCTCAGTAACTACATAATCTCCCAATTTAAGTGCCATTTTTGTTGCAAGTATACTGTTGCACCCATGCGCAATATTAGCAAAAGGACCCCCATGAATTATTGCGGGAGTATTCTCCAGTGTCTGAACAAGATTTGGTTTAACAGCATCTTTCATAAGAAGTGCCATAGCCCCTTGAACATTCAAGTCTTTACAAAATATAGGATCCCCATCTAAATTGTAGGCAATAAGTATTTCTCCGAATTTTTTCTTCAAATCCATAAGATTCTTTGACAAGCATAATATAGCCATAATTTCAGACGCTACAGTTATCATAAAACCATCTTCTCTTGAGAAGCCATTCATCTTTCCGCCTAATCCTGCCACGATACCTCTAAGGGCCCTATCATTCATATCCATTACTCTTTTAAATATAATTCTTCTTGAATCTATTCTTAAAGGATTGCCTTGATGGATATGGTTATCTATAGCAGCTGAAAGTAAATTATTAGCAGTAGTTATAGCATGCATATCTCCAGTAAAGTGAAGATTTATATCCTCCATAGGTACAACCTGAGCGTAGCCTCCCCCGGCTGCCCCTCCTTTTATACCGAAAACAGGTCCAAGAGATGGTTCTCTCAGTGCAATAACTACTTTTTTATTTAATTTTGATAGAGCATCTCCTAAACCTACAGTTACAGTGGACTTTCCTTCACCGGCAGGAGTTGGATTTATAGCAGTGACTAATATCAGCTTACCATCCTTCTCATCTTTATTTTTTGATAAAACACTCAAATCAATTTTACACTTGTATTTTCCGTATAAATCAATGTCATCTTCTGAAAGACCAAGCCTTGATGCAATTTTTATAATTGGATCCATTTTGGCACTTTGCGCTATTTCTATATCAGTTTTCATATTATCACTCCTTAAAAAGTAAAATAAAGAGGAAATAATTTTTTTCCTCTTCTTAGAATATTATAACTTAACTTTATTCATAAAAGATACAACATCAATTATAAATCTTGTATGAGTTCCTTCTCCTATTTTTCCTTTTTCGTCCCAGGCATCAACTTTAAAAATAAGCTTCTTACCCTCTATTTTTTCCAATGATGCTTCACATCTTACTTTCATGCCAAGCGGTGTAGCTTTAATATGTTTTACAGAAACCTCAGTTCCCACAGTAGAAAATCCACGAGGAAGACTTCTTTCCACTACACTTTTTGAGGTATTCTCCATTAATGCAATCATAGATGGTGTTGCAAATACATCTAGGTCTCCAGAGCCTAATTTACTGGCAGTGTCATTTTCTGTAACGTAAATTTCATTAATTGACCTCATTCCTTCTTCAATATTAAAATCCATTATATCCTCTCCCTTTAAAAATTAAGACTCAAATCAATTTAAATTATTCTACAAAAAAGGAGAAGCATGCTACTCCTCCTTCTAAACTAGCTAAAATTAAATAATTCTTCAAACTCTGCTGCCTCAAGTTTTTCTCTCTCAAGAAGAGCCTTCGCTACGGCATGAAGCTTAGAAATATTTTCAGTCAATAATTCCTGAGCTTTATTGTAGCCAGTATCTATAAGTTTTTTAATTTCTTCATCAATTTTAAATGCCACTTCTTCGCTGTAATTCTTGCTTCTTCCAAAGTCTCTTCCCATGAATACTTCATCATGCCCGGATCCAAATGCTATAGGTCCTATATTTTCACTCATTCCAAAATCCATGACCATTTTTCTAGCAATGGTAGTAGCTCTTTCAATGTCATTTTTTGCTCCTGTACTAATATCTCCAAGAACAAGTTTTTCTGCTACCCTTCCTCCTAGAAGCCCAACTATTTCATCCTCAAGTTTAGACTTCGACATATAGGATCTGTCTTTTTCAGGTAGATGCATAGTGTATCCACCTGCCATCCCTCTTGGAATAATGCTGATTTGGTGAACAGGATCAGCATGAGGTAAAAGCTTCATAACCACTGCGTGCCCAGCCTCATGATAAGCTGTAAGCCTTCTGTCCTCATCGTCAATTACTCTGCTCTTTTTCTCAGGACCTGCAACTACCCTTGTAACCGCCTCTTCTAATTCGTCCATACCAATTATGTTTTTATTTGCTCTAACAGCAAGTAATGCTGCTTCATTCATTAGATTTTCTAAATCTGCTCCTGTAAATCCTGGTGTTCTTTTTGCTAAAATATCTAATTTAACCTCATCGCATAAATGTTTGTTTTTAGAATGCACTTTAAGTATTGCTTCTCTGCCTTTAACATCAGGCGCACCAACCATTATCTGTCTGTCAAATCTACCTGCTCTTAAAAGTGCTGGATCGAGTATATCAGGTCTATTTGTTGCAGCTATCATAATTATCCCTTCATTAACCCCAAATCCATCCATCTCAACCAATAACTGATTTAAAGTCTGTTCTCTTTCATCATGACCACCGCCAAGTCCTGCTCCTCTTTGTCTTCCTACTGCATCTATTTCATCAATAAATATTATACAAGGTGAATTTTTCTTAGCCTGTTCAAATAGGTCTCTGACTCTTGATGCTCCTACGCCTACAAACATTTCAACAAAGTCAGATCCAGAAATGCTGAAAAATGGTACTCCTGCTTCTCCTGAAATTGCCTTTGCCAAAAGAGTTTTACCGGTTCCCGGAGGTCCAACTAAAAGTATCCCCTTAGGTATTCTTGCTCCCATCTCTATATATCTCTTAGGTTGCTTTAAGAAATCTACAATTTCAGCAAGTTCAGCCTTTTCTTCATCTGCTCCAGCTACATCCTCGAACGTAACCTTCTTTTTATCAGGCGTTGCCATCTTGGCCCGGCTTTTGCCAAAGTTCATGACACCACGATTGCCTCCCCCGCCTTGAGACTGCTGCATAAACATAAACCAAAAACCTACGAGCATGAGTATGAGTAATACTGTAGGCAGATATTGAACCCACATAGGTACGGAGGCTGGTTTAACATAAATTTCTGTCACATCTCCATTTTTTGGATGCTCACCAATAAACTGAAACAACCTTTCCGAAGGTACTACTGTCTCATACTGAGTTCCGTCCTTAAGGGTACCAGTAACCGTCATATTATCTTCTCTAACTTGAAAACTTTTAATATTACTATTTATCCAATTTTTTTCAAAATCATTAAAATTAATTGCCGTAGAGGTTTCATTAGTTCTGGCTAACATCATTGCTGCTAATAGAACAAAAATAAAAACTACCACCCAGGCCGTTGCACTTGATATTTTTTTCATTAAAAGGCCCCCCTATCTTTCTCGTTTATACTGTAAAATTGTATCATAACTAAAATTCCTTTACAATAATAATAAATAACCTTAACTATATATTTCTTCCTTTAATATGCCAACATAAGGCAGATTTCTATATTTTTCAGCATAATCCAAACCATATCCTACCAAAAAATAATCCGGTACATCAAAACCGATATATTTTGCAGATATTTCTGCTTTTCTTCTTTCAGGCTTATTCAATAAGCATGCGATGTTTATGCTGGAAGGATTCCTTCTTTTTAAATAATCCATTAGATAAGATAAAGTTACCCCTGAATCTATTATATCCTCCACTAATAGTATATCCTTATTTTCAATTTGAAAATCAAGATCCTTAAGAATTCTTACAACTCCAGATGTCTTTGTGGAATTACCATAGCTTGAAACTGCCATAAAATCCATAGTGCACGGGATTTGAATTTCCTTTATTAAATCTGCCATAAAAGGAACTGAACCTTTTAATATGCCTACAAGCACCAATTCCTTTCCCTCATAATCTTCACTTATTTTTTTCCCAATTTCCTTTATTTTTTTTCTAAGCTGTTCTTCGTTATATAAAATTTCCTTTATATCGTCTCTTAGTAATGTCATTATTTTTCCTCTCTTTCTAATTTAATTTGTATTACATTCTCCGTGCTGCAGTCAATTTTAAAATTATTGCTCACCTTATATCCTACTATCCAGGCGATGTCATCATCGAAGCAAATTAATGGTATTTGGTCCCTTTCTTCTTTAGGAATTTTCATGTCAATAAATATATCTTTTAATTTTTTACTCCCTTTCATTCCTAATGGATTAATTTTATCACCAATTCTTCTAAACCTTAAACTCACATCCTTTGATGCTTTATCAAGATCAAAATACTTGATATTTTCAGAGGCTTTCAAACAAATTTTATCTTTAGGAACCTTATTTATGCTAATTTTTAATCCCAGTTCTTTTATAAAATTTTCTCCAGTATTAAGTTTGTATTCTACTTTTTCACATGAAGCGTCTCTTTCATTTTTTTCATTAATGTATATGTGAATGTCTCCGTAATTATTAGCCGCAATCACATCATTTGGAAGCATGATTAGTTTACCTGTGTTATTCTTTTGAAGATCTATAATCTGATAAACATGCACTTTTTCAAAATTATTTAAATGCCCAAGCAAATATATAAATGTCCTTCTTATTATTCTGGTAACAATAGCCTCATGCTCAAGAAAGGCTTCTTTAGTTATTATAACCCTATCCTCTTTATTCGTACAATATCTTTTATATTTTTTTTCAGATCTCTGATTCAAGTATTCGCTGTCAGCTCTAGAATTTTGCGCTAACCTGTTTAAAGTATTTATAATGTCTTTATTGAAATTTTTTTCAATATACGGTATTAATTCTAACCTGATCTTATTTCTTGCATATATGCTTTCAAAATTGGTCTTGTCTATCCTTGGATTAAGGTTGCTTTTTTCGCAGTATTCCTCTATTTCAAATCTTGAACAGAATAATAACGGTCTTATATATTTTTCATCTCTTACAGGTTTAATACCGCTTAAACCCTCAAGTCCAGTACCCCTTATTATTCTCATAAACACTGTCTCTGCCTGATCATTTAAATTATGCGCAATAGCAATTTTGTCAGCTCTATTTTCTCTTCTTATCTTTTCAAAAAACTCATATCTGATATCTCTTCCTGCGCTCTCACAAGATATATTTCTTTTTATAGAAATTTTATGAACATCTTCTTTTATTGATGCAAACTTAATATGATTTACTTTGCAAAACTCCCTAACATATTCCTCGTCTCTGTCTGCCTCTTCACCTCTAAGTCCATGATTCACATGCACAGCAATTATTTGTATGGAAAACATTTTACTTAAATTTATTAATATATGCAGAAGACACATGGAATCCGGTCCTCCTGAAACACCTACAACAACTTTATCACCTGTATTTAACATGTTGTAATCTCTAATTGTATTAATAACCTTTTCTATCAAAATACCACATCCCAAGTAATTTTTAATTATTACATTATAACATAAAAATAATTGAGAAAGGAAAACTCTTTTACTCCCTCCTCAATTATTGTTAATAAAGACTATAAACCTTCTCAACAATTACAGTCATGTCGTCTCTAACCTTTCCTCCACTGAGTTCCATTGTCTTTGATAAAATTTCACTGCACAATTCATTTGGACTGCTGTAATCATTGTTTTTTAGAAAATCAACCATCCACTCTTCTCTACCAGCTACCTCATTGTCATAATCTAGAATTCCATCACTTAGCATTATTATAAAATCCCCATTTTTTACCCTTTTCTTAAACACATCAATATCAACTTTATCAAGCACACCCATAGGGAGGGTTCTTGATTTTATAACAATTACCTCACTAGGCGTCTTAATAAAACTTGCTACAGCTCCTACCTTAATAAAGTCCACATCCCCATTATACAGATCTATGCTGTTCATATCCACAGTGGAAAATTTTTCATTTTCAGAAAATTTTATGCTCATAATTGAATTTACAGTATTGATAGCAGTTATTTTATTAAATCCAGACTTCGAGAACTTATGAATCAGCTCCACCGCAGCACCGCTTTCCTGCTTTGCTATAGGACCAGATCCCATACCATCACTTAATATGGTCATATAAGTTCCATCATTTAATCTGCAGTGAGAAAAACTATCCCCATTATATTTTTCTCCCTCCTTGCAATTACCTTTTGCACAGACTGATACATGATATTTTGGAGTTTCTTCAAAAGTAATACTGCAGGTCTGAAGCTTTATATTCAAATTACAGCCATCCTCACTTACACACATACACTTTCCTGTTACCTCATTAATAAGAGGCAAAATAGCTTTTACACATATCTGCTTTCCGCCGCATGCATCCATATTAAGTTTAATAGTCAAACGTCCGTTTTTATCATCGTAGCAGAATATATCTTTGAACTTTATATTCTTTTTATTTAATACTTTTCTTATTCCATCTTCAACAGTAATATTAAAATTAATGTTACTGTCAAAATCCTCTACTATTTCACTTATTGACCCTGCTATGTTATTAATCTGACCAGCCAAAAGCTCTCTGCCCTCACTTAATCTTTTTCTCCACATTTCACTTAATATAAAATTATTTACTATCTCCTCTGTATTTTTTATCAGTGCAGATCTTTTAATGCATTTCCTTTCTATTTCCTCAGGCACAATATTCTTCTTTTCTTGAAAACTCTGAATCATTTCATAAAATGCACTGTATGTATAATAGTTTTCTCTCTTCCAGCACATGGATTGCATATTACAATTACTGCACACCCTGTCTCCTAGATTCTCTATAAGTGCACCTGATTTTCCTTTCATAGCAAGTTTATCGTTATCCACTAGTTTTTCAAGCACACTAGACATATTAATCAGTACATCAGAAAAACTATTTAATTTATTTAATAAAATCTCCTTTATCTTATCAGCATAGTTATCCCTCAATTCACCCTGCTTTTTACGCCAGTCTAATTCCAGTTCCAATCTATAAAATAATTTTCCTGGTATAATATAAAAAATTGCACAGCTTATTATAGCCTCCAAGGTATTGAATTGAGTGCCCATATTGGAATACATTTGAAGTATAGCAAACGCTAGTACAAAAGAAACACCACTTATCCATTTGCCCCCTTCTTTAAATACACCTGACAACATCCCACATAATCCAAACACTCCCACGTATGATATCATGTTGTTTGAGGTGATTCCCATTATTGTGCCTACTGCAATTCCGCAGGCAGCACCGGATGTACTTCCCTTAATATATCCTAACGTCAGTATAAAACAAAGTGCAACTACATTTCTAAAAGAAATCCCGTGAAAGCTGACACCCCAAGTACCTGCTATAGCAAGAGAGACCGTAACCGCCATGCTTATTATTTCTTCATTTTTGAATAAGTGTCTCGTTTTAATTTCCTTAAAACATATTATAGAATTATTCATAATATAATATAATGGGAATATACATGATGTTTCAAAAAAAGAAGTTAATAAACTCATATATAAAATCATATCAACTATAAACAGTTTATAACAAGACATAATTACGAAAATTACTGCAAATACAATAGTTAATTTTTTGAATTTGCTTTTTATAATATAGTTTATTCCGGTTATTATTCCTGTAATCAATACATATACTGGAAGATAATTTATATTATTGTACAAAGTTATATATCCCAGAAGAACTCCACAACTGCAGATTAATGACAATTTATAATCTTCGTTCATAAATACTGCAATTAAAAATGCGATGCCAAATGGCGCCATTAAATTAATCAACATTACTCTGCTGACTAAAAAAGCAGCAATAAAATATGACATGCTACAGAATACTGCATATAGATTTATTTCCCTTCGATGTTTATTGGCTTTTTTTATCTTTTTTACTCTCTGATATGGAAAAACTTCTGCCCCGAACTGCATATTATCACCCACCTCAATTTGGATTACTTTTTACAGTATATCAAAATCTATTGGAAATAATTGTCATTTAGTGATATGTGCTTAAATATTTTTTAAGACATATATCTCTAGAATAATTTAAAACAATACAAAAAAACAAAAGAGACTATAAATTTAGTCTCTTACTTTGGTAGCGGAAATAGGACTTGAACCTACGACACTTCGGGTATGAACCGAATGCTCTAGCCAGCTGAGCTATTCCGCCACAATATATAGTTGTCAAAAAATAAATGGTTGCGGGGACAGGACTTGAACCTGTGACCTTCGGGTTATGAGCCCGACGAGCTACCAACTGCTCCACCCCGCGATAATAATTTAATTTTGGTGCTGAAGACCGGAATCGAACCGGTACGGGAGGTAAGTCCCGCAGGATTTTAAGTCCTGTGCGTCTGCCAGTTCCGCCACTCCAGCACGTAAAATTGCAATGGTAGCGGAAATAGGACTTGAACCTACGACACTTCGGGTATGAACCGAATGCTCTAGCCAGCTGAGCTATTCCGCCATATTTATTTGGTTGCGGGGACAGGACTTGAACCTGTGACCTTCGGGTTATGAGCCCGACGAGCTACCAACTGCTCCACCCCGCGACAATAATTTAATTTTGGTGCTGAAGACCGGAATCGAACCGGTACGGGAGGTAAGTCCCGCAGGATTTTAAGTCCTGTGCGTCTGCCAGTTCCGCCACTCCAGCACATAATTGCGACTGTTCACCAATCGACAACATAGTTTATTATAATAGATAAGTTTCACAATGTCAACATTTAATTTAAATCAAATTTTTAAAAAACAAAAGGGCTTAAACTAGCCCTTCTAATTAATAATTTGAACTTTTTCTATACCCACGGCATTTTGAGTCCTGATTCTTTTTTAAATCTTGGAATCTCTCTTCACTATCCTTTAAAAACTTGCTCAACCTGTCTTCAAAGTTTCCTTGAGTGGACTTGGCTTTTTCCTTAGACCAATCAATTTCACTAGGTCTTATTGATTTTTTATCAGGAATAGCCTGTTTTATAGAAAGACTTATTTTACCATTCTCATCTATCGAAATTACCTTAACTTTTATTTTGTCTTTCTCCTTCAAGTGATCTCTTATGTTTTTTACATAAGTATCTGAAACCTCAGATATATGAACTAGACCTGTCTTTCCGTCAATTTCTATAAATGCACCAAAATTTGTAATATTAACTACTGTACCTTCAATTATGCTTCCTGCCATTAAGGTCATATTTAAAAGACTCCTCCTTAAAAAAATGTTTATATAAAATTTAATTATGAACAATGAAAACTATTAATTCTTCGAATCTATTACAGGAGTCTCACCCTCTTTTATAAGCCCAAGTCTTTCTCTTGCAAGTTTCTCAATGTATGCATCTGATTTCGACATTTTTACTTCATCCTGTAATCTTTGGTTTTTTTCCATTACATTTTGCTCTTCCTTCTGCTGTATTGAAATATCTTTTTTTATGCTATAGATCTTTATCTGTTGTGAAATAAATATATAACATATGTTCCCAAAAATCAATAAGAAAATAATAAATTTAACTTTTTGTTTTTTCCTCATATATAACCATTTTCCTTTCAAGGAAGTATATATTTATTCCATAGTTATATTCTAAATTGATTTTGAATTTTCTTCAAGTTTTTTTTTAAATTTCTTTTCTTTTCTTGCCGCATAATAGATAATTACCTCAAATGGAAGACATATTAAATTTTTAAAAACCCTCAAAATTTTGCCCAAAGCATCAATAATCCTATGCAAAATAATTATAAATGGTCTGCTTAAAAAAAGAAAATAAATTGCCGACCCAATCGCTATCCATAAATAAACATAAACTCCGATATAAGCGTAATCATATATGGAGAGAAATATAAATACAACTAATGCAGTTAATATCCAAAATAGTATGTCTTGTATAAAGGTAACTATTTTACTTGGTGTCTCAATACCTCTCACTAACCTGTAAACATCAAAAAATACTCCGGTTAAAATACCAGAAATTAAACTAAATAAAACTAACATAGCCTGCTGACTTATTGAAATCACCATAGGCGCCTCTATTTGAAAAGTCTTGCTATCAAACTGTCTTTTGGACGCTTAGGTTGTTCATTATTATAATAAAACGCATCTATTGACCCTATAATTATAATATCCCCATTTTGCACATCTAATTTGTTCATTTTAAGTTCAGATCCCTTTACGGTTAAGCCACCTAAATTAGTTTTTAACACTATCTGTTCGTCATTAAAGCTTACTACCTCCAGGACGCCATTTAATGAAATTTTTTTTCTATTTTCTAGGGTCATTATACCTTTCTTTTCTTCCATTTTAATCTCTTTTTTTTCCATAACATCGCCTCCACCTGTAATAAATATATGCACACGCTTTGGCTTATATTACTTTCTTATTCTACATCCTCTTCCCCTGATATTATTGTATACATCCCTTGAGCGTTTTCTTTTTTCACATGTTCGTTAATATTTATAATTTTTGCTTGCAATATTTTGCTTGCAAACCTTATCTCTATAATATCCCCCTCCTTTACTTCAGTTCCAGCTTTAGCTGCCTTATTGTTTATGCTTACCCTGCCGCCATTGCAGGCTTCCTTGGCAACAGTTCTTCTTTTTATTATTCTTGATACTTTTAAGTATTTGTCAAGTCTCATCGTTTAACTCCCTTCTAAAACAAAAAACCTAGATATACACCTAGGTTTTTTGAATGAAATTATTTGTTAACTTTATCCTTAAATTCTTTACCAGCCTTAAAAACTGGAACTGTTGATTCTGGTATATTAATTTCTTCTTTTGTTCTAGGATTTCTGCCTACTCGAGCAGCTCTCTCTCTTGTTTCAAATGTTCCAAATCCAACTAGCTGTACTTTTTCACCTTTTTCCAATGCTTCTTCTACACTTTCGATAAAGGCCTTTAAAGCAGCTTCAGCTTCTTTCTTTGTTGATTTGCTTTTTTCTGCCATGCTTGAAATTAAATCTGATTTGTTCACCTTTGTTACCTCCTTAAATAATGGGTATGCTCACAACTTCGCATATTAGCATATTCTTCACTAATTCGAAAAATCCTTCTTTTTTTCTAGAAAATTTGTAAAACATGCTAAGTTTCTTTATTTTTTGCCTCTTCCCACAGTTGACCCATCTGTTCCAATGTAGTCTGCTGTATAGACATACCTCTAGAAATCGCCATTTCCTCTATATATTGAAAACGACTGATGAATTTCTCTATAGTATAATTTAATGCAAAGTCCGGGTCAATGTCAAGGAATCTGGCAACATTTACTGTTGCAAACAATAAATCTCCTATTTCCTCTGTTATTTTTTCCCTTTCTTCGCAAATATATACGTCTCTGACTTCATAATATTCTTCAAGCACCTTATCAAGAGCACATTCTACTCTGTCCCAGTCAAAACCAACTTTAGCCGCTTTTTTTTGTACTTTTTCTGCTCTTATCAAAGAAGGCAAACTCTTAGCAACATGCTTCAATTCATCAGTATAGGAATTCAAGCCCTGTTCTTTTCTCTTTATTTTATCCCAATTAACTAACACTTCCTCCGATGAATCTGCAGAAATATCAGAAAATACATGCGGATGTCTGTTTACCATCTTATAGTAAACAGTGTTAATAACATCATTAATGTCAAATAATTCATTTTCTTTGCCAATTCTCGCATGAAATACAATTTGGAATAAAACATCTCCCAACTCCTCACAGAGCATGCTGTAATCATTATTATCCACGGCTTCTATTACCTCATAACACTCCTCTATTAAATACCTCTTTAAAGATTGATGGGTCTGCTCTCTATCCCATGGACACCCACCATCTTCTCTAAGTGTATCCATTACGTTAAGTAAATCATTAATGTCCCTAATACTTTCAGTATTCTTTGGTATATATAAAGAAGTAAGATAGTCAATATCTTTTTGTCTATCAAGCTCAAAAAGCTTTATTTTTCTTATGCTTTCTTGGCCCATAATTCCTGCAGCTCTTATAAAAAATATTTCCGAGTCGTCTTTATAATATTCCATCAATTTCAGCTTTACTAGAGATGCTATGTATTTATCATAAACCTGAGTTATAACAGTACCACATCTCCTATCAAACAATTGATTGTTTAAATCAAAAGCATCTATTATTTTAAGTCCTTCCACAGGGTCTATTTTGAGTGCATCTATTAGTGCATCTATAAAACTGACCGCAGGATAAATCTTATATTCTATTTGCTTTTCTTCGCATAGCTTAATAAGAAGACTAACTGATTTTTCTGCAACTTGAGGATGACCCGGTACTGCATATACCAATTCCTTATATACCTCATATTTTTTTATAATATCTAAGGCTATATTTTTATATACTTCATCAAAGCTATCTGCACTTTCATATTTTTCATCATAGGATTCAAACTTAATGCCGCACTCAATAAGATAATCAACTGTAGGATGTTTTACCGTTCTTAAAAAAATTTTTTCTGCATTCTTTAGCTCTTCGTATGCACCAAGTGTAATTGCCTCCTTTGAACCGGGACCCAACCCAACAATTCTAATCATATAATCTCCCTCCTTCGTTTTTTCCATAGTCTGTTTCTTATATACCTGTAATTAAAAACCCCAAAAACTAAAATTAATATCCCATAAAATAAAGCACCTGACAAAATTGATACAATACATGATATGTTGCTACTCATGGTATAATTATAGACATTTTCATATATTAAAACAACAGCAATTATCATAAGTAGTGAGGCAAAGGAGGGCTTTATGATTACATTATAAAAGTTAATTGTAATATTTAAAGCCTTTCTTAAAAGCATCATATTCAATACGGAGGCTATTATATAACCAAAAATGGTACCAATAACTGCTCCATATATGTTGATTTCCGGTATAGGTACTAGAATTATTGTCAAAATCACCTTTACAACACATCCTAGTGCCAAATTAACAACTGGCATTGTATATATCCCTATTCCTTGTAATATGGCTGTAGATGTCTGTGCGAGAATAATAAAGGGTATTGAAATTGAAAGATATTTTAATATTTGATATCCAGCTGCCTGACCAGGAAAAATTAAATTCAAAATAGGAAATGATAAAAAATAAAGTCCTAGGAATGACGGCATAGAAATTACCATGGATATTCTCATAGCCATTTCTACTTTTTGAATTACTTGAACTCTTCTTCTAAGTATATAGGCTTCCGCTATAATAGGTATCAGTGAAGCACACAATGCCCCTGAAACAGTTAAAGGCAGATTTGTGAGTATAAACGCCTTTCCTGTTAGTTGTCCATATAGAATGGTTGATTCCTTATATGTAAAACCCGCCTCAAGAAGTTTCTGCGGTACAATTCCGGAATCTAGCAAATTCATAATTGTGCTTACCGCAGCTCCTACAGAAATAGGAATTGCTATACGCAATAATTGTCCTAAAATAGTGAAATCATTTTTTACCCTAATAAATTTAAATTCTTTTCTTACTTTTAAATATTTGAATATAAGATATATTCCACCTATTATCCCCCCTGCTGAGGCCCCAATAGCAGCCCCCCCTGCCGAATACTCTATTCCTTTAGGCAAAAATATATAAGCAAGTGACACTCCTACAACAACTCGACCAATTTGCTCAAGTAATTGTGACGCCGCTGTATAGCTCATATTTTGCATTCCTTGAAAAAAACCTCTGAGAGCACTCATTATAGATATAAAAATTGGTGCAAAAGCAATACCTATTAAAGAATAATAAGATTTATTATCCCATTTTAAAAAAGATATTATTTGATGTGAAAATATCAGCAAACATACAGTAAATCCTGTTCCCATAATTATCATAAGCAGCATGGCTTTTCTGAGCACCTGAATAGTTCCCTCACTATCATTAACTGCATTTCTTTCTGAAACCATTTTTGATATAGCGATTGGGATTCCGGAGGCAGCAGCTATAAAAAACATATATAGTGGAAATGACATCTGGTAATAACCAACGCCTTCATCTCCAATCAGCATTTGCAATGGCCATCTGAAAAATAACCCCAGGAACTTGGCAGCTATGCCTGCAGCACCTAATATTAGCGTACCCCTTATCAAGGATTGCCTTTTCATAAAATATATACCTCCGATCACATTAATATCCATGATTATAGATATTTTAAATAGCTTCGGAATATACCGGCAATAAACATTTGTATACAAAAAAAATGGCAGGTCTGCTGCCATTTAAATAATAAATTTTATTTATACTATCATTGCTCCATCTGCTTTCCTAAAAATGAAGATGCAGTTTCGGCAAGTTTAATTTCTAATTCACCGAATTTTTCTCCTTCCTCTTTAGATGCTATAATAACAGCTCCTATTGCATCTCCTTCTGTTATTATTGGTGAGATTACCATACTAGAATATTTGTTTTCTATATCCTCATCATCATATATAGGTATGTTTTTTTCTTTTCCTTCACCAAAAGATACGGTACGTCTATCTTCAATAACCTTCTCCAATTCATTACTGATTTTCTTTTCCACATATTCCTTTTTAACCGATCCGCTAATAGATACAATACTGTCTTTGTCACTGATTATTACAACATGACCAACAGTTTGCTGGAGCGACTCAGCATACCCTTTGGAAAAATCGCTGAGTTCACCTATTGGAGAATATTTTTTTAGTATAACTCCACCCTCTCTATCTGTGAAAATCTCCAGTGGATCTCCTTCTCTAATTCTTAGGGTTCTCCTTATTTCCTTTGGAATAACAACTCTACCCAAATCGTCTATTCTTCTAACAATGCCTGTTGCTTTCATAATTGCATTACCTCCTCAAAACATATTAAAAAAAAATATAGTTGTATTAATATTATTTTTCTAAATATGAAATTTTATACACAATTGTTATTTTAATTTCCTAATATAATATAACTCCTGAATCTCAAATCTAGTATTTACTAAAAAAACATCCACTATTATGAAATAGTGGATGTTTTTTTATAAATTTTTTTCATTTTTAGTTATTTTTGCAGCGCTCTTCCATTCAGTAATCTTATTAGTGGTAGCAGTATTTTTTGCATTTCCCAATAATGTTGTTTTTATTTCTTCCTTCACCTTATCAAAGCTCTTAACAGGATATTCTTGTTTTGCTATGCATTTTATAATATGAAACCCGTAGGACGTTTGCACAGGGGTTGATATTTGACCTACCTTTAATGGGATGGCGGCATTAATAAAATTAGTTTCCAAACCTGAGTCTACATAATTTACATACCCTAAATCTCCGCCTTTATCCTTAGTTGCAGTATCCAATGAAACTTCCTTTGCAACTTTTGCAAAGTCTTCACCTGAATCTATTCTTGCTTTGACTTTTGTTGCTTCATCTTGAGTTTTTACAAGTATATGAGCTACATCTATTTTATTTGGACTTTCAGTATATTTGTACGGATTTGAATTGTAATAATCCTGAACTGCCTTGTCAGTTACTGTTACATCTTTTGTTATATTGTCTATAACCTTACCTATTATTATTTGATTTTTAAAATAAGCCCTAAGTGAAGTTTCATCAAAGCCTGAAGATGTTAAAGCATTATTAAAATCAGTATCATTAGTGTATGCTTTCTTAACATCAGCGTACTTTGCATCAACTTCAGTTGCCAGAGCCTTTTCGTCTTGACCTATATTTAATTCTTTAGCCTTTTGAAGGATAAGTTTTTCTGTAATCATTTGATCGAGTATGGAAGCTTTTTGCGTTTTAAAAGAATTCATAGCTTCAGTATTGCTAGTATAATTATCACCATATTGAGCTTTATATTGAGCGATAAGCTGCAGCATTCCAGGACTTTTGTCTAATTCTCCTCTCGTTATTGTTTCACTGTTCACCTTAGCTACAGTGCTTTTCGCTATAGCTTCTGGAGTCTTTTCAATCATGTTACACCCTGTTATTGACAACACTAAAACTAATATAAATGCAACACTTAAAAGTTTTTTTATATTTCTCACTCTTTATTCCCCCACTCTTATTATTTATTAAATATATATTATAACGTCCGCTGTAAGCAAACAAATTATTTTGAATTTTGAATTTTACTCATAAACTGAAGCAATTCCTTTAAAAACATCAATAAATTCTCCCTCTTAATATCTAAAAGCTTACATGCAATTACTGGTTTATCTCCCATCTTAAAAAATATTTGTCTGCTGTAAGTCTTTAAAAGCCCCTTGATGATGTTTTCATCAATTCTAGTTTTCCCTTCAAATTTAATTAATATTTCATCTTTAGCATCTTTAATTTCCTCTATTCCGAGTTTCTTACCTAAACTTCTTATGTATGCTATATTCATTAAATTGGTTACAGAAAAAGGAATGTCAGAAAATCTGTCCTCTAATTCTTCCATCATATCCATCATGTCGTCATAGGAGGATATTGATGCTATCTTTTTATATATTTCAATTTTCTGAACTTCATCTTCAATATAGTCATCTGGGATGAACGCATCTATTTTTACTTCTACCGTAGTTTCTACAGGTTCCTTATCTATTTCACCCTTTACAAGCCTTATAGTATCCTCCAGCATTCTGCAGTAAAGATCGTATCCTATAGATGCCATATGCCCATGCTGCGAAGATCCCATCATATTGCCAGCTCCCCTTATCTCCAGGTCTTTAAGGGCTATCTTAAATCCTGATCCAAGCTCAGTGAAATCCTTAATTGCCTTAAGTCTTTTTTCAGCAACCTCAGTTAGTATCTTATCTTTTCTGTATGTTAAATAACAATAAGCAAGTCTATTGGTTCTGCCAACTCTTCCTCTGAGCTGATATAATTGAGAAAGTCCCATTTTATCAGCATCATTTATCACCATAGTATTTACATTTTGAATATCCATACCCGTTTCGATTATAGTTGTGGAAATCAAAACGTCATATTCATTTTTCATAAAATCAACTATGACATTTTCAAGTTCTCTCTCATTCATTTGCCCATGTGCCACAGCAATTCTTGCTTCAGGCACAAGATTGGAAACATAATTTGAAACCTCCATTATATTCTCCACTCTGTTATGTACAAAATAAACCTGACCTCCTCTATTGATTTCCCTTAGAATAGCATCTCTAATCAACTGATCGTTATATTCCACCACATAGGTCTGCACCGGATGCCTCTCTTTTGGAGGTGTTTCAATAACACTGATATCCCGAACTCCCACCAGAGACATATGAAGTGTTCTAGGTATTGGTGTAGCACTTAATGTAAGCACATCAATATTCTTTTTTAGATTCTTAATCTTTTCCTTATGTGCAACTCCAAATCTTTGTTCTTCGTCTATAATGAGAAGCCCCAAGTCTCTAAATTGTACGTCTTTTTGTAAAATCCTGTGAGTACCTATTAGTATATCCACTTCTCCATTTTTTACTGATTTTAATGTCTCTTTATGTTGAGAAGCGGTTCTGAATCTGCTTAATATATCAATCTTTACAGGAAAGTCAGAAAATCTTTGAATAAAGTTATTATAATGCTGCTGGGCAAGTATGGTAGTTGGCACTAAAAATGCTACCTGCTTGCTGTCCATAACAGACTTAAAAGCAGCCCTGATTGCAACCTCAGTTTTACCGTATCCTACATCACCGCAGAGAAGTCTATCCATAACCTTCTCAGCTTCCATATCCTTCTTTATATCTTCTATTGCAGCCATTTGATCTTCAGTTTCCTCATAAGGAAATTCATCTTCAAACTGCTTTTGCCATACAGTATCCATAGAAAACTTATATCCTTTTAAAGTGGATCTAACAGCATATAATTTAACCAAATCTTCTGCAATTTCCTGAATTGACCTTTTGGCTTTTCCCTTAGCTTTTGACCATTCAGCACTTCCAAGCTTATTTATTTTTGGATTTTTGCCCTCACTGCCTATGTATTTTTGTACCATGTCCAATTGTTCTACAGGAACATAAAGTTTATCATTACCATCATAACTTAGATCAAGGTAATCCTTCTTGAACCCCTGAAGCTCCAGTTGCTTAATGCCTCTATAAACCCCAATACCATGATTAACATGTACAACATAATCTCCTGGCTTTAACTCAGTAAAGCTCTTAATTTTGCTTACTCCTTTTTTTACATTCTTGCCACTGCCTTTTCTCTTTGCCTCTCCAAACACCTCTTTATCTGACATTACGCAGAGTCTTAATTCAGGAAATTCAAAACCTTTTATCTGACTCCCGAATGTAATAATTATTTCTCCAGATTGGATGTCATTAAAAACATCTCTATATGAGCTTTCTATTTCATTTTCTCTTAATGTACTTACTAACCTTTCTCCTCTAGGCCTAGTACCTGACAATATTACAATTTTAAATCCTTTTGACTTTTTTTCTTTTATATCCTGAATCAATAAATCTACTTTACCTTGATAATTATGAAGTGTTATTTGAGAAAAATTCACTATTGATTTAGGTGCAAGAATCTTAGCAGATTTTGCTATCGCATCTAATGTGATAACATTTTTATTCTCCAAATTCTGAAAAATATAATTCTTACTGACTAATAATTCATTTTGCTTAGGAAGTATACTCCCTCTTTCAAGGAAGCTTTTGTAATTTTCTTCAAATTCAAAAAATACACTGTCAATTTTGCCTTTGCACCTTTGAATGTCGTCAAACACAATAAAGCAATCTTCAATATATTCAAAAAATGAAGAAGAAGCATCATAAAAGTAAGGAATGAAACTGTCTATGGTTTCGAAATCCCAATTTTCCTTTAATGACTCAATATTGCTGTTAGTAAGCTTTTTTATTTTTTCATAAGCTTCCTTATTTTTATTTTGCTTTAATTTACCCAAAATATAAGTCAGATCTTTTTCTATGGAAATACAGCCTTTTTCAATATTTTCCTTTTTCAAAATAATTTCTTTTGCAGGAAATATTTCTATACTGTTTACCTTTTCAACACTTCTTTGAGATTCTATGTTAAAACTTCTTATTGAGTCAACTTCATCTCCAAACAACTCTACTCTGTAAGGTTCAGAAGAAATAGGAGAAAATATGTCAAGAATGCCTCCTCTTATTGAAAACTCACCCTTACCTTCCACTATGTCTACCCTTTGATATCCACTTTGAATCAGTTTAATATTCAAATCGTCAAAATTCTTTATATCACCCACGCCAATAGTAAATGTGTATTCCTTATAAAGTTCTACCGGTATGTAAGTTGAAGCCAGAGCTTCCACAGAAGATACTATGATTTTTTTACCCGGTGATAAAATTTCTCGAATTACTTTTAGCCTTTCCCATCTCAAATCTCCGGAAATTGCATCAATATTATAGAAAACCACTTCTTTTGAAGGCAAAAAATATACAGATGTGGTATATAAACATAAATCCTCATATATATTTCTTGCTTCCACATCACTGTGTGTAAAAACAACAAACGGCTTGTCTAGCTCTTCATACACACCACTGATTAAAAAACTCCTGGAAGACTCCGAGAGTCCAAATACCCCAATTGGCACCTTTTTTTTTTCAATATCCTTTATTATATCTTTAAACTCTCTGCTGTTTCTGAGAGATTTCATAAGCCCATCTAGTCTCATTATTTACCCACCTTATAAACTAAAAACTATTTAACTCTGAATCCGTTAAACTTATTCATCGCTTCTTCTATACCTGATTTAATAATGACTTCAACGGACAAAACCGCTACCTTCATTACTTCTTCCACAGATTTTCTATCTTCTTTAGAAAATCTGCCTAAAACAAATGGTATTAAATCAAACTCAGGATTCCCAACCCCAACTTTAATTCTTGGAAACTTGTCTGTATCTAGGTTTGATATTATGCTCTTTATGCCATTATGACCACCCGAGCTGCCTTGAATTCTAATCCTGAGTCTTCCTGTTTCCAAACTGATATCATCATATATTACAATAATATTTTGAATATCGATTTTGTAAAAATTCACAACCTCCCGTATGGATTCGCCACTCAAATTCATAAATGTTTTAGGCTTAAGTAATATAACCTTTTCACCTGCAATACTTCCTTCACCATATATACCTTTAAATTTTTCCCTGTTAATCGGAATATTATACTCTTTACTCACAATATCTATTACATCAAAACCCACATTATGCCTTGTGTTTTCGTATTGTTTACCTGGATTACCAAGCCCTACTATTAAAAACATAAATACACTCTCCACTCCAACAACGATATATAATTACCTTTATATAATATACTATATTAAAAAGATAATAAAGAGGCCATAAGCCTCTTTTATTAATTGTTAGCCATTTCTGAAAGAGTAATATTTATTGAAATGATACTTCCACTTCTCCAAATCTTACATGCAACTGAATCTCCAATCTTATGTTTATCCAATATATCTGCTAAATCCTCAAATTTTGTTATCTTGGTACCGTCAAGTTCTGTGATAATATCCGTAGGCTTTATCCCTGCCTTTTCTGCCCCGCTTCCTGAGACAACTTCCTTTACATATACTCCTTGAACACTATTCGTTCCCGCCACTGCACTGGCTCCGTATATTCCAAGGTAAGGTCTTGATACCTTACCTGTGCTCATTAATGATTGAATAATTGACTTTGCCTCATTAATCGAAATAGCAAAACCCATACCTTCAGCATTTTCAGATGCACCTATTTTTAAACTGTTAATTCCAATTACCTCACCAGCTTCATTGCATAGCGCCCCTCCACTGTTGCCTGGATTAATTGCAGCATCAGTCTGAAGTACCTTATAAATTGCCCCTTCATATTGAATTTTTCTATTCAAAGCACTGATTATACCTGCAGTAACCGACCCTGAAAACTCCTCACCGAGTGGATTGCCAATAGCAATAGCCACATCTCCCACTTTTACTTTTGATGAATCTCCAAATTTAGCCACTGGCAGATTCACAGCATCCACCTTAATCACTGCTAAGTCTGATCTTGTGTCTGCACCAACCACCTTAGCTGTCAGAGATTTACCACTGGATAATTTTACCGTTATATTAGAAGCCCCTGAAATAACATGATTATTTGTTACAATATATCCATTTGAATCAATGATAATTCCTGAACCACTGGCTGAATCATTGGCTATTTGGGTATTTGCATATCCATTAACTATTCCAACAACTGCAGGTCCTACAGTTTCCGCAACTTTTGTAATTGAATTCTTTGCAGAGCTTGCTGTATCCGCTGTGTTGGAAGTCTTCGTCTGACTAAGACTTGAAGTACCGCTGTAGGTGTTATTATATGACGGCATTTTGCTTACAACATACCCTCCGGATATACCTCCAGAGACTACAGCTATTAATATAAATGTCAAAATTTTAAGAAATTTAGAAAGTATTTTCCTTTTTTTACTGTTTCTAAACTTTATTTCTCCTGTATCCTTTTCTTCTGTTTCAACATTTTTCCATTCAACGTCTTTAATAATATTTAATTTGTCATCATCCATGGCTATGCACCTCTAATTCTATAAACTAACATAATTATAATTCATTGATTTTAAATATGTGTGAACAAAATGTAATTAATCTTTAAACCATTTTTAAAGTAAACGTGAACACAACCCCTTTGGATTCTTTGTTTTCAACCCAAATATCCTCTCCCAACTGAGTAAGTATGCTCCTTACAATTGGCAAGCCCAGCCCCGTGCTTATTTTAGAAGACCTAGCCTTATCTGCCTTATAAAACCTATCCCATATATATTTGAGTTCTTCCTCTGGAATCGTAGGTCCATTATTAAAAATGGATACATATACTTTAGAGCCTTTTATTGATGCCTTAATATTTATATTACCGGAAATTGGAGTATATTTGACAGCATTATCAATAAGATTAGTAATAACTTGAGTTAATCTATCCTTATCTCCTGCAACCATAAGTCTTTCTCCTTGAAGAAGAACATCTGCTTTTATTTTCTTTTTAAGAATCTTAGTTTCAAATTTAATAACTGCAAGCCTGATTATTTCATTTATATCCACTTCCTCAATTCTTAATCTGAATTGCCCTGATTCTATAGCAGATAAATCCAATAAATCATTTACAAGCCTTGTTAATCTCTGAATCTCTTCATAAGTTATTGAAAGATAATAATTCTCCTTCTCCTTAGGTATTACACCATCTAATATTCCACCAATAAAACCTTTAATTGAGGTTATAGGTGATCTTATCTCATGGGATACATTTGAAATAAATACCTTTCTTTTATTTTCAACCTCTTCTATAGAGTCCGCCATAGAATTAAAAGATTTGGCAAGTTCTCCTATTTCATCCTTGGATGATATAACAACTCTCTTTTCTACTTCGCCCTTTGAAATTTTATCTGCAACATAATTAATTTCTGCTAGAGGCTTTATAATAATTCTTTGGGAGAAATAATAAATAATGATGCTTGAAACAACGATTGCCAAAATTGCAGAAAGCCATATTATTTCATATACCTTTTTCAAAGGCTCCTTTAACTCCTCTAAGGACGTATGCATAATTATTACACCTTGAAATGTTCCATTATAGACAACAGGCACCTCAAAAGTATGCACCGGAGCTTCAAAATAATTTCCGTACACACCTTTTTTTTCTATAGCATGCCCTGCCCTTAACTGTTCTAATTCAGTTGTTAGAATTTGATTGCCTATAAGTTTCTTATGATTATTATCAGATACCGCAAATACATATCCGTAATTATCAACCAGCCATATATCAGCAGAAAGATAATTTGCAATATACGTTAATGTATCACCCAATTTATCAGATGATATATTTCCATGCATGTACTGCACCGATGCAGATCCCAAAAATTGAGACTCTGTATAAAGTTGTACCTTTCTTTGATCAAAATAATAGCCTTCAAACCATAAAGATAGAAAAGCTGCAACTATAACAAAGCTTATAGAAATAATAACAGTAAAAGTTGCAATAAGTTTAGAAAATAATCCCTTTTTCATATTTTATTTAACCTCGAATTTATATCCTACTCCCCAAACGGTTTCAATCTGCCAATTTACCCCACCTTGCAATTTTTCTCGAAGCCTTTTTACATGCACATCTACAGTTCTTGAATCCCCAGGATAATCATATCCCCATACTTCACACAAAAGCTGTTCTCTAGTAAAAACCCTGTTCTTATTGTTCGCAAGGAAATATATAAGTTCAAATTCTTTAGGCGGCATTTTAATTTCTTCATGTTTATACACCACTGTATAAGAGTTTATATCTATGACCAAATCATTGAAATTTAAAACCTCTTTATTATCATTGTCAACATTATATCTTCTTAAAACCGCTTTTACCCTTGCAACCATCTCTTTAGGTTCAAATGGTTTAACCATATAATCATCTGCTCCCAGTTCCAAACCAAGTACTTTATCAAAGGTCTCTCCTTTTGCAGTGAGCATTATTACCGGAGTCTCTGCTTGCTTTCTTATCCATTTTAAGACGTCAATTCCATCTATACTTGGAAGCATTATATCTAAAAGAACCAAATCAGGTTTATACTGAATATAAGCTTCTTCAGCGGCCTTTCCGTTATAACATACTTTTGTATCATAACCTGAATTTTCAAGATACATCTTAATTACTTCACATATATTTTCGTCATCATCAACTATAAGTATTTTACCAATTTTACCTTCCATCAAAATTCTCCTCTCAGATAAGTAAATATTTTTATTTCAAAACTATAAACTTACATTTAATTTAACATAATGAACCCATTGAATAATAGTGTAAATAAAAAAATGTTACAAATAATTAACTATATTTATAAAATAATATTAAAAAGCATACCCTAAATTTAGAGTATGCCTTTTAATATGTAAATTAATCCTCAAATAACTTGCTTACAGAAACATCTTCGTAAATTCTTCTTATTGCCTCTGCAAAAACAGGTGCTACTGACAACACTTTAAACTTCTCGTTATCTTTTTCTTCTGGAAGCTTTATTGTATTTAGCATTACTAGTTCCTTTATAACAGATTCTTCGATTCTTTTTAATGCTGGGCCTGATAAAACTGCGTGAGTACAGCATGCATATACTTCTTTGGCTCCCATTTTTACTAATGCATTGGCCCCATTTGTTATTGTTCCGGCAGTATCAATCATATCGTCTACGAGTATAACTGTCTTATCTTTAATATCCCCAATTATATTCATTACTTCGGAAACATTTGCTTTTGGTCTTCTCTTATCTATTATTGCAATAGGTGCATGAAGTTTATCTGCAAACTTTCTTGCTCTAGTTACACTTCCTAAATCTGGTGACACCACTACGATATCATTTCTCTCTAAGAATCCCTTTTGGATAAAGTATTTTGCAAGAATAGGTGCTCCTAAAAGATGATCCAACGGAATGTTGAAATAGCCTTGAATCTGAGCAGCGTGCAAGTCCATAGTAAGAACTCTGTCCGCTCCTGCTGCAGTTAAAATATCTGCAACTAATTTTGCTGTAATTGGATCTCTTGCTTTAGCCTTCCTATCTTGCCTTGCATAGCCATAGTATGGAATTACCGCTGTTATTCTACCTGCAGAAGCTCTTTTAAATGCATCAATCATAATAAGAAGTTCCATCAAATGATCATTTACCGGTTCATTTGTAGATTGTACTACAAATACGTCTACACCTCTAACAGTTTCGTTAATGTTTACAGATATTTCCCCATCGCTGAAAGTGGTTACTTTTGAATCTCCTACTGGTAATCCTAATCTATCTGCAATTTCCTTTGCTAAAACATTATTTGAATTTCCAGTGAAAATCTTAATATTTTTTCCATGTGTTATCATTATTCAGTCCTCCTTATAATTTATTTGTTCGAATTTCTCTTGTAAACCCAGTCCTCTTTATTTACCTGCTTTGCTCTAGCAATAGCCAGCGCACCTTCCGGCACCTCATCAGTTATTGTAGAACCTGCCGCAATATAAGTATTATCATGAACTTTAACAGGTGAGATTAAATTCGTATTACAACCTATAAAAGCATTGTTTCCAACTATTGTCTTGGTCTTTGATTTTCCGTCATAATTTACAACCACAGTACCGCATCCGAAATTGCAGTTTTCTCCTATTTCAGCATCTCCGATATATGTTAAATGAGATACCTTTGTGTTGTTTCCTATTACAGATTTTTTTATTTCAACAAAATCTCCAATTCTTGCAGACTTGCCAATTACACTTTCAGGCCTTATATATGCAAATGGACCCACTGTTGTTTTTTCTCCTATTTTACAGTTCAATATAACAGAACTTTGTATATTTACTTCTCTTTCGATTATACTGTTACTTATTCTGGAATTTGGGTACAAGACACATTTTTCTCCAATAATAGTATTGCCTTGAATAACATTTCCCGGATAAATTATGGTGTCACTGGCTATTTTCACATCTACATCAATGTAAGTTGTGTTCGGATCTATTAAAGTTACTCCGTTAACCATATGAATTTCATTTATTCTTTTTCTGAGCACCTTTTCAGCTTCACTTAACTGTATTCTTGAATTAACACCCATAGTCTCTTCAAAAGGAATAGGCAAAGCACCAATTTTATTGCCCTCATGTGTTAAAATTCCTATAACATCAGTTAAATAATACTCTCCCTGAGAATTATTATTGTTCAGTTTATCTAAACTTTTAAGCAGAGATTCAATATCAAAGCAGTACATGCCTGAATTGATTTCTTTTACTGTTAGTTCTAAACTGCTGCAATCCTTATGCTCAACTATTTTATAAACTTCATCATTGTCTTTTCTTATAATTCTTCCATATCCATCAGCACATTCAACTATTGAAGTTAATATGGTTGCCTTAAATCCGCCTTCATTATGGAAATTAACTAGTTTTTTTATACTATCTTCTGAAATTAAAGGAGCATCACCTGTAAAAATCGCTACAGTTCCTTTCTTGTTTTTAAGAAATTCTGCACAGCACATTACTGCATGACCAGTACCTAGTTGTTTTTCCTGCAATGAGTACTGCACTTTTCTTGAATCAGTAGCTATTTTAACTTTTTCAGCCCCCCTGCCAATTACAACATTTATATCAATAATTCCACTATTTTTTACAGTATCAATAACTTGGTTTACCATTTCTTTTCCACATACTTTGTGCAACACTTTAGGGGTATCAGATTTCATTCTTTTACCCTCGCCTGCTGCCAATATTACAGCACAATTAAACATATAATAACACCTCTTAACAATAAATATCCTCTAATATTATATTTTATATATCTACTATTTTCAACTAAATATAAGATATTATATAAAAATTATAGCAATAATTAATAAAAAGGAGTACTAATACTCCTTTTTATTAATTATTCTTCCACTTTTAGTTCTTCGGAAACTGGTTCTTCATTTTTTACTTTCTCATACTCTTCGAGAATTGACTTTTGTATTTTTTCTCTGGTTTGAGTATTTATTGGGTGGGCTATGTCTTTGAATTCTCCATCAGGAGTTTTTCTGCTTGGCATAGCTATAAAAAGTCCATTCTGACCTTCTATAACCTTAATATCATGAACTACGAATTCATTATCAAAGGTTACTGACACAATGGCCTTCATTTTACCCTCAGCAGCAATTTTTCTTACTCTTACGTCTGTAATTTGCATTAAAATCCACCTCCAAGATGCTTAGTATATATATTATTCTATATTATTTATTTTTTTCCTTCTTATTTTTTTGAAAAGTACTAAATTATTTGAAAATTTTATTATTTGAAAATTTTTGAGGGTGTTAATACAGCATTGCCTAAATCATCAAATCCATTAAAATCTACAATAGATACATAGTCATGTATTAATTTCTTTGAAGAATTAATGGTATCTACCATAACACCTATACCTAAAAGTTCACTTTCAAACTCTTTAAGTAAATCAATTATGCCTTTTGCAGTACCTCCAGCTTTCATAAAATCATCTATGAATATACACTTACTACCTTTTTTTAATGATTTTTTGGATAGAGTCATATTTTGAATTCTTCCACTGGACCCAGATACATAATTTATACTTAAAGTTGACCCCTCTGTGACTTTGCTATCACGTCTAACCACTACCAGCTGCACTCCCAATAATTTAGCAACTTCATATGCAAGAGGTATTCCTTTAGTTTCTACTGTGACTACATAGTCAATGCTTTTTTCTATAAACTTTGAAGCAAGGATTATTCCTGCTTTAGATATTATCTGTGGATTGCACATAATATCTGTAACATATAAAAAATTCCCTGGTATTATTCTTTCACTATTTTTCAAAATAATACATAATTTTTCAGCAAACTCTTTGCTTTTTTCCTCAGAAAGCCCACAAATATATTTAACTCCTCCTGCAGCGCCGGAAATAGTATCTACCCTTCCCAAGTTTAACTTGCTCAAAATATCCTTTATTACAAATAAATCTTCACTTACAGTAGATTTAGCAGCATTGAATAACTCGGTAAAGGTATTTAAATTTATAACTTTGTTTGGATTTTCAATCAAAGTTTTAGTTATAACTGCTATCCTTTGATTCCTTGTAAATTTCTCCATATTATCACCCAACAATCTAAATTAACGAATATTAATTTAAAATTTATACCTATTATTCATATTTTATTCTAAAATGAATCTATAATCAATACTAATAATTATATATTAATGTTTTAAATAAAAATTTTGTGATATAATTTAAATATGTAATAATTATTTATTATTGTAATTTATGTAAATATATACTATAAGTTTTGTATATATAATATTTATAAAAGGAGCTGATATTCTTGTCATTTGATTTTATTAAGGATAACCGCAAAAAAATTCATTTTATAGGCATCGGTGGAATTAGCATGAGTGGTCTTGCGGAAATACTATTGGAGCGTGGATATAAAGTTTCTGGCTCTGACATGAAATCTTCACCCATTACTGAATTGCTGGCGCAAAAAGGCGCTGAAATATTTATAGGTCACGATAGAAAAAACATAAAGGACAAAGATTTAATAGTATATACCGCAGCAATTTCAGAAAATAACCCTGAACTAACTGGAGCAAAAGAATTAAACATTCAAACTATGGACAGGGCTGAATTTTTAGGACATATTATGCAGGGTCACAAATACAATGTGGCAGTTTCAGGAACCCATGGTAAAACTACCACTACATCAATGCTTTCTCATATAACATTAAAAGCAGATCTTGACCCTACAATACTTGTAGGAGGTCAGCTTGACATCATAAACGGAAATGTGAGATCCGGTAATAGCGAATATTTTATTACTGAGGCCTGTGAATACAAAGCTTCATTTTTGAAGTTTTTCCCTTATGTAGGCATCATATTAAACATCGACGCAGACCATCTTGATTTTTATAAAGATATAGATGATATACAAAATACTTTTATTAAATTTTCAAAATTAATTCCTAAAGATGGATATCTGGTATGCTGTATCGAAAATGACAAAATGGACAAAGTAATCCAAAGTGCTAAATGTAATATAATAACCTATGGTATTGATAATGGTGACTACACAGCAAAAAATATAGTTTTTGACTCCATGGGATTTGCTTCCTTCCATGCATATTTTAAAGGAACAAAATTATTTGAAATTAAACTTAATGTTCCCGGAAAACACAACATATTAAATGCTTTGGCCAGCATTGCAACATCCATTGCACTTAATATTCCAAAAGATGCTATAGTTGAAGGTTTAAAAGACTTTGGCGGTACCCACAGAAGATTTGAAATCAAAGGTGTGAAGGATGGTGTTACTGTAATTGATGATTATGCTCATCATCCTACTGAAATAAAAGCAACACTAAGTGCAGCAAAAAATTACCCTCACAAGAGAATTTTTTGTGTTTTCCAACCTCATACCTTTTCAAGGACTTTAAACCTGTTTGATGATTTCAGCAATGCATTTACTGGTGTGGATGAATTAATTTTAGCTGACATCTACCCTGCCAGAGAGAAAGATACAGGGGTTGTTAGCTCATCAATGCTATCTGATAGTATCAATAGAAACGGTGAAAAATGTATCAACATCCATTCCTTTGATGAGATTGTAGATTATTTTAAAAATAATTTAAAAAATGGAGATGTTTTATTTACCATCGGAGCAGGAGATGTTTTTAAAATTGGTGAAATGTATTTAAAATAAAAATATATAAGTGTAATATCCTCCAACTTGGTAATAATATATTTAAGACCAGTTGGAGGTGTTTTTTATGAAAAATTTTCTGATTACAGCAGCAATTAATATAGTAGTCATTACAGCTTCATATTTTATATTTAAAGCTATAATCAGCGGCCCTGCAAGGCATAAGCTATATGAAAGCATATTCAGTTCCATGTCTAAATTTGTAATCTATATATTTATTGTTACAGTTATTATTACAGGAGTTACCGCAGTCATATTGTATAGATCTCGGTACATCGCATATATTAATATAATTTCCCCTATAATTTTATCCATACTTATCGGATTTTTAATGTCTACTGTTCCCACTAGGGGTATTGGTGATAAAAAAAGTGAATAAATATTTGAAAAACCTCATGTTATAAATTTCATGAGGTTTTTTTGTTTCAAAATTTCTTGAATTTATAGCGGTTTTTAATTATACTATAGACATCGGGGTGTAGCGCAGATGGTAGCGCGCTTGGTTCGGGACCATGAGGCCGCAAGTTCAAATCTTGTCACTCCGACCATTGAAAACAAAGGGATTGCAAAATTGCAATCCCTATTTTTATTATATTAAATTAAGTAAATGTACCAATTATGTACCAACCGTAAAATTTTACATAAGATTTATTCTTCTGAATTATCTAATTTTATGAATTCGCTTCTTTTTGCCGCTGCATCTTGTTTCATTTTCTCATTAACATGTCCATATCTATTTAAGGTAGTAGAAATATCACCGTGCCCTAGATCTGATTGTAATGTCTTAATATCAACACCCTGTTGTAAACTTAAAAGACTAAATGTATGCCTCGTATCATGGAATCTAATTGTAGTTGAAATCCCAGCAGTCTTTAACAGTCCCTTGAAATTTCTTATAAAATTTCTTGGTTGAATCCTATCTCCTAATTCATTAGTAAATAATAATCCTTCAACTATTATATCATTTATTTTTTCTTCAGTGTACCCCAATTTTTTATATTCTTCAATCTTATTTTCATAATGCTCCTTTAGGACTTTAATTACCTGTTCTGGTACTATAATTATTCTATTTTGACTCGATTCAGTTTTTAGTTCTCGCAAATAAATTCTACTACCTGCTTTTACAAGTTGCTGTACTACAGTCACAGTATTCTTCTCAAAATCAATATCTTTTCCCCTTATCCCCAGTATTTCTCCTCTGCGCAATCCTGTAAAAATCTCTAATAAATACATGGGATAATACCTTTTATAGCGGTAGTTAGTCTTAGCAGTCTCTAAAAACTTTCCAATTTGATCTATATCTAAGGTTTTCATTTCTTTGTTTATAACCTTAGGTGGATTTGCAGCGTAAGCTACATTTTCAGAAACAAGTTTTTCTTTAAGTGCCTGTTTTAGTGCTCCTAAAATAGTTTGATGCATATGTTTTATACTTTTCGGTGAAAGCCCTCCTTGTTTACCATCACATCTTCCTCCGATAAGCTTATCATTATAAAGTTTTTGAATATGAGAAGGTTTTAACTGCATTAGCTTTATCCCTCCAAGTTCAGGTTTAATATGCCTACGAATCATTAATTCATATATCAACCATGTTGTGTCCTTTACAGTATTCTTCATGGTAACATTCAGCCATATATCTAACCATTCACCAAATGTGATTTTATTTGATTCTACAAATGTATTGCTTTTGATATTACCCTTCAGTTCTTCAATTTTATTTTTAACTTCCTTTTGAGTATCACCATAAACAACCTTGTACTTAGGTGTACCATCTTGTTTGAAGCCAACTTGTAATTTTCCAGTCCATCTATTATCAGACTTACGTTTATAAATACTTCCCTCTCCATTTGCTCTCTTTCTTGGCATAGTATCTCTCCTCTCGTTATCTACCGATTATATGAATATAGCTGAAAACTTAACGTTTTCAGCTATATAAATAATATTTTATTTGCTTTAGTTTACTGCATTTTCTAAAAGCCATTTTGTGAAACTTTCAATTGGAATTAAAATTTTTCTACCGCATCGTATCTTAGGAAAATCATTTCTCTGAATAAGCTTGTACAATGAATTTTTTCCCAATGGCAATATATTTTGTAGGTCTGCTACTGTATAAACTAATTTGTTTTCATTTTTCTCAATCATTTAACACCCTCCTTGTTCTTGTAATTTATATTCATTCTCAAATTTATAATATATATTTATAATTAACCTGAACACGACAAGTAAGTTGATTATAAAAGAGTACTGTAAGTATATAAGGAACCTTTACAATACTTAAGCCCCCACAGCCCCAGTATTTAGATAAGACTTATAATATTTAAAAAATTAATTTCTACCTTTATAGAAGAAATAGGGGCATAGGGGCTTAATTCAATGGTACATTCATCGAATTACTTCTTAATCTATTTCTTTTTTCGTGGTTTTATGATTATCCTTTCTTTAATAGTATTAAGGTTATTTGTGTCAACTAAATGCTTAACTTCAGAAGCAATTTTTTTTATGTGCTTTCTATGTGAAATACTATAATCAATTATTATTTCTTCGCCCATGTCATACCTATGCTTAGAAGTCCATTTAGGAATAACTCTTATAACTTTATTATTAATTACATCTAATTCTAAAAAAATGACAACTCCTGCTACATCCTTAAAATACAACCTATACCTGCCATAATTATGCCAAAGTTTGCAGGTGTACTTTTTTTCAACTAATGTTAATAACTCATTTGGATTCATATTAGTTCCTCCTTAAATCATTTATTGGCTTTGTATTCATATAAAGCATATTTCCATGTTATATGAATCTGTAAACTATAAAGCAAATTAGTTTTGTAAATATTTATCCATCTTGGCTTTATTAATAACAAGTACTCGGATACGATTATTCTCACAAACTGTTCGCTTTAATGTTCTTTTGTAAGTTTTAGTGTCATTATTCTTTTCTTCTTCGACTTCAATAATGCCTTTTGACTGTAGAGTTTCATTTAGCTTACGCGAGGAAACAGGAAAGAGTTTATTTTGTTTTCTCCAGAAAGCATTAACTTGATTAAAAGTTATCTCTGGAAGCAGATAGAAAAAATCTTTATCTTCCCAACCAATTGAATTTTGACCTCTTGACGAGTTGCCTATTGTAGCTATGGAGACTTGTTTTGAGATCAACAACTCTTTAATAGAGGTAAGATACATTGTAACGGGGTCTTCTGATTGGTTTTCACTAAATTGTGATTCAGTCATCCTAACAAGAATATTTTCAGCTTCAGTTAGCATCTTTTTTTTACGTTCATCTTTCATATTTCCTATACTTTGTCCATATTCAAGAAAGAATTCATAACTTAATAGCAACCAAGCTATATTTTCAGGGGATCTACCATGAAGGTTCTCTTTGCTAAATTTATCTCTGTATTCTATAAATTTAGTTTTAAGTTCTTTTTTTGCTGATTTCATGCGTTTTGTCAGGTATTCTATGTAAAAATACATACCTGTAGGAACTGCGTAATTTGTTCTTTGTGCTCTACTAAGATTAAACAAATCTACATCACTCTTCTTAATTGGGACACTAAAGCACCTTGCTGTAGATGATACACCTCCTATAAAATCCTCACCAGTAATGAGCATGAGCCCCCTTGGAGGGAATTCCTTTTGCTTTTCTAATTTACTGGTCATTCTTTTTTTTGTTTCTCTATCACCATATATTCGAACAAAATGTTGCGCTTTTTCGGTCATGTCATCCTTTTCAGATTTACTTGTTGATGGATGAAAATCGTCTAACAAAAGAATAGAGTCCTTGTACTCAAATGTAAGTCTCTCTATAGCTGCTTTGGTATCCTTAAAACTACATATAGGAATAATGCTATCAAAGTTGAAAAAGTTCGTGAAAAGCTTCGCAATAGTAGTTTTGCGTGAGCCACTTTCTCCATGCAACCACATGGTGAACTTGGCTTCTATTCCTGCTTCTTTTAGAAAGTAGTTTATTACAGATAATGTTAAATAAGAGAATAGCGGAATAGTTACCTCCTTATTAGCGACCCTCAACAAATCTAACATTCGTATGAAGATTCCTTTTTCATAATTGTCTTTATAACAAGTCATATTAAAATGAGAAAGACTTTTATCAAGCTTGACTTTAATATCACAATCACCAATTGCTCCTCCCTTATGTAAATAGCAATAGTTTCCGTCAATCTTTGTCCAACCTATATAGGCGAATATGTGTTGTTCCTTTAATTTGGAACTGAGATGTTTTATAATAATAATTAAGTGATCATACGCCTTAGGCGCACTAGGGTATAATGAACATTTAAAATTCCAACTTGCATCAATCCATGTTTGCTTCTGCATATCCATATATGATACACAACATTCATTTAGAACCTCTTCGCCATTTAATAAACATGACATACTAATTTCTGAGTAAATATTAGTGCCATCATCAATTACTCTTTTTTCTTTAGGCATTGGAATAAAATTTGCTAAGGGTATATTCTCACCATTCCTTTTTAGACAAGGTTGACCCTTCTTATTTATTGTATACTCAGTGCCTTTTAAAGCATTCTTAAAATCTTTAATTTGCTTTTTCATTTCCTTCTCAAAGGTAACTTTTGAACTCTCTAGGATATGCGAAATTAAACTCATACTTTCTGACATTTTTATCTCTCCTTTAATGATTGGCTAACCACATAAAAGGAGTTTTTGACAAATTAATTGCCAAAAACACAAAAATGTGTAGCCTAGCAATTACTTTGATTTTGTTATTTTTTTAAAAATGTAATACAAATAATTTTATTAAATAAATTTACCTGATTATTATTATTATTTCATTATTGTAAATTTTTCATTAAACACCCTCTTTTGATTATAAAATTTTATTAAGACGTCTTATGTGTAATTATAATAATTAAATAAATTAAGCGCGAATCGGAAGTTTTCTTGCGTTTTATCGATCTGCCTATATCAAGATATTTAGAAGCTTTTTTTTAGAATTATTTGTTATGGTCAATCGAAAATGTACATTAATTAATTAATTAGTTAGGAAAACTATCATAATATTTCCTAACAAAAAAGATTGTATGAAACATTAATCTATGTTTCATACAATCTTTTAAGATTTAAATACCTTTTAATAATCCCCACCTTACCCATATAACCAATTTTAACTATCTCACTATATATTTTATATGAGCTGTATCCTTCAATATATAATTCATCAACTTTATTTTTATAATTATCTAATTTTGATGATATTTCTCGCTTTAAAGGATTATTAAATTCAATGTATTTTTGCACAGTTCGTCTATCCATATGATAATATATTCCAAGTTTTGACATGTTTATTTTGGGGTTTTTTCTCAATTCGTTTTTAAGAATTATTGAGATATCTTTTGGGGTAAGAAATTCACTAAGGGTTTTTAGGTTGATCTCATATTTGTCTATAATTTCAGATTTACTCATTCCTTCACTAAAGTCAAAAATAATAAATGATCTTAAATCATTATTTATATAATTAAAAATATTTTTCTCCTCAATCATTTTATACCTTTGATTTAGGTACTCATTTATATCTTTTTTACTAAGTCCGCAGGACAAAGCTTTTTTGACCTCTTTTCCTATTTTTATTTTCCTAAATGTAGGAGTAATTGAAAGTTTAAATTCTTCCAAAATAATTTTTATAATTATATTAGGATCAATTGCTTTTTTTCTTTTAAATACATCACTTATAATTTTCATCACTTTTCCATTAATCTGATATTTTTTAGCTAATTTATGAATAACAATATCTTTATTACTATCTGCATATTTATTTATATCAGTCGCTATTTTGTAAGCAATTTCATTCTCTTTAGTCGTAGCTTTTAATAATTTTGCATAAGCAAATTTAATTTTTTTTATAATGTCATTAACATCAACGGTATCTAACCACTGATCATAAATTCCAATTATTCGTTCTATATCACATTTGGAATAATTATACTCTTTAGATAATAGATTCATCGATTTATTATTAGTATAATCTTTTGCTATCTTAATGTATTTATTAATATAAAAAACATCATATTTTTGAATTATATTTGATTCCAGTAATAAATTCATTACAATTTTGAAGTCGCCCTCGTCAGCAATATTAGAGGAAGATTCCAAATCATAATTATAACCCAAAAATGTTTTAGTTAGCATATTATTAAATATTTTTTCAATAAAGCTTTTTTCATCTTTTATCATATTATAGATTTCAGATTCTTTAAAGATACTTTTAATGAGATATATTGCATATTGAGCAGCTGAATTTAATGACATAGTTAAATAATCGATATTTTCAGAATTCAGATTTTCTAGTGTTTTTTTAAACCCAATTAAATTATATTTTTCAATACAAAGATATCTTAAAGCTGGTATAGGAATTTTAAAAAAATATATTAATTCATTAATAGTATTTACCTTAAAATTGGAAATTTTAGCAATTTCGTCAGGAGTTGGTTCCTCATCTTTATATTTAAATTTCTTGTCTACCTCAATATTTAGTTTTTTACATATAAGCATAATTGTAAAAAAATTAGAAATAATTTCTGAATTTAATAATCTTAGGCTTGTAAATCCATCATTTAAGGCTAAAATTTCATTTCTTATTTTAACAATCAAATCAGAAAACTGTTCAAAAGTTATATCAGAAAAACGATGCTCTCGATATGCTATAAAAGTTTCATTTTTATATAACGTTAAGTATAAGTCTATTTCATTTTTAAACCAATTGGATATTTTAGATTTCTTATTTATATTGCCCCTGCTAGAACTTTTATAGAAATTACTAAGGCTATACAATTCGTCTGGAAACATGTATCTGATAATCTGAGTAATCTTTCTTCTATATGTATCAATATTAATAATATATTCGTCATCTTTTTTTGCTTTACTAAGACCCCACTTGTCTTTCGCAGATTTATCCTTAGGATAGGATTGGTTTATTAGGTTGGTTAATGAAATTGCATCTTTTTTTTTATCCAACAATAGCTCTTTAACAACTAAGAAATAGATGTAATCTAGATATGTATTTTTTAACTTATCATGATAATATTTTTGAAGTGAAAGTCTACAAATATCGTATAGATTCATTTCGTATTTTTGGGAAAATATTAACTTTTCAAATTCTTGGTTATCTATTAAACCTAAATCTATTATTTCTAAATTGTTCAAATTATCACCAACATTTCTTATAACAATTATTTCATTTATTGAAGAAAGTACGTTAATAATCAATTTTATAAATGTTTTAGTTACTTTCTGTTACAGTTATTATTATTACAAATTCTCTTTAATAGTTAAAAATCCTTTTTATTTGCAAAAAATATTACAAGTGTATTTTTAGTGATACACTTGCTCAGGAAAGAATCAAGTCTTATCTGAATTCAATATTTTTTCTATCTTAATACCTCCTTCATTTATAATTTTAATTACAACATCTGCTATAGCGACCCCTTTGCTAATAGCTGTGATAACTTTAGATATTAGCGTCAATACATCCAACGATGGCCCTCCTTTCTATCATTTTCAAACGGTATATATTAGGTTTTATAAAACAACAAAGGAGTACAGTTTTTAACCATACTCCTCATGTCTCATCATAGAGAAAGAAAATATTAAATTATTACTTGTGAAGCGCATAATTCTTGAATATATGATTAATTTCAGACTCATTTCTTTTCATCATTTTTTCAGAAAACCAATTTGCGCCATATTCGAGATCTTCAACGTCTAAGTTATTTATGTACTGCAATGCATGCTGCAGCTCATAATACAATATATGCTCTAATTATTGATTTTTAATAATAGCAGTGCTCAATCCTGTATGCATTGATAGTGTTATTTGTAAACACAAGTACTTTGGTGGTGCTGTTTGAATGATAGCAACATAATCCATGTAGTGAACCATTTTTGTAGACACTATAGAAGCCACCAAGGTTATTCTTGTGCATAATTAACAAAATCATTTTCATTATTTATAAAGTAGATATCGCAATCCCTTTTTGAATAGCGACTATCTAATAAGTTAATGCACTACTCTATATCTGAGATTTGCATGTAGACTGCCGAATTTTTAATTTATTCAACGGTATCTAAATCCATAGAAATCAATGAAAAATTCCACCTATATAAAAACCAGCTTATATAATCAAATAGTTCATATATGTAGAATTCTTTTTTCATTGAGACATAAAAATATGTAACTAATTCAGCGGTTCAAGGTAGCCAAGAGTTCCATTAAATACCTTTATATACCTTTCCATTGTTTGGGTTAACATAGTACCAGCCCCAGGTTGATGTGTGAGAGGATGTTGCATCATCATATACAACATCATATACATGAATAACAAAATAGTTAACTCCATTAATGGTTTCTTCGTGGTCATACTCGCTTATCGTCTTTGAATTTGAACTACCTATTACAAGATTTCTAACTAAATTTTCTGCATATTTAGTAGTTATAGTATTAGCAATAGCATAATTTTGCCCATTCCATGCACCATCACTTCCTACTATATATCCATCAGGTGTTGTAGTATTTACGGCCAATGATCCATTAGAGTATAAATAGTATTGTTTTCCGTCCACAGTAATCCATTTATTTGATTCCATTCCACCTTTTTCATTTAAATAGTACCATGAACCTTCATAACTAACCCATCCTGTAACCATTTCCCCATAAGAATTTAAATAATACCATAAACCTCCAGATGAAATCCATCCAGTAGCTTTGTTATTATTTATATAGTAATTCCATGTTGTCCCATTTTCCAGCCATCCGTTAGCAGCCGCATTAACAGTAGTTTGAGGAATCAGTAAACTACCAACTAGCATAAAGCTGGCTACTAACGAGGTTGCTATTTTCTTCTTAACCAAATTTGTTACCCCCTTTAATATTTTTAGTTATATGTAAAACGGTAGCTACTACAACTATTTTAGAGATAATAGATACTTTTTTTACCTTGTTTTTATCTTATTTTTTTCCTAGTATATTCCCCATTTTGAACTTACATAAAATATCTGATTATATTTTACATAAATGGTTAAATACATTCTTGATTTCAAATACTTTATGATAGACAACCATCAAAAGAGAACAGATAATATATCACCTAAGAGTAATATGATTTATATTTTTTTACACGTTTTTAAAATGGCTTATTTGTTATGCCTACAGGTTGACATTTTTATGTTCATCGAATTTTTGGTTATACTATTAGTCGTAAAACGCATAGTTTTTGAATATGCTATTAATTTTGGATTCATTTTCCTTCATGATTCTTTCAGCAAACCAATTTGCGTCATATTCAAGATCATCTACATCTAAATTGTTTATGTGTTGTATAGCATGCCGTAACTCATGATACAGTACTCTAATTATTGCTTTTTGATAATAGCAACGTTCGAGTCCGTAAGAGTTGACAGTGTTATTTGTAAATACAAATATTTTGGTGGTGCTGTTTGAATGATAGCAACATAATCCATGTAGGGAACCATCTATGTAGTCATTATAGAAGCCTTCGAGATTACCTTGTGCATAATTAACAAAGTCATTTTCATTATTTATAAAGTAGATAGCACAATCTATGGTTGAATAAGGCCTGCCTATTAAGTCTATACATTGCTGTATATCGGAAATCTGCATGTGCGCTGGAGTGTTTTTTATTTTTGTTTTTACAAAAAATTGTGCAATTGCTGTAATTACACAAGCGATAACAAATAAAATCGCAAATATTGACATGGTTTAAACATCTCCTTATTTTAGTTATTGTCAGTTATTATTTTTGAAAAAGAGTCCATTATCTACTACACCCAGAAAATTCTGAAAATCCATTTTCTGAATGTTATTGATGCAACTGGCCCAATAATGCAATATCCGATGATAACATTCCTATCAAAACCAAATTCTATGCACGTTATCAGTGCTAATAATAAACCAAGAACTATACCTATTAAGAACCATTTGAATATATTAATACGTTTAGGTTCTTTATTCTTAAATTGCCTTATATTACTCATAAATCCCTCTATCCTCCTCTATTTAAAAAATTTTAAAAGTTCATATATAAATTTACTTTAAGATGATATCTACCTTCATTTTACTGTTAAGTTTTGTTTAGTAGACTGATTTCAAAGCTATTAGCTGTAAGATACGCAAACTTGTCCATGATTAGAAAATACCCTTATTTACTCAATCGATTTTTCAGAAAATGACTTTTGATATTTACCTTTTTCAACAATGATGCTTGGATTAATTTTAAGAATTTCATCCAATAACTCAAGGCAAGGTTTAGTTTTTTCAGATGGAATTGATATGGTTGTGTTATTTTTTAATTTGATTTTTATTTTTTTGCCAACTCCAAGCCACAAAAGCATTACAGTTGCTAGAAAAAATGTAATATTATATAAACTCAATAAGACAAAGATTAAAGCAAAAATACCGTCACTAACATCAAGTGTTCGTACAATTTTAATTGAAGTAAAGTCTTTTACATTATAGATAGTCTCTACAGGCTTTTTCTTGAAAATGTAAAAATTAATTTTTTGTTGATTAAGTTTCATTGTTAAGCTGCTCATGTAAATTTCAGAAATTAGGTAAGATATATCAAGTCTTGCCAAGCTTTTATGTCTTATAAATGTAATTTTCTTTGCCTCAACATTAATTTCAGAATTATTTCCTGTATTTGTCTTAATTGAAGTAGTCTCTTTAGTTTTAAATTCAGTGTTTAATGTTTTATCATTATCAATTTCACAGTTATTGCAATACATTATAATTTCCCCTTTCAAGCTATATTAATCATAATTTAGGATTATATGGTTATATTACAATTTAATTGTACATAATTTTACATAATTAATCAATACTATAGACATTACTACATTCAGTGTCTATAGTGCATTGAAGCAATGCACTAAAACCCCTATGATTTATATAGGGGTGAGTATATGAGCCATATTTCGAAATTAGTTGGGGAAGAAATAAGAGCATATAGACTAGAACGAGGATTAAGTCAAGAGCAATTAGCTTTTAAAAGTGATCTAAATGCAACTTTTGTTGGACAGGTAGAGCGGGGCATCAAAAAACCAACAATAGATACTCTTGAAAAAATAGTAAATGCTTTAGATATAACCTTTGAAGCCCTTTTTTCTTTTGAAGATAATGTTATTAAACATAGAGATTTAACGATTATTGATAAAATAGTCTTTGAATTGAATGGGCGTACGCTTGAAGAGCAGATAGCAGTATATAGCTTTGTAAAACAGATTCTTCAATTTAGGGATGAAAAATAACATTAGTATTCACTGGCAAGCAACATAGTGGAGTAGCTTCCATCATCAATGATATAGATTTTTTCATTCATTGGTTTCTTTGTCGTTATAATAAATTCCTCTTTAAATTCTGGATGTTCTTGGAAATGAATAATCTTTTGCTTCATTCTTCCGTCTTGAATTACTTCACTTAGCTCAAATACTTGAAGATAATCCTTTTCTTCTATTGTCATTGTCTCAAGTGTGTACCTTAGTGTACATTGTAAAAATTCAGGGATTGTGGCTGAAATACCTTTCGTAATATATTTATCACCATTAAACATGATTTTCTCCTTCCAAACTTAGCAGGGTTACCTTTAAATTACTCGTGCTTGTACTATTAATTATAAAATTCCCTTTTCCTTAAGACTGACAAATCGTTCATTACCTATAATAATATGGTCTATCAATTCTATACCAAGTAATTTACCGCATTCTTTAAGCCTATTAGTAATATTAATGTCTTCACTTGATGGCTCAGGATCGCCAGATGGATGGTTGTGTGCGATTATTATTGAAGCAGCATTGCTTAATATTACTGGCTTGAAAAGTTCACGAGGATGGACAAGAGAGCTATTTAAAGTCCCAACACTACAAACATTGATTGTTATAGGCTGATTCTTGGTATTAAGAGAACATACTATCATTTGTTCTCTATCAGCACATTCAAAAAATCCTTTTGTAAGGATGTAAGCATCCGAAGGAGAGCTTACTTTTCTATCTTTGTATAACATACTGGATTCCTTTATAATTTGTATTCTTACTATATCAACTCGTTTAGCCGGGGCCGGTTTTATAGGCTCTTTATTATTTTCAAGAGCAACTTCCAGAGTGGTTTGATTTTCTTTAATCTTTCCGATACAATAAATATTTTTAGACATATTAAAACCTCCAAATTTTTATAAATAGCAAAATAGTACTTAATCTTTTCTTGATTAAGTACCACTAATATACCTTGTTAAGTTTTATATTGATTGTGAGATGAATAGGCATTGATCGATTATATGGCATTATAAAGTTTAAGAAATTCTATAAAATCATTAGCTTGATTGGTTTTAAGATATTTGCTTTCAGTAACTTTATATCTATCATTCATTATTGTCTTCATTTCATGTATAGGGAGCTTTCTTTGAGTTATTATAGAGATAATCTTATTCTGCTGGGCTTTAGTAACGGGTTTATCTGACGGGTGTGTGAGATTATTAATCTGGGTTTTAATAGTGGATTGTGTTGATAACTCTGACGTAGACTGTTCATAACCATCCTCAAGATCCTGTGTAAATATTCCACTTGAACGAGTTGCAGAAAGTACAGCATCAATCAGGGCTCTTTTCTTAGCCATTTTCAGAATAGTATTTATATTACTAAATCCATCCTGATTTTTATATTTTCTTTCTCTATTATTGCAGCAGCCTAGTCCTTCTGCTTCAATTAACCCAGTTCGCTTATTAATCAGTATAGATTTTACCTCATAATGAAATATTATTTTATCCCAATCTTCAACTCTATTGGTTATTTCGAATTTTTTTGAAAATCCAAAAATATCAGTCAGCTTTTCAGCTCCAGACTTGAATAATGAAGGTTTCTGGCAATTAGGTATTAGTCCGTAGTCTACATTAACAATCATCATTTCTCTTACAAAGTTCTGTAGCATAGATATTCTCTCTTTAGCTTGGTCTAAGGAAACTATAAAGTCAGGAATTATAGATACAGCTTGATTTTTATTTTCCTGGTTAAGAACTATAACATTGTCAGGAACTTCTTTCACAGTATCACTAATATAATTATCTGAGAGTAGACTATTTGCTTGGATTACTTCAACCTTTTGTGCTAGTTTATTCTTTAGATTTGACATCTTTATACCTCCTTTAAAAATAATAGGAACTTAATTTATCATTATAAAATAGTTAGTTTGATAAGGAATTTAAGAATAGCTCCTATTTTATAGTGAATCTTCTACAGCTTGATTTAGATATATAGTCTTTGTAGACCTCAGCATTTTCAGCTTGGAACTTCTTAGAATCGAATCGTTCACTTGTTACTGATTTCCAACTAATTTGCCTATCTTCTATAACTCCACATTCGTTGTTTCCTAAAAGTGATTTAAGTTTATTTACTGCTTCATCTTTAATCTCAACAGCTACTTTTTCCTTTTCCTTGCCGATCTCATATTGATCGATTAATCCTTTCGCTTCCTCTGGCAAAAGAATTTTACTATTATTACTTTCTGGATATAGTCTACTTAAAAGCTCAGATGAAGCTTGTGAACCATCTAGTTCAGGTGGAGTGTTACTCAATACATGTCCCCAAAAATTTGCTTCTAGTGTAATTATCATCTCAATTAACTCATCATCACGTTCAATAGTCTTATATTTAAATTGGTTGCCTCCGATTAATACAGCTATAAAGGTTCTATTGTATCCTGTAACAGCCATATAGTGCTGAATTTGAAGCGTATACTCTTCAGGTATCCTATCGTCTTCCCAATCATTTTGTTTGAATACTGAGGCTGTTTTGGCTTCAAATATGCATTCACCGCAAATAGGGTCTTTTATTATTCCATCAACATTGGCAAGCATAAAACTATGTTTTGGATGTTTTAGTATTGCTTTAACTATTTTAACTTTTAGATTTGTCCTACTTGTAAATTCTTTTCTTATGATTGGTTCCATAACTGTACCCCAATAAGCTGCTTCTCCAGCTTCTTTAGGTTCGATTTGTCCAGTCTTCTCCATCCAAAGTTCCACAGCAGATTTATATTTATTGATACCGCATAGGATACTAACATCACTGCCGCCAATTCCTTTGTTTCTATATTTAAGCCAATCAACATTAGACATGTTAACAGTGCTTACTAATACATTTTTCAAGAGTTCACCTCCTATTAACAAAATAAAAGCCAATAATAAATTTTTTCAGTATTGGCTTAATATTTGATATTATTGATTTTCATCGCACACCTATATTATGCTCTCTACAAGATCATAAGCTTTATCTATTAGTGTATTTCCATCTACAGTTTTAGCAAACAAATTTTCCTTATAGTTTTCTGTCCTTCTTAGCGGGGTAATGTGAGTTGCAAAATCAGAAACAGCATTTATAAAACGCCAAGGTGTCTTGGGTAGGTATGTTAAGTCAGGAGCTTCAAAATATCTAAGTTTCATATCATTTCTTAAAAGGTCTATGTTTTTCTCCTGGATCTTAGTTGCATTATCTGATAATGGAATAAGCTCATTTATAAATTCCAGTACCTTTTTATCATCAATCTTTTTTCGGTTTAAGAAATTAGCCTCATAATCTAGTTTTTTCATATAGTGCTCTGCAAGTAGTAAAGTTTTCATAGCCTCATCTAACTTTGTTTTCATATTACCTGTATGTATTGTGGACCATATTCGTTTTGCGTCATGTAAGGCTAAATTCAGCGTATTATTGCAAACCACTCTTATAGGGGTCATTGCAATCTTAATAGCTCCTGAGCCATCATGCGAGTTGGAAAAAACCATATAGGGAGTAACCTCATCATCAAGTATCTGGTATTTTTCAGGCAGCTTTGCAAGAAGCCATACTTTCTTGCCGTCCTGAAGACTTCCAGCAGTCTCATATTTGCATCCTTCTCCAATTAAACTATCTGTGAATGCAAATGCTTCTTTATTCTGTACTACCTTATACCTGTCAGTTACTACACCTAGCACTTTATTATCACTTTCTCTTATGTTGGCTTTAAAGGATGGGATAAGCATATTGTCGTCAGTATAAATTTCTTTCTGTATAACTTTCCAATCTAAGCCTCCAAGTTCCAGAGCCTTTCTTGAAGACAGGGCTTCTATTACTTTTACTCCCAAGCCATGCCAAGGAGTTTCCCTTACATAAAATATTGATTCAACACTAGATGGCATATTAATCATCTTCCTTTCAAATATATTAATTGTCTTTGATTACAGTAGTTATGTATTCAAAGATATAATATATATTTATAAAAGTTGATAGGCCAAGTTTTTCATAAAATAGTATAGCTAATATATATTTATTTTTGTAAAATTAGAGGTGATAAAGCCATTTGTAATATTCATACCTTTTTGATTAACAGGAAATGAGAAAAGAAAAACACTAGAAATCTAGTGCTTTTTTGATTAACTTTAATTCAAGGATGGTCTATGGACCTCCAAATGTTTCGCCCATTACGAACACCTCCATTGCAAATCATATTGATATATTCTATATTAAAACTAAATATCCTCTTTCAACGATGTATTTTATTATACGTTCATAACCATCATTAATAAGAATATGAATCTTTGAGAATACACCTGCGCTGAGTACTATAAGAATATTGAAGAAAAAAGAACACTTTAAAGATCTGGGTAGTAATTATTTTACTTCTATGAATGCAAAAAAATAAAAAACAGAAACATCATATCATTGGAAAATTTAGAATTTCAAGTGAATTTAGAGCCGCAGACGTAAACTTACTTTTGCTTTGAACGGCACCAAAAAAGCCTATCTAAAGAAGCATTCCCATAGGGATTGAATAAAAACTTAAACGAACAGCTTCATGCGGAGCAAAAATGCCAGCCATGTTCAAGCGTAATTGCTTGAACATGGCTGGCATTTTATTGTTGGGTCAGAGTCATATATTACTGCATTTCGTTTTCACACATTTTTTCGGCTTGCTCGATAATTAATGTGACAGCATCCGCTTGTTTATCGGGCGGATATTTATATTTGCGCAGAAGTCGCTTCACTGTAATACGCATCTGCGCCCGTACACTTTCACGGACGTCCCAGTCAACTTTTATGTTGCTCTTGATACTGATAGTTAGCTCTTTTGCAATTTGCTTGAGTACATCATTTTCGTAGAACTCTTTTGCGGACTCATTTACAGAAATTGCATCGTAAAATGCCAACTCATCATCCGATAATCCGAGTTCTTCTCCACGCTTGTGGAGGTTATTCATATCCTTTGCCATGTCCACAAGTGCCTTAATGACCTCAGCTGTTTCAAGTGAACGCTTAGTATATTGGTTTACTGATGCTTCAAGCATTTCGGAGAATTTTTTTGCCTGCACAATGTTCTTCTTAGCTATCACTTTGATTTTACCGTCAAGCAGTCTGCGTAATAGTTCTAATGCCAAGTTCTTTTGAGGCAACCCTTTAACTTCTTCCAAAAACTCGTCTGATAATATGGAGATGTCCGGCTTATTCAGCCCTACGGACGCCAAAATATCTACTACTTCTTCTGAAATGACAGATTTTGAAACCAACTGTCCAATTTCATATTCAATTTGTTCTTTTGTTTTTTGGGGTTCATCCTTGGGGAGTATTTTAATAATGCCTGCCTTAATCGCTTTAAAAAAGCTAATTTCCAGATTGATTTCTTGAGCTTTGTCTGAGGTAGAGCAAAGAGCATACGCTTTACCAATCTCAACTACAAAATTTAAAAAGTCTTTCTTATCATCCTCGCCTTTTCCAAGAACAAAATCAACGCCCTTGACAATGCAATCCATTCTTTGAGATGCAGTTCCATCAATATAACTGTGGTAATCAAGGCTATGAAGCAGCCCCTTGATTTGTTCGTATTTTTCCATCATTACATCTACTGCAATTTGCGGGTTAATGCCAGCGGTTTTTCTGTCAGACGGCGTATATTGAGTAAGGGCGCTGCGCAGATTGTCGGCTATTCCAATGTAGTCTACGACCAATCCGCCGGGCTTATCTTTGAACACACGATTGACTCGGGCAATTGCTTGCATAAGATTGTGTCCGCTCATAGGTTTGTCAATGTACATAGTATGCAAACATGGCACATCAAAACCCGTTAGCCACATATCGCAAACAATTACAATTTTCAAATTATCGTCTGGGTCTTTCATCCTTTTAGCAAGCAACTTTTTTTGTGTAAAAGATGTTGAGTGACGCTGGAATGCTTGTGGATCAGAAGCAGCAGAGGTCATGATTACTTTGATTACACCCTTATCAACATCGTCATTGTGCCATTCGGGTCGATACTTAACGATAGCGTCGTAGAATTTAACCGCAATTTTTCTCGACATAGCGACGAACATTACTTTGCCGTTGATAGCGTGCTGCCGCAAATCATAATGTTGCAGAAAATCTTTTACAACCACATCGATACGAGCATCCGTTCCGACAATCGCCTCAAGTCTTGCCCATTTTCTCTTTTGATTTTCGGCATATGTTTCCTCTTGACCTTCAACAATTTCCTCATATTCACTGTCGATTTTCGGTTTAAGCTCCTGCGGAATGTCCAGTTTCGCTATACGGCTTTCATAGTAAATAGGGACAGTGGTCTTATCTTTGACCGCTTGCGTAAGGTCGTAAATATCAATATACTCGCCAAACAACGCAGGTGTGTTTTTATCGCTCAGTTCTACCGGTGTCCCTGTAAAACCAATAAACGAAGCATTCGGTAAAGCGTCGCGCATATGTTTCGCAAAGCCAAAAGAAACCTTTCCGTTTTTCTCTTTTGCCTCTAGCCCGTACTGGCTGCGATGCGCTTCATCAACGATAACAATGACATTTTTACGTTTTGAAAGTGCTTCGACGCCTTGGTCACTTTCATCTGGCGCAAACTTCTGAATGGTAGTAAAAACGACACCGCCAGACTTAACATTTAACAAATTACGCAATTGCTGCCTGTTCTCCGCTTGCTTTGGAGTTTGGCGCAGATAATCCGTACTTTTTGAAAAAGTACCAAATAGCTGATCATCAAGGTCGTTTCTGTCCGTAATAATTACAATCGTAGGGTTGTTAAGCTCCAAAACCAACTGACTGGCATACATAAGCATTGAAAAACTTTTTCCGCTTCCTTGGGTATGCCAAATAACACCCACTTTTCTATCACCGTTTTCAGCAGCGGCGAGGTGGGTTTTGTATAGGGCTTTCTTCACGGCAAAATATTGATGATATCCTGCGAGTATCTTGAAGGATTTATCCTCTTCTTGGACGAAAAATGTGTATTTTGAGACGATATCCAAAATACGCTTTTTATCCATCATCCCTTGCAACATAACCTTTAATTGAGAAGAAGACGCTTGGACTTCACTGTCACCGTCAATAGTTCGCCAAAACATATATCGGTCGAAGTCCGATGATATGGTGCCAACCTTGGCGTTTATACCGTCACTTGTAATCAAAAAGGTATTATAGTTGAAAATGGTTGGAATATCTGTTTTGTACGTTTGTAATTGATTAAAACCTTCCGCTATGCCAACATCCTCATTGGATGCGTTTTTTAGCTCTATCACTGCCAGCGGTATACCGTTTATGAATACGACAATATCGGGGCGGCGTTCTTTACCATTTTCTATAATAGTATATTGGTTTATGGCTAAGAACTCATTGTTCTCGATATCCGTCAAGTCAAAAATATAGGCTTTTTCTGTTTTGACGCTGCCGTCCTTTTGGTGTATCTCTACGTCAATGCCATCGGTAATTATTTTTTGAAAAGCAACATTGTTCTGGGAAATGGATAAACTTTTCTGGCGTGTTATTTTCTTAACCAGATCGTCAATAACGCTATCGGAATATTGCCTGTTTATTCTCTTGAGCGCGCTATGCAGACGGTCATATAATACAACATCTCCAAAGCTCTCTCGCTCGGCAAAACTACCGCCAGGTGAAATATCCGGGCCGTAAAGTGTCTGGTAGCCTAAATTTTGAAACCACTCCAGGGCAGCCTGTTCTAAATGGTTTTCCGTAAAGTTCGACACATCATTCACCTGCCTTTATATTGTGCTTATTTTTTATGTAAGAAGTTTGATGTTCGAGTTCCGGATATACGAAAGACTCGTTGATCCCTATAATATCAAGTTCTTTTAGAATTAATTGTTTTTGCCCTTGAGGAACAATTAAAGAACGGGGTATCCCATCGCCAAAGTCTTTAACCAACAGATCCTTTAAATTAAATGTGTTTTTAATAAAATAATCTGGCTGATCAATATCAACACCCAAAAGCAAAAAAGCTCCGTTTTGACGTTTGATACGCTCATTATTCTTTGGTGCAACAACTGGGATATATTTTGTTCGAAACAAATTTTTAAGTCGTTCTTGCTTCTCTTTAAAATCCATGTCTTTACTCATCAACCCTTTTTGAACAAAGTAGTCTACAAAATACTCAATGCTTTTTCCATCGTATTCCGCAAGAGCCGCAAAAAACTGCACTTGTTTTTCCGTGGGACGTTGCAGTGATTCAATGAGTATAAGAATTTCTCCGTCTTTATCATCACATGATTTATCTGCGCAGGCGAAATACAATGCGATTAAGGGGTTGGTTGTTACATCAATTAGCCTTGTTGGCAAACCGTAATGCTGCATTTTTACTAGCTGTTCAAAATCAGTCATTTGATTACCGAACTCAAAAGGCTCTTGTAAAATCAAATCATTAATTAAGGCTGTTTCCTTGCTGATTAAGTCATTGCGGAAAATGCTTGCATCCATTGGAAAATCTATATTTGCCTGTCCTCTGAATAGCAAAGTTCCCGTAATGTCATTTTCAATAATGGTACTATTGTATCTGGAAATTTTATCGAATAAGTGTCCGACACTAAAAATAGAATATTCTTCTTCCAATTCTTCCTGTTCATATTCTTCATAATCAGACATCACTATTCACCCACTTCCGATTCCACTTGCATTTCGCCGCTCATTAGTTTAGGTAGTAGGGCATCTCTTATTGCTGCAAGTACTGCATTTTCTTCTTTTAACTTTGCGATTTTATCCTGTATGGTGTTATATATTTCTGCAAAACGCTTTTGTACTTCAATATCCGGTACAAGGATATATTTATTGAGCAAATAGTCTTTGCTGATACCTTGACCTTCTCGTGCGCCTAATTGCAGAATGTCCATATAGTTTTGCATATTGATGCGTATTTCTAATTCTAGCATGAACGGAAGAAATACCGTCTGATTAATTTTAAAAACCTGATATACAGGGCTAACCGATCCGATTTCGGCGGTGACAACACCAAAATTCAATATTTCTCGGCTAAGGCCAAAGATTAAATCATCCTTAACTATCTTTTTATTGGTTTTATGTGACTTAGATAGGTTCTTGTTAAATTTCTCATCACGCAAGGCAATACCATTATTTGTCGTGGAATAAATTGGCGCCTCAATGTCACCGATTTTCTCAGAACAATGTGTGAGAAAATCGCCAAACTTCATTTCTTTCCAATTTTTTGGCACTTCAATATGCAACTTTTCACTTTTGCGCATTTCACCTGTGGCGTTGGGATAATTGAAATCACAAAACCAGCATTGATATATGGTTTGGACAGTATTGTTTAAAATTTCAAGGTGGTTCTCGTTGCTACTTATTTTCCCGTCGTATATTGCAATTACAGTAGCAAAATCATCCTGCTGTGATTTAGTTAAATCAGGCAACGGAATTATATTCATATTTGCCTGATTAAGCTTTGGCTGAGCCGAACCAGTAATATATTCTGAAACATTGCTGCTATTAAGCCAATAACACAAAAACACTAAATTTGCACTATTATTATTTGTAACGATATGAGCGTGATTATTAACCCAAAACTGGCCGGATACAATTGTGGCGATAGGTTGTTTTCGTGAACGTAAGTTTTCACCATCTTCGGCGATTAACATATATTCGCCATCAAACAGATAGTCCTCAACATAATCGATTATACCCTGTGCGCCATAGTAAGGATATGTCTTATTCTTCATTTGTTCCCTTTGTTTCGAAGAAAGAGGGACTCTTTTGAAATCGTAGTTTACAATTAAATCACCTAACAACATTTTCACCACCTCCTATATCTTCCATCCAATGTCCTCAAGTTGCTTTGCTATTTCTACATCCAACTGTTTCGACTCTACCATAATTGCAGAAAGCCGCTTGGTCAGCTTATCCATTTTCACTTCAAATGGCTCAGTATCCTGTTTAGTCATCACAATACCTACATAGCTTGCTGGAGTAAGGTTATAGTCCTTCGCTCTGATTTCGTTTAAAGTGGTGATTTTACAAAAGCCGGTCTGATCAGCATAGGAAATCTCAGTGCCATCTTTTCGCACAGCTTTTTTCTCATGGTTTCGGAATGAGTGATAGGCGGCTGTGATATCGTCGATATTCTGTTCAGACAGCTTACGTTGTGTTCTGCTGTCCTCCATGGGCTCAGTCTCGATATTTCTTGCATCAATAAATAGAATTTCACTTTTTCTGTCACGATGCCCATTTTTCAACTTATTTCTTGTTATAAACCAAAGGCAAACAGGAATAGAGGTGGTAGAAAACAATCCACCCGGCAAGGTAACAACGCAGTCGATTTTATCATCTTCAATCAGATTTTTACGGATGGTGTATTCGCTGATGGAAGATGTGGATAGGGAACCGTTGGCAAGCACAAAACCCGCCGTTCCGCTGGGTGCCAAATGATAGAGCATGTGCAGAATCCACGCATAGTTGGCGTTGCCTGTTGGCGGAATGCCATACTTGCCCCAACGGGGATCGTCAATTAGCCGTTCACCGCCCCAATCACTTACATTAAACGGAGGATTTGCCATGATGTAATCCGCTTTCAGGCTCTTGTGCTGGTCATTGTGAAAAGAGTCAGCGTTCTGCTGCCCGAGGTTTGCATCTATACCACGAATAGCTAGGTTCATTCTACAAAGCTTCCAAGTGTTGTAGTTTGACTCCTGCCCGTAAACTGCAAGGCCATCGAGACGACCGGTTCTGTTCTGCACAAATTCTTCGCTCTGTACAAACATTCCGCCCGACCCACAGCAGGGGTCATATACTCTTCCGTCATGCGGCTCTATCATGTTAACGATAAGTTCAACCACACTGCGAGGCGTGTAGAACTCGCCGCCCAGCTTGCCCTCGGCTCTTGCAAATTTCTCAAGAAAATACTCGTATACTTTTCCCAGAGTATCTTTGTTATTATCTCGTCCTATTTCAATATTGGAAAGTAAATCGACTAATTCGCCTAAACGGGTTTTGTCCAAAGAAGCCCTCGCATAGTCCTTTGGAAGAATACCCCTCAACGACGAATTTTCTTTTTCAATCGCATACATGGCATTATCAATAGCTTGACCAATTTCAGGTGTTTTTGCCTTGTTCTTTATATCTTCCCAACGAGCATCCTTGGGAACCCAAAACGCATTCCGTGCTACATATTCATCCTTATCTTCAAAATCAGCATATTCTTCTTTCAAAATATCCAGCTTGGTGTTTTCAAATTTATCAGAAATATATTTCAAAAAGATAAGTCCCAAGCAAACATGCTTATATTCAGCGGCATCCATATTATTTCTAAGTTTGTCTGCCATTGCCCACAAATCTTCTTTTCTTAATTCAGCCATTTAGATTACCTCCACAATATGATTTTTACGGCTTTATGCCACTGATGAATATTTACGAAGAGGGCACGATACTTATATATCGTTGCCTTCTTTTTCTTTTAGCCTTTTGTAGCGATCGTATGAAATAACAACAGCTTGCGGCTTATTTTGCTTGTTCACGATTACTATCTTGTCTTGCTCGTTAACTTCCTTGAATATTCGAGAGGCCTGCCCCTTTAAGAACTCCGTAACAGAGTGATAAATAGGGATTTCACCGCCTTTGTTTTTCGCCACACGATCACCTCCTTGATCCCAATTCTATGTTTAAAATTATATCAAAAGTCATTACATTTGTCAATATATATGGAATAATAAATATAATTATTACTATGCTTGTGTATAATTGGAGAAGTACAGCAGGAAGCAAAGTGAGAAGATGCCAGATCAATTTCACTTCTTCTTTTTACCTATGATTTTCAGCACTAACATAACAAACGGGTTTTCCGCTTGGTTTTTTAGTTATCTTTTCATGTTGAAAAGAATAAAAAAATAACGACAAACCCTGAATCATGCAGTTTTATCGTTTCGTCGATACTATACTACTATACTATATGGGCACACCTATTCAACAAGGTTGCTTGAGGCTAACGAGCATCCTAAGTAGTGCAAGAAATTTTAGGACATTCTGATATTACGATAACATTAAGCATTTATAGCCATGTTATGCGTGAGACTAAAATGGCAGCTGTACGGAAGTTAAATCACTTCTTTGAAAACAAAAATTCCTCCCATAAGGAAGGAACAAATGATTTAATATTTATAAATTTTAATGACGTTGCCGTATTTTCATTAATAGCAGTACTGCATCAACCTTTACTACCCTTTATACTACTTTATGGAACAGTTGGTCATAGAATTCCTAAAGCTATAAACTAATTTTATAATAAATATATTCTCAGGACTAGTTTTAAGTATTTTACAAAAATTTATGTACCAACAATGTACCAATGAGAATAATTTATTATAAAAAAACATAATCCTAGTTAAAAAATAACAGCCTCAAGATGCCTTGATATAAGCACTATTAAAAAGTGCTAATCTTGTATAAAACATATTACTCATAGTTCGGGACCATGAGGCCGCAAGTTCAAATCTTGTCACTCCGACCATTGGACTAAACGAGTTTGTAAAATTACAAGCCCGTTTATTTTTATTATCTGTTTATTTGTTTGGTAGTCCTCTTACAGGGCTATGCATGTTAGGGTCTGTTTCCATTGTAATTGGATTTGCAGATTTAGAATTTTTTGTTTTATTATCGTTTCTTTTCTTCTTTTCCGATTTAAATTCCATTATTCTCACCTTCCTTAGTATTTGTATCCCCAAAGGTTAATAAAAATATTCCACTCTATTTCTAAGTATTAAAGGAGCGCGATTACTAACGCTTCTTTAATATATATTCTTTTAGATATTCCGATTTATTAAAGTTTGACTCAACTTCCTGAAGTTTTCCGCCACAATCGTCACAGGTCATACTATCTTCAGTATCTAACGTATTAGCTGTATACCATGCTTTCCCACATTTTTTACATACTAACTTTCTCATGTTCTCACTCCTTAACATGATACTATTTGCATATATATTTTATGTGTAATTTTGATAAAAAAGAACCTGAATAATTGATAATTTTTTTGTTATTACTGCCTGTTATAATAAATACTGGTTTATGGTATAATAATTGAACAGTACATATAGTAAGGAGAGATAATAATGGAAGAAAGATATAATGGAATATTCAAAGATATTGTCAGATCCCTAAAAGAAAATAATTTTGATATTATTGTAAAAGGAATTCTTGATAAACCAGATGTGGATAAATATAAATTAGCAAAAGTGATCTCCTCACTTTGTGGTGTGGAATTAGACTATGATGAAAACTTTATAGATAACCTGAGACGGGCAATAAGCGGCTATCAAATTGAACATAAAATTGTATCTAAAATATGCCACTGTAATATGGATTGCGCCAATGGCTCTGATGCTCCCAGCTGCATGAAATCCTGCCCATTTAATGCAATAATATTTAACAAAGAAAAAAGCAATACAATTATTGACTTAGAAAAATGTACAGATTGCGGTTTTTGCATTGAAGCATGTCCTTCAGGTTCAATAGTTGATAAAGTTGAATTTTTACCGCTCTTTAACCTTTTAAAAAGCGGAACACCTGTAGTTGCTGCAGTAGCTCCTGCTATTTCAGGTCAGTTCGGTAATAATGCCACATTAGATAAACTCAGATCCGCATTTATTAAATTAGGATTCACAGATATGGTAGAAGTAGCTTTCTTTGCAGATATGCTGACATTAAAAGAATCCATAGAATTTGACCATCTAGTTAAAAAAGAAGAGGATTTAATGATTACCTCCTGTTGCTGCCCAATGTGGGTTGGAATGCTGAAACGGGTTTATGACAATCTTGTTAAACACGTATCTCCATCAATTTCTCCTATGATTGCAGCAGGAAGAGTTCTTAAAAAATTAAATCCTGAATGCAAAGTCGTATTTATAGGTCCTTGTATTGCAAAAAAGGCTGAAGCTAAAGAAAAAGATTTATTGGGAGCTATCGATTTTGTGCTTACATTTTCAGAATTAAAAGACATTTTCGATGCACTTCAGGTTGAACCTGATAAACTTGAAGAAACTCCTTCCACAGATTATGCATCTAAAGGCGGAAGACTCTATGCAAGAGCCGGAGGAGTCTCAATTGCTATTAATGAGTCTTTAAAAGAAATATTCCCTGAAAAGCAAAAATTTTTCAAAGCAATTGCTGTGGATGGAGTAAAAGAATGTAAAAACATCTTAGAAAAAGCTCAGAATAATGATATTAATGCCAATTTTATAGAAGGTATGGGCTGTATGGGTGGCTGCGTGGGCGGTCCAAAAGCTATAGTTGACAAAGAAACAGCCAGAGAAGAAGTAAATAAATTTGCTGAAGGCTCCAGTATAAAAGTGTCCGTAGAAAGTCAATGTATCAAAGATATACTTACCAAAATAGGTATTAATTCCATTGATGATTTCAAGATAAGAGAAAAAACTGAAATTTTTGAAAGGAAATTTTAGATAAAGCATAAATTTTTGAGGTGATAAACTTGTTTAAAAATGTAGAGGCAGCCATATTTGATATGGATGGAACGCTTATTGATTCAATGTGGGTATGGATATCCATAAATACAGAATATCTTGCTAAAAGAAATTTAACTGTACCAAGTGACTTAAAAAAAGATATTGAACACTTAACCTTCGCCGAGTCCGCTCAGTATTTTAAAGACAGATTCAATATTAAAGACAGTGTTGATGAAATCATGGGAGAATGGAACAGCATGGCCTCCTATTCTTACACTCACAATGTAAAACTAAAGTCCGGAGCAAGAGAATATCTTTCTTTATTAAAAACCAAGGGAATTAAGATTGGTCTCGCTACCAGTAACTTTCGTCCATTAGTTGATTTAGTGTTAAACAATAATAATATCCTTCACTTTTTTGATGCTATAACTACTACTGATGAAGTAGCAAGAGACAAAAACTTCCCAGATGTCTATCTGCTAACAGCAAAAAGATTATGCGTTGAACCTGAAAGGTGCGTTGTCTTTGAAGATATTCTCCCTGCAGTTAAAGGTGCAAAACTTGCTGGCATGAAAGTCGTGGGTGTGCATGATGAATACTCTCTTGACCAAAGAGAAGATATAATAAAAATATCTGACCTTTATATTGAAAAATATGATGAACTTACAAAAGCCGTTTAAAAAAACGGCTTTTTATTATATCAATCTTTTTTATGTGTCTTTTTACTATGTTTAGTTACACTATTATTTTCTTTCTTTTCCTTTTCTTGTTGGCTTGCACAAGAACAATCATGTTTTTCACCCATAGCATTTATACCTCCTAAATTAAAAATTTCATAACGTTATTATTTTCTTCAATATTAAAATTATAATGCTATGAAATTAATAGCAAAAATAACCGTCTCCCTTTTTGGTTGACGGTTATTGCTTTAGAAGTTAATTTTTTCTTATATTATATTAAACAATTTTATTTGTCCATTCTTCACAATTCCAAATATCAGAAACAACCTCTCTATAAAATTCAGGTTCATGACACACAAGGAGTATGCTGCCCTTATATTCTTTTAATGCCTTTTTCAGTTCATCTTTTGCATCCACATCAAGATGGTTTGTGGGCTCATCCAATATCAATATATTTGTTTCTCTGTTTAATAACTTGCAAAGCCTTACTTTTGCCTGCTCACCGCCGCTTAAAACCAAAATCTTGCTTTCAATATGTTTTGTTGTTAGTCCGCACTTAGCAAGAGCAGCCCTAATCTGGTATTGAGAATACGAAGGGAAGTCCTTCCAAACTTCTTCAATACATGTGTTATAATTTGACTCTTTTATTTCCTGTTCAAAATATCCTATATGCTGATAATCTCCAATTTCCATGCTTCCTGAAATTGGCTTAATCATTCCTAGTAAGCTCTTCAAAAGGGTGGTTTTCCCAAGTCCATTAGCACCTACTAAGGCTATTTTATCTCCTCTCTCCATTCTAACATTTATAGGTTTAGATAGAGGGGTATCATATCCAATAACCAAGTCATTTGTTTCAAATATTAACTTGCCGCTGGTTCTGGCACTTTTAAAGTTGAATTCTGGTTTAACCTTTTCTTTTGGCAATTCAATCCTATCCATTTTATCCAACTGTTTCTGTCTTGATTTTGCCATTCCAGTTGTAGCTACTCTGGCCTTGTTTCGAGCTACAAAATCTTCAAGTTTTGCTATTTCCTGCTGCTGCCTTCCGAAAGCTGCTTCCAGCTGCTTTTTATTAGCTTCGTGTATTCTCACAAAGTTATCATAATCTCCTACATATCTTGTGAGTTTTTTATTCTCCATATGATAAATAAGATTAATTACACTATTTAAAAATGGTATATCATGAGATATCAAGATAAATGCATTTTCGTAATTTTGAAGATACCTTTTAAGCCATTCTATATGCTGTTCATCGAGATAGTTCGTAGGTTCATCCAAAAGCAGAATATCCGGTACTTCTAGTAGAAGCTTTGCAAGCAGAACCTTTGTCCTCTGTCCTCCACTTAATTCTTCTACATCTTTATCAAGTCCCACATCTCTAAGTCCAAGCCCTGCTGCAACCTCTTCTATCTTAGCATCTATAACATAAAATCCATTATGATCAAGGAGATCCTGAATGGTACCCATATCCTCCAAAAGCTTTTCAAGTTCCTCAGGAGATGCCTCTCCCATTTTTTCTGTAATTGAAAGCATTTCTTCTTCAAGATCAAATAAATACTTAAATGCTCCTTTTAAAATATCTCTTATAGTATTTCCCTTTTCCAACTTAATATGTTGATCCATATATCCAACTCTAACACGATTTGACCACTCTATGATCCCATCATCCGGCATAAGTTTGCCTGTAATTATATTCATAAATGTGGATTTTCCCTCTCCATTGGCTCCGATTAGTCCTACATGCTCGCCTTTTAAAAGCCTGAAAGAAACATCTTCAAAAATTGCCCTATCGCCAAATCCATGGCTTACATTCTTAACAGTTAATATACTCAATTTTTTTCTCCCCTTATGTTTTTTTACACATAAAATAGTTTAATTTATTTTATTATGATATGTCAAAGGATTTTTTTTATGGTATACTACTTTATGAATAAAAGGAGGTTTTTTAATGGCTTGTAAATTTTACATATATAAAGGTATGGGGAGAAAAGCAGAAAATGGTCACCCTTGGATATACACTACAGAAATAGAGGGTTATGATGGCGAGTACACTAACGGCGATATTGTGGAAGTGTATAATTTCAAAGATAGCTTTATAGGAAAAGGCTTTATTAATGATGCCTCTAAAATATCTATAAGAATAATGACCAGAGATAAAGATGAAAATATTGATGAGGATTTCTTCAGAAAGAGATTACAAAATGCATGGGATTATAGAAAAAAAGTAATAGATACTTCAAGCTGCAGATTGGTTTTTGGAGAAGCAGATTTCCTGCCGGGTTTGATAATCGATAAATATGAAGATTACTATGTAATTCAATCTCTTGCTTTGGGTATTGATAAATACAAAGATATAGTTATAAAGATTTTGAAAAATGATTTTAATGCAAAAGGAATATATGAAAGAAGTGATGCCAGAGTTAGAGAACTTGAAGGCATGGAGCAGACTAAAGGATTTTTAACCGAACCATTTGAAACAAAAATTCAAATTTGTGAAAATGGTGTAAAGTATACGGTGGATTTAGAAAATGGCCAAAAAACCGGTTTTTTCCTTGACCAAAAAGATAACAGGAAAGCTATTCACAAAATATGTAAGGATGCAGATGTGCTGGATTGCTTTACTCACACCGGTTCCTTTGCACTAAACGCAGGTATTGCGGGTGCAAAGAGTGTACTTGGTATAGATATTTCCCAGTTGGCAATTGATGATGCTGCAAAAAATGCAGAACTTAACAATTTATCTGATATTGTGAAATTTGAATGCCATAATGCCTTCGATGTTCTTCGAGAGTGGGTTAAGGACGGCAGAAAATACGATGTGGTGATATTAGATCCTCCTGCATTTACAAAATCAAGATCCACAATAAACAGTGCAGTTAGAGGATACAAGGAAGTTAACTTAAGGGGATTAAAGTTAATTAAACCCGGCGGCTTCTTAATTACCTGCTCTTGTTCTCACTTTATGAATCCAGAGCTGTTTAAAAATACTATTGCGGATGCAGCAAAGGATGCAAGAAGAATACTCAAACAGGTTGAATTTAGAACTCAATCACCGGATCATCCTATATTGTGGACTTCAGATGAATCTTACTATTTAAAATTTTACATTTTTCAAGTAATCTAGGGGCTGTCGCACTAAAAAATTAGTGTGACAGCTTTTTCGCTAAAAAATAAATCTCCCACTCGGAAGAGTGGAAGACTTATGGTAAAATCAATATATGCCTAAATACATTAATTTACATAAAAATT